>CEUX01104738.1_pt1 | contig 55332 bp, 44 predicted proteins | sample 531361 | NCBI WGS metagenome assembly CEUX01 (sample SAMEA2622736, study PRJEB7988) | marine metagenome | isolation source: saline water (ENVO:00002010), including
CATGAGGAATAAATGACAAAAAAGAAAATTTTGGTCTTATCTGACCACCCCTTATCTCCGTCTGGTGTAGGTACTCAGACAAAATATATGATTGAAGCTCTTTTAGAAACTGGAAGATATAAATTCATTTGTTTAGGCGGGGCTATGAAGCATGTTGATTATAGGCCACAAAAAGTTGATCCCTTTGGCGAAGATTGGATGATTTATCCAGTTGATGGGTATGGAACAGACGAAATAATTCGCTCTATATTGCAAAAAGAGCGCCCCGATGCAATTTGGTTTATGACTGATCCTAGATTTTACGGATGGCTTTGGGAAATCGAAAATGAAGTGCGCGCGCATATCCCAATGATTTATTACCACGTGTGGGATAATTTTCCTGCACCGTCTTTTAATGGTGGTTTTTATAGATCTACAGATAAGGTGGTCGCTATCTCTAAAGTCACGCAAAGTATTTTAGAAAGCGTAGCTCCTTCGGTAGATTCTGAATATCATCCACATGCAGTAGATTCAAGTATTTTTAGAAAATATAAGAAAGATACTCCTGAATTTGATAGTGTCGGTAAAATGCGGTTTCAATTATTTAATAATACATCTGCAAATATACAAAATATGCGCAAAAAGATATTTTTCTGGAATAACAGAAATGCTCGCAGAAAACAAAGCGGAACTTTAATTTGGTGGTTCAAAGAGTTTCTAGATGACGTAGGTCACGATCAGGCATGTCTTTTGATGCATACAGATGCAAAAGATCCTCATGGTCAAGATTTGCCACATCTTATAGGCCATTTAGGAGTCGGTCAAGGTCAAGTGTTTCTTTCAACTGAAAAAATCCCACCACAAGATTTAGCTAGTATGTATAATATGGCTGATTTTACTATTAATATTTCTGATGCAGAAGGGTTTGGATTATCTACTTTAGAATCTCTTTCCTGTGGGACTCCTATTATTGTTAATATGACCGGCGGTTTACAAGAACAAGTCACCAATGGTACGGACTGGTTCGGATGGGGAATTCAGCCGTCTTCTAAGGCAGTCATTGGCTCTTTGCAGGTGCCTTATATTTACGAAGATAGAATTTCACAAGAAGATTTTCATAATACGATGAAAAAAGCTCTTAATATTACCCAGAAGAGGTATAATAAAATGTGTAAATTGGGCATGAAGCATGTTAACGATAATTACAATTTTCTCACATACAAAAAGAGATGGGTAGAAATTATGGATTCTGTTATTGAAAATAATGGTTCTTGGGAAACACGTAAAAATTACAAGCGCTGGCATCTACTGGAGGTAGCATGAAAAAGAAAGTTCTTATTAAAGGTCCTATCCTAACTCGTTCTGGATATGGCGAGCAGGCACGTTTTGCTTTAAGAGCACTGCGCAGTCAGCCGGAAGTTTTTGAAATATTTGTTCAGCCAATTATCTGGGGTCAAACCTCATGGCTGATTGAAAACGATGAAGAAAGATTATGGCTTGATCAAACCATAGAAAAAACTATTTCTTATATTCAACAAGGAGGTCAATTTGATATTTCTTTACAAGTTACTATTCCTCCGGAGTGGGAAGCGCTTGCTCCAGTTAATATTGGATATACAGCGGGAGTCGAGACTACAAAAGCGCATCATGCTTGGATTCAAAAAGGAAATCAAATGGATAAAATCATATTTGTTTCTAATCATTCAAGACAAGTTTTTGAAACTTCGAAGTATCAAGGAACCAACAATCAAACGGGTCAGGAAATTTTTTTACAGTCCACTTCGCCACTAGAGGTTGTAAATTATCCCGCTAAAGTTCACGAAAGCTTACCAGAGCTTGAGCTTGAATTAACAACATCTTTCAATTTTCTAACAGTTGCGCAATTCGGAATAAGAAAAAATTTAGAAAATACAATTAAATGGTTTTTAGAAGAATTCATTGACGATGACGTTGGGCTTGTGGTGAAAACCAATCTTGCAAAGAATTGTTTGTTAGATAGAGAATTAGTAACAGCACGTTTGCGTGCCCTCGTCACTGGCCAGAAGCCAGAGCGAAAATGCAAAGTGTATCTTTTGCACGGCGACATGACTGATGATGAGATTCATGCTTTATATGATCATTCTGATATACATGCGATGTTGTGCTTGACTCACGGAGAAGGTTATGGTCTTCCTATGTTTGAAGCGGCATATTCTGGTATGCCTGTTGTATGTCCTGGGTGGTCTGGTCAGCTAGACTTTTTATTGAGTGAGACTGGCGAAGAAAAGTTTTACAATGTAAGCTATGATGTGCAGCCAGTACAAGAAGAAGCTGTTTGGGACGGTGTGATTATGGCTGAATCAATGTGGTGTTATGCGCGCGCATCTTCAGCAAAAAAGACCATGAGACAGTGTTACGAAGACGTTATCAATAATAAAGGTATCGCAAGTCAAAGCAAAGAATATGCTCAACAGCTTCATGAAAGATTTGAAGAAAATAAACTATATAAGCAATTTTGCGACACAATCTATAGCCCGACGACAGAAGATCAACAGTGGCTGGATGACTTGTCCAAGATAGAATTATTATGACTGTAGTAGGGTTTGTATCTGATTTTTTTAGAGAAGATCTTTTAGGAGGCGCCGAAAGTAACGATAATAATTTAATAAATTATCTTAATCAATACTTCGAAGTTAAAAAAATCAAAAGTGCAAACTTTTCTTTAAAAAATGTTTCCGATTGTGATGCACTAATAATCAGTAATTTTTTGTTTGTTCAAGACGAAGTATTACGCGCCGTAGTTAAATCTAATAAGTATATTATCTATGAGCATGATCACAAGTATGTATCGACCAGAGATCCCGGCAAATTTTTAAACTTTAAAATACCAACAAAGCATTTAGTTTACAGAGAACTTTATGAAAAAGCAGATACAGTGGTGGTGCTAACGGAAATTTGCAAAAAAGTTTTAGATGAGAATTTACCTTTAGTAAATACTCACAGTATAGGATGCAGCTTGTGGTCAGATAATACTTTTAAACTTTTATCGTCTTTAAACAAAAACACGTCTTCTAAAGATTTGTGTGTTATGAAAAGCGCCAATCCCACTAAAAATTATAAAAACACTATAGATTTTTGTAAAACAAATAAATTAGATCCAGATTCGATAGAAAGCAATGATTATGAGGAATTTCTAAAAATCATGTCTGAATATAAAAGATTCTTATTTATACCGACTGTGTTAGAAACTTTCTCTCGTATTTGCGCCGAAGCAAAAATGTTAAACTTGTCTGTTATGACTAATAAAAAATTAATTGGATTTTTTAGTGAAAATTATAGCAGTCTTAGCGGTGATGAACTTATTAGCACCCTTAAAGAAAAAAATGATAAAGCGTATATGTTTTTTCGAAAAAAGTTGGAGGAGATTTGCCAGCAATAATTACAGGCGCCGCCGGATTTATAGGCTCTCACCTGAAAAACAAATTGGGATCAAAAACTAAATGTTGTGATCCGGCAGATTTATCAATGATGTGTCCTTCGACGCTGGAAGAAATTATCAACAATAAGAAATTGTCCATTGAGGCTGTATTTCATCTTGGCGCTATTTCTTCAACTACAGAAAGTAACATTATTAAACTTACTGATAATAATATTTTATTTAGTTGTCGTCTTTTAGACGCGTGTATTAAAAATAATATTCCGTTTGTGTATGCGTCATCTGCATCTGTTTACGGCGCCGGTAAGCATGGCTTTGAAGAGGATGTTTCGCTATCGCCTCTTAACTATTATGCAATTAGCAAAGCATCGTTTGATATGTATGTTAATCAAAAAATAAAAGATAATCCATTAGCAAAAATTGTGGGTTTAAGATATTTTAACGTATACGGCAAAAATGAAGAGCACAAAAAAGACATGGCTAGCCCAGTCCACAAATTCTGGAAACAGGCCAACGATACTGGAATTATAAAAGTTTTTGAAGGTAGTGAAGAGTTTTATCGAGATTTTATTCATGTTGATGATGTGGTAAACATCACCTATAATGCTCAATATTTTACTAATTCTGGAATCTATAATGTAGGCACGGGAAAAAGCCGTAGCTTTATGGACGTTGCAGAAATAATTGCTTCAATATGCAAGGCAGAAATCAAACAAATTCCGTTTCCTAATCATCTTGCAGATAAATACCAAAAGTATACTCAAAGTAATAATAATAAAATAATAAACGCCGGCATAACTGAAAAATATACTACTTTAGAAAATGGTATAAGGGAAGTAATAAGTGATTAAAGTTTTCACAAATGGCTGTTTTGACATAATTCATCCCGGCCACTTGGGGATGTTAAAATATTGCGCTTCTCTTGGAGATCACCTAATGGTTGGAATTGATTCCGATATGCGCGTAGCGCAAAACAAAGGCCTCCATAGGCCAATAAACAATCAAGAAGTTAGAAAATTTATACTCATGAATTTTAAATGGGTAAATGATGTTACAATTTTCAATAGTGATGCTGAGCTAACAGCGCTTGTTTCTGATTATAAGCCAGATTATATGATTGTTGGATCTGACTGGAAAGACAAAAAAGTTATTGGTTCTGAACACGCTAAATTAGTTGGTTTTTTTGATAGAATAGATGCATACTCAACAACAAAAATTATTGAACGTATTACTAATCGGTGATAGTTGTGAAGATGTTTATCATTATGGGACATGCGATCGCATTAGCCCAGAAGCCCCAGTGCCTATTTTTAATGAAACTTCTAAAGTTATTAAAAAAGGAATGTCGTCTAATGTGCGATTAAATCTAGAAGCATTGGGTATTTTTGTGACTCATTATACAAATAATGAAAAAATCAGTAAACATCGATTTGTGGATTCTAGACATAATCAACATCTTTTGAGATGGGATGAGGGTGAAGAAAAACAGATTGAATTGTTTAATGTTGATTTTTTACAATTAGTAAAGCAGAGTATGCCCGATGCAGTAGTTATTAGTGATTATGATAAAGGGTTTTTAAGCTTTGAAGTTTGTATCAAGATTGTTGATTTTTGTAAACAATATGAAATACCTATTTTTGTCGATACTAAGAAAAAAGATTTGACATGTTATAATAATTGTGTTATAAAAATAAATGAAAAAGAATTCTCAAATATTGAAAACTTTCCTGTAGATTCTGAATTTGTTATAACATTAGGTGAGAACGGCGCTCGCTACAAAAATCAAATTTTCAAAACAACGCCGGTCGAAGTTTTTGATGTATGCGGAGCAGGAGATGTATTTTTATCAGCACTTGTGTACGGATATTTAAAAACAAATTGCATTGCCGACGCTATTCCAATAGCTAATAAACTAGCAGCTATATCGGTAACACACATGGGAACTTACGTTTTAACTAAAAAGGACATTAATCAATAAACATGACTTATGTATTTGATATAGACGGTACAATCTGTACCACCACAGAGGGTGAATACTCTCAGGCCGAGCCCTATGAAGACCGTATAAGAAAAGTAAATAATTTATACGAAGAGGGACATACAATAATTTTTCAAACAGCAAGAGGTATGGGCAGAAGCGGCAATTCCACTGCTCTTGCATATCATTTATTCGAAAAAGGAACAAAAAAACAATTAGAAAAGTGGGGAGTAAAATATCATAGCTTATTTTTAGGTAAACCTGCTGGAGATGTGTATATAGACGATAAGGGAATTAAAGATGAAGACTTCTTTACCAATGAAACACGTAGATAAAGGCTGGGGCTGGGAACGATGGATTGTAAATTGTGAAGAATATTGCGGTAAGCTTTTATTTTTTGAACAAGGTAAAAGGTGTTCCTGGCATTATCATAAATTAAAAGATGAGGTTTTTTATTTACAATCAGGATTAATGATAGTAAAATATTCAGACGAGGATGATATAGAAAAAGCTCAACAAATAATTTTAAACCCAGGAGATAACTTTCATGTTTACAGAGGTCTCCGACATCAAATGGTGGCGCTCCAGCCATCGGAGCTTTTTGAGTTTTCTACACAACACTTTGATAGCGACAGTCATCGTATTATCAAAGGAGATTAAAATGATTTATAATATGGATTGGTTTATTAATAATATTAAAAATAAAGTACCTTTTGCTTATGCTAGATTTAATGATGGCGAGATGATGGCGATTGATCAAGTAGGATCAGTAGTGGCCCGCGGCGATCAGTACGTTGATGCATCTTTGAGTGCTGCATTGCTTAACGCTATCAAGCATAAACAAAAAAATTATTATATTGGTGTTCCTTGCTCTTTGTGTTATCCGCGCTATAATAAACTTGCTAATGAGTTGATAGGTGATTATGAACTAAAAACATTAGCTGTTGTAACAACTAATCGTAACTGGAAAAATTTTGTAGATACGTTTCCTGCTGCGATGCAAGATAGAAAAATGATTTGGATCGGAGGCAATGATCAGAATATAGATGCGATAAAAGATTTAGGAATTGATATTAAAAAAGCCGCTCGCCTCCCACGGCAAAATAGTTGGGACTATTATAGAGCAATTTATTCTACAATGCCGCAGTACTTCGAACCGGGTGATGTAGTAGGTATTTCGCTAGGCCCTCTGGCGCGAATCTTAGCGCGCCAATGGTTTGAGCAAAATCCCGAGGTTACTTTTGTTGATATGGGTAGTAATTTTGATCCATTTACTCGTAATGTGCGCCATAACTGTCATAAGGGATGGGAACAGACTGGATTTAATTTAGCTAAGCCGTGCAAGGAGTGCAATTAAATGAAAATATTTTTAATAACTTCTAATAAATATACACATGTATGTCCGATTAATATTCATTTTTTGAACAAATATTGGCCTAATCAAGAAATAGTATTATTAGGGTATGAAGAAGTATCTAAACTGCAAAATTTGCCTGAGAATGTAGTAAGAAAAAATCTAGGCACTCAAAATGATTTTGGTACAAGCTGGACTAACGGATTAATACCTTTTTTTAATAATATTGAAGATGAATATTTCATAATTTTATTAGATGATTTGATAGTTTTAAATGAAGTTGACTTACACCGTATTAATTTGCTTGAAGAGCAATTTAAATCTGGAGATGCCGACAAAGCAATGATTGGCGGCGGCTTACCATTACAATCTTCTACAAAAATTAACGAAGAGTTGTTATTATTTAATCAGGGAGTTGATTATCGTTGCTCACTTCATCCGGCCATTTGGACTAAAGAATATTTTTTAAAATATTTAAGACCAAATTTGTCCCCGTGGGAATTTGAAATGCACAACAATAACGCAGCAAAAGGCGACGGCTATCGAGTAATTGCTAACAACTACAGATATCCAGCTCAACAGCACCCTTTTTCTATATTAAATTTATACAATAAAGGTAAGCTTATGATTAATAACCGCGGCGATATTTTAGATAATCAACCCTCAAAACGATTTTTTAATAAAGAGGATTTAATTTACATATGGGAGAAACTTAATGCGTCATAATCCGTGGAGAATTGTCGAAATGTTTGAAGAGTCGGTAGCTGACTATTGTGGCTCGAAATACGCGGTAGCTACAGATAATTGCACAGACGCTCTTTTGATGTGCTGCAGATATTTTAAAGTACAAGAGGTCACTATTCCGTGTCGTACATATTTATCGGTACCTCAATCTATTATGCATGCCGGCGGCACTGTGAAACTTAAAGATTATGAGTGGAAAGGCATCTACCAACTTGAGCCTTATCCAATTTATGATGCGGCTAAAAGATTTACTTCGGGAATGTATATTCCGGGAACATTTATGTGTCTTTCTTTTCAGACTAAAAAAAATCTTAAGATTGGGAAAGGCGGCATGATTTTAACTGACGATAAAGAGGCAGTAGATTGGTTTAAATTAGCGCGTTATGAAGGTCGCGACCACGTATCTGATGATATTGAAATTTGTGGTTGGAACATGTATATGACTCCCGAGCAAGCCGCTCGCGGCTTAACGCTTCTTCAGGTATTCCCCGAACATCACGAGGATCAGGCTGAGGATCCCTGGTACCGCGACTTGCGTTCAATGCCCTTATTTAAAGATTGTGAAATAGTAGGAGAAAAATCATGAGCGCCGCCGGCGAAAAACCAAACAAAGAGAACATAAAGGACATGTGGGTAGTTCTTAAGGATTATGGATTTACAGTTTATTGTATTGATCAGCCGGAATATGTTGTTCAGTGGGACAAACACTTTAAAGATTTTTCTGGTTCTATTTTGGAGATTGGTGCTGGTAATGGTTTCATGGCGCGCCATATTGTAGATAATAATCCAGTAGATTATACAATTTTAGATATTCCCGATAATGTTCGAAGGCTACAAAGCAGCTCAGAATCCGCCATTGCAAATTACGAACAAATTAAATTTATTCCTTCTACTGATTATAAAAAAATATTTAAACATTCCTATGATATATTAATTTCGCATCAATGCTTGTCCGAGACTCCTGCTTACTATTATTCTGAAATTTGGAACAATCTTGATATTAAAAATTGTTTTATAATCGATAATTCAACAGACAAAAAAGATCCGGACTATAATGAAAAGCTAAAAAATTGGGTAGAAAATAGCTTTCAATCTACCGAAGGCACACATCGCAATTATAATGTTGATGGATATGACAAAAAAGGTATTATGGTTTATATTGGAAAAGGTAAGAAAACATGAGCTTTATATTTAAATTATCGGATTCTCCGAATTTAATTCCTGTATTGGGCCAGGGTCTTCAAAAATATAATTCAGCCGATGATGAATCTATTGACCCAACAAACACAATTGAAGTGTTCAGTGATGAGATCTGGCCATCTATTAATAAATATTTCAATCAAGATGTCCGAATGCTAGATATAGGGTGTGGAAATGGGCGCTTTGACGCTTTTTTAAGCAACCATGTGGGTCATATAGTGGCCATCGACGCTTTTCGAGAAATGAACAAAGTACACTGTAGGCAAAATATTGAATTTGTTAAAACCACACTTCAAAAATACACCGGTGATCCGTTCGATATCATATTTTTATTTGGGGTTTTTTATTTACAGGAAAGCTGGGGAACTGCGTCAGCATTTGAAAAGATGATCTCTATGCTTAAAGATGGAGGTGTGATAATCTCAGTTGATGACAAAAAACGAGATTTGCGCCACGATGTAAGCGATCGCCTGCCGCATGGGTATTATAATCTTGATTCATTATGCAACAGATATGGTGGAGAAATTATTGAATCATTCGTTCAAAGAAACAACGTACATCGAATAACAGTGATTAAAAAATGACTATTGAAAACCCTTTTGGAAATTATAAAAATGCACATTTAGGACAATCAGCTATTTTATACGGCTCTGGTCCTTCTATTATGGATTTTAAAACTAATAAAAATGTCGTTAAAGTTGGCCTAAACGAGCAAATTTATTTAGATATAAACTTAGATTATTGGTTTATGGGAGATACTTTTCCACGCAATCCAGCAAAGTTTATAAATTGTTTTGATGATTACAATAACTATAAACCAAATATAACAAAATTTATTAGATATCAATTATGGGGCGAAAGAGGAAGAATGCCTCTTGGAATGAAACATAGTACATATTATACATGCAATTTAGGCGGAATACCTAATGAATGTTTGTTTGAAAAAGATATTTCCCAAGGCCCCCTTATGGGTGTTGCCTCTATTTCTTTTGAAGCATTACAATTCATGCTATATGCGGGATTTAAAAATATCTATTTAGTTGGTCATGATTGTGATTATTCGTTCGGAACTTTTAGAACAGAAATTGATCATAAGTCAGAAGGCGTATTAGTGTTGCGTTATTGGAAGTTGGTTAAAGATTGGATCAGCGTTCACTATCCAGATGTTAAAATACATTGTATTAATCCAGTCGCTTTAAAAATTTTCCAAGAAGCTAGCGAGGCAGATATTATAGAAAATGAATAGTGTAGCATGCTTTATTCCAATAAAAAAGAGAAGCACCAGAGTTCCTCAAAAAAACTTTAGACTCTTGAATAATAAACGCTTGTTTGAATATATAATTGACGCTGCAATTGAATCTAAGTGTTTTAATAAAATATATGTTGATACTGATAGCGACGAAGTGAAAGAGTATTGTATATATAAAAATATTGATATAATCAATAGAGATCCGAATCTTGCAAAAGACAGCGCTAATGGTAATGATCTATTAAACTATTGGTTTGATACTGTCCCTGTTCATGATTATTATTTTCAGCTATTTGCTACTTCTCCATTTACCACCTCGACAACTATAAAAGAATGTGTTAAAATATTAAAAGAAAATAATAACTATGATTCAATATTTACAGCGTATAAAAATTGTGGATGGTATTGGTTTGAAGGCGCGCCCATAAATTATGATCCATCTGAACTACCCAGAAGTCAAGATGCTAAGCAAGTTTTTAACGAAACAACCGCTTTGTACGGAATTAGCCGCACTGCACTAGTAGAATATAAATGCCGAATTGGTAATAAGCCTTATTTCTATTTTGTTGGCGATATTGAATCCATGGACATTGATTCAGAGTTTGATTTAAAAATAGCAGAGTTAATTGCAAAGGAGTATTATGATTAATATTGAAAATATTGGCCAAAAATTTATCGAAATTGTAAAGTCCCCGGAATGGGAGGCGCTTCAAGAAAAGTTCAATAACTGCGATGATATTTATGTTTTAGGCCATGGAGGTAATTTAGCAGTAGCTGATCATACAGCAGTAGATATAACAAGACTTTCAAATGGACAAAAAAACGCTATTTGTCCAAGTTCTGGCATTGTGGCTACATCGTTTATCAATGATTCTAGTTTTGATCAATGGATGGTTAATTGGCTTGATTGTAGAACTGCTGTAAGAACCAAAGCACAAATGAAAAGATCATTAGTATACGGAATATCATCGTCTGGAAAATCTACTGATGTTATTAAGGCGTTGCAATGGGCTTCCCAAAACGGAATGCAGACAGCTCTTGTGACTGGCCAGCCTATGAATATTCCAGTCCCAGGTCTCACGGTTGTAGAGCTAGGCACTCAATATTACCACTCTACCGAGGTATTAACTCTTTTGCTGCAGTATCAACTTACGCATGGTTCGGGCCGCGAATGCCCCTCAATAGGTCATAACAGTTCAGATGACCTAAAGAAAGCGAACTGGAAAGGAGGAAAAATCCGAGAACACAGCTATCCAGACGAACAAATCAATATTGGTGTTGATTTTGATGGCGTTGTTCATAAAAATTCAAAGGGTTATTATGATGGTACAATATACGATGAGCCAATTCAGGGCTCGAAAGAGGCCTTACGGCGCTTGTCTGAAAAATATACTATTATAATGTTTAGCGCTAAAGCGCGAACTGATCGAGGTCTTGTGAATGGTAAGACAGGCATTGAACTGATATGGGAGTGGCTTGAAAAGCATGATATGGCTCAATATGTAAGCAAAGTAACTGCAGAAAAACCACGAGCATGCTTTTATATTGATGATAAAGCAATTCGTTTTGAAGATTCGTGGAAACAATTATTTGACAAATTAGAACATTTAGGTTATGATATTTAAATAAAAACGGAGTTTATCAATGAAATTACTTTTAACCACAAGAGCCGATCAAACCGTAGAGGGATGGGCTCAATTAGTTCATCCAGTGTTTCGAAAATATGCTGAACGCGTCAGTGCAGATTTCTTAATTTTAGATGAGTCATTAAATTGTAATGCTGCCCGTTCTGGTATCGGCGATGGTCTTTGGCATTTTAGAATTATGAAGCACTATGATCTTCACGAAGAATATGATAGAATTTTACATCTTGATAGCGATATTCTGTTAACTCCTGAGTGCCCTAATTTATTTGACCATGTTCCGTACGATAGTATCGCGACTGTGTATGAAGATGTGGGTTCAAGAAAACCACAAAGAGTACAGTGTATGTTAAATGCGCAAAATCAGTTTGGAGACATTGGGTGGCGCGATGGCTACATTAATACAGGTGTTTTTCTTACTTCGAAGTGTCATCGCGATATTTTTCAACCAATAAATGGTAGATTTTTTACCGATTGGGGCACCGACGATGTGCACATTGGCTATCAAATCAAGAAACTTGGATATAAGGTAGCCCCATTGGATTACCAGTTTAACCATATGACAATGTTTTCAGAAGCATGGAACGGTAGTCCTGACCGATTTGATTCTCATATAATTCACTATGCTGGTCGCGGCATTTTTGATGAAGGAGTTGCAACAGATAAGTTGCATCAAGCCTCTTTAGATTATAAGAGATTATATGAATGAAAAAACTTATTGCAGGCCCATGGACGGGCGAGTTCGGGTGGGAATTGTTTGCGTGGCAAGCTTATATTCGGGCACTTTCAACAAAATTTGATCACACAACAATAATTTCTCGCGTTAATTCGCGCGCCTTATATAGTGATTTTGCAGATAATTATATTGCATACGAGCCACAAGGCGGCAATCCAGATGCTTTTTTTATGCACAACTTAGATATTAGAAGCGCATTTAAAGACGCAGTTAGAAAAAACAATATTGTTCTTACTGAGGGTACTTCGGTAGTTTTGCCTCGTCGTATAGGATTCCCTCCGCATACTCATTACACACAAATGGTAATGTTTGGCAAACATACTATTAAACCTAAATATGTTGTTTTGGGAGACACCGGAAAACGAAAGTATAAAAGATATGATTATATTTTTCATCTTCGCCGGCGGCCGCTGCGCCAAGAAGATAACTGGAGCACCGAAAATTGGATTAAACTGAAAAACCTTTTGGGCAATAAAAAAATTGCATGTATTGGTACCAAAAGTGAATCTGGCCACATTGAAGGAACAGCAGATCTTCGAGATATGAAACTAGAAAAGCTGCTTCCTATACTTCGAAGTGCTGATTGCGCATTTGGTTCGTCATCTGGCCCTATGCATCTTGCGAGTCTTTGCGGGCTTCCGCATGTAGTATGGTCTATACCTCAGAACAAAATTAGATATGAAGATAACTGGAATCCTTTACAGACGCCAGTTTTATTTAATAGTGACTATGACTGGCATCCAGCGCCTGATTATATTTACGAAAAGTTTTTACAATGGAGACACAATAAAAAATGAAAACTATCGAAAGTCCAATTTTACAAAGAGACAATTTACATATTTTTAAAAGCTTAAGAGAGAAAAAAGAACTCTTAAAAGGCAGTCGGATTCTTATAACGGGCTCTGATGGTTTTTTAGGAAGAACAATTGTATCATTTCTCAAATATCTAAATGATAAGCAATTTTCTGATAAAGACAAAGTTAAGATTATTGCAATTGATTACAAAGATTACGATATTTGCAATTCCTTGGATTCATTTATTGAAGAGGGCCCAATAGACTATATAATTAATTGCGCTGGTATAGCGTCTCCTAAGAAGTATTTAAAAGCACCTTTAAAGACTTTAGACGTATCTTATTTGGGCACCAAGAGTGTTTTCGATTTGGCGCGCCTAAGAAATACAAAATCAATATTGATGTTTTCATCTAGTGAAGTATATGGTACTCCAGACCCGGAAAATATTCCCACCAAGGAAGAATATATCGGAACTGTTACCACTTTTGGTAATCGTAGTTGTTATGATATTGGAAAAAACGTTTTAGAAACTTTATCGTATGTGTATTATACTAGCTACAATGCACCAGTAAATGTTTTAAGGCCGTTTAATTTATATGGCCCCCTGATGGATTTATATGATGGAAGAATTGTTCCAAATATTTGTAAATCTATGATTAATCAAACAGATTTTTCTGTTTATGGAAGCGGTCAACAAACGCGCACATACTGCTATGTTGCGGACGCGATGGTATATATGTTTCACGTACTGTTATCTGATAGCTTTGGTCAAATTTATAATATTGGCTCAGAAGATGAAGAATTATCGGCGTTACATATCGCAGAAAAAGCATACAATCTTGTAGATGTACCCAATTCTACATTTGTGCAAAAGCCATACCCTGAAGAATACCCAAACCAAGAGCCCCGCCGGCGCTGTCCTAATATTTCAAAAGTGAAGACACTATCCAGATACTCTCCACAATATTCTTTTGAAAAAGGCTTCCTATCTTGTTATATGTTTTTTAGTCAGATTGCAGAGGACAAAAGCACCAATGCATAAAGTAGGAGTTATTGGAAATGGCTTCGTCGGCTCGGCTATAGCCAGCGGCTTTGGACTTCACGCAGATGTTAAAGTTTACGATGCCGATTCTCGTAGGTCAATTAACACATTTGATGAAGTTATGGAATGTGAGTTTATATTTGTAGCTGTTCCGACGCCTATGCATTTAGGCGATAACAATAAAATAGACCTATCAATTGTTAAGGACACGTTCAGCAAAATTTCAAACTACAGCCAGGAATATCAAGATAAAAACAAAATTATTATTTTAAAATCTACCGCAATTCCCGGAACAACTGAGTCTTTGCAAAAAGAATTTCCCACCTTAGATATAGCTTTCAATCCTGAATTTTTGACTGAGAGAAATGCCCGCCTAGACTTCATTAACACATCTAGAATTGTAATTGGTGGAAGCTCGACGGTTTGCGATCGAGTAGAGCAGCTTTATAGAGTTCGCTTTCCGCACACTTCCATTATCAGCACAGATCCCACATCTGCAGAATTTATCAAATATATGTGTAACTGTTTTTTCTCAGTTAAAATATCTTTTATGAATGAAATGAAACAGGCCTCTGAAGCGCTTGATTTAAGTTGGATAGATGTTATGAATGGATTTTTATCTGACGGTCGGATAGGAAATTCCCACGTAGATGTTCCGGGTCATGATGGTCATTTAGGATTTGGTGGTAAATGTTTTCCAAAAGATCTTAATGCATTTATAAATTTATTTAATGATATACATGTTGAACCTACAATGCTTTCGGCAGCGTGGAGCAAAAATATGGAAGTAAGAAAAATTAAAGATTGGGAAAGTATCAAAGGCGCCACGTCTGGAAAAAACAATAAGGATTAAAAGTCATGATTACTTTAGTAAAAGATACTATTGATAAGACCGATATTGATGAATTGATCACATGGCTCAAAAAATATCCTCGCCTGACTAAAGGCGAACAAACTATCAAACTAGAACAAAAGTGGGCTGAATGGCTCGGTACTGAGTATGCGGTATATGTAAACTCGGGATCTTCAGCATTGTTGCTTATGATTTATGCATTGATTGAGGCTGGATATGTATCTCAGAATGATAAAATTGTAGTTCCAGCTTTATCATGGGCAACGGATTTGGCGCCCGTAATTCAATTTGGGCTAGACCCGGTGTTGTGTGATATTAACCTTGAAGACCTCTCAGTTAATTTGCAGCATTTAGAAAAGATTTTTATAGAACAGTCTCCCAAGGCACTGATATTGGTATCAGTGCTGGGCCTAACTCCTCAAATGGATAAAATAGTTAATTTGTGTGAGAAGTACAATGTGCACTTACTCGAAGATGCGTGCGAAAGCACAGGTAGCAAATTTAAAAGTAAAAAGTTAGGTAATTTTGGCTTAATGTCCGCTTTTTCTTGTTATTTTGGTCATCATTTTAGCACTATTGAAGGTGGATTCATCAACACTAATAGCAAATTTTTATATGATTTGTTAAAAATGTTGCGCTCACACGGCTGGAGTCGAGATTTAGATCAGCAAGGAAAAGAGTATTTTGGCGCTAATGATGGAACAGAGTTTGATAATTTATATCGATTTTATGTACCTGGATTCAATCTAAGATCTACTGACTTGCAAGCATTTATTGGTTTAGGCCAAATTGATAAATTAAACAAGGCAAACCAAATAAGAAATGAAAATTATTTGTTTTATTGCAATAATATTAAAAATAATTATTGGATGCCTGCTGGGCAAGATAACTTTATTAGCAATTTTGCGTTCCCTCTCATACACCCCAGCAGAGATAATCTTGTAAAAGAATTTCAACAAAATAATATTGAAATCAGACCTTTAATCTGTGGCTCTATGGGAACACAGCCAATGTATAAAAAACGCTATAAGCCTGTGTCTTTAAAAAATGTATCTATTGTTGATCAGTATGGTTGCTATATTCCAAATCATCCAAAGCTTACTGAGCAGGAGCTTGATACTATCGTTAGCATTGTTAATAAACATGTGAGTAATGATTAATGTTTGAAAAAGTATTGGTATTGGGAGGCACTGGATTCTTAGGCTCTAGAATGAAATTGCATAAGCCTGAGTGGACTTATGTTGGCTCAAAAGATTGTAATCTTATTGATAGTAAAGAGTGTTATGAGTTGTTTAGTGACATAAAGCCAGATGCTATTATACACTTGGCCGGCCGAGTTGGAGGAATCAAAGACAACGCTCAAAGACAAGCAGAATTTTTTTATGATAATGTAATGATTAATACCAATGTAATTCACCAAGCGTATAAGACCAATATTCCTCGGGTGTTGTGTGCGCTTAGCACATGTTGTTATCCGAATGAGGTGCAAAAATATCCTCTTACAGAAGACGATATTTTAAATGGTCCTCCCGCTCCTACAAACTTATCATATGGATTTGCAAAAAGAGTTTTATATATACAAACTAAATCATATAGAAGCCAGTATGGATTGAATTACTCTTGCTTTTGTCCATCTAATATTTATGGACCTCAAGATAATTTTTATAATGATAAATCACACTTTGTGGCCGCTATGATAAGAAAAATTTATAATGCACCCCAAAAAGGATCAGTGGAATTTTGGGGAACCGGTCGCCCACGGCGCCAGCAACTGTATGTAGATGATTTAGTAAGAATTATACCTACGTTATTAGAACGGCACAATAGCGATTGTCCTGTTATTGTGGCACCAAGCGAGAATCTTACCATAAAAGAGATGATCGATGTGTGTGTGAAAGCTTCCGGAAAAGAAATTATGCCTATTTTTAATGGAAAGCTTGATGGACAATATCGGAAAGATGGAGACAATAAAAATCTTTTAAAATTGTTGGGAAATTTTAACTTTACAAAATTCAAAAATGGATTGAGGGAAACTTATGAGTGGTATGCAGAACAACAATAAAACAGCTTTAATTACAGGAGTTACGGGCCAAGATGGCTCATACTTGCTAGATTTATTGCTAAAAAAAGGCTATCATGTTGTTGGCGTCAAGAGAAGAACATCTTTGATAAATACTGATAGAATTGATCATGTTTTTGAAAATGAAGAAAATGTTATGATGTTTGATTTTGTTTATGGTAATATGATAGACAGTGGAAATCTCTACAGAATTTTACAGGAACACAAACCAGACGAAATCTACAATCTAGCTGCTCAATCACACGTAAGAGTGTCGTTCGACACACCAGAAGAAACTTCTGAAATTGTAGCAATGGGTACCCTTAGACTTTTAGAAGCCGCAAGAAATGTTTGTCCTCAAGCTAAAATTTATCAAGCTTCATCTTCAGAGATGTTTGGTGATAATCCCATCGTTCCACAGGACGAGAATACAAGATTAATGCCGGCTAGCCCATACGCATGCGCAAAAGTTTTTGCACACAATCTTTGTAGAAATTATCGTAAAAGTTATGGTATGCACGTATCGAGTGGGATTTTATTCAATCACGAATCCCCTCGCAGAGGGGAGACTTTTGTAACTCGTAAAATTACAAGAGCCGCTGCAAAGATTCGTTTAGGGCTTCAAGATACTTTATATTTAGGTAATCTGGATGCTAAAAGAGATTGGGGATTTGCGGGAGATTATGTAGAAGCAATGTGGAAAATGTTGCAGCAGGAAGAGCCGGACGACTATGTTATAGCAACAGGCGAAACGCACACCGTTCGTGAGTTTTTGCAGGAAGTTTTTGAATATGCAGGTTTGGATGTACAGAAGCATGTAGAAATCAATCCTCGTTTATTTCGCCCTCATGAAGTGCCTCTTTTATTAGGGGACCCTGCCAAAGCAAAAGAACGCTTACATTGGGAACCAAAAATCAAATTTAAAGAATTAGCCAGAATGATGTATGATTATGATCTGGCTGAATTAAAAAAAAAGGAGCTAAGTAATGGATAATAACGCAGATAGCAAAACTCATAAGCTATCAACACAAGCGCTTGGAGCGGTTATGATGGCGCTTCAGGAAGCATTGTTAAATGAGTTGGACATTGTTCCAATATTGAAAAACTTTGATTTAGTTGAAACGCAGGAAGGGCTTATGGTAAAAAATCCCCCTACTGTAAGATTTAGCGACAATAGCGCGATTACTAATACAGATTTAGAAAATATGGTTAAGTGATGCCTCGCTATAGGTATCAATGTAAGTTATGTCTGGAAAGTATAGTTGTTATTCATGGTATTGATGAATGTTACACTGATTGTGAAAAATGTAAATCGTCAAATGTTATGGTAAAGCTGTTATCTAAGCCTGTAATACAGAAAAAGGGAGATGTCTCATCCAGCACAAAGACAGGACAACTTACTCATGAATATATTGAAGCAAATAAAGAAATTCTACAAAAACAAAAAGATAATCTAAAAGAGAGTGAATATGACCCGTCTTGAGATAATATTAAGTGCTATTCTTTTCATATCGATATTATTTAATATTGGAATTTTCACATATACTCGAATGGTAATTAGTCGACTTCTGTTAGTCTCAGAAGAGCTAGGAGATTTACAACAAATGATTAATGGATTTGCATCCCATTTAAAAGCTGTTTATGAATTAGATTCGTTTTACGGAGATGACACTCTGCGTGGGTTGTTGGAGCATGCTATCTCTTTTAATGAGCAGCTTGAGACTTTTGAAGAAATATATTCCCTAACTGAGGCTGAGGAGACACAAGAAAAAATAGAAGATGAAGCAGAAAACACAAAAGAAAAGACGCGCTAAGCGCAAAAATCATTATTTTACACAAGAACATGAGAATGCAATTATTAAGTATTCTCAAACTACATGCATCAGGGATAGAACGGAACTATATGTAAAATGGATCCAGCCAGCATTCGATGAAATGGTGGATAAAATAGTTTTTACTTATAAATTTACTAATTTACCAAATTGTGACGTTTTAAGAGATGAATGCAAAATTTGGCTAATGACCATTTTAGACAAGTACGATCCCAGTAAAGGCTCTAAAGCCTTTTCCTACTTCTCGGTAATTACAAAAAATTGGTTTATTCATAAGGTAAAGCGACAACAGAAACGTAATAAACGCGAGGTAGATTATGAGGCCGTCTCAAAAAGATTTGAAGAAGAGTATCTCTCTACTAACGACTCGTATGTTACCAACAGAGAAGAGCAAGAATTCTGGAATTCGTTTTATTCTGAACTTAAATCATGGGACACGTCAAATATGAAAGAAAATGATTTAAAAGTATATCAAGCTATTAATATCCTTTTTGAGTCCAAGGATGATATCGATATTTTTAATAAAAAGGCTATTTATTTATATCTACGCGAAATAACGGGTTTAAACACCAAACAAATCGTTAACTCGCTAAAAAAGTTTCGAAAGAAATATTTTTTATTTAAGCAAGACTGGGAAAATGGAGAATTATGAGCAAGAAAGATTTGGATTCTTTAATTAATGAAGCTCTAGATAACATACGTAGTGATCGAAAAGCAGCTAGAGAATTTTTAAATGAAATCGCAAATCAAATTGCAAACAATTCTGAAGAAAACAAGTACTTAAGCCCTGTAGCTGCAAAGCACATAGAAACGCTTCAAAGATCTAATGAGCAGCTTGTTAAGCTTATTGGAATTAGACAAAAAGATTCTAAACAAACTGCCGTGCTTTCTGAAGAAGATAAGTCCAGCTTGTTTGACATGATACAGGGGGGCACATGAATGTCTACGCCTACTACACCAGCCGAAGGGCGCACGTTGTTAGCAGGAATCGTTCGAAAACGTTCGCCAAACCACCCCAACGCCACTAAAAATGCTGTTATTTTCATGGTTCGTGTGTTAACAAAGCCGCTCCCCTATAACAGTAACTCGGCTAAGATGATTATCGGCGATGGCTATTATCCTTCTGCCGGGAATCCTAATGACGAAGATCGCCCCTATAAAGATCAAGAAGATCAGGTTCCACGTATAATGTTTCGCGGCCGAATTATTTCATCTAACAATGGTTTGAGGCCTCATATTTTTCTAAAAGATCCATGTAGAATTACATCTGCAGTTAAGGTAGATAAATTAAATCGACTTATTCATGACCATACAATGTTTATTTCTAAACAATCATATAGCGGAATTGTTCCAAAGTTGGGAGACGTGGTACAGGTTGTGTTACAGAAGTCGGATTTTGACGGACCAGAATTAAAAGTTGCTCATTTTGATGAGATTATGGACACCTCTGATGGTGAATTTTATGATGCTAGCGAGCATGGCGCAGGCTGTAGTAGTTTAAAATACATGATAGAAACAGGCGGTGAAAGCTCTTATACAAATTTAGCTACAACTGCCGGCAGTGGAGATCCCTGGAGTGCGAAAAGAGACATGACCGAATTGGTAAAGGAGATCAGAGCATCGGACGATCTATCTACAGAAGTAATAAGAACTCCCGCCGGCGCTGGTCTTGATCCAACAAAACTACTTAATCGTGTAATACAGACAGCTAACAAGTTTAATGTTACTGCTTCGGCTTCATCTACTACAAGCGCGCTCATCGGTACGCGAGGACAAGGAGTACATGAAACAAAAGAGCCGGCATTCAGCAATGTTGTTGAAATGTGGGCGAGCAATACAGATCTTGCTAAAGGCAAAAGACAATCGTGGGGAGAAAGTCAAGCAAAGAACCGAATAGCATGGTCTGCGGCGTACATTAATTATATAATACGTCCCCAAGATCCAACTTTTCAAGCTGGGACATGGTATTATGGGCACACTAACTACACCAAGGTAGGCTGGAAGGCTCGAAGTACTAGTCAGTATCAAGATTGCAAATGGTATCCTTACAGCCTTATTGATGAAACTGTTGAGCCGGCCGTAGGAGATATATTTATTTTTGAAGGTAGGTATAAGGGATCAAAAGACCATGCATCACATGGTGATATATGTTATAAAATTGTAAAATCTGGAACCAAAACAACTTATATGTTAGCCGGCGGTAATATGCGAAATACTAACATTATTGATGCTTATGTTTTTGGGGGCGACGATGGTTTGTTAGGAAAAGATGCAAAAATTAAACCATATACTGCACCATCAACAGCTCGCGGAAAAAAAGCCGATTATGGATATGAAGGTCACACCGGCAATCCAAAATATAAATTAATTTTAAAAAAAATGAAAAAATGAAAAACAATTAAAATGGAAGAAATTTATTATGTCCGATCCTAAATCACCCAAATTACACGATCTTTCAGAATTAAAAGATTATCGAAGACAAATTGCTACAGATGTTTACGCAAGATTCAAACTTAATCAAACTGTGAATATAGTTCCTGATGATTCAGGCTTGCTCAACACGCATGTTAAACAAAAAGGGCTTCATATGATCCGCGGCGCCGCAGAACAAATGCTGCAAAATCAAGGAGCTACTATTGTTTTAGGTCGCGAAAGGCTAGCAGGTATTGGAACAAGTTATGGTGGAAAAGGCGCCTCTCCGCACGGTAAAGGCACAAATGCGATTCGATTAACATCGGGCCCCGGCTCTAGAGGTAGTTCCGGAAAAGGATATAAAGATGGCACCCATTATGATCCTTCGTTTTATAATGACGCGGCTACAATTTACTGTTCAGACATAACAGATCCCGATACAGCTATTGGAACATGTGATGGCCCTTTAGGTAACCAAAAGACCCAATCAGCGATTATAAATTTTGCTGATCAGTTGCGTTATTTTGGAGTTGGTGGTGTACAAATTTGTACTGGCCATCCTACTACTGCGAAAGGAATGAGTCAAACTGGAATGATAACCTCGCATGGAGGAAAGATCGAACAAGCGCCCCCAATCGTCTTATCGGCTGGAAATACTGATGGAACAAAACCAATTTGGGGATTGCCTGGAATATCAGCTAATGATGAAGTAGACATTCTTCAAGGAGTCGCGCGCGGCCAAAATACGACTGAATGTATTCGCGAACTATCTAATATTTTAGATAAAGTTATTGGAGCGCTAATACGTTTGGGAATTTATCAAGGAGCTTTCGCCGCAATCCTGGGTATTACAGTACCCCCAGGCATTCAGCCGCATCATGCTGGAGCCGCTGGTATTATGGTTAATGAAACATATGCTAGTTTTATTACAAGCCTCGTTCAATTACGATTGACCAAAGTTTTTTGGGAAATAATGTATTGCGAAGAGGGAAGTTCAAAAAGCGTTAAAAGCTTAAACGTATTCTCATCATAGGAAAAAACATGTCCACCTCTAAATTTTTAGAATTTCAAGATACTGATGAATCAGGAATTATAGATCAATGCGATGATTTGGTTAAAGTACCTGAACAAAAAGTTTGTCCCCCGTGCAGCAAGAATCCAAGTTTTATAGCGCCAGATTGGAAATCTAAAGATGTAGACGAACCTTGGTTAAATGAAAAAACATGTAAGTTTGAAATTACTATAGTCACAAATCATACATCTCTTATACCTTCTGTTGATGCGACGGATGAGGAAGCTGAGGAATATGTGAATGGCTTGTTTGAAGAGCATGAAGAGTTAGCTATTGATGGTATATTGGTGTATTTTCAAAAAGAAAACTCAGATCAAAACATTGATGATTTGAAATCAGCTATCAAATATGAGAAATACGATTTAGATATTCGTATGGGCTCAAAAGTCAAATTGTTATATTCTTTGCCTTATGAAGATGTAACAAGTCTTTTAGATAGTTCTGATGATGATACTCAAGAAGAAGAGGAAGATGCTACTGAATCCGGAGACATCACTGCGTCCTATAATGCGGCAGAATTAAATTCAAGAATGTTGAAAATTCGAAAAGCATTGCATCTCTATGGTAGATATTTAAATTTATACAGACAAGTCGATAAAGGAAATTTAGTATTTGAAGATGAAGGAAGAATTTTTTACTTAAAAAGATACGGGGACAACGGCATAACAGGTACCGGTACTCTTGAGCGAGTAATAAAAGATATTGATTCTTTTTTAAGCAAAAAAGGTTATCGTTTGCGTGGTGGTAAAATATCTAGTATTGGAGGCTCCCCAATTAATGAAATTGAATTTGTCTTCACATCAAAATATGTTTTAAAAAAAATATCAATTACCACATTTGAATGTGGAGATAAACAATTTCATTTTGGCAAAAAGAAAATCAAGTCTTTAACTAAAAAAGGTCACTTTAAAGACAAAACCGCTATGGGATATTTAGCACAAGTCGACTCAATGTACGACAAACTCACAGCACGAGAACCCCCAGAGTGGACTGAGTTTGTTGAAACTTATACATATCCTAAAGTTATAGCTACAGTAAATTGGCCAGAGAACAGAATAACCGAAACTAATTCAACTGATATGACAATACAAAGTTGTGTTGGTGAAGCCCTAGCGGAAGAGTTTAAAACACTAGGAGCAGACATCCTTGATTTTGATTTTAGTCTCGCAGATGCTCTTTTATATTTATTTAATAAAAGTGTATGCAAAGAAAATATTAATGAAGTTCAACAAGATGCGATTAAATTGAATTTAGTATACGATCCTCGTACTAAAGATAAAACAAAAATTTTGGAGCTAGCAAAACAACAAGCCTTTCAACAACTTCAAATAGACGGTTCTGTTTTTGTGTCAGCGTGTCGTAAATTGGCTACTAATGGAGATGAAAAAAATTCTTCTATTAATAATATTAAAGATTTGTTTTCTATTGTGTTTTCTAGGCTTAAAGTCTGTGGAATGACCGAATTTGCACTTGAGGCATCAAATTGTTTAATGCAGCAGCTGCCGCTTGAACAAGTATTGAATAGTGTAGTTAAGTCAGCTCTTCAAAACATGTCTCTTGAAAATTTCGGAGAATTATTTTTAAATAAAATACCTCCCGAAGATCAACAAGCAATCAGGGCCCTTGTTGAAAGAAAACTGAAATCTAATGACTTGTTTAAAGATGATTCAACAAACGATAGAGTGAGCAACTATATTCAAAATGGAGTTGATCCTGGCCAAATTACTAATCTTGAGCCTTGGACAATAAAAGAATTAATAGCAAAAATCAAAGAAAGGCCTCGTCAAGGCGCCGGCGGCCTGGGACAGCCAGCCTCCGGAGAGCAAGGCCTTGTAGCGCGCAGCGTAAACAATCAAACACGAACTTTAGCACAAAGATATGATAAAGATGCCCCTTCTAATGCTTTGCAAGCTGAATCTTCTGTTGTAATGGAGGTGTATGTACAGGCATTGTTGGAACATTACAAAGAAGATCTTCTTTCCGTAGTGGATATACTGGGCAATTTTCCTGGCGCCCAACTTATTACTAAATCATTGCTACTCCTCGACTGCCCGCAGCCTCCTCTTTTTGAGCCTTCTGTGGCGGACTTTATAAAAGACATTGAGTTGCCTTTTTGTCGCGGCATAGATGATATTACATTTCCTGTGATGAGAAATCCTTTAGAGTGGTTGCCCGAATGGAAAGACATCACTGGTCAATTTCCAAAAATTGCAAAACATGCATTACAGCAAGTTTTAGTTTCTGTTTTGACAAGATTGATGGTAAAAATATGCGAGATAATCGGTACCGGTATGTGTAAAATTCTTGGAGCTGGTGGTAATATGGCCATGGCCGCTCTTGGTATAGGTTCAGATCAAGATGGCGTTGTAGATAATAGAGATACTGTAAAAGATCTAATCAAAGAAGCAATCTGCGGTCAAGATGCTGATGATCAGAAAGTAGAGGATACTCTTACAGATATATATGAAAAACTTGGCCTAGGCGCCACAGCCCTAGCAGACACTGAACAGCTACTTAATTTTGCTGAAGATCAATCTCAATATTTAAGTCGCCAAGAAATATTTGATATGTATTTAGGCGAAGCATCTCCAGAGGCCCTTGACGTCATGGATGCTTTAATAGAAGATGCTTATCCTGAATATAGAGATGCACTTCCTAGCAAAGAATCAATCGCAGACTTTGCAAAAGGAATTGGAGATTTAATGCCTGCGTCTTTCAAGGACTCAATGCGTAACTTTGCAGATGATTTAGACGATGATGACCCTGTTCCGGCTAATCCTTCGCTATGTGCAACTCCTGAATTAATAGAGCAATTTTGTGAATCTAGAGCAGCGCTGCTAAGTTCGCGAGCGACAGAATCTCAAACTGCACAAATGTGTCGGAATATTCAAGATGAAACCCGCGAGAAGTTAGACGAACTTACTAATGCTATCCAGCAGGGGCCATCTGATTTAGTATCAAATGCTATTCCACAAGTGATATCTGATCCTGGATGTGAAAACGGAATTGTTCCTTTTGAGCCGGCAGTCGTATCAGCTGGAGCTGTAAAATCTTTAAATAGCATAATGAAACAAATACAGCTTGAATATGTACAGGATATGATAGGAAACGGACCCGGTGAAAAAAACTGGGGTCTTTTGAATATGATTTTAAGTGATACTATGGGCAATCCTTTAAGTGCACATAATCGAAAAGCATCCAATAATCCACTTTATGTTAGTTTTGTTAACTCTGATGGATCTATATTGCAAAAAGGACAATTTCCGCAGTATGTTGCTGAATGGCTTCAAGAAGAATTGACGTCACAAGCCAGTCGAATAGAATATGTGGGAAGTAATACGATAGAAGAGCTTCCGGATATATATGTCTCTTATGAAACTTTAGGAGTTAGAGAAAGTAAATTTTTTCCTTTAGAGCTGCCTACGTTGGGTTGGGGCACAACTTATATTATGGCTCCAGGTGGGATTACTTTTCAACAACAAGCACGAAAAGCTAGCTCAGATCTTTCTTTATCTTTTGCAGACAATAACATGGGTCGCGGCGGCACTTTTCAGTATGGATTTAGTGCACAAATGTATCTATCAGAACTTAGGCGCAGTACATTAACTGATTATTCTCCGGGCGGCTTCGGGAGATCTGTGCGCGGTGTTGACGATACGCCTTTAATTATGAAAACCAATATGAAAAGCGACAATGCCAGAATAAAGATAACTAATTTTTATAATACGTCACCTACAGCGACTCCGATTTCTATTGTAGCGAATCTTTTTGCAGGAAATGACCCGGATGAAGATGGCTCAGGAAATTCGAAACTATCAAATTTTGCAGCAATCTTTGGACTCAGCGGTGAGTCTATACAGGAAGAAATATTGTTTGAATTTTTAGCTGTAGATGATACGATTAATATTAATGAAATGGCTGATTATCCGACATTTCAATCAAGTTTCCAAAAAGAAAATGAGCACATGCCTCAAATTATATTATTAGAAGAAATGTTAACACAAGCAGAAATGAAAGTTCCAGGGTTAAAAGATGCCGAAACGCCTTTAGAAGCATTTAGTTTACCTTCTATTGCTAATGAACTAAAGACAGTTCATGACTTGTTTATGACGTATATGAGTCGAACTCTGATATCTGAAGTAGCTGATAATGAAGCAGCTTTTCTTTACGGAGCAGCGTATGACGACATAACACAGGATGATATTCAATATGTCGTAGTCCCTGATACGACTGACTCCGAAGGGGGAACTTTGTATTCTGAAGCTACCATCGATGGTAAAAAAATAAAAAATGCAGATGCAATACTGGGAATAAGTCGTATGCAATATGAAATTGAGTATGAAGGTCGAGAAGGAGAAAATAGAGTCTTTTATCTTGATCCGTCTGAGTTTGGATTAAGCTACGTAAACCCTAAGATTTACATCAAGCCTGTAGCTAATCAAGGATGGCTCGGCCTTATAGATGTTTTATTTCCAGAATTAAGCTTATGCAAAGATGGTAAAGTAGATTTAATTAATTTTTCTGAGATAGAACAACAAATAGAAGAAACCTACAATAGTATTCCAATGGATGAGAGACTTCAATATAATGAAGATTGCGCAACTGAATTACCATATAATAGAATCTTAGAAAGACAATCAGCAGCTGGCATTCAAGGTATTATTCATGCAGCTTGTAGAATTTTTGGTAGCACTCACTTTATTAAAACATTGGCGACTTTCACAACGTTTAAGCCCGATTTTGATGAGTCATATAGCAATATATACTCTCAGTATATTGTAGAAAATATGGAAAAATCTCTCAAAAGCTCTCAAGGCGCTGGTTGGGAACGTTTTAATTCTTTTAAAGATTATGAATTTTGGTATAGTTTCTTAGAACAGTCTGTACAGACATACGGAAGATTGGTAGATGATGGTACCATATCAGATCCCCCTGATTTTGTTTTGCGAGCATTGTTTAGTATTAATAAAATGCAAGAAACTTACAAAGTTCCCACAAGAGAAGATTGGAGAATCGGCCGCGAGAATATATTTGAATCATATGAAGAATTTAAGCAAAAATCAAATTTCGAAGCAATTCAACAAACAGAGGGCCCTGCCAAAAGAGTTCTTCAAGAATTTGTAAAAATGGAACTTATTTCTATGGCTGAAAAGTTTGTGGTAAATTTGCAAACGGTCAACATGACTCCGTTATATGATAATGTTTACTATTATTTTCTTATGAACTTCACACAAGGCGGCATTGATCTAGATATAGATAAAGAAATAATAGCTACAGTTGCTACCCCAACCACTGCAGATCTTGGATATACTTCGAATGTTGCAAATCATATACATTCGTTTCAAGTAGATGACGCCGGAAACGGATGGGCATATGAAGCTTACCATCCGACTCAACCAAAAATTTATCACAAGCATGAAATCATAAATTGGGAAGTGCAAGAAGCACAAAGTGAATGTTATCCCTCATGTAAAGATTTATATGGGCTTGATGGTATCGGCCCACATGTGCATACAATTGGGAAAACAACTGTTCCCATTGGTGATATTGAATCATATAATTACGAAGGGCTAGATTATGAGGATCCTTCGAGACCTTTTGTGGTTGAAAAGTATATTTCTATTAATGGAGTTAAATATGGAATTGAGGAAGGCACAGAAATAATAAAAGCGAATGACTTATCATTAAATATTTCAGACGTCTATCCAGGTACATTAGAATTAGTGTATAAATCTTCTGAAATGCAGACGGCCGAGAATTCCTCTACCGATGCCCGATTTTTGCCAGAAGAAGGCACTGAAGGAGAGCCCATAGGCGTTGAGGGCCAGCTAGGTGTTCGAAATGGTTTAGAGTTTTCAATAATTGTAGATGGGCAAAAGCTCGCTATTACAAGTGTAGAAGTAGATGCAATGGATTATCCTATTGGCTTGTATATACCGCCTCAAGCAAATTCAAAAGAGTTGCTTTGTTTAATTAAATTATTAGAAGAAGATGAAAAATTTAGATTAGTTACGCGTTATATCTTTCCTATTAATAAAGTTTTATCAATGATTGCTATCTATAATGATTTAGGATTTTTACCATCCATTGGAGAAGTTACGGGAGATGTCGGGTTTCCCGCTAGTGTTGGAATGCAAGCTAGCGTCGATGAGTTTGATAATTCGGTGGATTTAAGCAACAGTAAAAGGGGCTGGGCTTCTGCATATGATCGAGTTCCTGGACCATTTTCAGGATGGTTTGTAAGAGAATGGGACAACTGGGATCAGGAACTTTTAAGGAATTCTAAGAGTAGACTTAAAAAATTGTTTAAAACTTTTTATAACTCACGAGATTTCGATGAAAGTTTTAAAATGATGTTTGAGTTTGACCCAATACAGTTTTCCATACAAAACTTAAAAGATGCACTGCGCCCTCGAAGCTTAAAATCTATGCTTCCTAGGTGGCGAAGAGGTAAAATGATAAATGCAAATCCGCTCGATACAAACAACAAAGTGTGTAAAAACTAAAACTAGTTGTAATTATTATGAGGTTTTAATATGTCTTCTATAGGAATACAATTACCTATTGTTTATAATAGTCATGACGGTTTTAAAATGATTAAAACTGTGCGTACAATGTTGCGTCAAAATCTTAAAATGTTGCTTTTAACAATTCCTGGCGAAAGAGTGATGGAGCCTAATTTTGGAGTAGGGGTGGCTACTTACTTATTTCAAAATTATTCTGAGAATGTTACTGCAGAGATCAAGCGAAAAATCACACAGCAAGTCGACCTTTACATACCCGCGTTAAGACTACAGAGTATCAATTTTCAAAACAATCCAGATTTCAACTCTATGAGAATAATTATTCAATATCAAATTCCAGATATTGGAATCAATGATTTGCTAGATATTACTATTTAATTAAGGAATTTAACTACATGGCCAAAAACAACCGAAATTTACCAATTAATTATACTAATCGTGAGTTTGAATCAATACGTGCCGATTTAATGGAAATTGCGGAACGATTTTATCCCGATACATTTCAAGATTTTAGTGAAGCATCTTTTGGCTCTTTAATGCTTGATGCTGTAGCCTACGTAGGAGATCAGTTAAACTTTTATTTAGACTATAGTGTTAATGAGTCGTTTTTAGATACGGCATATGGTCTTGATAATATTATAAGACAAGGTAGGATTTTAGGCTATAAACTTGAAGGGCGCCCATCTGCATATGGAGAAGTTGCTATTTATGCAGAGATACCGGCAGATCCTGGCTCCCTAGGACCTTCTCCCGACTACCTTCCATTGGTTAAGCGCGGCACAATGCTATCTTCAGAAGGCGGTGTTGCTTATGTGTTGACTGAAAATGTAGACTTTAGTGATCCAAAAAATCCCATAGTTGTTTCTAAAGTAAACAACATAACTGGAGAACCCACGCATTATGCAGTTAAAGCTTACGGAAATGTTGTTTCAGGGCGTTTCGGAAAAGCAGAATATATAGCTGGTGATTATGTTAAGTTTAAATCAATTAATTTAGATATCCCTAATCTTGCTGAAATAATCTCCGTTGTTGATTCTGATGGAAATGAATATTTTGAAGTAGAGTATCTTTCACAAGACATAATTTATCAAGAAATAGCTAATAATAATTATAAAAATGATAATGTTCCATCTATTTTGAGGCCACGCCTTGTAAATAGGAAATTTACAGTTGTAAGAACGAGTAACAATGTGAGATTACAATTTGGCTCTGGAGAAGAATCTAATACTGATATTATTGCTAAGCCACAAAAAGTTGCCGTAGATATTTTTGGAAAAGATTATGTCACAGATATGACTTTTGATCCAACAAGGATTACTAAAGGAAGAAATTATGGGATTGTGCCGGCTAATACAACTCTTACAGTTGTTTATAGAACAGTATCCGGAATCAACAACAATAGCGCCGTTAATACTATTACTAGCGTGACTTCTCCGATCACAGAATTCAAAAATGAAGAATTATTGTCGAATTCGCAAGTTGCAGCAGTGGTGTCCTCGCTTGAATGTACAAATGAAAAACCAATGCTTGGAAATGTAACATATCCAAGCAGTGCGGAAGTTAAACAACGTGTTTATGATACGTTCCCGACGCAAAATCGAGCGGTAACTCAAACTGATTATGAAAATCTAGTGTATAGAATGCCCGCAAAATATGGCTCTATCAAGAGATGTTCGGTTCAAAAAGATGCCGATTCTTTAAAAAGAAATTTGAATATGTATGTTATTTCTGAAGATTCGTTCGGAAAATTAACTAAAACTAACAGCACAATCAAAAATAATTTAAAAACATGGCTAAATCATTATAGAATGATGAATGATACAATAGACATATTAGATCCATATATTATAAATTTGGGAATTGAATTCGTAATTGTAGCAGTAAATGATTCACAAAAGGGTGCCGCTATAGAACAAAGTATGACTGTTTTAGCTCGCTCTTTAAAAAATGGATTTTATATTGGAGAGCGTTTCGATATCTCTTCTATATATGCAATATTGAAAAGAGTACCGGCGGTTTTAGATGTTGTAAAAGTAAGAGTTATTAATAAAACAGGCACCCAATACTCCAATACCGTTTTTGATATAAACAGCAACACTTCTCCTGACGGAACACAAGTAATTTGTCCAAAAAATGCTGTTTTTGAATTTAAGTATCCTCAAACTGATATAAAAGGCAAAGTTAGATAATGCTACGCAGATATACGGCTAGCGCCGATAATACGATTGTAAACGCTTACCAGCCTAATCTTACTACGCGCGGAACAGGTTCAAACATGGGGCGCGCTGATATTATAGAAGTGTTTTCTATTTACGGCCGTGTTACGACAAGTTCTCAAGAATTGTCGCGCGCACTTATTAAATTTCCAATAACCACTATTAGTTCAGATCGGACATCTGGGAAAATTCCAGCCAGTGGCACCGTTAGCTTTTATATGAAGGTATACAATGCTCCTCACGCTAGAACGACGCCGGTTGATTATAAACTTGTTGCTGCAGCCGTTACAAAAGAATGGCAGGAAGGAGATGGTTTAGATCTTGAAGGGTATAAAGATCTTGTACAAGGAAATATAGGCTCTGATTGGATTCAGGCCCGCGAAGGAACTAACTGGACTAGTGTTGGAGGCGATTTCAAGGGCCATGGCGACACGAGTGGGGAGTATGTGTATGAACAATCGTTCCCGCAGGGAACTGAAGACATGGAAATTAATATTACTCCCATGGTCGAGCACTGGATTGCTGGAGATATTAGCAACTATGGCGTAATCATAAAACTATCAGGCAGTTATGAAGCCCGAGCTTCAGCCGCATATGTAACAGAAGATTCTAGTGTAGCATTGAACACCACGGGCGCAACGAAATCATATTATACAAAAAGATTTTTTGGAAAAGGTAGTCAATTTTTCTTTAAAAGACCTGTTATTGAAGCGCGCTGGGATTCTACTACTAAAGATGATCGAGGTAATTTCTATTTTAGCAGCTCTCGGGCGCCCTCCGCAGACAATTTAAATAAAATTTATTTTTACAATATGATCCGCGGAAGATTAAGAAATATTCCTGGAATCGGAACCACATACGGAACAGCAGACTCTACTGTAAGAATCAGTCTTTTCTCAGGCTCTAAAGACAATTCTAGACCATCAGGCTCGGCGCTTACGATGTGTAATTCGGTCACTGTGGTAACTGGTGGCTGGGTGTCGACTGGAATATATTCATGTTCTATTTGCATTGCGTCCTCGTCTACCTCTCCTCTATATGACGTGTGGTTTTCAGGAAGCAATGCAATAGCAAATGCCGCAACAAGTACAAAGCAATATTTTACAGGTACCATTCAGCCATTGACATATGATACTGGAATCAGCACAGCCGATGAGGTTTATAGATTGGCGGTTACCAACTTACAGCCGCGATATTTAGCCAAAGATACGGTAAGATTAAATCTTTTTGTAAGAGAAAAATATTGGAAACCAACCATTTATACCGTAGCGAATTCTCAAGTAGAGTCACAAACAGTAGTTAGTGCATCCTATAGAGTTTACAGGCTTTTAGACGGCTATGAGGCGATAACTTACGGCACAGGTAGCGATTATCATACTGGTTTATCGTATGATGTATCTGGTAACTACCTTGACTTAGATATGAGTTTACTAGAATCTGGCTACGCTTATGGATTAAAATTTGCTTTTTATGACGACCGAAACGCTTCGTGGCAAGAACAACAAGAAGTATTTAAGTTTAGAGTAGAAGATTATGAGTATTAAAAAACTATTTGATTCAAATAGAAACTACAGTGGCTATGCCGACGACAAAGAAAGGTATGAATTTGTAGAATCAAAAGATAACGCAGCGCAAATTTTAAAAAAAGATTTAACATTTACGCCTCAAATAGATTATTCTGATCCGGCCAATTTTATTAAATATAGCTCCGCTTATTTGTTTTATAAGGGTGCTTTAGATAAAATTTCTGATTACTATCCTTATGACGGATCAAGCGCTGAAAAGACTAAATTTTATAACTCACTGCTAGAAGGCGAAAAATACATTTTCGATAGCCTTTATCCTTCTAGCACAGGTTATATTCTTTTATCAGCAGATGGATGGGGTTCTCGATCTGGCGCCGTTACGTCCGATGGCTACGGCCTTCCTTCCTCATTAGAATATATCACCTTTAAAGGCGGCCCGCTCTCCTCTTCTTCAGGGCCACTTTCGTCACAGGGCCCTAATCCCGAAAGTGATAAAATTCATCATGCGAATATTTACGATGAAAATATATATCGAACAGCTGGGCTTCCCGATAGTTATGGAAAAGGAACTAGGCTATCTAATTTAAGATCAAATTTTGATACAGGCGTTACAGTAGAATTTTGGCTAAAAAAGCCAGCTTTCACTAATACTAATACATCTAAAGAAGTAATATTAGATGTTTGGAACAATTTCGCTACTTCTAGTAATTCTTATGGACGCCTTACGATTGAGTTGACTGGAGCGGCCACAGGAAGTCCGTTTATTTTTACTGTTCAATCGGGCACAACATCTACCGCCTTAAAACACACTACAATCGGTAACGATTTTACCACTGCCTCTATCACTGGATGGAATCATTTTGCTTTTTCGTTTTATAATACTGGAAGCAATTTTGTTGTAAAATTATATAAAAACGGCGTTTTAAACGACTTTAATACTTATAATTCTAATATTAATGAGCTTAATTCAAAAGGCATGATGGGACGCATTGGTGCCCTTTTAACAGCGCCTTCGGGTTCTTCAGCTACGGCAGGAGCGGGTAAATTAAGCGGGTCTTTAGATGAATTTCGTTTCTGGAAGGTTACAAGAAATTCTCAACAAATTAATAGAAATTGGTTTGATAATGTTGAGGGAGGAACCAATACAGATATTTCAAACACAACATTAGGCGTGTATTATAAATTTAACGAAGGTATAGTGGGTTCCAGCAGTATCGATAGCATAGTTTTAGATTATGCCGGCAGAATTAGTAACGGAACGTGGACTGGATATGATTCATATAGTAGAAATACTGGCTCTGCGATAGTTTCCTCTAGCGCTGCGATTTTCGAAAAGCAAGATCCAATTATTCGCACTCAGCATACTCAATTTTTAAACCTTAGTTCTTCATTAATGGGAACTGGTTCTTGGTATGATCTTAATAATAATAGCGCTTTTGTTAATTATGTTCCTTCGTGGATCATAGAAGATCATGAAAATAATAGTAACGAGAATTTAAAAGTAATTTCTCATATTATGGGTTCTTATTTTGATAAACTTTATTTGTTAGCAGAGCAGATACCCAAAATCAAACAAGTAAATTACTTCACAGCGTCAGTTCCGCCAGTTCCGTTTGCTCGCCATCTTCCACAGTCATTAGGGCTATATACCCCAGATACTTTTATAGATTCTTCAATAGTAGAAAGATTGTTAAATCGTGGAGAAACAACTTTATTTGAAGGCAATCTTCAAGATACAAAAAATGAGATTTATGTAAATCTTTATAACAATCTTACCAATATTTTTAAATCAAAAGGGACTACCCGAGCAATAAAAAATGTATTTAGATGTTTTAACCTTGATGATTCGTTGTTGCAGTTTAGACAATATTCTTCCAATACAACGTATGATTTAGAGAATAATTTAGTACAGAAAAACATATCTAAAAATTATTCAGATTTTAGTAAAAAACTCAATACCGGTTCTGTTGTTTATCAAGCTGTTGATTCCTCAAATGCTAATAGTAGCGGGTATATTTCAGGAAGCTATGGCTCTCCTAATGAAGTTGGCGTAGAGGACCCGTTCGGCGCAACAGTTGAAGCGTCAATAACATTTCCATTTTATATCAAAAGGCTAACTTACGATAGCCGCAATAATTTAAGTAGCTCGCTTTTTGGACTCCACACAGTTAATACGGCCAGCGCCGCCTCCCTTAACGGAACGCTTACTACTCTCCAGAATGTTTACAGTAAACAAGACTATGCAAATTTTCAAGTATATGCAGTTCGAGACAAAAAGAAATCAAAAAATGCATATTTCTTATTGACTTCTTCTTTTTCTCCGTATCCAATTCCTGCGCTTTCTAGCAGTGTATTTTTTGATGTATACAATAATAATAATTGGAATTTTTCAGTTAGGCTAAGACCCACAGGATACCCATTGGCTGGCTTAGTTTCTGGATCCTTAACATATACTTATGATGTAATTTTCAAAGGAACTAACTCTGTTTTAGGCACTGTATATAATAGTTTTGAGGTATCTAGTTCTATCAGCTATGCTCTAGGTTCTAATTTCTTACGCTCACCTAAGAGAATTTATATTGGTAGCCGTCGTGAAAATATTACAGGCTCTTTGCTGGTTCCATCAGATGTTATGGTTTCCAATGTTAAATACTGGACAAAATTTCTTGATAATCAATCACTCTTACAGCACACAAAAGACCAATTCAATGCAGGAATTTCAGGCTCTTATCAAAATATTTCACCTCTACATCCTAGTGGTTCTAATTTAGATCTTCTTAATGCAAATACTTTAGCTTTAAATTGGGATTTTGAAACAGTCACCAGTTCGAATAGTACAGGAAATTTTGTAGTAACAGATTATAGTTCAGGCTCGGCATTAATTAGAAATAATTTTAATTGGCTTGGAAAAGTAAGCGGCTATCAGCATACAGGCTATGGATATAATTTTCCTAATTCTTCTGAAAATGTTATAGAAAGACGGCAAATTAATAATTTTGAATTCGTTGATCCTGAGCAAGTTGTCTCGTCCGAAATGATTAACATCTTAGATCAAGATGATATGGTTTTCGATATTGAGGAAACAGTGCCTGATTATCTTTTTACACTTGAAAAAAGCATGCAAAATGCTGTTTCAGATGAAATGCTTAAATTTTTTGCAGGAGTGATTGATTTTAATAATGTTATTGGCGCGCCCGTTAATAGATATAGAGATAGATATAAAGACTTAGAAAAACTCAGAGAAGTATTTTTTAGGCGTGTTACAAAAACTAGCAATGTAGAAAAATTTATTGGATATTACAAGTGGTTTGACGATGCTATCTCGACAATTGTTGAACAATTAATACCGGCTTCTGCTGATTATATTCCCGATGTAATGAATGTAATTGAGCCTTATGTTCTTGAGAGGAATAAATATCAAACTAAATTTCCTACTCTTGAATTTAAACAGCCTGATATTGAAGCTCCTATTTATGGCATTAACGAGCAGTTGTATAATGCACGAACTGGCCGCTCCCCTGTTTCAGCCTCGCAATGGATTTCAAAATCTAAAAGAAATCAAGCATACGATATATTATATTGGAAAGATCGAGCTGAAAGAGACTCAACTGAGCTATCGTCAGGGAATGCCACTATCAACACTCAACGACAAACTGTACGCAGAATTGTTGCTAGCCAGCCTTTTTTAAGTAAATCTCTCCCATTAGTTAGAACTATAGATGGAACTCGTTATCAAGTACAAGAATATCAAAGACGTAATTTCCAAAGACTTTACACATATAGTATAAAAACAGGCTCTACTATACATGGTGGTGTTAATTTTGAGCCTTCTAAAAAAATAGAATTTACGTATAACGCTCTTTATCCAGCAGGACCAGTTGATGATGGCGACGGTGGTATGTTTATACCTCAAAATGTTCTTGTTTCGTTTATGAACGAGTTAGAAAACTTACCGGTTAACAAGGATCCAAAGCCAGACTGGATTAAGACTAAAAGACATATAAAAGTTTATCACGGTAGAGACTATGGTGAGGGCCTCACATATAGCAATGTTAAATCTTCTATAGCCTTTCCTTTCAATCTTTTTGATACCACTGTTAATAGTGGATTCCAGGCAATTGTTAATTCACGAATTACCGGAAATGTTACTATTACTAACTTGCACAATGATGTCTATGGTCCACACATGGAAAAACCAATGCAAGGCCCGTTTACAAATTATGCGGTGGGTGGTCACCAATCTAGACACATAAGAATAAATACTGGCTCTGATACATATTATAACCGTCCTGAAGCATGGAAATTGTTACTTGGAACTTGTAATAATGACGCGACGACAATAGCTTATTCTGGCGCTATTGGTATGGCTGGCGCAGATTATCCGTGGCCTGAAGCGAATGCTGTAGGCGCCCGCCCATATCCAATGACGGCTTCTCAAAAAGCGGTTTATTATCGAGATATGATTGCAAAGCGTCCTCTTAATATCAGAAATATTCGTCACACAACGGGGGCTGTTGAGAGCACTTCGGAAGCCGGCCGCGGCTTTACTGTATTAGGAAACTTTAATCACAACTATGACGTAGTTAATACATTTGGTGCTTATTCAAATCCGCGAGCCTTTATCGAGAATCAGCCAACACTTCCGGTTAAAGCGTTCCCTCAAAGAGCGACCTCTTCTACTTCAACAAACACAATTTTAGACATTCATAGATATTCAGGAGTTGAATCTCTAGGTAGAACACTGTTTGTTCCAGATTATGCTGTAAATTATTTGCGGGGAAATATTTCTCCTCCTAACAAATCTGTAATTAGGACTAAATTTGGAGCCCCAGGCGGAATAGAAACCAGTACGCCGGCCTATACAGACTTCCGATCGGATGAGTATTCAGTTTATAATACAATAAATTATAGAAACCTCACTGTTATCAAGCCTCAGCAGGGCCCTAGCGGAACACTGAGCACTTTTGCCGCCAACCTTCAGACGGGCTCGATCCGCGTTAATGATATCCATGGAAAACCTTTTGGACTTCGCGCTTTATTAGCTAGACATTCTGCACAATTTGGTCGCGATAGCCTGTGGATTACAGGCACTACAGCCCGAGTAGATGGCCCTGAACAAACTGCTGGTGGGCCCGGAGCAACGTACAATCAGTTCCCAAGTTTTCAAAAAGTCAATAGAAATAAAATCCGACAGATGAAGATTAATGCCGCCGGCGCATATTATACCTCTTCTATCTATGATAATGCATTTATTACACAACAAATTCCAAAATCCACGCTTCAGTATGCATGGATTACAGCATCTTACAAAACCTTAAATGATCGTTTTGGTATCGTAAGATCTGATTTTAGAGTAAGCACGTCGGCTGGCTATAAAGATTCGATTGAATTCTTACAATCTGGAGAATTTATATCTTATAATGCTGCAGGCGTAAGAATATTTGGAAAAGACGAAAGATTTGTTGGTGGCTCTCCTCATGGTCGTACAGATTTTGTTGGACTTAATACTAATGTGCTTGATGTTCCAGTAACATCATCTAGCCTTTTGGGCAATTCGACTACTTTAACAGATTATTACAATTCTAATTTAATTGACGGCCTCAATACGGAAGGCACAGCTAGTATTTTTAATGCATTAATTTTAAATCGTCAAGGGCCATATGGCTGGCCATCGTGGAAACATTTAAGAGTCGGAGATCAAAGTAAGCTTTTAAGACTGGACAAGAGAAACAATCGAGTACGCTTCTTGTCTTCAACAGGATCTCACGGCAGCACCGCAGAATTTGAAATGCCGCCTGTATCATTGCGAGGTCGCACGCTTCAAATGGCGATTGAAGATCCAAATGCGGCAGCGCCCCCAGGATTTGAAGAAGTAGACGCGCCAACTACTTCAACAAAAGAGGCCGGCCCCGGCGGCGCGTCGGCAATAACAGAAGGTGTAGCTGAGCGCTACGTAATGCAAGCATGGAATGCGGATTTTAGTAACAATTATATTTATTTCAATCGCTCCACTTTTGATGATCAGTTTAATTTAAGCTCAGATGATAAAATAACTGCTGGAGAGCAAGCGTTACAAATCGCTACTTCTGAAAATTTTGCATTAGATTGGGTTATTTATACAGAAAATATTTTCCCATCTCAAAGAAACGAGTTTTTATCTCACTCTCGTACACGTCTTGGTTACGATAATAAATATTGGAGAAATTCTAATGCGGATCGTGTAACTTTAGGAGACACTCTCGATAACAGTTTAGATATCGACATTTCACAAAGCTCCTGGCCGCTTGATGCACCATCTGATTTTATGACAAGAACTAAGGTGCCTTTTGTAACATGGTTAGTTGTTCCGACGACAAGCTCTGCGCAACTTAAAGCTGCTCGAAATACATTAGCAAATTCAGCTTCAGCAGGAGAAATGCAAAATACCTATTCCACATACTTCACTAGTAGCAATCATATTACACGCTTAAGTCGTTTTGAGTGCGGGGGCATTTTGACTCCTGGCGTACTTTATGCTCGAAAGCAAACTATATCGACACCTACATCAGTAGTATCTCCATCAGGAATGATCATCCCTCAAACTGGCTCTGGCAAACCTCTTCCGTTTGCTTCAACTAAGCAAATTCAAGTATTTGCCGGGGAAGCTTTATGGGAGGCTGGCTCTAAAGCTGGAATATTGGTTTCTACTACAGCCTCAGCAGCTATAGGTCGACGCGCCATCGGAAGCCCAGTTAAGTGGGTATCGCGCCCCACTCTTCCGTGGTTTAATTCCTATGAAGACTTTAACTATTTAATAAAGAAAGTCAGCGATTCAATCGAATTCGCAGTAGTGCCTGAATATAGGTATAGCGAACATGTTGAAACTTATCAGACTGTAGGCTTTTTTAATGAAGGAAATTGGGATACTTTCCACATTCCAGAAACTAATATTAGTAGTTCAGATGATACTTTTTATCTTGACTACTCTAATTCTGAATTTTTGAAAGAATTTTTAAAAGTTGAAGAATTAAGCGGATTAAAAGCTAAAGAAATCAGGTTAGTGTGCAGCGGTACCATTAGATTTAATCCATATAAAGGTTTTTATCCGGCCCAAAGAACAATTGATATCGCAAACATGTTTTGGAAGACATATGGATATCCTGACTGGCAGACCGATCTTGGTGATTATACAGAGTCAGGCCAGATATCTGGATCTTCACCTAAGTGCCTTTATCAGCCTTTCTTCGCACCTGGAATATTATACAATTCTATAAAATCCGGGTTAGCTGTTGATTGGCCTTTGGTTATGAATTTTGATAAAATTGATCGAGTGCAATATGGCGACTCGGTAACCGGAAAGAAAGATAACTGGGCAATAACAACTTTAACAGCGTCGATGCCGGCCCAGGGCCCTTTTTATGATTATAGAGTTCCATTTGAAGCTTTAATTCAACCCCGAGTGTATGTGGATTCTACGCAGTATGTAGATATGGACGCACATCCTTCGTGTTCTTTGGTAAATATTACGCATTCATTTAATCCAGGAGGCGGCGACGATACTTTATACACAGCTATGGTTTCTAATTTTATTGCCGAAACTATGAATTGTTTCTTAGAAAATTCTGGTCCGACTAAAATTAAATCTAATCCGTTTACAACTAAATTAATTCAAAGCGGCAGCGTGTATGGAGCCAGACTTAAAATAAGAAGATCGATGTCTGGCTCACGAGATTACAGTTATGAATCGGGCTCTAGCAATACTGGATTCACAACGGCGCGCGCCTACTTTAAAGATGGTGGTCGCCGCATTGTTTCCAATTCTGCCGGCACAGTGTTTAATTTCTCGCAAGACGAAAAAGGCTTTCCGATTCCGCAAGATCCAATAAGAAATTCAAAGTATCGCGAAAATTTTACAATGTATAGCCGTCCAACAGCCTTTGGTCCCCCTACGGCTGGTATTTCTGAGGGCCAAAAAACAACCATGTCGAAATATGCTACCGAGACTGTGTTTGATAGTTTTAATGGCTCTAATACCGCTTATACTCCTCCTTATTACAATGGAGAAGCTTGGTGTGATCTTATATTTAGAGCTTCTAGTTCTGTTAATGCAGCCGGCGCACAGTATACTTTAGCAGACATCATGGCCAACACAAAAGCTATTTATTGGAGAATAGATCCTGGATATGCGACTGGAAGCTTCACGACTGCAACCAATCCGCAAAAAACACACAGATACGCCACTACGCTAGTATATGACGAAACGCTCACCGATGGTAAGTGCCGCGCGCCATATACTGGACAATATATCAATCAACATTCTATGCAGTTGAGTGCTAGTATAAATATTTTTGGAAGAGACCGCGTGCAAGTTGTAGAAGACATTGATCCAGTTCATGTTACACTGGACCCGAGTGGCGAATCAACTTACGAGCAGTGGGTCATTCAACCTAAATGGGAAACTCCCATGTTAAATTTCAGTGACTTGTCTGAGTATAGACCGCTAATTAGTTCGGAAATATCACTACCTTCAAATTATGGTCAAGCTTCTGTTCCGCGTGGAATGTGGCATCAGTTTGGAATAATAGATTCTGATTTTAACCGCGGCATTTATCTAGAAATATCAGATATTCCGCCCACATGGCTTGAAAATCATTACGATACTTTAATAAATGATACAATTTATAATAATTATAATGCAAAAATAAGCGGCTCTAATGTAATTCACGATATGAAATCATTAGTAGATTTAGTTGGTTTTGAAACAGCTGAGTCATCTGTTAAATTAGGCCGCATCAAAGATTCTTTGACTATTGAAGAGGCTGTTGTAGCGGTACCCTATATTGTTGAGACTATCGATCGAAGAAAAGCCGATGGAACATATGAAGCATATGATCTTAAAAAGTTCATTAGTATTCCGGGCGTACGCGTCCTAGGTGCCACTAGTTCTCCTAGTACCACTAGGATAGGTGATTCGCTTGAAGCAGCTGGCGAATCCGTACGCAGGCAAATAGAAATGATGCAAAAATATATATTCCCCCCTGAGCTTGATTTTCTAACTTGGTCGGATGAAATTGATCCTATGGTGATGTATGTTTTTGAGTTTAGTTATACTTTTGATAAAGATGATTTATCATATATATGGCAGAACACTGCTCCTCGCGATTATAAACAGATTACGAAACAAGCTACATCTGTGTCGCATGAATTAATAAATACAGAATTATTATCTGAAGCTAACCTGAGTGATAATGAAACACTTCGATGGATGATATTTAAAGTCAAGCAGCGATCGCAAAGACTGCATTCTGATTTTAAAACAAGCGACTCCATTAATGCGCCTGCAACGCACTTACAAAGCTATAATCCAGTCACAGAAACGTTTGAAGTTGCCTCATTGCCGCCTCGTTTATATAATTGGCCTTATGATTATTTATCTTTCGTAGAGAAAGTTTCTATAGATGTTCAAGTTTTATTTAAGGAAGACGAAGATGTTTTAACGCATAGAGATGATTCTGAAGTCCAATACGAACTCAGCACCGGTCCTATGAATAATCCACTCGGTTCGCAAACACTAGCTGATTTAAGTTTTTATAACAATATAGTAGGTGCAGATCAAAGAATATCCTCCGGATTCCTCGCACCAGTTACTACCAATACAGCGGGAAATCGTTTCTCGACAATGAGTTATGGACCGGCCAACGTTAGGCTTGATACCGGTAAGTTAAGTCGAGATACAGATTCTGACTCTGATTTTCAAGAAATGGATATAGATTACGCAGGCGAATAAAATTTTAGCAATAAAGATAATTAATAGAGAACAAAATGAAATTTTTTAACAAAAAAGAACAAGTGATGGATTTTAAGTTGACTTCTTATGGTCAATATTTGTTGTCTAATGGAAATTTCAAGCCAGTTTATTATACATTTTATGATGATAATGTTTTGTATGATGGAAAATATGCACATATTAGCGAGTCATCAAACACTGTTTACGATAGAGTTAAAAACAACACACAGTATATGCAAACTCAAACACTTTTTGAAGAAGTGGAAAACAGCGTTCAGAAAATAATTAAGGTTGGTTCATTGTCTTATTACGCTGGAGATGTCGAGCCAATCGCTCAAGATCCTAGAAAGGATACTTTTCATTTTGAACACCCTATAGGAGATGCATATTTAGAAGGAGATACGAATGTTGCCCCGGCCTGGAAAGTAGTATTACTTCAGGGTGAAATTTCTTCCTCAGCTACTAAAGATGTATTAAATAATTTTGATATACCGCAAATAAACATTACGGCAAATTATAGAAAAAAAGTTGCTAAAGCTTCTAATTTTTACAATGATGCAGTCGCGGATCTTAACACAGATGCGTTTGAAGAGCAAATAAGAGGAGCAATAAAAACAGCTACTTTTGAAGATGGTAATGTTATTTTCTTACAGCGTCCTGAATTAGTTATATATGCAGAAGAAGTTAACACAATGTTATTAATGGAGAATTATGATATAGAAGTTTTTGAAATTTTAACGGCTTCTTTACCTGCTGCATGTCCTACTTGCGACAAGCAGGATACATTTTCGCGAAAATATTTTATCAATGAGATGAAAAAAGTAGAGAACGGCTTTTTAACTGAAGAAATGGCTAATCCTACTTTATACGGTAGTGCGCATCAACAAGCCTATGCGACTATTAATGAACAAACGTCTAGTGTGGGCTATTATTTCAACATGTACAAAGATCAAGAAATTGATGCTTCTTTGGCTTGCAGATCTGCGCAGATTTTTAACAAACAATCATATTATATTGATTTAGATTTTGACTGTGATAATCTAGATGATCAGGGGCTTGGAATTGTACCTGATATATATGGCAAGGTAACGGAGTCTGAGCTATGTTAACAGCTGTTTCAAATAATAAAATGGCGGCATGCGGCAATACTTTGCCTGCTCTTTATATTGAAAAAGTTGCTGTTTATGATTCGTATTTAGAAGTTACATTAACATATTATATATACGCATCCGCAGCCCAAGATATATCTGAAGTAGTAAGCACCGTTTCAGATGTAAATTTTTATGTGTGCCCGGTTTTTGATGGATACCCAGCACCAGAAGAAGTGTCTGGTATAGCTTATGGAGCACAAGATATATCTAAAACTAATAGAATAGGCCAACTTATATCGTTAGGCAGGGGTGTGCCTAATTATATATCAAAACTTATGGAAAGCGATGAAATGTTTGATGTATTTATCGCTGATGATGACGAGGATTTTAACTATTATTCTCTTTACAATCATAAAGGAGCTTTTGGTATCTCTGCTAATGAGTTTGAATTGGTAGAAGAAGAAGTGGGTACTATTTTTAGAACTGCAAAATACAGCAGAACTCTCACAATTACCCCAGACTATCTTGGAACCTCAACCCCCTCATCAGACGATATTAGTGATTCTTATGGTGATATATTCCTTAATGCGGCAAATTTAGATTTTGATTTAACATTAATTAGTTTTTCAACAACCGTAGATCTTGGTCATGATTTTGGAGGCGAAATGTTTGCAGAGTTTGCGACCAGTTTAAATGAGACGCCTCGTCTAAAAAATCTTTACAGAGGCTTTTTCTCAGATATATCGCACCAACATATATTTAAGCGTGGCCAGATGCACAAGGAGCCTATACCGGCATATGTGCTACCAAATATGATTCCCTATAATGGCGATGTTTTACAAACTATCAATGGAGACTATCGACAAGCAAACGCAACTGTAAACAATGCTATGATGGTTAGCAGATTTAGAGAATTGCTTCAAGAAAGCACATCCGCCCACGGAGAATATTTTGATTCAGCCATGTCTACGTTTACTATGCTGCTGATACAATTTGCAGAATCTCCATTTTTGTTGAAAAATCTTAACGAATTTGGCTTGACTTATGTAGATAAATCACGCGCTACAGTTCCAGGGCGCTGGTATCATTCTTTTAGAAGAACATTGTTGTCTTTAAATGATATGGTCCGTCAATTACCTATGCTAAGAAAACAATTAATTACCACCCCTGTTCTTATTGATTATAGAAGCGAAACAGAACTTAACTATACATCCCCGGATCCGGGCACTTATGATACAAGTGAAGATTACATTTTTACTAATGAGGGATCATTCATAATGTCTCGAATAGGGATCTTTGATCGAAGTCAGTATACGTGGCTGTCGGAGGATCCGGATATCGCCGAAAAAGATACCGGTGATGCTTTAATAGATACTGATCTCTTTTACAGCCTTGAATATGTTAATGTAGATACAGGATTTTTCTTTTTTGATTATGAAAAAGCGATTAGAACTCAAACAACGTTATCACATTATTTAAACTTTGATGCTTTGACCTCGTTCTTTGGCCAGGGGCTAATAAATCAACATTTTAAACTTGATGAAGTTGAGCTTTGGCGATTTAATTCTGATGGTACGATAATCTCTAGACAACAGACAACATACGATAGTTCGTTAGAATCTTCAGGGCCTTCTATTGTGTCTGCTAGCGCAACAGTTTCTTATGGTACTGTTTCTGATATGGGATATTCGCCTGGATTGCTGTCTTATAATTATGATACTGAAGATGTCGGCGACGAACGTTTAGGAGTAGCGGCGCAACTATCAGACAATACTGAAATTTTGTATCCTGAATTAATGTTGAGGAATTTTGCACTTCCAGGACAAAGTGAGCAAAACGAATATCGATTAATGGCGTTTCAATTTATGGGCCTTTACGATTCTGATGGAACTTATGAAACTAGCCCTCGTATTGATGATTATTATGTTGCATCAGTTACATGCATTGATTACACCAAGCAACTCATTATGGCTATGACCAGTTCATTAGCAAATTATACTACTGGCTCCTTTGCCGACTATCTTGCCGCAGCTCAAGAATATTGTAGCTACAATAATGTTGACGGTTTTTTTAATGATTTTTTCGCTAGCAATGCTGAAGCTCAGTTTGGTGGAGAACCCGGTAGCGCACCGTGGATTTGGGCGCCGACTATTTATAATCTTCATCGAGAAATGTTGTATGCACATTTTGGTGGAAATTTACAGCTTTTAACGTCAAATACTATAAGCTTGAGTGAGCGTATTTCACCACATACAGGCCGTCTAGACGAACTCGAAGATTTTGCAGAAGATCTTCAAGGATTGCTGGACTTTTATGATTCGATTGATTTAAGTGCGTGGGGGTCGGAACGCTCAATTACATTCGGCAGCACGCAAGTACCAGTTTCTCAATTTGGAAGACCGACTTTCCCAGATTTTGAAATTGATCCTATCTACGAAGATCCAGATTACGAACCGCCTGAACCCGAGCGAACTTGGCACGAAACTCATATATATACATACGAGTTTGGCAAATACTTTATAGGTGTTGATGATGGTAAACTCAAGGCAGCGCTGACAACGAGGTTGAACAATTGGAATGCAGGAACGAGCAGTGATCCAGAATTTAACGATGATTATCAAGAGATGTGGGACGAAATAGAAGAGTGGATTGAAGCTTATGACGGCGTAGTACGAGACGAAGTAGAAGACGGAGACGCATCAGCTTCTAGAACTGCAAGTTTTCAGGACGAAGTTGATCCGGAATGGAACGACATCCACTGGCCTCATGATATGCTGCTCTATGAATTTAAGATCTCGTATAAGGATGGAGACAAAAATGATGGCCGGGTAGATGTCTGGGAAAAAGCGTATTATATTGGTTAAATTGGAGATTTAAAATGGGTTATAAAAGTTTTTCTACATCAAAGTTAAAAAATGCTAAAAAAATGAAAGCTGTACGTGAGCGCGCTAATCGCAGATTAGTAAATGGAAGTTACGAGTCTAATCTAAATAGCGTCTCTTTTAAGCTTAATAATGCTGAACAAATTTTGCGCAGAAAAGGTGTTGCTGTACAATCGCACAATTATGAAGTTCAAGGAATGATAGACATGATTGCAACGTCAAAAGGCGACACCTCTCAAACTGAAAAGATTAAACAGGTGGCTACTGCGTACGCCGTTCTAGAATCAATAGGCATCTCGGCTATCCCCAACCAGCCCAGATCCCGCACATTTATGAACACTGACCCTTTACACTTAAAGGATGCAAATTCTCCAGTAGATATTGAACGTGTAAAAAAAGAAAAAAATGAACTTATTTCAACCAAAAAAAGCTTTAAAGATCATAAAAATCCATTTTATAATTTAGATGCAAACATATCCAAACAAGAGTTGAGAGAAATTAGAAATCGTAAAAAAATGGATGAAATGGTTAATCCTTCTAATGTAGCGGCCGCATTTTTTGATTTAAACATGCTAATTAGTAGTGTACCAACACTAGGACAATTTAAATAATGGGAGCCGCTACATACATAGAGGCCTCTGGTTCGGCCGCCCCGGAAGAAGCAACTTATACCGATGCTGCACTTGAAGGCTTCGATGTGGCTGCCGGCACTGATGCGTCCGGATCAGTAGGTATAATTTATTCTCTTGAAGCATTCGATGAGAATGGATTCTATTTTGACCTTACACCAGGGTTTGCAGTCTCAGGAGATGCTGAGAATATTGCTAACATACTTCAAACCATATCAAGCAGCCAAATGACTCTTGTACAAGAAATATATATGTACACGCTTGATGTTCCAAGCGAAGGAGATAGATATATAACAATAACATCCCCCGGATACAACGGTCTTACAGATCCTGTAATTTCTAGCTTCGCCGAAGATACCATACTCACACCTGGCGATCCATTCGGTACTTCTTTTACGCAACATCTTCAGGCGGGAGACTATACTATTACATTAGATGGCGCCGAAGTAACTGGTCTTATATCGCAATTTGGAAATCCAAATGCGCTGGGTTCTTCAACAGCTGAGTTGATAGAGGGAATAATATCTGATGTTGCTTCAACTGTAGAAAATTCATATATTTCTAGACGCGTCCATTTACCGCGCACAAAAGCTTTGAGAATATTACCACGTGAATTTTCAACGTTAGCTCCCATCCCTATCGCCCAAACTGGTTCATTTGATAGTGCGGCTTCTACACTAGCGTCCACAATGACTACGGAATCTACGGGATATTAATATGAGTTCAAAAGTTAAAACATTTAATTTTATTAATAGAGGATTGGTGTCTTCTTCTGGGCCCACATTGCGTACTGCTTTAGGAGGCGGTTATTGGAAGCTTGAAGCCGAAGTTGATAATACAACAGAGCCTGAGTTTGTCTCTTTGGGAGACGGTTCTGGCGTGGGTTCTGCCGGCCGCGAGCTTCCCGAAAATGATATTTTTTCTCGTGTATTGACTGATTGGCCTTTAAGCACCACTAGTAGCGCTAGGGTATCAGTTCCAAGTTATAAAGTGGCTGTTAGACTTGTGGGCGAAGCGGATCATATTGCTGATGATGCAGAGTGGAGAACAATAATTGCTGGTGGCTCTTATGGAACCGCCTCTTACGAAGGCGTATTCATGCCGCGTTCGTATGACGACACTAGTTTTGAAATTCAAATGCCTTATATGCCGCTTTATTTGAAGACATATGATTATGAGAACTATGAAGACTATGAAGTGTTTGGCTTAGGGTACGACTACAATCATCATATAAGTGAATTTCAAAATTATATAATAGATATTGATAGTGAACTACAAATTCCTAGTTATTATTTATTATTAAATCATAAGCTTGGATTTGAAGATCAAAATAGTGAAGCTTTTAACAACTTATTAAGTCGCGAAGGAACAGAGTCAACTGAGCATATTTTAAGCATATATTCAACTCAATTCCCGCCTGTATATGATATAGACGCAGCAGATTTTGAATTAGAAACCGGCATATTTTTAGATAAAATACATAATATGGTTGGTTATTTTACTGGCTCTTTTATTACCACGCCATTGTCTGCGTCTACCATTCAAGATGTAGAGTATATGGGAAAAAACTTATTTTTCAATAAAACGTCCCAGTTTAGAACGTTTCTAGAGTCGTTACAATACAAAGATCGCATGCCTTATTATGCCAAACTTAGTGTTCCGGTCACGGACACAGAGGGCACTTTTTATACTTATATATCAAGCTCTGGTTTTGAAAATATTATGCTAACTTATTTAAAGGAATATTTTGTAGACAAGCCACAGCAAGCAACTACAATTACATATGAAAACTATGTTAATGGTCTTTACCCCGTTGCTTCAAGTATATCAGAGGAACATGTTGTTGATGGAGATTTTCGATTTCCCCAATATACTTTTAAAGCATGCAATCTATACACAATGATTCTGGATACATTTAGAAATTCAGCCAGAGAAAGAGAGGGAGATTTTTGTATTGTTGGGGGTCAAGATGCTGATCGACAAAAAATCATTAATTCGATAGGCAGATATCGATATTGTAATACAGTGGCTGCATTAAATCTGCTAGAAAAAGTCAATGAACATTTGACCATAGACACTCCTATTCCTGGCCTTAGCTTAAACCCAGGCAATGAAACGCAATTAGAAGATTTATTGAATGCATCTCAAGAATCCCGCTATAGCGAAATACTTGCCTATAGAATTGAAAAAAGAAAACCGTATAGAGCGGCGGATACCACCGATGTTGCGACTGAAGAAGTTCCTTCAGGAAAAGTGCTTCAAAACTTCTTAATTTCTAATGCTAATACGTTGTTGAGATCAAATTCAAATAGAGATGGGTTTACCATATTTGATTCCCAAATCAAATATGGGGAACAATATACATATTCAATGTTTGCATATGTTTTAATAACTGGATTTAGTTATGGTATATCTGATACGGTAGTAAGTAGACAATTGGCGACAACGGCAAGTTCGGACACCGCTGATACTACGTATTGTGTAGAGTTTTATAATCCATTTAGATCTAACTTTCCAACAAGAGATAGGCTTGTTTACACTGATGGATTTTCATATTCAACTCCAGCAACAAGTAGCTATTATACAGCAGCTCAATTAAATTCACCGTATAGATACCTTGCAGATTTTAATTTTTCATGTGAACCGTTGCTGCAGATTGTAGAGGTGCCATTAGGCGGCAAAGCACTTACAGTGTTAGATCACCCTATGCAAGAAATAGATTTATCTCCGTTTCAAAGAATGGACGCTTCACAGACTATAGGATTTTTAGTTAATTTAGAGTCCCCTCAATCATTGACTTTTCCGACGATATTGACTGAAAATGATTTTGATTATAGATCAAAATATCTGGTCTCTAACGATCTTATTGATACTGATAAAATCAGCGATCGCTGCCGATCGCAGCCCAATCGAGTTCAAATATATCGAAAAACCACAATGCCTAGAAGTAAAACAGATTTTAGCGAAGAGGATTTAATTGTCGAAAAAGATTTAATATTGCCGAATACTTCTTATAGTTTAACAAATTGTGTACACGAAGAAAGAGTACAGACTAATAAAGAATATTATTATTTAATGAGATTTATAAGCAACAATGAAACCATTGGACATACAACTGCCGTTGTTAAAGCGCAATTAGTTAGCGATGGAGGCTATATATATTCTTTATTCGATCAATTTACAGAGCAAGATTTGTTAGAAGTGTATTCGGACAATATAGCCCCAATAACTCCTGCGATTCAATTTAAAAAATTAATGCAGATTATTCCCAATATTCATCAAATAGCGCTTGATGATACAGATGTAGATTATACAAATAGCTCATACAGCGAAATTTCAAATTTAAAAGTAGGAACAATGGACGAAAGTATTTTTGATAAAACTTTTAAAATTAGACTAACATCTAAGAAAACAGGCAAAAAAATTGATTTAAATGTAACTTACAAATTAAATTAAATAATATTTATAAGAGAACAAATGGCTTTTTTAGACAATTCAGGTACAATAATAATAGACGCAGTTTTAACTGATGTCGGCCGTAAACAAATGGCACAAGGAAAATTTAAGATTTCTAAATTCTCTTTAGGCGATGATGAGCTTGACTATAGCTTGGTGGACGTGGATGACGACGACTATGATAAAATAGAAGCGCTCCCAATAATGGAGGCTTTTGCGAACGATGGAGCTGTTATTAATTATGGGTTAAAAGATTATAATAGTGACGATATATTGTACATTCCAGAAATTAAAGTAAATGAATTATTAAACGTTAGTGTGAAAAAACACTCAGCCCAGCCAGATTATTATTATTTAACAGTTAACGAAGAGACATCTCGAAAGCTTAAGTCTTTGCTTGGTTCTACTGAGTATTATTTACAAAACAATAGCTATTCGCAGAATAAAATTATATTTGAATCAGGAATACATAGTGACAAAATTCCACGTTCACAAAAATCTAGAGAGAGATACATATTAAACTACAATTTATTAGACAGATATTTTATAATTAACTGTGATCGAAGATTTGTTGAAAAAGTTATGACTATAAACACGCAAGGTTCATATTTTGAAAACGATGCGGCAAATACTTTATTTTTTAATTTTGGCGCTTTGACCGAAATCGCTCCGTCTTCACTAAGTAAGGTTTCAGAATATCATAACTCGTATATAACACAAGCAATTGATAATTTAATTTACAGCTATTCTGTTGCTTTAGACAGATCTCATTCCGCTATTAACGGCCCCCGCGGCACCGTTTCGGCCTGTAATTTTAAACTTATTAATGAACTAACGGTTAATAGCAATCAAACAACAGATTTTAGATACGTCAAGTTTGGAATGACTGATCAAACTCTTTTCGGAGGATCTGATAAGTTTGACTATATTGATACAGTGGTGTATATCGAAGGCATCTCTAGCGCTGCAAGATTAGAAGTGCCTATCAGAATTTTAAGATATGCCGGCACTTAAACTATACTTTATTCAAATAATTACTATTTATGTTAAGAGAGGAAAAATAAATGGCTTTTTTAGACAATTCCGGCGACATCATTCTTGATGCCGTACTTACTGAAACCGGTCGTCAAAGACTTTCCGAGGGTTCTTTTAGTATTAATAAGTTTGGCTTAGGTGATGATGAAATCAATTACGGAACTTATAACTTATCACATCCATCTGGATCTGCATATTATGATTTAGAAATTATGCAAACGCCCATTTTCGAGGCAACCACAGCGACGGTTGCAAATATAAACTATGGACTTTTAAATATCACGAGGACCGATCTAGAATATTTGCCCACTATTAATATTAATGAAAAAACAAAAGTAGGCGGCTTAGTAAAATATGGAGGAATGTTTTATGTGGCTGTTAATGAAACTACTCGCACAAAACTAGAAGCTGAAAGCAACATAGGCACTAATGCTACCAGATCCGGAGAGACGTCGCTGCCTTATGTCTGTTTTGAGACTGGTCTAGATACTCAGGATATCGCCGCGACTGCAGATAATAGAAGTGGCTATATAGTTAGCACTGGCTTATTAGATCTTTCGTTTGTGATAAATGCTGATTCTCGATTTATTACAGGCATTGGAGGTGTAGATAGCACTAGTACGTTTTTTAACGATACCTCCGATAACTCTTTGACTTCGACTCTAACTATGTCGTATGTTTATCGAAGTTCTGCTTCGACCATGTTGGATAATTATTCGACTTATACAATCAGCGCTTGCAAAAATCTTGTTTTTGAACCAGATACAGGAGATGATAACGATATTTCAGCAATTAAGGGCCCCCGCGGTTCCTTCAGCGGTCTCAATGTTCAAGCGGCTGGAGAGCTACAAACAGAAGCCGATGGAACAAGATCACCCAAATACGCTGACTATGGTACTGTCGCTAGCAGCCCAAGTGGCTTGAATGCAGTGTATGATTGGATTGATACGACTGTATATCTACAGGGATCTCGATCTGGAGCTACTTTACAAATCCCAATAAGGCTTATAAGATATGTAAGCGGAACGCCCTCATAAATTTGGAGAGAAATAATATATGTCTGTAAAAAATTACGAAACAATTGACTTAAACAATGATGTAACAACTACAAAAACATTGTTACATGAAGCGCTACCCTTGACGGGAACAATCGTCAGCGGAACCTATGGTACGTTTCGAAGCGAGAATAACGTTAAGAACTACACGCATGGTATGTTCCAGTCGGTGTATGATTATCCATACTTAAGTTCTTCGGCAAACCATATTTTTGATGTTACTGTTGGGTATGCTGGGTTGTCAGTCTGCTCTGCTTCTACTAGCACACAAAACGCCAAAAAGATTAATAATTATGTTGAGTTTGCGCAGACATTACTTGGGTATACTGGCTCTCTCACCGATCCGGCCAATGAAGTTAGAAGATTTGAAAGTGACCTGAACCTTGACGGCACAAACGCGATGGAAGAAGTCTTTATGATTAACTTTTCTCGATTGCTGACGAAAGACCAAATCAAGAAAGGAAGCTTTAGCATGACGCTAGGCACCGGAAGCTGGGATACTCCATTTGCGGCACACGGCAACAATACCCTCACTGATGCATCCGCATCTGTTGACGGAACAGGCGTAGCAAATGTTCAAGGAGGTGATTATGGACTTCTAGTGTCCAGCTTTAGTCGCGTTGTTGAAGGTGTGATCTTCTATCAAGCAGGTATTGTGGTGGTGACCGGATCTGCGTTTACGAGCGGTAGCACGCCTGTTGGGGATTTTTATAAAGAGCCCGGCGGTGAAAAGAAGACGTTTCAGAATGCCCTGACCGCTTCTGCGATCACAGGAGCATGCGATGCTATTCGCCACAGAATTCAAAATATTTCGTTTAACAACACAACCGAAATTAACTCTAAGATTTACTTCTGCAGAGTGCCGCATAATAAATTTAACTACAGCTCTAACCCAACTTATTTGAGCGGTAGCAAAATTCGAGTAAAGAATAACGCTTCCGATTCTCCAGTGGCTTATATTACAACGGTTGGTTTATATAACACAGCGAATGAATTATTGGCTGTAGCAAAATTATCTGAACCGATTAGAAAAGACCCCACTAATGATTTAACAATACGGGTTCGCTTGGACTATTAATAATGTCTTTAAAGAAATTTGGTGAAAATGATGTTTTCATCAATACGATGAAGGCATATCCGAGCAATGAATTTGTAATATTTGATGCAAAAGTTTTTTGGAACAGTGTTCCAGAGCAATCTGGCGCCCGAAATACCCAGGTGCGCAATGTGCCTCCTGGTTTTGTAAGCTTATACGAATATAATATCGATCGGCCATTAGTTTCTACTGGGCGCAATATAGGCACAAGCAGTATCAAAGATAATGGTAGAATTTTTCCATGGATTTCAAAAGATTCCGCCGGCGCTAGTTTTACATCTGTTAACAAAGTAACGTATACTAATGAGTTTCGTTTTGGCGATATTCTTACAAGCTCGTATCCACTTTCGGCGTCTATCACAAGAGAGTATATTACAACTCCTTATGCATCAACTGCTTCGTATAATTCACATTATGTGTCTTTAAGAAATCGATTAAACTATTATGGAATTAAAAGCCTTCATTATAAAGTTTCTTCTTCGTATGGAAATAAAAATACTCAAACTCTTAATTTAATATCGATACCTAGTATATTTTTTGGCTCTCAGATCAAGCCCGGCTCAGTGTCTTTAAAGTGGTATTACACGGGCTCGCTAGCAGCGGAACTACAAGATATTCGCCAAAACGGAGAACTTGTCCAAGTAGGTCCTCCGGGATCAGAAGGCTCCTCTTCAATTGCAGGAGTTGTGCTGTATGACGAAGGGTTTTTGCTTTTAACTGGATCGTGGCAGATTAATCAAGAAAATATTAACTTAGTTGCTGGAGGTGCTGCTGATAAGCCTAAGTGGATTTATTTTGGCGCCGGCGCACAAGATGGAGTCAATCAATCGTCTGCAGGCGCAAGCTATCAAAATGCAAGCTTTAATCTTTCTTTCAAAGGCACTACTGAAACTCAAGTAGTGACTATGTTTGCTCATGCAAAAAAAGGCCAGGTAAATTATTCAACGAATCCATCTTTTATAAAGCACGGCCAAGCTAGAGTTTTTTATACTTCGTCGCGTGAGTATATTGAGCCTACTAATTTAGAAATTAAAAATGTGGTAAGTTCGGCATTCGATGATTACGAGGTTTCTTTCAAGCGAAGTGTTTTTGTTTCGCGAGTTTGCATATATGATAAAGATAAGAACTTGATGGGCATCGCCTCAATGGCCAATCCAGTTTTAAAAGAAGAAGACGAAGATTTATCTTTTAAACTCAAGATAGACATATAGTATAATATTAATATGATATTAGGAATAGATGTTTCAACCAGTATTACTGGTTTTGCGATTGTTGCAGAGGGCGAAATTGTTTTTTATGATTCTGTTGACTTGCGTAAATATAAAAACTTATTTGAGAAAGCGGAAAGAATAAAAGAAGCAATTTTCAACTTGTTTGATAACTATCAATATGATAGGGATTCTAATCACTGGATAGAAATCGACCAAGACGCAGAGAATAAAATCAACCACATTTACATTGAACAATCTCTTCACATGTTTATGGGCGGAAAATCGTCTGCAAAAACCCTTTCAACGCTCACGCGCTTTAACGGCATTGTATCGTGGCTTGTATATGAGATGTTTAACATGGAGCCCAAGTTTATCGGCTCCACGTCAGCCCGCAAGCAAGCCGGCATTAAAGTTCCGAGAGGACAAAAAGCAAAGCAAGTTGTTTTACAATATTTACTTGACAACGAGCCCGCTTTCAAGAT
>CEUX01037418.1_pt1 | contig 53405 bp, 69 predicted proteins | sample 531361 | NCBI WGS metagenome assembly CEUX01 (sample SAMEA2622736, study PRJEB7988) | marine metagenome | isolation source: saline water (ENVO:00002010), including
CAAAAGTGTAAATTTCAAACCCTAGTAGTATGTGCGAAACTTCGTAAAGAATTTGGATGCAATATTGTTTCTATTAATCCTAGAATATTTTAAAGGTTAAAATGCATAAAATAGAATTTGGTGAATTACGTATTGGTGATATAGCACGTAAACATTTAATGAACGTGTGTGATACTAATTGGGCATCTGGCGGTCCCAAAGTTAAAGCTTTTGAAAAGCAATGGAATGATCTATTTAGTTATAAAAAAAGCGTAGCGATGAGTTCTGGAACGGACGGGGTTATTAATGCATGTCTTGCATTGTATGATTTAAAAAATGCCAAAAGGGGCGTCAGCGAAGTTATTGTACCAGCCCTATCTTTTATAGCAACTTCTAATGGCGTGCGTGCTGCTGGACTAGTCCCTAACTTTGTGGATGTAAAAAAAGAAACATTGAATATTGATGAGTCCAAAATAGAACAGGCGATCACTAAGAATACTGTAGCAATTATGCCAGTACATACTATGGGTAGAATGGCGCAGATGGATATAATTTGTGAAATTGCACGTAAGCATAATTTACAAGTGATTGAAGATGCCTGTGAAGCACATGGTGCAAAGCTTCAAGGAACATCGGTAGGTCATTGGGGGGAGATGTCCATATATAGTTTTTATATTGCACATTTGGTGTGTTGTGGTGAAGGCGGTATGGTTTCTGCTAACAATGAAGAGGTTGGAAATATTTTATCATCAACCAGATCTCATGGCAGGCCATTCAATTCTATATACTTTGATCATCAACGTACTGGGTTAAACTCCAAAATGAATGATATGGAAGCTTCTTTAGGGCTTGAGGCTATAGAAAATTTCTGGATCACCTTTTATACTAGACATGCATATATGAAGCAGATGAGAAAAGCGTGCTTGGGCTTTGAGGATGTAGCATGGTTTTCCGAAGAGGACAATGGAAATACTAATTGTCCTCATGGATTTAGTATAACATGTAAAAAAGAACATGACATAGAGCATATAAAATCTACATTAGACAAATATAACATTCATTGGAAAAGAAATTTTGGATGTATTCCAACACAACATCAAGCTTTTGCTGATTTGGGTTATAAGCTAGGCGATTTTCCTGAATCCGAATGGGTAGGCAATAACGGTATCCATATCGGATGTCATCAATATTTGAGTGACGCAGACCTTGATCGTATTCAAAAGGCTTTAAAAGAAGGACTAGGAAGGTGTGGAGTATGAAAATTCTAATTACTGGAGGTGCTGGATATTTAGGTACAAGTATTATAGAAGCATTTAAGGGTAGCGCAAATATTACGTGCTTTGATAATTTATTTTATGATCAGGGCACATTGGTAGCGAAGTCTATGCTACATCCATCTATTAAATTTTATAAGGAAGATATTAATAAGTGGTCACCCAATCTTATACGTTGTATTAAAGAAGCTGATATTATTATTCCACTTGCCGCTTTAGTAGGAGCGCCATTGTGTGATAAGCATCCTGTTCTTGCCGTACAAACCAATTATTCATGGTTTAAAAGATTATTACAATATTTAGACTCACAAATCGTTATATACCCCAATACCAATTCGGGATATGGAACTACAGGAGATGATATATGCACGGAAGAAACTCCGTCAAACCCTATTTCACTTTACGCACAAACCAAGCAGAATACAGAAGATCTACTACTAGAGAATTATAGTCAAGCCATATGTTTTAGACTTGCCACAGTCTTTGGTTGGTCTTACCGTCCTCGCACAGATCTTCTAGTTAATAATTTGGTCAAGGTAGCTAAAGAACACGGACATATTAGTGTTTTTGATGGCCACTTCCGAAGGAATTATATACATGTTCAAGATATTGTGGATGCGTTTTTATTCACTCTATATGAAAAGCACAGAATGTATGGGAATGTATATAACTTAGGCAATGATAACATCAATACAACTAAGCAAGAGTTGGTAGAAAAAATATGCAATCTCCTTGACGCAACCTATTCAGTTGATAATTCTAAAACCGATCCTGATAAAAGAGACTATATTGTAAGTAGTCAAAAACTTTATGATCTTGGCTTTGAATGTAAACGTGACTTAGATTATGGTATTATGCAAATGGATAAGTTTTATAATTTATTATCTGAAAGTGATGTTGATAGATGTCGAAATTATTGATTGTATGTGCGACGAAAGAAGAACTACCACCCGAACATAAATGGCAAGCTAACATTACTAAGGGATACCCTATATTTTTAGAGACATTACATGATTATATCTAGAACGCCTTTTAGAATCTCATTGTTTGGAGGTTCGACCGACTATGAAAGCTTTTACAAAACACATGGGTCGTGTGTATTGGGCTTTGCTATTGATAAATATTGTTATTTATGTGTTCGTAAAACGCCCACAATATTTGATTACAAAACGAAGCTAGGCTATTCCAGTATAGAAATAGTTAATAATCATGATGAAATTAAGCATGATGGTATGCGAGGAGTATTACAATTTTTAGATATCGAATACGGAATAGACATCTCTCATCTATCAGATATTCCTGCTAAAACAGGGATGGGATCTTCTTCGGCATTTGTGGTCGGACTTTTAAACGCATTACATTCTATTCAAGGTCAAAAATGTAGTAATAACGACTTAGCCAGACAAGCTATTTATGTAGAGCGTAAACTATTAAATGAGTCGGGAGGTATACAAGATCAAATTTGGTCTGCGTATGGAGGCTTTAATCGTATAGATATTAATAAAGATGGGTGTTTCGAGGTTAAACCCTTACCGATAAGTAATAGCTTTATAGATAGGTTTCTACAAAGATCTGTAGTAATTTATACTGGAAATGATAGAAATTCATTTGAGATAGCTAAATCATATACGAACGATAGAGCAGAGGAGTACCAGAAAAAAATTGCCTCTATTACTAACGAAGCATATCGTCAGTTTGAAAAACAAGACATTACCAGTCTTGGAGAATTACTAGACCTATCATGGTCTTATAAAAGAAATATATCGAATTTAATTTCTAATAATAAATTAGATAACTTATATGAGGAATTAAAAGAAGACGGCGTTATAGGTGCCAAGCTGTTGGGAGCAGGCGGTTCTGGCTTTATGTTTGGGATCTTACAAGAAGGTATAGATCAAAAAACTTTTAAGCAAAAATATAAAAATAGATATATTGATGTTGATGTAGATAAGAAGGGATCGATGATCATCAACGAACACTAACACCAGTCTTGTTTATAAAGGATAACTTGCTTGATGAATATTTGCATTGTATCAGGATATTTCAACCCTATTCATCCGGGGCACATTAGTATGATGCAACAAATTAAATTGGAATACCCTAAGTGTATATTAATAGCCATAGTTAATAATGATTATCAAGTAAAATTAAAAAAATCTGTTCCATTTTTGGACGAAGTGGCTAGATGTTATATAGTACAACATCTGGAATATGTCGATCAAGCCTTCTTGTCTATTGATCGCGACACTAGTGTAGTACAGAGTTTGTCTGCTATTTATGAGTATAGAACGCAGACATGTTCAAGAGTGACAAATAATTGTGATTTTTATTTTTTCAATGGCGGTGACAGAGATTGTCATTCAGCCCGTACTCCTGAAGTAGAATTTTGCAATACCAACAATATACGCCTCAAATATGGCTATGGAGATACTAAAACCTATTCTTCTAGCGTCCTGATTGAACAAGCATATGATTATATATCAGCACAATAGACATGGTCTGGTGTATAAGGGTATGAGGTTTTGCTAAAATATAAGGCTTATAAGATAGAAGGGAATGAGAATGCCTCTTAAAAAATGTACTGAAAATCAAAAAAGTGGTTATAAATGGGGAGATAAGGGCAAATGCTATACAGGACCAGACGCCAAAAAAAAGGCTATTAAACAAGGAGTCGCAATAGACGGTCCAGAAAAATTTGCTCAAAAAGCTAGCGATAATGATATATATTTTGATGCGAAAGACGTAAAGGTTGTTACAGATTGGATGTATGATAAAGGCTATGACGCTGCTGCTATTGTGGCTACGGCATCTATGTTGTCAGCTCAAGCAAATAAGTTAGCTGGATATCCACCAAATTGTAATAAGGGATATATAGAACAAAACGGCAAGTGTATTCCTAAAGAAGATCATGAATACTAGTAGTACAAATAATACACCTACATATCGCTTTTTAGCTGAAGATATAGCGAATCTTTTCTATCCTGAAAACGATATCGCGCAAGATGAAGGGACTCTAGGATCTGCGATTTATTGGAATCATGTTGATACTATTGAGGACATGATAACACACTTCGTCCAAAGCAATGATTTAACCTTTGACAATAGCAGGTAATATTATGAGATCTTTTATCCTTTCTTTCGTATTATTTTTAACGTTGTGCTTATCCGTAGCACAAGGTAAATTTTTAAGCCTTAATGAAATTGGTGAAGCTTCTTGTAGGGTACGAGTATCCGGTTCTGCTGGCAGTGGAACATCAATTGCGGCTGATGACACACACGTATATATTTTAACCAACGCGCACGTTGTAGGTTCTAATAGAACAGCTACGTGTGAATTTTTTAGATACGGAAGAAAGACACAGAGACTTCCCGGCGCAATTATCTGGAAGTCCCACAGTGATAGAAGCGTCAAAGACTTTGCGATTATTCGTATTGAGAAAGCTTTGTTTGGAGAATTTCCTCCACGGATTGTACCATTAGCCCCTGCTGACCATGTCGTACAGAAAAATGACTATATAGCGTCCGCAGGTTGTCCTCAAGCCCGGTGGCTTCAGCTGTGGGAAGGTCATGCGTTATCAGAAGCTTCTAAAAACCGAGTACTATTTACACCACCCCCATTAGGAGGGCAAAGCGGATCGGGAGTCTATACAGTTATAGATGGGGACACGTATCTCTGTGCGGTATTAACATGGAGAATTGAAAATAGTAAAGGTGGAGCGATACATATTGGTAACTTTTTACGTGCGGTAAAAGGTGAGGCTTCCTATGACCCCACACAAGTTCCCGATAGTTGGCAATATGCTAATGCGTCTACAAACACAGATACTGCTAATATTATTACTCGAAAAGCATATTATGCATTAGGCGTTAATGGTGTTTATTATCTGCAAAATTGGGACCATACGGGATGGTTACAGTCAGTTACCTTCCCTGCGGGATCTCCTTCAGTACCAATTGCTCAGTGGGGAATTCTAATGGAAGTACAATGTCCGGGTGGTCGTTGTCCTCCATTTATCAGTCCTCCTAATAATAATACTCCTCCCAAAGAAAATCCAGCTCCTGAAAACGATGGCGACAACACGAACCCTTATGGGGTATTACCTCCCAACTTTGGTAAAGACTTTGTTCCAGAAGCCAATAAAAAACTTCAAGAATATAAAGATACTATAGAAAAATTAAAAAATGATATTGGAGGACTAGCTAAGCAAGTAGAAGACCTAACTACATCAGTAAGTGAAAAAGATGGAACAATCGAAGTATTGGTCAAAGAAAAAGAATCATTATCAACCACGATTAGCGAAAAACAAGAACTTTTAGAGAAATTACAAAACCAATTAAAGTCATTAAAGTCAAATGAAAATTTAAACAATGATGAAATTTTATACCTACAAAAGCGTATCGGAACATTACAAAACGATATTACTACACAGCTTGGCGAAATCTCTAACCTGAAAGAAGACTTAGACAGCAAGAGCAATATTATTGATGGGTTGGCAAATGAAAATTATAATTTGGAACAAGATACAATAGAAGTAAAACAACAACGTAATTTATTCCGGTGGTTGTTTGGAGGTACTGCTACTGGAGCGCTCGCATGGATTGCAGGACTATACTGGCAACTCAGAGGAAAGACAAAGGTTACAGACATGATTGATGGTATATGGGAAGATGATATTCCACCTACATCGCAAGATAATGATCCATCTGCTACAGAACCAGAACCTACGAAACCTACGCAAACAGCCGACCTGAGAGGCTTGGCTGACTATCTTGAAGATAGACTAGGTTCTGCATTTGAATCAAAAATTGATAATCTTAAAAAAGAAATCGATCATAAGTTTCATAATTTACAAACAGCAACAAAAGACATAGACTTTAATATCTACAATACAATTGATGACAAAGACCATATAAAGGTTTCGCATTCTACCCCTAAGAAAGAAACACGTCGATCACAACCAGATGCGAAGGAAGACTGTGACTGTGATCGGGTGTTAGATTGTATTCAAGAACCTTCATTTCCAAAGGCGAGCGACAGAATTAAAGATTTTGTCGATTTAAAAAAATCTGATGGAGAACGAGTAGAAGAATTGGCATTTTACGCACATCTGTACAAAGAGGCTGTAGAGTTATTAAAGCGCGATAGATTAATTGTTCTTAAGAAGTCAGTGCCGTTTAAAGTTAGCAGTCAAACCAAAGCTGCTGACGCTATTGAGTCATATGTACAGAACCAATTTTTAAAACGAGTTTCTAGTGCTACTATTAATCGTCATATCCTTTACCATGAAGCGATGATAGGATTTTTATATAAGCAGGCAATAAGCCGATTAAAACGTGGTGAGTTTAATGTTTTGGGGTATAAGGAAGTAGCAGAATCTATTGAGCAATGGGTTAAAACCGAATTCATGCGCCGCATGGGTTTTGAGTTTTAACAGCTAGGATTATACATTCAACATGTATAAGTCTAGTAACGTAACACACTAACAAGTATATTTAATGGGAGGTTAATTATGGCAGCGCAAAATACCTTTAAAGGCGCTAATACCGAATTTCCGAATCTTGGTATTCACTTTATTTTATCTGAAATTATTAAGTTCAGAAAGCAGTTGACGGTACGACAAGAGTTTAAGTCACAGTCTGGCTGGAACAATGCTCTTAACCGTTATATGGTAACAGAAATTGAAAAGATTGGTGATACTCTTGAGAATATTACCTACAATCCTGATGCTCTTACTTTAGAAGAGCTTGAAGCACAGGCAGCTGACACTACTCGTGCAGTAGCTGACGATTACAATGACGTAGCCCTTACGCAAGATAACGTTTTAATGCCCGTGGGTGTTAACCGAACCGTTACTTGGGATTTGTCGGGCAACGATGTTGATATTCCTCAGTTACATCCGGGTAATTGTCCGAACGATGCAGCTCGCAGCTTTATTGCTGCTCTTGACAACTTGTTTGTTGAGCTTACTCGTGTAGATAGTCGCCATCAGCCCTACTCTCTTACTAAGTATGAGTCGGTTATGATTCGTTCGTTATTGAACGTCTTGTACACTCTCACACAACGTAAGGGTGGAGAAGTTAACAGAAGCGACATTCCTACGGGAACTTTACCTTCTGATGAAACCAGCACGTTTGGTGGCAACTAATTTAAATAATTAGATAACTACTCTGGGGGGTAGGGGGTATCTCCTACTCCCCTTTTTTATTATGAAGACTTAACGATAGTAGCTGTATAGTGGAGTGAGCGATGAATCTTTATGTAGAGAACGTTTTAAGTACAAAAATTTACAATAGAGCTTATAATAAGGGTAGGGCAGCGGAAGAGGTGTTTGTCGATCCAGCCACTCTTATTTTAATAGGTAAAATTTCTGTAACAGTTATTCGTTTAATTAAGGGATGTAAAAAGTCTAGAGAGGAACGTCAAGAGGTCGTCATCGCTCCCACAATCAATGAGAATCGTATTTTAAAAAGGGTGGTACGTCGCCATCTAGGATGGTTTAAATATATGACTATGGGAGGTAAAGTGCTTACCGCTATAAAAGAAGTGGGGTGCGAGCTTAATGAAGACGAATTAGAACAAGCTGATTTATTTAACGATAATGACAACTTTACCGTATATGATGGTGAAAAATATTATGAATTATAAAGAGGATAACCCTTTAGAGGAATTAATTTACAAAATGGAGATATAGATATGGCTATTACCAATAAGTTGAAGTTTGTATATCAAGAAAAGACTACACAAGAGACGACCACAGAGTCTGACTGGACTCAGCAAGGTGTTTTGCTCAATGCGAATCAAATGGTTGGGGGCAATGAATATGTTATGGTTTCATGGGTAAACTGTACTAGTCCCGGCGGAAATCATGGAGGTACAAAATTTGCGTTTGAAGGAGATGGTGGAGACATTCTTGGCTCTATAGATCAAAGACATGACACCAATAGCTCAGGACAATATGTATGTCATATAGGGCAATTTACAGCACCATCACCTCCGCAAAATATTGGCATTTATAGAAAAAGAATTTATAATGATGGTCATAATGAAGAGACCGATTATGGACAGTGTTTTGTTATTGATCTGTCATATTCTGGTTTAAGCGGCACGTTAATTAGTGGCACAGACTATAGTAGTTCTACAGACACCAGTGTACGCACCACTGCGAGTAATAATATCTTCCATTCTCATACAACTGATCATACTGGTGGAACCACCTTGATATTAGCTGCATGTAAATCACATGACACAGCAGCACCAACCCCAGTAGGATTACTTATAGATGGCACTTTAGAAGCTAGCGGATCGAGATATTCCACCAATAACCTCGATATGAAAACGTTGCCCTTTGCTGCTGTAGCGAACATATCAAGCGGAACCTCCGTTCAGCTTAAAAATTTAGACACGCAAGCTATTTCGACGAATTATTCTTACGTTTTCAGTTTAAATCTGGACACTGGCCCCGCCGTTAATGCTACGGGTAGATTAAGTAGTTGGACCGATCATGGTACAAGTGGAACATGGGGAACCAAAACCATTGATGGCAATAATCAAGATTCTTTTGTTATCGCCATGGGACGACAGACAGCTACTGGCGTACAATCTGGGCGAATGGCCTCGATTTCATTATATAATAATACCACAGAAAAGTTTCTCTTATTTAACAATAGGCCCAGCGGAAACTATAATGCTCTATATTATCCGGCAACGAATCCGGGAGCCTCTAACGAACAGTTAGAAACGTCGGTAGTTATAGGCGTAGGCGTTATAGGAGATGCAGACGAAATTGAAATAACAACTTTATAAAAATTTTGAAAATTTTTGCTCTCAGCAGGAAAATCATGAGTATAATATTGCATCGGCACAAAAATTAGTCAGCCATCTTTAACCCTAACAAAGGAGGAAAAAATGAAGGACACGACTACTACCGACTGGAATCTTCTCTTATCTAACAAGTGTGGTATTAAAACTATTAATAAGTTTGCCACTGGCGAAGTAAGCACTAAGGGTGTAACGTCTTGCTTTGCCAATACGGAAAAAGCTGGCGAATTTCGCAAGCTTGTTAGAACACACGGCTCTATGTATGCTCGTCGCCTTGCACGAAAAGCCTTGAGATATCGCAATCTATTAAAGTAGGAGGCCTAAAACACATGAGTGATCTCAATGAAGTAGTTATTAGCGGACGTTTAACAAAAGATAGTGAGCTTCGGTTTACTCCTAGTGGTACGGCTGTTACCGATGTTGTTATTGCTTCTAATCGTATTTGGTCCAAGGACTCTGATCGACAAGAAGAAACAACTTTTGTAGACGTAACCATTTGGGGCAAACAAGCCGAGTCTCTAAACGACTACCTTGTTAAAGGAAGGCATCTGATGGTTGTGGGACGACTTAAGCTAAACAAGTGGGAAACTGATGAAGGAGATAAGCGCAGCAAGCTTACTATGGTTGCTGAAAAAATTAATCTTACTCCGGGAGGTGGTAAGAATAATAAATCTCAGTCAGATACCCCAGCGCGCGCTAATAGTAGTGCCCAAGCTGAAGAAGTGCCCTTTTAAATCTCCTTAAAACGCCATTGTCGTTTTTAGGTTTACAAGACCCCTTTATTTAGTGAATCAGCTAGGTAAAGGGGTTTTATTATACTGTCACTTTTTACGTAGCGGTCTATCTATATGCATAAACTTAATCTTATAGCACCTATTAATACATTAGGTTACGGCGTAGTCGGACTTAACATCTTAAAACACACCATGTCACGATTTGACGTGGCTCTATTTCCCATTGGAAATGTCGAAACTTCTGATCAACAAGATGCCTCACTAATTACACAAGCTATATCTGTGGCAAATCAGTTTGAAAATTTTGCAGATTCGCCATCATTAAAAATATGGCATGAATTTGCATTGGCAGATCGTATTGGGCAAGGAACATCATTTGCATTTCCGTTTTTTGAACTTAATACATTGGACCAAAGACGACTTAATCATCTTAGTTCTGTAGATCATATTATTGTTGCGTCGAAATGGGCACAAGACATTATTCACGACCACATACCATCGGCATCAACTTATGTTGTTCCATTAGGTGTGGATTCTACAATTTTTACCCCTACGGCAACACCAAGCAACCACGATACTAATAAGTGTGTGTTTTTTAATTGTGGTAAATGGGAAAGGCGTAAGGGTCATGACGTGATCTTAGAAATCTTTAAAAAAGCATTTCCTAACGAACAAGACGTAGAACTTTGGATGATGTGTTCTAATCCGTTCTTACCTCCCAAGCAACGACAAGAGTGGGAACGATATTATAAAACAGATAATAGAATACGCTTATTACCCAGAGTAGCTACTTCAGCCGAAGTCTCTCACATTATGGGTCGCACTAATTGTGGTATATTTCCTAGTCGAGCAGAAGGTTGGAATTTAGAATTATTAGAAATGATGGCTATGGGCAAGCATGTTATTGCTACTAATTACTCCGCGCATACCGAATTCTGTAATAATGAAAATTCCTTTTTGATAGATGTCTCAACTTTAGAACCCGCAGAAGATGATATGTTTTTCCAGAGCGGGTTAGGAGAATGGGCATCATTAGATAATAATTGTATTAGCCAAGGGATAGAACATATGCGACAATTTTATCGTAAATGGCAGTCCGACAATTCTATTATAAATAAAGGAGGTCTTAATACAGCTAATGAATTTTCATGGACCAATACTATTGACAAACTAGAGGAGGCTATCTATGGAACTAAAAGTCAAAAAACTTAGTAAACATGCAAGGCTACCGTCCAAAGCAAATCAAGATGATGCGGGATGGGATTTGTATGCATCTGAAGACGTAATTATCGAACCTTCCGAACGAATGTTGGTTGGGACTGATATCGCCATGGCTATTCCCAACGGTTACGTAGGCTTAATATGGGATAGATCGGGCATGTCTACTAAGCGTGGCGTCCATCGTTTTGCGGGAGTAATTGATAGTGGATATCGAGGTGAAATTAAAGTATGCTTATGGAACTCTTCTAACGAACACTGCGTTATTAATAAAGGAGAAAGGATGGCACAGTTACTTGTTCAGCCAGCGCCTCCTTTACCCTTAATAGAGGTAGATCGCTTAGATAGTACAAAAAGAGGTACTGGAGGTTTTGGGAGTAGCGGTCAATGAAAGTACAGCACGATATAAAATTAGATTTTGATGACGTGTTGCTAGCTCCGCATCGAACTTATACAGCATCGCGTAAAAATGTTAAACTAGATCGAACATTTCAGTTCTATCATGCTAATAAGTCATGGAGCGGAATTCCAATTATGGCTGCTAACATGGATACTACGGGCACGTTAGCTATGTCTAAAGCACTATCGCCTCATAGAATGATAACATGCTTACATAAGTATTATGATCCCAATACTATATTGCAATTAGAATATTGTCCATTTTCTACTTATACTTGGTATACATTAGGTATTAAAGACATTGATTTTGATAGGTTATGCAACACTGTTGAACAGACTAATATCGTACCTAATATTTGTATTGATGTGGCTAATGGATACACTGAAAATTTTGTAAAATTTTGTGCAAAGGTTCGACAAAAATTTTCTCATAGATGTATTATTATGGCAGGTAATGTATGTACGCCGGAAATGGTACAAGAACTCATCCTACATGGAGGTGTAGATATTGTAAAAATAGGTATTGGACCCGGATCGGCTTGCACTACCAGACTAAAAACGGGAGTGGGATATCCTCAACTATCTGCAATTATCGAATGTGCTCATGCTGCTCACGGATTAAAAAGCGATGAAAAACGAATGGGTCTAATATGCGCTGATGGAGGATGTAGAACTGCGGGCGATGTCTGTAAGGCCCTAGCCGCCAATGCTGATTTTGTAATGTTGGGCGGTATGCTAGCCGGAACAGAAGAGTGTGAAGGAGAATGGGAAGAGGGAGCTTTGGTAAACTGGCATGAAGACAAGCCCCCGGAAATTACAGACAAAACAGTTAAAAAATATTTAAAATTTTATGGAATGTCATCTAAAATAGCTCAAGATAAACATGGAGAAGGCTTAAATGATTATCGAAGTAGTGAAGGACGTAGTATAAAAGTACCTTATAAAGGACCAGCAAAGTACGTAATTCAAGATATTTTAGGTGGTGTGAGAAGTTGTTGTGCATATATAGGCGCAACATCTATTAAAGATATGTCGAAATGTGCAGAATTCATTCGAGTTAATCGCACCCACTTTGATCGGTCGCTTTAGTATTGGGTGTATAGTATATATAGGGATCAAGGCTAAAAATATTTATGATACATATATTTCTCAACAAATTACGAAAAATACTGATAAATTATACTAAAAGCGAACAATCATCAGAGCCTTCCCTAGAAAAGGACGATGACATAGCTACAGATGTTGATCTGGCAAGTAATTTATCTAGTGCTTGCACAGTATTTACTATGTATATGCGTGAAGATGGAGAATTTGCGGTGACGACTAGTATGACCAGAGCTAACGATGAAGCTATAGAGGTTACCGGAACTGTTTTACATATGATGAACTCAGGTTTGTTGGCTGAATATTTCTTACAATCATTATATTTATGGTCTAAAGAACATCCTGAATACCAATCTACTATACTTGACACTATTGCAAAATGGAAGCTTCTTTTTGACGATGAACAGAATGACGACAGTAAAGATAGTTCTTTGGCTATAGATCCATCTGAGGTATTCTCCTTAAAATCGTTATCGGAAGGAGATTTTAAATGAAACAATATTTAAATATCGTTGAAGACGTTTTAGTAAATGGTTTTTGGAAAGAAACACGTACTGGAGATAGGGCTTTAACGTCGTTTGGACAAGTCTTTCGACATAATATGCAAGATGGCTTTCCTCTTTTAACAACTAAAGAGATGGCTTATAGAAGTATTTGGACCGAGCTAGAAGGCTTTATTAAAGGCATTACGTCCAAACAGTGGTTTAAAGATAGAAACTGTAATATTTGGAATGAATGGTCTAATCCTACAAATAATGATGATAATGATTTAGGACCAATATATGGCTATCAATGGCGTAGATTTAATCATGTTTTTGATGAAAATGACGATGGTTGTTTAGAACGCTATGATCAGTTTGACACAATCGTACAAACACTGAAAAACAATCCCGACAGTAGAAGAATGGTCTGTTCAGCATGGAATCCAATACAGGCTGATCGTATGGCCCTTCCTCCGTGTCATGTATTATGGAATGTGGTAGTTATTCAAGATCACATTAACTTAATATGGCATCAGCGAAGTTGCGACCTAATGTTAGGTATTCCATTTAATATTGCTAGTTACGCCACTTTATTATTGCTCTTAGCACATGAATCAGGGTTGGTTCCGGGTATACTACAGGGTACATTTGCAGATTGTCATATATATGAAAACCATATAGATGGAGCCAAAGAACAAGTCTTACGAGATCCGCGAGACCTTCCCACAGTGGATTTGGGTAGATTCCCGTGTATTTATGATTGGAGTAGCCAACACGTTGCTATTGATCATTACAATCCACATCCAAAAATTAATTTTCCTGTTGCAGTTTGAGGTGTTATTATGAATGATATACCTAAGCCCAAAGGATGTGATGTATATTGGGAAAAATGGATCGACGCTTTTGACGCAGAAGAGGAAGAGTTTGATGAAGATATTGCTAATATAGAACAAGTCTTAACTAGTGAGGAATTAGTCGAACATGCTGAAAATTTACAGTCTATTTCTCACATACGTAGTATTGTAACTCCTTTTGGTGTTCTACCATTAACAGAGCATACGATGGCAAGTAAGGTGTTTAAGTTTTGGGTAGGACATGCAAATTTTAAATTAACTAAAGATTTTTATAAAATTATAGGAGAACATCCGGGGATTGAAGCTCTGGATATACTAACTCCATATAGATTTCGTATAGCAGTTGGTAAAATGTTTGTGGATAGAGATGTTATGACAAGTGTTCGCGATAAAATGGTGCGATACGTAACCACCAATCAAACGTCTAAAACGACAACGGATAATAATCAAGATGCCGATCCAAAGCAAATCTAGCACGTCCGAGTATTCACATATTTCTGAAGCACATGACAATGATATTATCATTGCTAGTAGAGAAATATTTTTACATGGACATATAGAGGACGGAGAAGACTCTGGTATAGACAGTCGAATGTCTAATAAGTTTCTGAAAAATCTCCAAATCTTAAATAGTATTAATCATGCGCCGATTGTCATTCATCAAAATAGTATAGGAGGTGAATGGGAAAGTGGTATGATGATGTACGATGCGATTCAGCAAAGCCCATCATCATTTATTTTTATATGTCATGGTATTGCGGCTTCCATGGGTAGTATTATTCCACAAGCCGTATACAAAAAGGGATTGCGTATCACAATGCCTAATTGTTATTGGCTTATTCACGAAGGTGAACAGACTATGTCGGGCACAACAAAACAAGTGCAGTCTTATTATGAGCTTACTAGACTAAGTAAGTCTCAGATGTACAATATATATGCAGAGGCATGTTCTACCACAGGTGAATATTTTAAAGATATGACTAAAGCTAAAACCAAAACATTTATTCGACGTAAACTAGAGTCTAAGGAAGATTGGTGGTTATCTTCTAAGGACGCTATAACCTATGGGTTTGTAGACGGAATTTTAGGATCAGAAAAGTTCAAATCTATCAGTGCAATTAAAGAAGCTTTGGTGTAATTATAGGTGGACAGGATTTAAAATAATTAGGATTTATAAGGAAAACTATAATCTCTTTAAAAGAGAGGGTTTTGTTATGGCTTTTATTACAAATATTACTTCAACTCCAGTTACAGGATCGTATGGCGAAAACGGCCTGCCTCTATATGTGGACAATCGACATGGTAATATTAGAGATGGTGGAACTGTTTCTGATTCAACTAATTGGTCCTCATCGGCACTTGGCGAAGGCAACCCTATTGTTACCATCGTTTCTGGCGTTGGCGGTGTTGTGTCCGCAAATGGAGCAGCGGTCATTAATGCTGGAACACAAGTTATTAGTGTTGCTCAAACCACTATTGCAGGTATATCCAACACGACCCTACAGGGTGGTCAGTCTAATAGCGCAAATGATGCAAATACCCCATTGTCTATTGATGTAGTAAGAACTTACTATTACAAAACGGCTGTGGTTGCTGGTAATTGGAATGAATTTACCGGAGCATTTAGTTCTGGTCCTTCTAATGGTACAGCTGGAGTATATGACATTGACAAAGCTGGTGATACATCGGCTACAGTTCGTGCTTCAGGCACAGATATTGCAGCTAATACCACGTCAGATTCTCCGGGTAGAATTACTTATCAAGATGGTAGCCCAACTCCAACAAATGGTGCATATGGGGCTCGACATAATTGGTAGTTAAATAATTAGCTAGGGGTCTTAGTATTTTCTAAGGCCCCTTTTTCCTTTTTCTGACGAAAGAACCACAGGCATGTCCATAAAAGAAAATCCCTATGTTAAGGACGTTGTATTTTTTTTAGCAACTATTGTCGTTAGTATGGCAGGATTTTGGATGTTGACAGGAAAAGATCTAATTAGTAGAGGAGAAGCGTCTGTTTTAGTTGATCAGCGCACTATAGCTATGGCAACTAAATTAGAACTATATCATGAGTCTTTAATAGATCATGAACATGAAATCCAAAAAACAAACGATAGACTAGAAAGGATATTAGAAAAAAACACAGAAGCTATTAATAGTTTAAGAGTTCAAATTGCAACTCTTTCCCACGCCCTACAACTACTTTCAGATAATGATGCAACATGAATATACTCCCATACTCGGAGGCTGTGCCTCTGATCCAAGAAGCAGACATATTACTGTTTCGCGGCAAGGGTATTATCTCATGGCTAATAAAACGATATGGATCAGGCGTTCATAGCCATGTAGGGATTGCGCATTGGGATAATGACAATTTACAATGCGTAGAGTTCCGCGAATTTAAAGGTGGTCGCTCTGTTTCGCTTAAAACGCAAGTTGATAATAGTCCTTTTGGCATCGATGTATTTCGAGCTGCCAAACGAGTTGACTATGAAAATGACAGTTATGTTTTAGATGATATAACTAAAGAGAAAATTAGTAGTATTATGTTAAAGCTTACGGGCTTACCATACGGATGGAGAAATATATGGAAACTAGTTAAACACTATGTTCCATTTTGTCGATTAGCACAACAAAATATTAAAGACAATAACGCAACAAAAATTTTCGTGTGTAGCACCGCTGCGGCATATGCATACCGAATGGCCTATATAGATCCGGTTCCATATTTAGCAGACTCAGCGGTTACACCGTCCGATTTGGCAAGATCAGCTTTATTTGAATATCAATTTACACTACAAAAGGATTGGTAAATGAACAAACAGTCTGAGGAAAAATCATTTTTTTATCGTTCTACGTTCGATCCCCTGATAGCACGGCTGTATAATAATAAGAAATGCAAACACTGCAATGGGCGAGGATATATTATTTCGCAAATCCCTCTCGAAGGGATGTCGTCATTACGAAAACACCAGCCCGCACGTAGCGTACAAACATATTGTAGCTGTGTAGATAAAAACGTAAAAAAACAACGTCAAAAAGAATGGGAAGAGCATAAGTCAAATCAATGAAGGAAAAATTTATTAGGAAATATATGAGGTTGGCACGAGTCATGGCACATGATCAGAATCCGTGCCTGTCTCGCAAAGTGGGCGTTGTGGTAGTTGACCCCTCAACTAATGGTATAGTAGGAGCAGGTTATAATGGCCCTCCTGAGAATACCCCGCACTGTACTGATGTGGCTTTTTTAAAAAACTTTTTTTGGCCACAACTCACCGCTAAGGAACAGTCGGAAGTTTATAAATATCTTCAAAACGTTAATCAAGATCCGTTGTCTTATACATCTCCTTCGATATTTGATCCCAATAGTGCTTGTGCGGCGCTATCAAAATGTAATAAATGTCCCCGTAATATATTAGGTTATTCGTCTGGTCAAAGATCTGAGCTATGCTCATGTCAACATGCAGAACGCAACGCGCTTAACAAGCTGCCCATTCCAGCCAAAGGACTTATGATGTTCTGTTGGTGTGGAGTTCCTTGTATACAATGCGCCGGTTCCATTATTAATGCCGGTATTAAGGAACTGCATTGTATTAAAGAAAAGGATTATCATTTAAGTTCTCGATGGTTGTTTCAACATGGTAATACAATACTGATTGAACATGATGTTATAGACTTAGAATTGGAAAAGAATAATGGAGTTGAATGATATGTCTAGTAAGTTTACGAATAGTTTCAGTTATGAAACATGGTATCAAAAATATAAATTTAAGACTGATGCTTGTGTTGAAGACACTTGGCGTAGAGTAGCTAAAGATTTAGCATCGATTGAACAAAACAAAGAAGAATGGGAACAAAAATTTTATGAATGTTTAGAAGATTTTAAATTTGTACCGGGAGGAAGAATTACCTCCAATGCCGGAACTGGACTTAAAGGCACGACCTATATTAATTGTTTCGTGGACGGGTTTGAAGGTAAGGATTTAGATTCTATCGAAGGCATTTATAATACCCTACTCAAACAGGCTCAAATTTTAAAAAGCGAAGGTGGATATGGGTTTTGCGCCGACATCATGCGGCCTTGCGGTGCTCATATAGGAGGTATCGCTAATCAATCGCCCGGAGCGGTTAAGTTTTTGGAGTTATGGGATAAGTCATCTGAAATCATTACGGCAGGATCGGGCAAAAGCGCACGTCAAGATCAGAAGAACTTTATACGTAAAGGTGCTCAGATGGTGACAATGAGCTGTTGGCATCCTGATATTATAGAATTTATTGAAGCCAAGAAAACTCCCGGTCGTCTATCTAAATTTAATATGTCTGTATTATGTACCGATGATTTTATGACGGCGGTTAAAATGGATATGCCATGGGAGCTGGTTTTTCCAAACTATGAAAAATATTCAACCGAATATAAAACCTATTGGAATGGAGATCTTGAGTCTTGGTTAGCGCGATTCGAGGAACAAGACGCTGTTGTAGCTTATCATAAGTTTGAATCGGCAAGAGACTTATGGAATTTGATTATGGACAATACATATAATCGAAATGAGCCCGGAGTCTTGTTTGTTGATCATATGAATAAGATGAATAATTTAAACTATTGCGAATGGATTAATGCTACCAATCCTTGTGGTGAACAAGTACTTCCTATTGGAGGGGTTTGTTTATTAGGATCTATCAATCTAGTACATTTTATTGATACTGAAAACAAATCGTGGAAGTATAAAGAATTAAAAGAGACAATTCATACAGCTATTCGTTTTATGGATAATGTAAATGATAAAACACATGTTCCACTTAAAAATCAAAAAGACAACCTAAAAGATAAAAGACGTGTTGGCTTAGGCGTTTTAGGTTATGGATCTGCTTTGTTAATGGCTCATGTCAAATACGGTAGTAAAAAAGCGCTGGAAATGACTGATGAACTGATGAAGTTTTTCACCAATGAGGCTTATAGAGCCTCGGCTCTCCTCGCTAAAGAAAAAGGATCATTCGCTCTGTACGACAAAAAGGAGTATGTCAACAGCGAATTTATAAAAAGATTGGATAGAGGCACTGTGAATTTAATAAAAGAGCATGGAATGCGCAATTCTCATGTCACGTCTATTCAGCCAACCGGTAATAGTTCTTGTTTTGCGAACTTGGTAAGTGGAGGGCTAGAGCCATTGTTTATGCATGGCTATGTTCGCACATCCATTCAACCTAGTTCTCCCGAAGGTCTATCCGTTCCTAAGAATATAGATTGGAAAAATAAAACTTTTGATTTAGAAAATGTAGAAGACAATGAAGTCAATTGGACTTGGGTTAAAGAAGGTGATGAAGATTTATTAATCACACAGTTTGTAGACAAGACTTGGAAATATGATAGAACTAGAGGCTTGCTAAAAGAAGAATGGATAGAAGACTATGGTGTTTCACATCTTAAAAATGTTAAAAAATGGAATCCAGACGCTGGATGGGCTACGTGTACGATGGATTTAGATGTTGCGGCCCATGTAAATACCATGTCTTTATTTGCACACTGGGTTGATTCTGCTATTTCAAAAACAATTAATTTACCTAACGATTATAAATATGACGATTTTAAAAACGTATATAAAACAGCATGGGAAAAAGGAATTAAAGGATTTACTACGTATAGAGCAGGGACAATGACAAATGTATTATCTAAGTCATCTACCGCTAACAAAATACAAAAAACCAAATCTCCGTCCCGACCCAAAGAATTAACATGTAACGTACATCATATTACAGTAAAGGGTGAACAATACTTTGTATTGGTTGGAATGCAGAACGAAGAACCGTATGAAGTATTTGCGGGTAAAAATGGCTTTATTAATAAAAAAGTTAAGACAGGCACGGTGATAAAGCTAGGAAGGCCTAAAGGTGTGTACAAGGCTATCTTTGAAGATGGGTTTGAATTATCTCCCATTAACGCTACTTGTAGTGCAGAAGAAGATGCATTAACAAGAATGACATCTACGTCTATTAGACATGGCGCAGATATACATATGATTGTACAGCAGTTGGAAAAGGTACGAGGAGATATGACATGTTTAGCCAAAAGCATGGCTAGAGCACTCAAAAAATATATACCAGATGGAACAAAAGAAGAAGGCATATGCGAAGCATGTGAAAGTAAAGGGCTGATCAGACAGGAAGGATGTATTACTTGCACACAGTGCGGATGGTCTAAGTGTGTATAATCCTCCTTTAATATATATAAACAGACAATGGGTAAGATACTAAATATTTGCACAGCCATCATAGTGTGTATATCAGCCATCGATATTTATTGGTTAAGCAAAAATCGTGGACATATGATAGAGATGGAAAAAAATCCGATAGGAAAATGGCTGCTTCAAGCAGATAATGGAGATGTCTCATTATTTATATTTTGTAAATTTTTAGGAACGTTTTTGGTGATAGGCGCTATATATCTTTTAAGCTTTCATGAGAGTAAATATACACGAACAGTTGCTATTAGCATAGCCATAGCCCAAATAATTTTATTGTGCTATCTATATTCATGAAATTGTGCAGTATAATATTTTAAGGAATCCCAAATGCCCGAATACACTTTTATCTGTGAAAAATGTTCTACCACTACCTCGCTAGTGTGTATGATTTCAGAATACAGTAATAATTCTAAAAAAATTAAATGCAATTCTTGTGGAGGAGCAGTCTATAGAGATTTTTCCACAGACAATATTGGAGGTTTTGTATCCGTAGGTTTGTCTGATTGTAAAACTATCGGTCAGTATGCAGAAAAACAAACTGCGAAATATGGTCGCCAGAAGGTAGAAGACATGATGAAACAAGCTAAAACCAAAAAGACTGGAGGTATGAATAAACTACCTAAAGGTATGACTCGCATAGAGCAGTCTAATGATTCTATTAAGTGGACAAAGGACTAAAGGAGGGCCAATATGGCTAAAAAGAAAACCGCAAAAAAGAAAGTCGAAACACACGTCATTAATAACAAAAAGACTACAAAAAAAGCTAAAAGAAAAGAAGTTGTTTATACTATAGCGGGCAAACAAGAATATTTTGAACAGACAGATAAGGCCAAATATCCTTGTATTAAGCTAGACTCTGACGCTGCGCAACAATCGCCAGATGCATTTGCTATGAAAATTACTATTGGCAAGAGAATTAAATATTATGCTAAGCGTGGAAAACATGGCAGACTGTACAATCCTATTGGTATGTTTAGTGAAGGTATGGCTTCAAAACGACTAGGACATGCAGGTAAGTTAGAGTGGCGATTTACCGAAGTTGGAGAACGAGTATTTCTTTTTTATAGAGACTTTTTACGAACTAAAAATATTGCACATTTACACAACGCAGAAAGGGAACTGTTATGAAAAAAGGTAAAATAACAAAAATTGAATCAGCATGTATCGAAGGTATGATTGCAAACACTATATCTGCTGATGACATGGCTCTTCAGTTGGATAGAGGAGTTGCTACAATTGAAAAAGAAATTGCACGCATTAAAGCAGAAGCTGTAAAACAAGAATTATTTATCAATAAAACCGCATCAGGCCATGCAGGTGTGAGTATTATGACTGAGGCCGCTTCAGTTCGTGGAGATAACAATACAACCAACCGTTCTTCAAACGAAACCCAACATCGTAACTGGATTCATACAATTAATTAAATGGCTAAACAAAGATCGAATACCAACAATTATCCGTCCCGTTACTCACCCAATATTGACGAAAGTGGTTATGCGTGGGTAAGTGGTAGACAATATATCGTCGAACTCTTATGTGAAAATAAAGCGTTAAAGGATAGCTATAAAACTGGATCATCTAAAGAATTACCTCGCGGATTTTATACTAAAGAATTACAACTTACAGAATGGCAAAAGTTCTACACTGAACAAATTAATAATCGTAGCCTAACCAAACTAATAAATACTCATACAGTAGATAAGATTATTGCATTTTTACGTGATAATAGATTTATTATTAGCCTTCGCCCTAAGTGGGTGCATGAAAAAATAAGTCAGTATAACTATATACCTAAAACAAAACCCACAAATGATTATCTATCCTATAACTTTACGAATTCGGAAACATTTAGTAGCAATAATAAAAAAACATCTATTATATCTAAACTAGAGGATTTAGAATGATTAAGGAAATTACTAAAGAATATGGGGATGTTATACATGACCCATCTTCTATCATTGATCAAAAGCTTAAAATTATATCCGTTAGTCCTAAGATCGATATAGCTTTAGGGGGCGGTGTGCCCGAAGGATCATTATTTATCATGACCGGTCCAGAAAAGGCTGGCAAAACTGTTACTGCATTAAATTTTTGTGCCAATGCACAACAAGATGAACGTAAAATTTATTATGGTAATGTTGAAGGACGGTTGCGTAAACGTGATCTTGAAGGCATTCATTCCTTAAAAACGGATGCCGAACAAATTCAGATCATAGGTTCTACACAAGGGAATATTTTATCCGCTGAACAATATCTAGGTATTTTTGATCAAATTATTCACACCCACCCTGATACTGTATGTGTCGTAGATTCTTTTTCAGCCTTGGCTAGTGACGCAGAATTGAGCGGCGACCTAACAGACCAGCAGGTGATGAGCGTACAAAAAGTATTAGCAAAGTTTTGCAGAAGAATTGCCCCAGCGTTGCCGATAAATAAAGTAACCGTTGTCGGCATTACACACTTAATGGCCAATATAGCATTTGGTAGAGGTAAAGCTAAAGTAGAAAAGTCTGGAACTGCTTTAAAATATCAAGTAGATGTTAAATTACACGCAAGTCACACAACCCCTATTTTACAAGGAGATACGCAGATTGGACAAACAGTACATTGGCAAGTTGTTACATCTGCTATTGGACCACCGGGACAAAAAGTAGATAGTCATATTAAATATGGTAGAGGTATATGGAAAGAAATGGAATTGGCTGACTTATTAATTGACTTTGGCATTGTCAACAAAAGCGGGTCATGGCTCACATTGCCCAACGAAGAAAAAATGCAAGGTAAAAATAATTTAGCCAAATACTTAGAAGAAAACCCAGACCAATACACCGAGTTTGAGGATAGTATTTTCTCTATGATAGGAATAGAAAGGTAAAAATGTTATGCTATACAAAATGTTACTAACGGTATTTTTAGTATTTATTAGTGCTCTTTCGACATATGGCGGTGATGTCATCTTGTACCAAAAGCTACAAGACGTATCAGTAACTGTAAAGGCCAATTCTAGCGAAGGATCAGGAGTTATTATTACTCGTGAAGTACCCGTAGGAAACGCAACAGAACAAATTAATTTTGTATGGACAGCCGCGCATGTTGTTTCTCATTTACGATCAGTACGCAATACGATTGAAAGCGGAACTCCTAAAAAAGTTGTAGAATTTAAAGACGCGCAAATTGTAAAAGAATTAGTAGAAAATGGTCGTCGTGTAGGCGAAATTAAAATGGATGCCAAAGTCTTAAAATATAGCGATGCCGAAAGCGGCGAAGATTTAGCGCTTTTACTTGTACGTAAAAGAAATTTTGTAGACCAAAATATTTTATTTTATCCTTTAGATAAGCCGATTCCAGTTGGTACTGAACTATACCATGTTGGAAGCTTACTGGGTCAGGTGGGCTCAAATTCAATGACTCGTGGCATCATGTCGAAAGTAGGACGAGTATTATATTTAGGGACTGGAGACGGCGTTGTTTTTGATCAAACAAGCGCTCCTGCGTTTCCGGGAAGTTCTGGAGGCGGTATTTTTTTAACTGAATCTTCAGGAGAATATACTGGACGATATGCAGGTATGTTAGTGCGAGGAGCAGGAGAAACTTTTAATCTAATAGTACCTATTCGACGCATGAGGCAATGGGCACAAAAACACAACATACTATGGGCTTTGGATGAAACACTACCCGTACCACCATATAAAGATATTATCAAACTACCTATTGAACATCGGTCTATGGAAGCATCTACTATAAGCAAAGACTCTAAACAATTTCCAATTTTATTACCATCGATTAATGACATGCCAACTCTACCACCTGTTACAATTGCTCTTCCTCCTGAAAAATAAGGTAATAATGAAAATTATAGACTTAGAAGGAAACGTTCACCGTTGGAAAACCGAAGGAACAATCGTAAGATTTAATGAAAATCGTCCTCGTTCGCAACTACATAAAACGGCAAGGCTATTATTACGAGACATATACCCTACGCTACAGATTTCAGAAGAGGTTGTTGTACCATTACGTAAAGGCAAGAAAGCCTTTCTAGACTTTTATATTAATACTATCAAAACGGTAATCGAAGTACATGGACCACAACACTATAAATTTAATAGCCTATACCACTCATGTGCTCAAGATTTTTTAAATCAAAAACAAAGAGATCGAGAATTACAGGACTGGTGCAATCTAAACAACTTAAACTATATTGAATTACCATTTAATGAGGACGAGGAACAATGGCAGAACAAACTAAAGGGGATCTCGCCAAACAGCAACTAGAGAAGATAGATAGCGTACTGGATGAATATGAATGCTCTTTAGGATTGCCGAAGTTTCAAGAAGGTCTATACGATGGCGTAGGCCAAGCATATTTACAACTATCTAGAGACCAGATTGAAAAACTAACTCCCGAACAGTGCTCAGAGGCGGCGCTTTTACTAGCATCTCTTGCATTTCACATACAAAGAACTTATAATAGAGAGGTTGCTCGCGTTAATTGGGCGACTAAAACCTTGAAAGTATGTGTGTCTGGCCGGGAACAATCTTATAAAGGCTCGTGGGATAGTCAATTTAATCAGGCTGTTAAGGAAGATGGTTACGCTAGCAAAATAGCAGATATTCAAAGATATGCTCAACAAAGAGCTGACCGTCTTAATTACCTATCGTCTTCGATCAAGAATGTTAGCGATGTGTTTATAAACGTCCAAAAGTCAAAGGTATTTAAGCATGGATAAAAAAGACATTCTACAAAAACTTCTAGATAATTTATCGGAAGATGAGTTAACTGCTCTATTTTCACAATTAAGCACCCTACATAATAAAAATAATCAAACTAAAAAGAAAAAAAGAGGGCGAGGCAAAAGAAAACAAAAGAAAAAAACAAAACCAAACACTTCATCCGATCACAATATAATAGATGATTTTCAATTAACGCCCGAAGAAAAACAAGAACTAAAAGAAGCTTCGAAATTTGATAAGGAAAAGGGGGTTGACAAACCCAAAACGCATGGTATAATATTACCAAGCAGAAAATTTCAGAAGGTGTCAATTCAATGCATGGATTGCAGAAAGACATTTAATATTGCACCTTCGCTTATGCCGCTAGATCGAGATCGTTACAAATGCAACTCATGTATATGTCGAGGAAGGAACCGATAAACACTCATGATACATAACTTACGCACTAAGCACGAAGAATTAGAAGCAGTTATTACACACGGATTAGGATTACTTTTAAGCATTATCGGCGGCTACATACTATTACATATGACGTATAGTTATGTAAATCCACTACTAACCAGTTTATGTGTTGTGTATGCAATAACTTTAACCATGGTATATCTCGCCTCCACCCTGTCACATATGTATATGTTTAAACACATTAATACTTTTTTACGTAAGTGTGACCAAGCGTTTATATATTTGCTTATAGTAGGTACAGCAACTCCATTTATGTATTTTTTACTGCGTGATCAGTCTATTTCATTTACGGTTAAATTATCGATAGTAATACTCTTGTGGTTACTGGCTTTAATAGGATGTGTCTCTAAATTGCTTTTTTCACACAACCTAAACAATGTAGATGTTAAGTTATATCTCATTTTAGGATGGATAGAGTCGTTGACGATTCTACTTATACAGCCATCCTTAACGGCGAAGATTATAAATTTAATGATCATAGGTGGAATTTTATATAGCATCGGAACTATATTTCTTGTTTTAGACTATCGTAAATATCACTTTCATACTATTTGGCACATATTAGTTATTGCTGCAAGTATTACCCATTTTCATGCTATCGTATTATTGGTTATGCACGCAAATTCGATACCGCTAGACTCATAAAAAAGGATAAACGATATGATGTTGTCTGATGCTCCTGCTGAACGAGCAATACTCGCAGGAATATGTAAGTATGGATCACAAGCCTATTACGATGTAGCAGATTTAATAGATTCTAATAGCTTTACTATCGAATCTAACTCCATGATTTATGCTTGTTTAAAACGAGTAATGGATAAGGATGCGGTTGCAAATATTGATCTACCTACTATTCTATCATCAGCAAAAGAATTAAATTTACACGAGCTAGTATCTAGTAAAGAAGAGATACAACATCTGTCGGGTATAATGAAGTTTCCGATCTTACCGGACAACGTGCGTAAGATGGCTGTTAAAGTACGTAAGCTCCAAATTGCACGTATGATGTATGATCAATTAGAGTCTACTAAGGATCGTTATGCTCAAGTCGTAGGAGATGAGCCGATCTCTCAAATACTGGGGATAGCTGAAGAATCTATATTTGAATTTACTTCTCTATTAAACGATAGCGACGATTCTCCGCAAAAAGTTTTTTCGGATTTAGAAGACCGGTTAGACGAACTATCAAAAAATCCTATTGATCAAGTGGGAATTCCTACAGGGTTTAGTCGTTATGATTTTGCTATCGGGGGAGGACTAAGGAGAGGCACAGTTAATGTAATTGGCGCTAGACCTAAAACGGGGAAAACTTTATTTGCAGAAAATGCGGGTATTTATATAGCACGCGAACTCAACATTCCTGTCTTGAATTTGGATACCGAAATGGTCAAAAAAGACCATCAGGATAGAGGTATTGCTATGCTAACTGAAGTAGCAATCAGCGATATTGAAACTGGTAAGTTTGCCTCAAATAGTTATAAAAATCAAAAGATTCGTGATACTGCTAAAAATGTAAAAGATATTCCTTACTATCACAAATCTATCGGAGGAAAACCTTTTGAAGATCAACTCTCGATTATGAGAAGATGGCTTGCAAAAGAAGTGGGTATAAATGCTGAAGGAAAAGCTAATGACTGTGTGGTGATCTATGACTATTTAAAAATCATGGAGTCATCAGAAATTAAAGGAGACATGAAAGAATATCAAGCGTTAGGTTTTCTTATGACAGGGTTACATAATTTTGCCATCAAATATGAGATTCCTATTTTAGCTTTCATACAATTAAATAGAGATGGTATTACTAAAGAGTCTACAGATACCGCGAGCGGATCAGACAGAATTATTTGGCTATGTTCTAACTTTAGTATTTACAAAAATAAATCTGATGAAGAGATTGCAAAAGACGGGCCTGAGAACGGAAATAGAAAGCTTGTACCATTAATTGCAAGACATGGAGAAGGGCTCCAAGATAAAGACTATATTAATGTTAACATGATTGGTAAGTATGGAAAATTAATAGAAGGTAAAACTGCGTTTGAACTAGAAGACGGAACCGATTTGATTGATACTGATAACATAGGAAACTACACCGATGACATCCCCTTCTCATAATACTTATAAATATAAAGACCAAGCTAAGCTAAACGCACTAACTAGTCTAGTTGTCAATCATATTGATAAAATTTATAGCTATTTTGACACAGAACCATCTTATAAAAACAATATTTTAATTAAATCGCCCTGCTTTATTCATGGAGGCGATAATCCAACCGCTTTAAATTTGTACTATAATGCTGATATTAGAGTTCATTATAAGTGTAGAACTCATCAATGCGAAGATACTTTTGGGTCATCTTTAATTAGCTTAGTACGAGGTGGGTTATCAAGAGTAAAATATAATTGGAAGATCGAAGGAGATAAAGAAGCATCGTTCAATGAGACTGTAGAATTTTTATTAAATATTACACAACAAAACTTTGGAGATATTAGCTCTCAGGAACAATATCATAACGCCGACAAGTTAAAATTTGCATCACTAATTAATAACTTTACTACTCCAGAAATTACGAAAAATAAATTTGACATAGAGGCATATCGTAATAAGGTTGACATTCCAGCTACATATTATTTACAACGAGGATACTCCATTGAAATTTTAGACAAGTACGATGTGGGTACGTGCAATAAGTCCAAAAAGGAGCTTTATCAACGCGCTGTGGTCCCTATCTATGATGAGTCGGGAGAATACATTTTAGGTTTTAGCGGACGGAGTATTCATGCGGAATGTTCAAAATGCAAACACTACCACGACCCTACAAAAAAATGTCATTTTTTTCCAAAATGGAAGCACACAAAGGGCTTCAAAAAGGAAAACTGTTTGTATAATTATTGGTACGCCAAACCACACATCGCTAAAACAGGAGTGGTGGTATTGGTAGAATCTCCGGGCAACATTTGGAGATTAGAAGAAGCAGGAATCCATAATGCGGTTGCAATTTTTGGAGCGCATCTAAGTCAAAATCAAAAAAATATTATAGATAGTTCAGGAGCATTATCTATAGTTGTTTTGTTAGACAACGATGAGGCAGGTAAGAAAGGAGCTAAGAAAATCTATGAACAATGTTCAAAAATGTATCGTTTATACTTCCCGCAATTAAACACAAACGACATAGGAGATATGAATGTAGATGTAGTTACCAATGATATAAAACCTTTAATTTCTAAACTAGGAGAATCTTATGGCTGAAACTTTTACAATGAACGACGATAACAATAACGTAGACAATCCAACGCCAGCATCACCACCTGAACAACAGCCCACAAACCTTATGCAACAGTCCATTATTGGTGCAGTTCATGCGCATTATATTGCTCAAAAGGCACGAGCTGTTGCTAATGTTAATGGATACCTCACCAATTCAGTTGGCGTAGCTGAACATTCGGATATAGTAGAAGAGGTTATTAAATTACTTAAAGATATTGACGAAGCAGATGGAATGATCGAAACAGTTCAAAAACTAACTCAGAATCAGGAATAAAACGATGGGTCAAGTTATAGGGTTTGCAGGAAAAAAGCAGTCGGGTAAAAATACAGCTTGTAATTTTATTTTAGCTCTTAAAATTGCTGAGCTAGGCATTAGCAAGTCTACTCGATTAAGCAACACCGGCGAAATTGAGATAACTGATATATTTAATGAACGTATTAGCGGTCAAGAATGGTTTCCATTTAAATCGCCACATGTTGACGTTACAAATTTATTTGACAACGAGCTAGGCAAATTTATTAAAATATATGCCTTTGCTCATAAGTTAAAAATGTTATGTGTTGAGTTATTGGGTTTAAAAGAAGAATGGGTATTTGGTACTGATGAGCAAAAAAATACCCCTACACATATTATGTGGGACCAGATTAACACACAAAGCAAAGATATACCGTCTAGCGGTCCTATGACTGCTAGAGAAGTATTACAATTTGTTGGAACTGATATGTTTAGAGGTCTGGATGCAAAAATTTGGATTAATGCATGTCTAAGACAAATAGAAGCCGACGATCCTGAGCTTGCCTTAATATCAGACGTACGATTTGAAAATGAAGTGCAAGCAATCCAAAAACAAAACGGTGTTGTAATAGGTTTAACACGCAGTCCTTATAAGAAAACTGATCAACACGCAAGCGAAACACAGATAGACAACTGTTTAGAACTTTGCGATACTGTTATTGACAATAGCCATTTATCCATACCAGAACAAAACCAACAAATATATGCGGCAATTAAACATTTAAATAATGTTACAGAAATATTAGTATAGGAAATAGATATGCCAATCGAAGACACTTCCAACACAATTATTGTAGACTGCGACGGCGTCATTGCCGATAAAAGTCATGGAGGACAATACCATTTGGCTGATCCTCTGCCCCATGGAATAGAACAAGTTAATAAGTTATACGACATGGGTTATAACATTACATTATATACCGCACGCTATGGAGACAGAGAAAAGGGTAGTATACATTTACAATACGAACGGGGATATAGAGAATGGACTGACTGGTTAAAAAAACACGGCGTTAAATACACACATGCTTTTATGGGTAAGCCCGGAGGCATTATGTATATTGACGACAAAGCCGCAAGGGTAGAAGGTGATAACCAAGTTGGGTGGGATCAAGTATGGAAAGAAATAGATAATTTACAGGGTCGTGATCGTTATGGAAATAAAATATGATCCCTATTGTATATTTTAGATCGTCATCGTTTAATTGTCATCGGTTTTGTCCGATGCAATACTACCTAGAATATACGCTAGGATGGCGAGGGCCGTCTAATAAAAAAGCTGATAAAGGCACTATTGTACACAAAGTATTAGAAATATGTGCAGTAGCTAAAAAGGGAGCACAAGACGGTAAAAAAATTATTGTAGATGAACATATTGGAAGAGTTAGTACTAGCAATTATAAGCCCGAGTATTTAAATAAAATTACGGCCAGAGTATATGAATATTACACCAGTCGTATTAAACATCATACATGGACAGACAAAGACGCAAAAGATTGTCAATTATGGGTTTGGAAAGCGCTTCAGCTTAACGATGGGTCGTTTGATCCTAGAAATAGAGACGTGGTTGCTGCTGAGCCGCGATTTGATTTTGTTATCGACAAAGACTGGGCGTCGTACACGTATGATATGGATGATATAAAACTAACTGGAAACCTTGCTATGAAAGGCACTATCGATCTTGTCACCGACTTGGGAGATGGGGTTTATGAAGTTATCGATTGGAAAACGGGTAGAAGACTTGACTGGGCAACAGGAAAAGAAAAAACACAAGCCAGCTTATTTAATGACGCACAACTACGGATCTATCACTATGCCATGAAACAAATGTTTCCAGATGTCAAAGCGTTTATAATTACTATTATTTTTATTAATGATGGTGGTGCATTTACATTGCAATTTCAAGATGAAGACTTAAAAGACACAGAAGAAATGTTAAAGCAAAAATTTCAATTTATTAAGAATACAGATGACCCTAAAACTATTAGACAAATAGATCCTAAGCAATCATGGAAATGTACAAAGCTATGCCATCAAGGAATGAGTACTTTTGAAGATACGCATGTTGAGTCTATAAGCGAACACCGTCCTAGACAAAAAACTCCCTACGGAGAACCTATGACTAAATGTGAACAAACACGATATATGATTAAAAAATATGGTATTGATTGGGTTACTCAAAACATTGCACATCCAGAGCATGTTATTGGAACTTATCAAGCACCGGGAGAAGTGTAAGCGGGGTCTTGAGTCGCCGTTATAACTAAGTTTTTTGTTTCTTAAGTTCAACTCAAGCTCAATCAAAAACAAAGCTTTATGCAGGAGATACAATGATAGAAGTTAAAATAACACCACAAATGAAAAAACGAGCGTGGGCTAAAGCACGTAAAATGGGTAAGCTCAGAAACTCTATTACGAGAGGACAAGGTAATATTGCGGGGTTTTTGGGAGAGGAGGTCGCCAACGCACTCATTAAAGGAGAAGTTACCAATACTTATAATTATGACATAGTTTACAAAAATATTAAATATGATGTAAAAACTAAAAGATGCACTTCTCCACCAAAATCTCACTACGAATGTTCGGTTGCGGCGTATAATACTAAGCAGAAGTGTGATCGATACGCCTTTGTTCGTATAGAATGGGTAAATGGAAAATGGGGACGGGCATGGGTTTTGGGATGGTTAGAACACGATGAATATTTTGAAAAAGCCGAAAAGCTTAATCGAGGAGAGATTGATCGCTCTAATGGATTTATGGTTAAAGCCGACTGTTATAATGTGCCGATATCGGAACTACGCAACTTTAGGAGGCGGAAATGACCTACGTTCCATTGCATGTCCATTCTGAATATAGCTTACTAGATGGACTTTCACAAGCCTCTCAAATTTCTAAACGATTAAATAAGATAGAAATAGACACTTGTGCTCTTACCGATCATGGTACGGTATCAGGTGCGGTAGATTTTTGCAGAACCTTTAAAGGCGCATCACAAAAACAAATCTTAGGGTGTGAGTTTTATTTATCAGAAAAAGATGCTACAGAAAAATCGTCTGAAAATAGAAAGTTAATTCACCAAGTGGTATTAGCTAAAAACCTAGAGGGGTGGAAGCAGATTCTCGGCTTGGTTTCCCAATCGAATCATGCCGATCAATTTTACTATAAACCTCGCATTGACTTTAATCAATTACGTGAAGCTGCCTCTTCAGGGAACTTAATTTCATTTAGCGGACACTTAGGATCTTATTTGGGGAATATAGCTCTCGAAAACCAATCTGATAGCTTTATTTGTGAAGCAGCTCATCGATTACAAAACATGTTTGGTCGAGACAATTTCTTTATTGAAATTCAACTAATAGATTCAGAAAATAACGAAGGCGCCCGTATCGCAGGAGAACGATTGCGCGACATTGCCAAGCAAGCTAATATACCATGCGTAGCCACTCCTGATGCTCATTATCCTACGCGAGAAGCAGCCGAGGACCAAAGAGTCTTATTGTGTACTTCACTTAAAAAAACTATAGGACAAGTTAGACAAGAATTAAAACAGGGTAAGTCAAAATCCTTAAGCTCGTTCTTTGCCTCTAACAATTACCATATACCATCGTATGAAGATATGAAAAAGTTTCATACCGATGAAGAATTAGACAATACGCTTAAAATTGCCTCTATGTGTGAACAATATAATATTTTAGGCGCACCTAACCCTCCCGAATTTAAAGCCCCTACCGGATATAGTCCGAAAGAATATTTACGACATCTATGTAAATTGGGATGGGCTGAAAAAATGGGTCATGTCAAAAAGAACACTGAAGAGTTTGAGCAATATGGAGACCGTGTGAATCGAGAACTGGAGGTGTTTGAAGAAGCGGGACTATCTAGTTACTTTCTTATTGTTCAAGATATTCTTAAGTATTGTAAACATGAAGGCTACTTAACTGGTCCCGGCAGGGGTAGTGCAGCGGGATGTATGGTTTCTTATTTGATCGGAATTACTCAAATTGATCCCATTAAATATGATTTAGTTTTTGAAAGATTTTACAATGCCGGTAGAAATACAGACGAACGAATCTCTATGCCCGATATTGATCTTGATGTACCTAAAGAAGCTAGAGAAAAAGTTATTGACTATATGAAACAAAAGTACGGCAAAGCGAACGTAGCACAAATTGTTACTTATCAAACGTTACAAGGTAGGTCCGCTCTTAAACGTGTTATGCAAGCGCGAGGCAATATATCATTTACAGAACAAAATGAAATTACAAAACATATTATGGACGAAGCTAAAATTGCCGATGAGCTTCAAGACATGAAGGAGGAGTTGGGAGAGGCATCATTAATTCTATGGGCCTTAAAAAATAGAAAAGATAAGCTTAAAGATTGGTGTGAGATAGGAGATGACGGAAAGCTGGAAGGTAAAATGGCGCGCATTTTTGAACAAGCCATGCGTATGGAAGGAACCAAAATTATACAATCAAAACATGCTGCTGGTGTGGTTGTATCTCCATCTCCAATATCCGAAACTTGTCCTATGGTTAAATCAGCTAATAAAAGCGAAACCGATTTGCTGGCTGGTTTTGAAGGTCCAAGCTGCGAAGATGTTGGTTTGCTGAAATTGGATGTTTTAGGTATTAGAATGTTAGATAAAATAATGGAAGTTCCTCTAATTTTAAAAGGATAACATGTATAGACCACTACCTTCAGAAGTGACAATCAATAAGTCACACATAGACGGTTTAGGATTATTTGCTACCTGTGATATCAAAGAGGGACATAATCTAGGAATAACCCACATTCACAATCATAACTTTGAAAATCAATATATACGTACGCCACTGGGTGGATTTATCAATCATGCTAACGTGTCCAACTGCAAATTAATTAAATCAAACATAATTGTAGGAGACCATGACAAAGACTGGAAAAGGGAAACGGTGTTGATGTTAATTACGAAACAATTAATACCTGCTAATACAGAACTTACGACCTACTATTCTTTATATAACATATCAAACGAGGAGATGAAATGAATAATCGTTGGATTATAGTTTTTGATTGGGAGACCGATGGTACTGATCCAGCTACTTGCAATCCAGTAGAATTAGCTGCTGTGCCGATAGAGCCACGCACTTTAGAAATTAAAACAGATAAAGCATTCAGAACAGTTATTAAACCTCCCGGTATAACAAAAGAAGAATACTTTACAGATGAACGTCAAAAGACTATTGAGTGGCACGCTAAACAGCGCGGCGTGGAAAGCACAGATATAGTAGCAGCATGGAAGAAGGGTAAAAGCGAAAAAATTGCTTGGAAAAACTTTTGTGAGTATTGTAAAAAATTCCATATTGAAAAATCCTATGGAAATTGGTATACTGAACCCATTCCAGCAGGATATAACATTATTGGTTTTGATCTACCTATTTGCGAAAGACTAGCTAAAAAACATAAAACCCCAATGCCCTTTGCCAAAGTCAATAAAATGGATTTAATGGACCTCTTGTTTTATTGGTTTGAAAATCTGGACGAACCCAAAAACATGCGACTTGATACAATGAGAGATTTTTTTGGTGTCAAAGCAGAACAGGCACATGAGGCATATTCTGATACAGTAGACAGCGCAAAACTCTTAACACAATTTATCAAGTTTCATCGACGACAGTCTAGCGTAGCAAAATTTAAGGGAGCAATGAGTGGCTAAACTTTTTAAATGTGGATGTAAATTTGAAGTACGCGACGACCATATTGTATATGATCCCAACATTGAAACATTACCACTAAACTGCGAACATACTTGGGATATGATTTCAGCAGGCAATACTAAAGGAATATTTCAATTAGAGTCCCAGCTTGGACGAAGCAAGGCCGAACAAGTTAAGCCTCGCAGTATTGAAGAGCTATCTGATTTAATTGCTATTATCAGACCCGGATGTATGGAAGCTATAGTAGACGGTAAAAGCCTAACACAACACTATATAGATCGTAAACATGGAATAGATCCTGTAGAGTATTTTCATGATGCACTAAAGCCTATTCTGTCTAGTACATATGGTATTTTAGTTTATCAAGAACAAGCCCTATTAATTGCGCGAGACGTTGCGGGCTTTAATTTACAAGAAGCTGATATTCTACGTAAAGCGATTGGTAAAAAGAACGTAAGCTTAATGGCAGACTTAAGACAGCAATTTATTCAAAAGGCCTCAGACAAAGGAACCGTTACAAAAGAACAAGCTAAAGAAATATTTAGTTGGATAGAAAAGTCACAACGATATTCTTTTAATAAATCTCATTCGGTAAGTTATGCATACAATTCATATTTAACAGCATATACAAAAGCTCATTTTCCACATGAATTTTTTACCTCATATCTTAAAAATTCTATTGGTAAACCAGATGCATATTTAGAAATAGAAGAATTAATAAATAATGCCCGACTTATGAATATTGATGTGCAGCCTCCTAATATAAAAAAGATGAACAAGTATTTCACTTTAATCAATGGTAAGCTACCAACTTTTGGCATAACCGAAATTAAAGGAGTAGGCGGTTCGGTATACGATAAAATGATGTTATGTCTAGAAAAAAATAAAATAGATCTTAAAACATGTGACTGGGATATGTTTCTTATTGGCTTTGGTCCGTGTATAAAAGTCGATGCTTTTGAAGCTTTAATTCTTAGTGGCGCTTTAGATTGTTTTAAAGTTAGTCGAAGTAAAATGAATCATGAATTAAAAATGTTTAGAGAATTAAGTAAAAGAGAAATCCCTTGGTTACAGAGTTATAAACAAAACCATATTGACCATAACCTAACACAATGTATTCAGGCGATGATTGATGAAAATGATTGGTCAGATCGTAAACGGCCTATATTCCGACGAGATCGAGTAGAGGTCGTTGCCAGCATTGTTGATTCTTTAAAAAATCCGGGTTATGAATTAGTCGATCTTCCCGGCTGGAAAGCCAGAAAAGAAGAACACTATTTAGGCGTAGCATTAACATGCGCACGAGTTGATGAATATGATACTAGTCGCGCCAATTGCACCTGTAAAGAATATGTTGATGGATTTAATTCTCAAAAAGGCATACGTATCGCGGCTCAAATTGACTATATACGTGAATGGAAAATAAAAAAGGGCAATTCAAAAGGGCAAAAAATGGCATTTATTACAGCTAGCGACGGCACATGTAGCTTGGACAATATTACGATGTTTTCTGATGAGTGGACAAAATATCAAAAAGACCTTACTGAAGGCCAAATCGTTTTATTAATTGGTAATCGCGACATAAAACGAGGAAGTTTTATAATAAAATCAATTTCTAAGATCAAAAACCTAGTTTAGATACTATAATAGTAGTATAGAGAAGGATATATGAAATAATGGAAAATTTAATTGAACAAAATATGGGTCTGGTATTAACCATAGTTAATCGATTCAATCCCAAAACCCACCACGATAAAGAAGCATATATACAAGCCGGTCGTATAGGGCTATGGAAAGCTTTAAGCAAATTTTCCCAAGCTAAAGGTAGTAAATTTTCTCCATATGCTTGGAATCCTATTAAGTGGGAAATCATCAAAGAGATTCGTACAGCCTCGGCACGACATAATAATGTTTCACAATTAGATGATCAATACGAGCCTGAATGTGATTATACTCAGCCATTTTGGGAGTGGATACCAAACACCTTAACTACTTGTGAGCACGACATCATAGAGTTAAGGTTGGCTGGCTATAACTTTAAAGAAATTTCCAGTCAATTACAACTGTCTCGATCAAATATTAAAAAAAATTATAATAGTGCTATCAAAAAAATTAAAGAATTAAACTATGAATAAAAAAACAGTACTAGTAATGGGTGAAGCTCATTACTTAAACTCAGGTTTTGGAACCTATACCAATGAGTTACTAACTCGTTTACATAAAACCGGTAAATATAATGTAGTAGAATTTGCTTCGTATGGCAATTTTAATGACGCTAAAAATGTTCCATGGTTGTATATTCCAAACCTACCAACCAATGGTAACCAACAAGAACAAGATATATATAATAGTAACGGATCTAATCAGTTTGGAGTTTGGCGATTTGATAAAGTATGTTTGGAGGTTAAGCCCGATATCGTACTTAGTTATCGAGACCCATGGATGGATGAATGGATTGCTAACTCATCTTTGCGACCGTATTTTCATTGGGTATGGATGCCTACGGTAGATTCTGCGCCTCAACGTCCTGAATGGGTTAATGTGTTTGCGGAATGCGATGCTATTTTGACCTATTCGGAATTTGGTGGACAAGTATTAAAAGAACAAGGTAAAAATAATATTAATTGGATTGGGTGTGCTTCTCCGGGTATTGATCCTACTATGTATAAACCATTGTCTAAACGCGAACATAGAATATCTATGGGTGTAGATCCCGACTGTTTTATCGTTGGAACAGTTATGCGTAATCAAAAACGCAAATTATTTTTTGAGCTTATGAAAGCTTTTCGCATTTTTTTGGACGAAGCGCCTCCTGAAATAAGTCATAAAACATATTTGTATTTACATACTAGCTATCCTGAAAAAGTAGGTTGGGACTTAGCACACGGAATAATTGAATATGGTCTGGGCGGTAAAGTCTTAATGACTTATATTTGCAGGAGTTGCAAACATTTCTTTCCTTATTTCTTTCAAGATGCTCTGGCGCAATGCCCACGCTGTCAGCAAAAAACAGCAGTGTGTCCTACAGTGTCGTTAGGATTGCCTGTAGAAGAACTTCCTAAAATTTATAATCTATTTGATATATATGCGCAATATGCAATTTGCGAAGGATTTGGAATGCCGCAAATAGAAGCTTCAGCCTGCGGGGTTCCAGTAGCCGCTACAGATTATAGTGCTATGCATGATGTGGTTAGACTCACCAAAGGATACCCTGTTCCAGTTAGGACATTCTTTAAGGAAATGGAAACAAATGCTGAACGAGCATATCCTGACAATGCAGAGTTTGCTAAAATTTTAATCAAGTTTTTTTCTCGTTCTGAAGACGACAGGATGCAAGAATCAGTACAGGTTCGTAAGGCTACTTTGGAACGATATGACTGGGACAAAAGCAGTCAAGTATGGGAAAATTATATAGATTCTTACCAACCACACAACCTACAAGGACAATGGACAAGTGCTCCAAGATTTATTAATGTTCCGACTAGCATACCTCCCGAACTATCAAATAAAGACTTTGTTACGTGGATTTTTACTTCTGTAATACACGAACCACACAAACTTTACACAGAAGAAGCAATGAGTCTTTATCGAAGCTTAATGCTCGGTGCTCGCGTAGGACCGGGATTGGTGCAACCAATCAATCGAGAGCAGATTTTTTCACAGTATCAAGCTCGCGCAAACAATCGAAATATCATAGAGTCTGTGCGAGTAGGACAACAGTCTATGGATCGTGAACAATTTTTAATAGAGTCATATCAAAGACACGAGAGGATTATAGGATCATGAACATTTTATTTGTCGGACCCTATAGACAACAGGATGAGTGGGGCTATAGAAGTCAGTTTATACTACACTACCTAAATCAAACTGAACATAACATAGTATCTCGTCCCATATATTTAAACTCTTCTCCTACGTATAATGCGCATATTGAGAAATCAGAATTTGTCAATAACGAAAATCAAAATTATGATATACTAATTCAGTATATGCTACCCTCTTTTGCTGTGTATCAAGGAGAATTTAAAAAACGTATAGGTATATTTCATCACGAAACTATTCCCAACGATATTCCAAGAGTTGCTTTAAACGTAGAAAATTTAATGGATGAAATATGGGTAGATAGTAAAATCGTAGCAAAAAATTTACAAGACATCTTCCAACGTTATAAGATATCTACTATAGTTAAGCCTATGCCTCCCGTTTTAAATTTAGATAATTTACCACCAGATCCGCAAGTACCTTCAATACGTAATAACACCCCCGCTATAAAAGACCGATTTATATTTTACTACATAGGCAATATACATAGCGATAGATCGGGATTTAAAGAAATCTATACTGCATATTTAAATACATTTACTAAACAAGATCCAGTAGCTTTAGTAGTATACTTAGATACGCCCACGCCCCCCAATAATATACAGGAAATTTTCGATAGTTATAGAAAACGCATATCATTTAAAAATTCACCATTACATGATCCTCTAGTACATGTCCTAAATCCTCAACAAGGTATGATACAACCAACAGAAAGATTGGCTATGCACAAAGATGGTGACTGTATGATTCATCTGGACTATGCGATGACACACACATCTACAATACTAGAAGGGGCGCTCTATCAAAACACGCCAATAATTAATCAAAATAACGCCTTACATGAATGGTTAGGTGATGAACACTTTTGGTGTGTCAATTCATATGAAGATCTTTGTACACTACCTCCTAATACAGCACCTCCCGGTTTATACAGATACACTACGGGCGAATCATGGTATCGACCGATTGTCAAATCGCTGTCAGAAACGATGAAGGTAGTATATACCGATAAATTTCAACGCGATAAAAAAAGACGTGCTAATTCTCAATTACGACAATATTTACACAACACTTCCTATAACAATCTGATAAATATATAATTATGAACACAACAGTACCGGTCAAAAATGTTATACGCTCTGTTGATAGGGCTAACAATCTAGAGACCCCATTACATATTTTAAGTATATGTAAAAATAATGAAAAATATATTTCGTTATTATCGTCTACGCAGCATCAGTTTTATATACTACCGCAGCATCCTTGGAACAATATCATAGAAAAACGCCCCGCGAACGTACATACTTATAACGTCTTTTCTCCTCCTTTAGACTTTATTATATGTTATGACAGAGCCGAACAGTATGATGAGGCTGTTCTTTTGTCTCGACAGCTACAAGTTCCTATTATTATTGTAGATATGTGCTCTAAAGAATCTATACGACCTCATCACTTTTTAGAAGACATGCACAATATTGATCTTAATCGTCTTAACAGACATGCGGCCTTAGCCGTTTATAACCACACAGACATACAACAGTCGTGGTCACATAATAATTTGACAGTTGCGCAAACTATTGTTATAGGTGTTGATGTTAACAAGTTTAACAGTATAAATCCAAAAAATAAAAAAGGAATTGCTCTCGATAATAATATTCCGGCACAAATAGGAGCTGTGGTAGCTTCATATGTTAATAACACCCATGATATATTACCCACTGATCGTGACGACACAAACACGCCTATCGTTAATACTACTAAATATTTTATTAATCCGTATAAGCATATTACCGTAAAAACCTTAGAAGCAATGGCGGCTGAAAATGTTGTCATAGCTTTAAATACTCCTGATATCGCCAGCATTATTACACATCAAAAAACAGGTTGGTTACTTCATAGTCTAGACGATCTACCTGCGGCGCTTGTTCTCTTAGAACAAAATCAAAATTTACAGCAAACAATTGCTCAAAATGCACGACAAAAGATCGTTAAAGACCATTCTCTAGATAAATTCATATCGCGGTGGCAAAATACACTCCAAGCAATCCGAATGACTATATATCATCCAATACCCACACTATAAGAAGGACAGCTATGAAGATTAATCTAATTACATCGACTATGAATGATTCGCCCTCTATTGCAGATCATCAAAACATATTGTTAGATAAAATTGATGAAGTAAATAATGGTTTATGCACCAGTATTATGATGCAGCATGTGCTACAATATTTATCTATCCAACAACTAGAGAATGTGTTAAGTAAGCTTAGACATGGTGGAATTCTCAATATTCATGCTATAGATATATCATTGCTTGCAAAGGGTTTGTATTGGGGAGAAATCGATATACAGAAATTTTCCTCTATCTTAGAAGGTAGTATTTCGTATCACTCGGCAGAGTTCCTGAAAGCCTTTTTAGAACAACGTGGTTACGTTATTGAGCACGTTGCTATGGACATCGACACTTTTTCCTTTATTTTGCGAGCCAAAAGACCATGAGCGATTCAGATAGATTAGTGCCTATTTCATCAACATTTTGTTTAGATTGTGTGTTTGCAGAATATGATGAAAACAACAAGCAAACGGGGTGTAGGGCGGGTCGCCTAGAACAATTTCGCAATGCCAATATACCCATATCCGACATAACACATGACAATACCACGTCCTATATTATAGAAGGTAAGGCATGTATATATTATCGCAATAAGGAGTGGGCACATGAAAAGTATAAAGGTAAAGATGATCAAGAAATATTTTCTATTGTTCAACAACAGCTCAACATTCCATATCATGCTATTGTATTTTTACGCAAGGATGACAATATAGATGATGCCAAAATGCGATTATCGGAATTAGAACAACAAAAGGTTAAGCCTAAAATTGTAACTCTAGTAGACCGTTCACATTCCGAAGTTGCTATTACTCCACAGCTATTACAATTATTTAACAAGTATAGCTTTGCGTACTGGCGAGTACAAACGGTTCAAGCCACCGACCAAACAGACATACAGGTTGTGGATCTTATATATGATAGTACTAAACAAATACCATTTATGTTTTATATATGCTTCGAAAGTAGAAGTCCTATTCCTTCTGAATTTTCTGAAGAAATACATACCGCCGTACAAGACAATATGCAGGCTTTTACAGTGTTATTACCCAACGCTGACAACGTAGGAGGAGGAGCATTAAAAGTAGCTCATGCTAAACACGCAGGAAACTCATTTGATATTCCTTTAGAAACTAAGATTATCCATTATGATGACGCGCCTCATTTAATTAAAAAGGTAGAAGATATATGTCCAAGTCTCCAAACGTCTTAGTTGCTGTAGGTCAAACCCAGAACAACATGGGGTATGTGCCACAGCAAACGTATCGAAATTTATTTACAGAATTTAATCTCGATACAGCTATATCGTTTGACAACGATGCTGACTTTTATAATACTAAAATTAGAACTCCATCCACTCAAGGGAAGTCCGATTTTGATATATATGGATTTGTGCCGGGAAACTATAGCTATACTTATGATGATAGTATTCAAACTATTGTGGAATTTTTTCAGCAAGATAGTCAGATCGATATCGTGATCTGTGACTTGTTATTCATACGACCTAATTTTACATCTTATACATATATACATCCTCAATCTGAGAATAACATACCCTTTTTTATAAATAGCTCCATAGTAAATAAAATACGCTTTGTAAATGAGCCCCAACTAATGCAAAAACAATTAAGAGAACTACAACAGCAAGGCCATATTATCTTTCATATCGCACTTCCTTTAATTTCAATCCATAGCGACCCCGCTCAAACAATATCGAGATCATAAACAAACGTAATGAAATTTAAAAAAGATAATGTAGGTGTGATAATTCCTGCGGCTGGTATGGGTCGTAGAATGAAGTCGTATGGACCTAAGCCACTAATAAAAATAGGTAATTCTACCGTTATTAAAAATCAAATCAATCTAGTACAAACATATTTTGGTACTTCGACAACCTTAGTATTGGTTTGTGGTTTCCAAGCTAATGCGCTAATGAATGAAACTCCGTCCGATATTCTCAAAATCGAAAATGAACGATACACCGAAACTAATGTAGCTCGTAGTATTGGTTTGGGCTTACGTGTGCTTTCATCAGCTTCAAAAGTTCTAATTATATACGGCGACCTAGTATTTAATTCTGCTGCGATCAAAAGTATTGATTTAAAAGAATCGAGTATTATAGTTGCTGATGAGGGAATGGGAGAAAATGAAGTAGGATGTGTTATAGATCATAAAACTCACAAACTTGCAAATTTGATGTATGACCTACCTTATAAGTGGGGACAAATAGCAGTATTTATGAACCAAGAGCTGGAACTATTAAAACAATTATGTTGGGATGAAAAAAATTATACCAAATTTGGTTTTGAAATTATTAATCAAATATTATATAAAGGGGGTTCTTTCAAATGTATCCAACACCCAGATATAAAAATTGTTGATATTGATAATTCCAAAGATATAGAAAAGGCCAAAGAAATTTTATTATGAAAATTGTTATTCCTACCCTACCGTTATTAATTACAAAGTATGTAGCTCAATGCTTACAGTCGCTTAAAAATGACAATATCAATACGCTTATGTGGAACTCACAAAAATCCATAGTAGATGTATTTGACGAATTACAACCCGAGATTATATTTTTACACACATCACAAATCAATCAAGCATTTGCAACAGTATGTAACGAGTTTAGTTTTAAATATGTTCTTATTGTAACTGATCAGCCCATACCTACTAACCTACCGCAATCTCCATCTGCTATCATTGATTTGTCCAGTAATGATTCTATCATCACCAGTCAAAATAACGTTATGCGCCCAACAGCAATGGCTAATATCCCAGATATTTATGATGCACGATATATAGACAAATATAAATCGGAGATTTTGATTGATACAACTTTCACTTCCGGTATCGATAGTGATATTATCGACCTATTGTCCTATTTAGCTAATGAATATTGCACAAAAATTATAGGCGATCAGCCTGTACCATTACACAACTATATTGGTAAAGTTAATATGATAGATAGGGCTATTTTTTTAAAGTCCGCTAATATAGTTATTGACATAGGCGCTAATGAACATGCGTGGGATGCAGCATATTTAAAAGTGCCCACTTTGTGTACTCATCCCACCAATAGCGACCTTATCTATTGTTCGAGTCTTAATATTTTAAAACAAAATTTACATACCTTATTCAGCAATGAATTAGCTAAAAAAGAATATATTACCCAAATATATAAAAGCGCATGTAATAATACATCTTTCATATTTACCTCTAAACTCTTCAATAGGATAGGCGAAGTTGAAATTTCTCACGAATTGCTAAAAACCCAAGAGGCCCTACTATGATTGGTGTGTTAAAATCTGAAATAAACAAATCAGATCAAAATGTGTTTCTGATTAATAGTTTAAATAAATTAACTAAGGAAACTACAACACAGAACTGTTTATTTTGCAATGAAGTAGATCCCACTTTAAACCCCCGGATAATGACAAATGTCTTACCTCGAATTCATATGTTATATTTTAAGGATATCCTAATCACAGATGACCTTACCGAAGCCCAAAGCTTACAAAATATTCCCAACGCTAAACGTCGATTTATATATTTATATCATTTAGAATGGCCATATATAGAGCAGTTATCTTTTACACATATTAAATCGATATTATTAAATGATGATATTGGATTAATTGCAAGAAGTGTCACACATGCTAAGTTAATTACACAATTATTTAAAAAACCTGAATATATAATGCCGGAATGGAATTATAAAACACTTATAGAGATTGATCACAATGAATAAAAATGAAAAATATATTTTAGAACTATATCAACAAAAACAATGGAGTACGTATCAAATTGCGGAAAAATTGAATACATATCCAAATAAAATTCGTCGTATTCTACAAAAGCACGGTATAGTATTAAGGAAGGCAACAGACGCACAAAAAAATGCTCTAGACAATGGGCGTGCCAAACATCCCACTAAAGGCAAACAACGTTCTGAAGATACTAAACAAAAAATTAGCGAATCACAAGGCTTGGTATGGGATAGATTAACCGAAAAAGAAAAATTACATAGATCGAAAATTGGAAAACAGGCGTGGGAACAAAAAACAGATATAGAAAAACAAAATCTCATATTGCAAGCTCAAGAAGCAGTTCGTGAAAGTAGTCGTAAAGGTTCCAAGCTAGAACATTTCTTATTGTCAGAATTAGGCAAACATAAGATTAAAGTTGAATTCCATAAAGAGCATTGGCTGCAAAACCATAACTTACAAATAGATTTATATTTACCTACGTATAAAGTAGCAATAGAAGTAGATGGTCCATCGCACTTTAAACCTGTATGGGGTCAAGAAAATTTAGCTCGCAATATTAAAGCAGACCAACAAAAAACCGGATTAATTTTACAAAGCAATTTAGTTATGGTCAGGATCAAACAGGACAAATCCTTAACTCAGCGATATATGCGAACCATACTACAAAAGTTATTGGGGTTGTTAGATCAAATTGGACAGAAATATCCACAGGAAAATGAAAGGTATTTTGAACTATGAACAGTACGAGCGAATTGTCAGACATGGTAGAAATGGTAGAAGGACAATCAAAGTATCTGGACGATTTTGAAAGACAAGAGATAGATGATCAAAGACCACATGAGTCTGACCCTGAATGGTCGGAATATTTATTAGATCAACTGTCCGATAGCGAACTCATTAACGGGGCGCCCACCGTTGACGGATTACGTCGCATTACTGAAAAATGTTTTGGAGAAATCGTACAATCCAAAAGCGACATTGTCGAAACACCAACGTCTCAAAATAATCAACGCTGTACTATCCGTCATACTCTAGCTATTAATAAGTATAGTAGCAGACAAAATATATCCGTAGATGGATGTGTTGATGTACTTTATCATAAAACACCCTATCCATTTAAAGATCATTTAATTGCTACTGCGGACACTAGGGCTGAAGGTAAGGCATTAAGACGTGCTTTAAAAATTCGAGTAGTAACTGCTGAAGAGTTACAAAATGAAGATGAAGATGAAAGTTTAACAAATGATGAATTAGTCAATGATCAACAAATTTTGGCTTTAAACCAACTTTGTAAACGACTTAATATCTCGGTTGTGCCTTTTGTTACGGCTGAATATAAAATTACAAAGATTAATGAATTACGTAATCTTGAAGGTAGGTTATTAATTAGTAAATTGTCCGACTTTCAACGAACACCAACAGATATTCCCAAATCATATATTGGATATGATGATAACTGGAAAACCAATTTTTACGGGAGTTCCCAATGAAAGCTAGAATAAAAGCTACTGACAGCCTATGGTTTGATGTAGAAGCAGAACAGGAAGATGAACTATTTAAACAAATTGCACGCATACAAGAAATCTTTCAATACAAGGGGTGCGGCGCATGTGGGTCTGCCAATATTAAGTTTGTATGCAGATTAGACAATTCTGACAATGATTGGTTGGAAATAGTATGTCAAGACTGTAGAGCTAAATTAATCTTCGGACGCACCAAAAAAGGAGGCTTAATTTTTCCTAAGATCAAATGGGATCAATTGTCTACTAAACAACAAGAACAACGTATCAACGAAAAGGCGTATGCTGACAAAAATCGCGGATATTTACCAGATTCTGGATGGTTTATTTATAAACCCAGATCTTAAACACAGTTTAGTGTATTATAACAATACATATCAATATGAAATACAATATGACATATGAATCCTTATAAAGTATTGGGTATAGCCAATGACGCTACTCCCGATGATATTAAACAAGCATATTTGACATTGGCACGTCAACACCACCCAGATACAGGGGGAGATGCAAATAAATTCAAAGAAGCTCAACAGGCATATGATATTTTATCCAATAAACAACCTTCATCGCCAGAGCCTACACACCCACACCATATAAATCCTGCCGATCTTACCAATTTATTTACGCAGGGTGGTCATCCTTTTGGAGATATTTTTTCTCAGTTTTCCAATCGTCAAACACGACAACAGCCGGTTAAACTTCACACAGACGATAGTGAAATTCAATTTAATTTAAGAGCTAATTTAGAACAAATAAAAAATGGTGCTACTACCACCATAGCTTATAACCGAAATATAGCATGTCCAGACTGCCGTGGTATAGGAGGAGAACAAAAAACTCATTGCGCAGAATGTAGAGGCGCAGGCGTTATCACAATCCGACATGGACCTACAATGCTACAACAGCATCCATGCGCCTCTTGTAATGGTCGAGGTGTAATTTGGCAAAACCCATGTCGTAAATGTCAAACAAACGGATATGTACAACAAGCTGAACAAATCAAAGTTAAAATTGGTGAAGACAAATAGAGGAATACGACAATGTTTGTAAATGCGTTTGAAATTTTTTTACAAAGTTTAGCATATTCTTTTTGGCCTTTTATATTTATAATCATTAGTTTGTATATGGCAAATAAATATTTTAATCATGGCTATAAGCAAAAAATAGACAAAGACAAAAAAATTAGCGAAACAGGCCGCAAAGACGAAATGCAAAATTTGGCCGACAAAGCCATCAATTTCAAACCGCCTAAAATTGAAACTTCATTTGGCGAACAACGCATAGGTGAGGTGTATAATCATGAGACGAAGGATTAGAAAGATATCTGGACTACAAGAAACCTTTATCGATTTAGATAGGGGTGACAACTTTCAACCACCTCCCACACCTCCAGCTAGCAACAACGCCGAAAACGAAAGCCACAATCACCATGGTCAAGAGGTTGAATCATATCATCCAAAAATATATGAGGTATTTTCCATGAGCGATAATATAACCGTGCCATCAAATCATCGTGCTATAGGCGTAGATATTGGAACAGGATTTATTTCCTGTGCCGAAAAAGAAGGCGATCAAATCAAGTTTAGAAAAATTAGAGACGCCTTTTTCAAACTGAACCCTTCGAAATTTTTAGAAGGAGCAGCTAATCAGTTTGGTGAAAATATGCTAAAAAATTCCGGGGCACACTATGTAAAAGTTGACGATATCATATATGTGTTAGGTGATGATGCTTTCAAATTTGCTAGCCTATTTCATCAGGAATGCTTACGTCCAATGTCAAAGGGTGTGTTAAATCCCAAACAACCAGTGTCTAATCTAATGGTTGGAGAATTAGTCAAGGCTGTTGCAGGACGACCTACCTCAGACGACGATGTGCTTTATTATTGTGTTCCTGCTGAACCTATTGATGCTGACTATGATGTAGAATACCATAAGCAAATCCTTAATGGTGTTTTTGCAGACTTAGGATATAAAAATATTAATGTAATGACCGAAGGCTTGGCGATTATTTATTCGGAGCTAGCCGATACTCAATATACAGGTATTGGTATGAGTTTTGGAGCTGGAATGTGTAATATTGTTTATTCCTTTATGGGTATGCCAGTATTTTCCTTTAGTCTTAGTAGGGGTGGAGACTGGATAGATGCACACGCAGCACAACATACTGATGAAACACATAATGTAGTAACCAGTATTAAAGAAAAAGCAGGTTTCAGCCTGTATGATTCGACCAATGGTATTCAACAAGCGATTTCAGTATACTATGAATCATTACTTAGTTATGTGGTAGAACAGTTTAAAGTATTATATGAAAGAACTCCTAAAAAAGAATTGCCAAATGTTACTATGGAAATGCCGATAGTGATTGCTGGCGGCACATCATTAGTTGTAGGTTTTGTAGAAAGGTTACGAGAGCTAATTGATGATGAATTCCCCATTCCAATTTCTGAAATTAAACATGCACAACAACCATTATTTGCTGTATCTAACGGATTGTATCAAGCAGCTGCTTTATCATCACAATAGTACAATGTAAATAAGGTTAGATCGTATGGCAAATATTACAGTAGGTATTGCTGGATCAGGACACATGGGACGGGCTGTTGCTTGGGCTATGGATAAGTTAGGCTATAGTCTTGTTATTTTAGACCAGCAACAACACTGTCTCTATAAATGTCAAGAACTATTACCAGAACGTCCACATAGGTTTATACGCGCAAAATCGTTTAAGTGTTTTAACAACTGTGATATGGTTATTTCTTCGTTACCGTTTCATCAAAATTTATCATTAGCGCGGTTTTGTATAGCTAATAATATTGCTTATTGTGATTTAGGGGGTAATGTACAAACAAGCCAATCTATTAATCATTTTGGTAAGCAGCAATCTCGCAATATAATAATGACAGATTTGGGTTTAGCTCCCGGATGGGTTAATATAATTGCGGAACATATGTATCAGAAATATATATCTAAACACAATACAACTCCTACTGATATTCAAATGAGGGTGGGTGGTTTACCACAACATCCGCAGAACACATTAAAATATGGCTGCACTTGGTCTTATGATGGGCTAGTGAATGAATATCGTGATCGTTGCAAAGTCTTACGACACGGTGAACAGATTATGGTTAATGGTATGCAAGGATACGAGTATCCAATTTATAGTGATATTGGACCCTTAGAAGGTTTCTATACAAGTGGAGGAGTATCGCATACTATTGACACGATGCAAAGACGTGGTGTATTAAACTGTTCATATAAAACGCTACGATATCCTCAACACCATCAGATAGTTAATTTTTTAATTCATGAAAGCGGATTAGATGATAAGTCAATTATCGACATATTTAAAAAAACCTGTCCTCCGCAAGACGATTTAGTCATAATCCAAGTAAGAGTGAACGACTCATCTTTTGAACAAGTAATCAGATCGGACAGTCAGTTCTCCGCAATGCAAAAAGCAACTGGCTTTCCTATTGCGTCAGCCGCCCATACAATCCTCATATCGGACGTAGAGACGGATGTTTTAAAATATAGCGACCTCAACTACCCCCAATTTAATAAAACCCTTGAACAATTATTCAACATAGCCAATTAAAGTGGCCATTTAGGGCGTAAAGGAGAACATCTACCAGTCAATTCATATAATCTTTTTTTTAAATTAATAATTTTATCTGCATACGCCAATATGTCTTGCCGTTTAATCTTATCTCCACCCCATGCTTGCCCCGGCCTGTAGCTGCCCGCATTGTAGTCTGTTTTTTGAATCATTCCCAATGCACGTTGATACTTCCGAATTTGATGTTCTATAGTCCTATCTTCTCTTAAGGGACCATTACCACTCATTGGATTTTCTCACGTAGGTAATATTACTCAACCATGAAGTCGATTTAAAATTTGAGCTATAATATCGTTACGTACTATATCGGTGCCTTCTAAGCTACATATCGATACACCGTCTAGTCCATCTAACTTATTTATACATTTTTCAAAGCCGCCCTTCATACTATCATAAAGATCGGTTTGTTGAGGGTCTCCATTTATTATAGCTTTAGAGTTACGACCAATGCGTGTTAAAAACATTTTTATTTGATCAAATGTAGCATTTTGAGCTTCATCTAAAATCATAAATGTGTCATGAAAATTTCTTCCCCTCATATATTCTAAGGGACATAACTCAATAGTATTAGAATTACGAAACACACGGAGTGCTTCTGATGATAAATATTTAGACATTTCTTCCAAGACTGGAATCAGATAAGGTTGAATTTTTGCTGTATAAGTTCCGGGCAAATGACCAAGACCACGTCCCGATTCGATAGTAGGACGTGCAACAACAATTTTCTCAACTTGTTTAGTTAGTAGATACTGACATGCTACCCCAACAGCAATTGCCGTTTTACCTGAGCCTGCTGGTCCTGAACAAAATACAACATCTGAACGATGAATAGATTTTAAGTATTGAGACTGGTTCGGACTTTTAGGCTGTAAGGTTGTTTGTAAAGAATAGTTAGCATTGTCAGTATTATTATTTTTACGTTTTTTTCGAGCCAATAGATCACTCTTGTTTTTTTCTGAAAGGAAGAATTTTATTTAAAAACGCTTTTCTTTTATCACATCCACATCCCTCTTTCATACCTAACCACTGTTGTACAGTATCTTCACCAATTCCCAATGTAGATAATACGCTACTTATTTTATCTCCTAAACCGTCTGTTGTTTCTTCATAATTTTCAGGAGTAATACCTTGTTCGGCCATTGCCTTTAATATATCATCATATTTATCAGGAGTAATACCTTGTTCTTCCATTTTGGCTAGCACCTTATTAACTTGTTCATTGTGTTCAGACATTAACTTATGATGGGCGATTGCTTTTTCTTTTTGTTGGAAATATTCCTCTTGTTGTTCGGGAGTAAGTGTATCAATATAGGCCTTTTCTTGTTTTTGACGAATCTCTTGATATAGCTTCATTGCGGCTTCCCGCGCCTCAAGCTCTTCTCGTTGTCGGTCTTTTAACCATTCTAATTTTTTACTTTGTTCCTCTTTTTGTTGTTGTTGATAGTCTTCTTGCCACTGTAATATTTTCTTATAATCAGGAAGGTCTTTTACATGATCTTGAAAGTTAGGACTATTAACAGTCTTAAAAAATTGTATAGAATCTTTACGCCATTTAGGACTGTGTTTACAGCTTTTATAAGTGCTTTCACTCATATTTGTTTTATACACCGGACAATACCCCGGACCATCACATTGACATTCTGGAATCTGAGTTTCTGTTTGATTGTTCTGATTATTCATCCAATTAGCTCCTCCTATTATTATTCTGATGTTTCCTGTATAATTCCTGTATACCACATAATCACCGGCTCATTTTTCTCACACATACTAACACATGTGTCTTCGCCGTCCGCTTCTCGACATAATATCTTGCCATATGATTCCGCAACAGCAGTTCCATCTCCACAGTTCACGTCCCGACCACACTGATTATAATTAACCCAACAACCCCAGTCGATGTCTGTACCGTCTGCTGTGCCTACTATACCATTCTTCCAAGGCAGCAGCGACTCCCATCCGACTGTTTTACATTCAATCGGATCGAACGGGATAATGTTCTCGTAACAACCCCAGAGAGAAGTCCACCATTTCGCACAAGGATAGTAATCGCCTTTCTCACACTCAGAAGCCCAGTTGGGTGGATCATATGGGCTGTTCGGTTCTAACGAGCCTAAGTTATCCCCACACGGAACCGGTTCGCCCCCCCAGTTTTCAATGGGCCGACAACCCACCGGGTCAACAGGCACAGCAGTCCAGTTGTTGGTATAACATGGGTAAGTGCTAGCCATAGGCTGAGTAACTCCGATAGTGAGTGTTGTGCGCTCATTTGTAGGTATTGTGGCTGTATTCTCGCCTGTTGGTACGGGACGTTGGTCACAGCCGTTTGTTCTAGCACGACAATTATTGTGTTCTTTCCAAAAAACACCTCTTCGTTGTTCGGCGTCGGTATCGTTATAACCTGTTTGACAATCACAATGCATTAACCACGCACCAACTACCACCAATTTAAAATTTTGCTCATCAGTATGGCATTGACCACTTACAATAAAATGAGTTCCCATCGGAGATTTAACAGCACTATTATGAGGAATCATATCCATATCAAAAGTCTGTGAGGTGTTAGAGGCTCGTGAGTTAGCCGATAGTGCTGTACCGGCATCCACTGAAGAAGGAGAAAACAGACTAGACTCTGAATGTGGTCCCCCCCAAGACCAACGATTGCCATGGCATTCGCCATATTTATACACACATGGAGAGCAGGCTGAAGTTGCAGTCTTTGTTTCTAACTTATATTCTGGCGGCACGCCTTGCAGACACACTACGTCATCATTCTGTTTACATGGTGCCTCCAAGTCTAGCACGGGTGTGTAGTATGTATACGTATACTGTTCTTCGTTAGGTGCTATAGAAAATGTAAAACAATCCATATTACAGTCAAATCCTGCACGCTTGCCATGAGTAGCAGGGCCTCCTATGTTGTCGGTGAGCGGAGCGTGATCAGATCTAGGACAGGCCAAGAATGTACCAGCTTGGGCTCCATCTCGAAACTCAGGCGCACAGGGATGATCAGCAGGAATGCTTTGAACGTAGTTGTTGGTAAATCCAGTTCGACAACAACATAAAGAAGCTATTATACCCATCCCACCACATTCGCCCGGAATACTATAAGAGGGTCGATCAGGTGTTGTAATATCACCCTTGCAAATAACTCCTTCATATCCCCATGCCTCTTTATACTTACCCTTTTTAGCAGAATCTGTATACTCTGCACCCTTAGGGCCTATGCCCTGATTCTGCTCCCAAGTGTCCTTCGTCCCCGCTCGACATTGCCACTGCGTACTATCGCTAGGAGAATTCTCAACCGCCATCGCTTGTGTCTTATAGCATTCGCTATCCCCCTGCGATAAATCAAATTGGATATTGCCCTCGCATTTATGTTCTTTCCATTCTACGTCATAACTAGCTACTGGTCCTTCAATCGTAGTAAAATGAGGAGCCATAGTAACACAGGCATGAGTGGTAAAGGTCAAGCCCCCTTCAGGAGGACATGGACAACATCCACAATGACACGACTCACCAAGATCTGCCGCATCGAAACCATACCGGGTCCATGAGCTTGATTGTGTTGACCCACAACATACACAGCATGGTTTTTCTGGAGCTTCGCCGGTCACACCGTCAACAATAGTTTTAATAAGTTTTTCACTCATAATAAATCCTTTTTAATCATCACCATTATCACAGTTGTTCGAGGGTGTTCCTACACTTTTTAAACAACCATCCTCAAACACGAATGTTCTTTTTATAGCAATAAATTGTGCTCCACTACAACACACGTCGGTTACTAACGCAATGTCTTCGGTGTGACCCTCACTACAACCACCACCACTACCACAAGCTTCGATAGTATAATTGCCATTGCCATCTGCGCCGCCACCTGCTGCTATTCTCAGCCCACTTCCAACAGTTAGACATGCTAACTCTTTGCAAGGAGTAACGGACATACCACCTTCACAGTTGTCATTGCCTGTTTTAATCTTTGTTGGGGCTGAGCCCGA
>CEUX01104695.1_pt1 | contig 53222 bp, 68 predicted proteins | sample 531361 | NCBI WGS metagenome assembly CEUX01 (sample SAMEA2622736, study PRJEB7988) | marine metagenome | isolation source: saline water (ENVO:00002010), including
AACCCTTTCGTAAACAGTGAAGGTAAAGACGTTTTCTACGATGAAGCAGTTGAGTTCGTGCGCGAGACAAGACGCGCATCAGTTTCATCAGTGCAGCGCAAATTAAGAATCGGGTACAACCGTGCCGCTGGAATAATTGAGCAGATGGAAGAAGATGGCATTGTTAGTAAGCCGGGTCATAACGGCGAACGTGAAGTGCTAGTTCCACCTAAAGCCGCTTAATCACTTTAAGAGCCCCTTCGGGGGCTAAAGGAAAACCCATGACCACAATCATAATAAACAACAAGCCAATACGCATTCATGCAACGGTGGTAGCACGTGTTCAGGATTTACTAGAGACAGGTGCAAGTATTGAAAAGGTATGCCAGAAAACGGGGCTTTCTTTTAAGCGAGCTTCGGCATTAATCGACACTATTCAAGGTCAAGCACAAATGGGGAGAGTGGCGTGAGTGAATATGAAGGTTTTCAGAGACAAGTTTTAGGTGACTTTAAGCCTGATAATAGTTTCGATGCTATTTTGAAAATAGTCAAAGAAGCACCAAGCAGATATACAGCAGAGTGGTTGCATCGAGAAGTTCATACGGTGGATGCGCGAAATAACGAAATCGAATCTCTACGCGAACAACTAGCAAAGGCTAATGAGCGTGTGAAAAAGTTGGAAGCAATTAACCTTGAATTAGCTGCAAACGTCGAAGCTTGCTGTGAATTAGTAGAAATGGATATGGGTGCAGCAATTGAACGGTTATTTGAGATTGACAACACTGAGTCAAAAGCACTGCTAAACAAATTCGCCATAGAGCAGAAGATTGAAGCGCTTGATGATTTGCTTGAAGAAATAAAATGCAGTGTTGTAGTGCCGAAACGATATGAACAGCTTCAGGAGCCTTATTTGGAAGGGATAAAGCACTGCATTCAGTTTATTGAGTGCCAATCAGAACAACTACGCAAAGGGGGTGAGTCGTGAATAACTTCAAACGAGAAAACAGATACGTAGTTTTTAAACGAAAAAATTTAAGTCACGCACAAGGCAAAGTGTTGCATAGCATAGAAAGCGAGCTTTGCCCTGATGGTAATGTTAAAGAATGCCTAGTTGTTGAACACGATTGGCCTTGCTATGACGCAGCATGGAATATGATTGTGAAATTAAGCGCGGGTAAATTTTCTGACCCTTACGCGGAAATAAAACAACTACGGGAGCGTGTGAAGGAGTTGGAGAAAGAAAAAGAAGTTGCCAGCCGTTTTCACAAAGAGCATTACGATATATTTAAAAGGTACGAACAACTACGCAAGGAGCAAGAGCAATGAAGTTTGACGAACAAACGCGAGTGCAGTGCTTCTACAACGTAAACTTTAATCTTGGCGCGCCTGATGGCCAGTATAAGTTTGCTTGGGGGTTTGGCTGGTTTTATCTTCACGGTAAAGCTAAACCGTTTGTAGACCAACTAGTTGAAAAGTTGGAATATGACAAAGATGAAATGTTTAACATAAACCTCACCTCGCTAACTCCCTTCCCAGATTCTGTTTTTGAACAAGGAGAGCAAGCCAATGACTAAGCGCAAAGCAAACACCCCAATCAAGCGCAAGCAAATGATTGCCAGAACTGCGCTTAAAAATCTTTGCATTGCAATGGTATTAGGTGAGGCAAAGTATTGCACGGTAATGAATTACAAATCGTGTAATGAAGTTAAGGTTTCTCAGCAAGTCGCTGAACTTATCGCTGGCCTTCCGTGGAAATGGTATTTCGAGTGTTCAGTAGTATGCCGTGACCAACAAGGTAAAGAGTACATCGTTAGCGAAACGGTTCATTGTGAGTCAGCGTATCGCCAATCTGACCCAAGACTTAACGAATTTCTAAACACGCACCACAAAGCGTTTTTAGCAAAACAGAACAACCTACACGTTATCACCCTGGCATGGGTAGCCGTTCCTGCTATCGGTGAAAAGGTAGATTTAGAAATTGAAACACTAGATAAGATATACACCAAGCTAGGTGCGTTTGATTACTTGTCTACGTGGGAAAATAACCAGTTGGAGGAAGCGGCGTGAATTTCTTTAAAGGTCACGGCATTTATGTAGCAATAGTTTTGGATTATAGAGTTGCTATTAAAGCGCCAAATTCACAGCCACTTTTTTCTGAGCGCTACGGGTACAGGAAGCCAGTGTTCAGCGCTTTCGGGTTTAGAGTCTTTTTTGAGAAAATGAGGAAAGCCAATGACTAACCAAGAATTATTAGAGAATGGACCTGAAGGCTGGACGCATGTTGAAATTTTTGAAGGTGAGCACTATTTACCTCAAAAGCCGTATTTTTTCAGGCTTAAATTTGCCCCTTGGTGCAACAGACCGCAGTATTCAACTTGGGATGCTGGAAACGAGATTTGGCTAGAAGGCTTACCAAGAAGCGGAAATATGCGTTCACGCTCTGACATTGAGCGCATCGTTTATCTTGAAAGTGTATTGAAGGGGGAAGCAGCATAATGGCTAAGCAGAAAACAAATGTTGTAAACGAAAATGAAACAAAAGAAGTAACAATACGCGGCCCATACTTTATGAGCCAAGCGCAGTTGTTTGCAAAGCTTGGGCTGGGGCGCTCAACTTATGAGAAGTTAACAAACCCCAGCAGTGAATATTACGACCCTGACTTCCCTAAGCCGGTAAACATATTTACTGGTAAGAAGCTTCGTTATTCATCCATTGATGTAGACCGTTATATAATGGCTCACTCTAACTTAACTGATGCGGCTTAGCTCTTCTTGGGCCGCTTCACTTATCATCTTGCACCAAAGTTCATACGCTTCTAATTGGTCGTTTATCCAATCATGTTTATTATAAACGGCCATTACCCCACCTAATTCATGCCCTAACATTTTCTCAGTTACATGAGGCAAAACGCCCTGCTCAGAAAGTCGGGTAGAAATAGTTCTTCTGAAGTCGTGCGGTGTAAATGCGCGAAAGCTTTCATCAATATCTAGCATTTTCAGCCTAAGCCTGATCACGTATTTTCTTAAAGCAGGGTGAGTAACACAAGTGCCAAGGTGTGCACCAGGTATTAAGTAGCCGTTATTCCCGTAGGTTTCATCAAGCTCCTGAATAATACCTTTGGCTTTTTCTGGTATTGGCCTTCTTAGCTCTTTCCCTGTCTTGCTTCGTTCTGGTGGCAAAGTCCAGATCCCTCGCTCTAAATCAAACTCACTGCGTAGGGCTTCACGTATCTCACCATTACGCGCACCGAAGATAATCAGCAGCTTGGTGCAATTTTTTATGGCTGGCGTTGCGCGTGACTTGTTGATCATCGCCCACAATAATCCAACTTCGTGCATCTGCAAATTGCGTTGCCCTTGTTTTGGCTTATCCCCCACCGCACTTATCTCGAAATCAAGCACGGCTGAACCGGTGATATAGGAACGCGAGCGCGACCAGCGTAAAACTGTTTTAACCAGTTTAAGCACTTGCCCAGCATTAACGCGTGATGTTTTTTCAGCTACGTTATCAAAGAACCTGATCCACTCTTCACGCGCTGCGGTCTGAACATCAACAGTAAAGTTTTTATCAAGTAAGTATATGCTAGCAGTGCTTTTGTACTGACCTTGCGTTTTAGGCTTTAAAGTGGGCACTTTTATTTCAAGCCACTTCTGAGTGCAGTACGCAAGTGTTACTTTCTGCTTAACTTCCACTTCTGGCACCTTCGGATCAAAGCCTTCATATAGCCTTCGCCTTAGTGATATGAGCTTTTCCCTCGCCTCATCAAGTGAGTATTCAGGGTAAGTGCCCATAGTCATTCGCTTTTGCTCGCCTTCAAAGCGATATCGAAACACCCAAGTAAGTTTGCCTTTAAGACCGCAACTAATGTAGAGTCCATCCCTATCGGGAATGATTTTAGTGTTTTTGTTTTTCTTTCCGTGTAATGCCTGAAGCTTAGATTCCGTAAGGGCCATAGTTAAAAATATCATTCGACACATGAGTCGCGATATTTCGACACAGCTTCGAAACATAATCAAGTTTTTAAAAAGCGCATTTGACGAGAAAATAAAACGCAACAGGGGCGATCAGATGAACAAAGCTAGAGAAAACAAGGGCTTCATGCACAAAAGTAGCATTTCAGAGCATAATTACAACGAAACATTTCTTTGGCACGTTTTAGAAACCATCACGTATTTAAAGGGCTAGAGCCTAATTCAAAAATGATTCAGCACAACTTCGACACATTTTTAAAAATTCGACTCAGATCGCAATAACGCCACCATACTTAACACCACCAAAAAAAGTGCTATACTTTTAACTCATTCCATTTGCGATAGAAAAACAAGAGTCGATAACCAGCTATGGCCAGACAATCTAAACTAAAGAAAATAGCGAGACACTGGCGCACTTGGAACTTTTATTATGTGCTCGCTTTTTTCATTATTCTCTTTTCGTTTGAAACCTACCTAAGAATGAATTAATTCACCTTGTTCCACTGCTTGTTGAATCGCGCTGCAGTAGTCTTCATTTGGTCTTCTATTTTTTGAAGTCTCTTTTCTTTTTCCGCATAAGATAGTGACTCGTTAATTTCAACTCTGTCACGCTGCTTGCGAAGCTGCTTCATGCGCTTATCAAGTGAACTCATTAGACTTTGAAGTCTTAACTTGTCACCGTACTCTTTTCTGAACTCTAAGCGCTCTTTACCTCTTAGCGAATCCATTTCAGCATCGATGTTTTTAAGCTGCTGTCTCGCATCGTAGAACTGAGTAATGTCAGCGTAAGGCTGAACTTTACCGTTCAACTGTCTTGCAAAAGGAATGTCGGTAGACTCAAGCTCACCACCCTGTGCTGATTTCGCAACATTGTCATAGATGCGAGATCCAAAGCGGTACAGGCCACCTAAAGAAAACTCAACCAAGTGTTCTATTGAGTCGGGGCTAACGTCATACCAAGGGTTTTCATCATTCACTTTATAGCTGCGGCCATCGCCTATTACATCGTTCATAAAGCCTGCCATCCACTTATAGGCTTCACCGGTAGATCTCATAGACATTTGTGAGTCACGAAGCTGCGCACCGTAAGGATTGTTTTCTCGGTAGATAGGACCACCAAAGAAGTTCTTATTTAGGGCAAGTTCGATTAGTGGCTTCCCTATTGTCGGGGTTCCAGCAAGAAAAGCTGATTCAGCACCGTTATCGCCAACGGGCGAACCAAGGGGAACGAAAGAGGCATAAACCGAAAGCGCCATTTCTGCAGCTAGGTCACCGCTCTTTCTCGTATCACTATTGATCGCCGCCTCTGCAGCATCGCCAAGGTTGTAGAAAATGTTATATCCGTAAGGCAATGGAATTTTTACATACTCACCAGGCTCACCACCCCATAAGGTTTTAGGAATGATGAAGTTTCTTTCGCGAACACCTTTAGGTATTTTATCCCAATAAGGCACATCATCTTCATCATCGCCGGCCATTTCGCGCATAAGCGCTGCCCATCCGAATGAAGCAAGCGAAATACCTACCGCAACCTTTTGAGCCATGTTCAGCGATTTCTTGCCAGTAACTTCATCAACCTTCGGTGTAATGATAGCCCGGGCAAAGTTAGCGTTACCTTGAACAGCCGCATTAAAGAACATATAGAGGCTGTTTAAGAAAGTGCCAATCTCGCCTTTACGGTTAAAGTTAACTGTTAAGTTCTTGGCAAAGCTCGCCGCTTTTTCTCGGGTTACCCCTGCTTTACGCGCTTCAATATAAGAAGATAGCCTTACACCGTTTTCGATACCACCATTGACGTTTTCAATGAAGTCACCAATTTTGTGCTTGGCTTTAAGTAGCTTTCCTTTATTGGTGCCGTTTGCCATATCAAGAAGATCGGCTAAGTCGGTTCCTATCTTGTCTACTTCTTTGCTATCGAAATAACCTGTCTTGGCACCATCACTAAGAAACTCTTCGATCCATTTAAACATTGGGTCGGTTTCATCTAATTTGCCAGCGCTGTGTTGCCATAGCGACTTCACTGCTTTCCCTGAGCCTTTGATCATCTTCATGGCTATGGCTTTATCTTTCACCTTACCATCAGTTAAATCTTGCTCAGCTAACGCATTGAACAAAGCAGTTTGAATGTCTCGAGTAAAGTTGGTAACGGTAAATTCAGGGTTTAAGCTGGTGTTCACCATAGATAGCCAACGCGTAACCTCAGACATTGAACGGGTGAAAGTATTCATTTGCTCGGGGCCCATGTTCTTCATGGCCTTCATTAGCAATCCGTCTTTGTCTTTCAGTTTTATATATTTTGACTGACCATCTACCTTTACTGAAAAGTAATCGTCTTTGCGTGAGCGCATATCAATAGGCTGGTTTTCTTTTACCTCGCCGTTCACGATACGTCTTTCAGTGTCGGGATTGTCTTCGGTGAACACTTCCCAAATATCAGGGTTTGGGTTCTCTTCTACCATTTTCAGGAATGTTCGCCCGACTTCATTTTTGCGAGAACGAATAATAGTAGCTGACAAGTCTTGAATAGCGTGAGCGGTTGGTGATTCGGCAATGGTTCTTCTACCCATGGCTCGCATTGACTCTTTACCACGAATATCAAAACCGCTTCCAGTTTTCGCCACTGAGTTACCTTCGCTATCTTCAGCGTAGCCTTTTAGTGGTACATAAAACTCGTAGGTCGCATCCCATACGTCTAAAAGCGATTCATCTTCTAAGCCTGCATCGCGCATTAACTCACGGCGTTTTTGTGTAATTTTATAGACTTCGCTAGCCGCCGCCTCTAGACCCCGAAGTTTACCCTCTTGCTCGTATCGAGAAAGTATTGCATCAGCTTCAGCATTCGTCATGCCCGATCCGCCATCTTGCATTTCAGGATTAATTGACGCGATGTGTGCGTTTCTTTCTCTGGCATGTTTAGCGATAAGGAATTGATCAAGCTCTGCAGAGTCGATGTTATTACTTGTCATTGCATCAACTAACGGCTTAACGTGGTTCTTTTCCATCTTGTTTAAGTCGTTTTCAGTTTTGCCATAAAACAACTCTTCAGCACGATAAGCGTTTTGGTCTTCTGGCAACTCTCGCCCTGTAGCATCTTCAATGTTCGCTTGCATGTCCTTAATAGGCGCGAACTTATCTTGTAGCTTGCGCTTAAACCAATCCTTCGACCATTTCTTTTCTACCGGTGCAGAGAACGCGGCAGCATCATCGGTTGTGCGGAATAGTGTTTCGCCAGGGCTTTTACTTGGACCGTTGTTCGCTGCATCTCTAGCTTTTTTTAGAGTGTAAAACAAATCACTATCGGTAACTTTTGAAAGCCCAGGTAAACCAAGCTTGCGTAATTTATCGCGAACCATGCCTACTATTTCACGCGCCAAGCGCTTAACCGATGGCTTGTTGCTTTGCTGCATGTGCGCTAGAAGTTCATCCATTAGCACGCGGTTTTTGACTTCCTGTGGCATGTTGGTGCCATCTAAACCTTTAATGTATTGCTCTAGGTTTATGCCGTGACGCTTGGTTGTTTCGCGCAACCCTTTCAGGCCACCGTTAGCAATGAATAGCGAATTAAGCTTTTTGGTAATGTCATCGCCAAATAGGTTTTTAATGCCTAAGTGACCGTAAGCCTCATGGAAAAGCGTTGTCTCCATATCTAATGCGCTGGTATGCTGATCTAAAACCACATGGACTTTACCTTTATGGAATACGCCTTTTACTTGATACTCTGCGCCCTGGGCTTTTGCTGCATCTTTTATATCGGTAGGAAGATCATCATAAGTAGAAACAACAGAAACGTAATTCTTACCGGCGCTACTGAGCCCCTTAACGAATCGACTGACGATTTCATTTGCATTAGAACGACTAACGGTACGCGTGTTGGTGTTACTAGTGACAGTGCTAGAAGCAGAGAATAGTGCTTTGCTTTCATCGAAAGTTGTCAGGTCAACGATTTCGCTAATTGATTTTCCATCAACTGTTACAATACCGTCAAAGCCATCTTTAATGATTGCTTTACTTAACGCCTTTCCAGTTTTACCGCCGTAGCTTTCACTTAAAGCCTGCTTCCAATTAAGGTTGTCGTTATCAATAACTAAAGGATTATTGAAGGTTATTTCGCCTGCCTCAAAATTTCCGTAGCTTGGCTTATCACCATCGTGATAAGTGACGTACTTGGCCGATGGTTCATACCCTCTACCAAATGGCGAATCTTTATCAGGAATGCCAAACATTTCGGTAGCAGAATCTTTGTTATGAAGGTATGGGAACGTAACAGCCTTGCCAGTTTCAAATAGCTTGCCATCAACTTTTACTTTGGCTTTCTTAGGGCCATCACCCTGCCTAAATAATGCAACATCACCACTGTCATTCTCTTTGCTTTCGATGGTATTAAAAAGATCATCAAAAGCCGCTTCCACTTCTGCAATCTCATCGGCCTTGATGTAAGGATAGCGGTTATCATCGCGCACAAAATCGGTGGCACTTGTGACATTAGCTAAGAAGTCATTGTCATAACCGTTAGCGCTCATTTTAGCTTTTACATAACTTTCAAATGCTCGCGCTGCCATTTCTAAATTGCTTGACCAATAGCCGCCAGCCTTTCCTTTATCTAATCGGCTAGAGCGTTTCGCGAAGTCCAATCCATTCAGCGTATCAACGAGGTTTTTAAATGATTCAGCAACTTCGGGGCGCACACCTTCTACCCTGCGCCACTCATTCTTATTAATGCCGCGCATGTCTCTAAAGCGGCCTTCAGGAACGGAATAACCTCTAGGGCCAATGTAATAGGTTTCAGGGTTATGCGTAATGAAGTTGCCTTTTTCAGTGGTCGGCAATGTATCGCGTTTCTTTTGGAAATAGTTATCTAGTGCGTGGAACCATTCATGCGCAAGTGAGCCTGCGCCTTTGGTTTTGGTGAGGTTTATTACTACTTCGTCTGGCTCATAATGCGCCATAGCTTTACCGCGACCATTAGCACCAAAAGCAAAGCCTAACTTTCCTTCAAGGCTTAAAGCACGAGGCGGCACGCCCGTTATGTTGGCTAGGTCCATTAATGCGTCATACGTACCATTAAGCATGTCTTGACGCTCTTTGCCTTGCTTCACCCACTTACCAAAGGTGCCGCGCTTAATTCCAAACGTATTTTGGAAGTCTTCAGCGGTTGCATTTTTCCCATTACGGTAATCTTCACCGGTGCGAGGCTTGTTAACTTTATTGCGAATGTCAGCTTTAGTTACATTTACTCTAGCCTTGTGCGACTCCCACGACTCTACCAACTTGCTATTGTTGTTTTTGATGAAGTCGAAAGCTTCTTTGCTTGAGTCGAATGTGGCAAGCCTTGTGTATTCTGGATCACCCTTCTTGTTGACAAAGTAGCTGCCCTTTCTACCGCGCACCTCAAATTTCATTTGTGGCTTTTCTACTTTCTCTTCAAGGAACGGCTTGATTTGCTCCGCTAAAACTTTAGGGTCGGTAGAATTAAATTCGCGGTTTCTGCCGTTAATGCGAACATAGGTTTTAGGGTTAGGGATATCAAGCTTTTCTGTTTTAGGGTTGAAGTCCATAGAGTCAGGGTAAGACAATACGCGCTCTACCTTGCCCCAGTCTTTGCGGTCAAGCTCACTGAGTAAGTCCACTTTTGCAAAGAAATCCTGAAGGTTTCGTTTGCCACCCAACTCTTTCATTTTTTCTTTAGTGATTTTGCCAGTAAGTAAACCGTCAACCACATTATCTTTAACTAGCTGACGATAGTTTTTTACTTTTTCTACCCAGCGTTGCTTTTTATATGGCTGATTTGGCTTGCGCGGTATTTCGCCACGAGCGGCAAAGGCGAATGCTGACGCATACGTATCACCAACATCATCAAATTCTTTTTCAGGCCATGTTTTGCTTAGGGGCTTACTACTGATCTCTTCATCGGTGGAATTTTCATTCCAGCGAACTGATATGTTTTTTCTAGCAGTGGTAATCTTCTCGCCCCAGTCCTCTTGACCTTTTACTGTAACTTCTTCGCTCTTCGGCTTAGCAGGCAATGCAAAAGGCTGTTTAGATTTGCGAGGGCGCTTGGTCCATGCTTTAAAGTCTTCCACTGACGCTTCGGTGATTTCGCCTAAGCCTTTCCAATTTTTGTCATAGTTTGAAAGGTAGCCAGACTTAGCGGTTTCAACGTCATCGAATCCCATCATCACTTTGACTTCATCAAAATCACCCGTCTTCGGGTCTACCTGATCAACAACAAATACTTTCTGGCTTTCAGGGTTATCACCTATAAATACATCAATCGAATCACCATCAGCGCCGGTAGTGCCCTTGATATCTCCATAGTGGTGTTTCATTTCTGAAGACCATTCTTTACCGTCTTGGTCTTTACCTTTGCGTGTAGAGCCTTTCGGGTTTTCAATAGAAATATCTAAGCCATGAAGACGGACTTTGCCTTTCTTGTAGTTGCCAGCTTCTTTTTGTGCTTCGGTGGGTTCGGGTAGATTATTGGTAGGAGAAGTAGCCGCCTCATTAGCGGCTGTATCAATTGCGGTTACTTCGCTTTCTGCGCTTGCTTGCCCATTTCTACTAACTGCGGGTCGTTGTCCTTCTCCCCGATCTCCTGCGCCACCTTGCCCAGTAGGTTGAGATTCTTGGTCGAGTAAGCTTGTTTGGGCTTCTGCTTGTTGGTCTGTTTGTTCATTGGCTTCATTTGCCTTTCCTAAAAGTTGTTCAGGCTTAACGGTTTCTAATTCACCGCCAAATAAATCATCGCCGCCAGTGGTGTTACTGGCTAATTCAGCGTAACGGCTTAACGCTTCTTTTACGCGTTGTCGGCTGCGCGGCTTGGTGAAGTTTTCACCACCATAGAATATACCAAGAACGACTTTTGTTGTAGGGTCAATGTCACCGGCAAACAAATCAGTTTGCGATACCATTTCACTAAGTTTCTTACCTTCAGCGCGAGAACGGCGTACCAGGTTGACCGCATCAATAACGTTTGTCGTAATATCAACATCGTCTTGCGTTGCGCCTGCTTTCTTAGCTGCTCGCATTTTGGCCCAATCGCCTGAAGCATCAAGCAATGCGCCACCGATAGATTTAATGTCGTTATCAGAGCTTTCAAACAGGTCATTAACCAATTCAGTATTTTCATACGCATTGGCAATCATCGCGGCTTCTACGCGGCGGCGTCCGTCTTGTGAAAGCATACCGCTGCTATCAATCATGCTTGCCTGTTCTGATTGACTAACGGCACCTTGCATAAACTTGCGAACAAAATCACGGTTCCCAGCTGCTGAAATATCACCACCTTTAAAGTCTGCAATGATATTGCCAATTGCTTTGGCGTCAGCCTTGGCGGTTTCAGACGCGCTAAGAGAAAGCGTACTGCGCTCATTACTTTCTTTGGTGTAGTCAACTAAGTCTTGATCATTCATCTGCGTGCGGCGAATACGAGCAAGGACAGGTTTTTCAAAGCCTGAAACATCATAACCCTGTTCGATTAATGCGCTTCTGTACTTATCTGCTTTACCGTTTTGATACGCACGCTTTAATGCCAGGCTTCGCCCATTACCACTTTCAACAATACCGCTATCACTAATGATAGGTGCACCATCACCAGTTGTAGCACTCTCGCCCAATAAGGCAGGATTTAAGTTATTGGCAATGCTGTTAATCTGGATTTCAGAGGAAGCACGCGTTCTATCACGTGGCTGTAGTGTTTGTGGGTAATCAGGGTTTACGCGACCATCATCAGTGTTAGAGGTAACAAGTTGATCAGCGTCCACAATAGCGTATTCGACTTCAAGCTCTCTGCCATTTGGTGTGTAAACTTTGGTGCGATTTGATTTCTTAGGTGCATCACGTTTTTGTGCTGGTTTGGTTGTGATAGTAGGTTGCGTTTGCTGCGCTACATTTTCTGGCGCCGTAACTTGTTGCTCGCCATCAGTCACCCAACCATAACCGCCATTCACTCTAATAACCTGTGGGTTCAAACCTTGCTCTTTAGCTTGGCGAAACTCTTTGGTTAATTCTGCTGCGCGGCGTCCACCAAACGGCTCACCGTTTCGTTTAACTTGAATGTCGCGCTTATCTTCAGCGTAGATAACATCATCAAAAGGCAATGCTCTATTTGATGCTTGACCAACGGAGTCAGCAAACTCTTGCGCCTGCTGCATTGGCCTACCGTCTTCACCGATAATAGTATCAGCGCGATTAGGCAAGCCGCGTGGCCGCTCAAACTCGCCATCGATAACAGGTGCTTCTAATGCTGCACCAACGGGAACGGAGTTAGGCGTTTCGCGGTACTGCTCATATTCACCATCATAGACATAAGGCGTGACTTCACCCCGATACGGCATATCGTTTTGACCGAATTGCCAATTAGGTTGCGAATCGCCTGCCGCTTCTCCCGGTATAATTTCAATTTCGTTACCAGTAACCGCTTGGTCTTGTGCTGGGCCAATATCCGCAAACGGGTCGGGAATAACGCTTTCAGCACTAGTCGCGCTTTGTGTTAGGTCAGTTTCTTCAATGTCGCTAAGTTCAGGTCTTTCGCCACGGTATTTATCATAAGCCGCTTTACCTGCTTCTGTACCGGTGCGAATAGTACCACCCACTAAGGCGCCACCCACAAACGCTTCATCTAGGTTTTCAAGTTCATCAATTGATTTGCCCGAACCCCATTGCGCTAACGCTTCTTGACCAGTTTCTGTAACACCCTCACCCAGCATTGATTGACCAACGCGCTTAACGAATTGCTTGCCTTCGCCACCGAACACACGCCCTATAGCAGTTTCAACACCTAAGCGCTCTAAGCCAGCTTGACCAAAGCCTGAAGCGGTTGCACGCCACGGCTGTTTGTTATCTTCTGGCTGCGCTTCATAAGCTTCATTAGATAAACCGCCACCCATTGCAAATAGACCTGCAGGGCTCAACGCTGTTGCCATCATTGGCACTGACTGTGCGGTCATTTCACCCACGTAGCTTGCAGCATCCCCAATAGAGTCAATATCTTTATAGGATGCAACACTAGGCGTATAGGCTTTTTGCTCTTCAATGTTTCGCGCAATACCTTCATCTGCCCAACGAGAAAGCGCACCACCTTGACCAATGGCACGACCTAAAGCGTTGGTTTGCTCTTCTTGTGGCACACCAACATCAGTAAAGCCTTTTACAGCACGGTAGCCAAGCTCCTGCATTTTATCGATACCAGCACCAAGCGCCGGCATAATACCCGACTCGCTTTGTTGCGCATCTGGCAAGTCTGCAAACGGGTCGTTCTGGTTATCAGGAAGATCAGCAAATGGGTTGTTAGGGTCAATAGCCATTTAATACCTACAAATTAATTTGGTCTTGTGGAACGCCCATTTCTACTAGGCGCTGGATGACAGCATTGCGGTCTTTACCGTTCTGAATGGCTGTGGTGGCTTGCTGTATTAGTTGGGAATATTGGCCTGCGCCTGGCGCTGGATTTGGTTGAGGTGTGCCGCTTTGATTACTTGGCGAAGGCTGATTAAAAATAGATAGAAGCTCATTCGCTCTTCTGTCAATCGCCTGTTCTCTCTGCTGTGGTGTATCAAACATCATATCGTCACCAAACGTGCTAGCAGCCAACTTGTAAGCCTCAACTTTAAGTTCTTGCGGAGATTTACCGCGGCCATACATTAGCCACTGCTCGAACTTTTCTGGCCCTAATATTTGTCGCGTATAGTGAAGCTTTTGCACTTCGGCTGGAGGCTGATTGCCCTTGCCGCCTTGTGGCGCAAAATAATTTTCTAGGCCACTGCGTACCTTATCCATTGAGCCGCTTGCTTTCATACGGGAAGCAAAGTTACCCATTACAGCGGCCTTACCAAACAATTCATCGGCGGTAAATTTCTTGTCGGGGTCGTTGGGGTCAATGCCACGCATTTCGCTGATGTATGAATTATATGTACCCTTATCGGTGGTTACGCGAACAGGCACCTTGATCGAACCGTCTTGTTGCTGTACAAAGTCTAGGATGGTTATGTCTTTTATTACTCCATCATTGCGCCCTTTCATTTGCCCTACATTTCGATTGAGCTTAGGCTTAAACAAGCGGTTGGCACTAGAAACAATTCCAGCATTATCACCTAGTTCAATAGCCATATTTAAATCAGTTATTGCGTCAATCCCCTCCCTGTCTTGAAGCAGTTCAAGATCACTTCCAGCGAAACTTCTGTCGCGAGCGAACCCTTCAAAATCCCCTGCGTCATAATAGGCTTTTGCGCGTTCAATCAGTTTTTGCTTTCTTCTATCTTCATCCTTGTACCCTTGATTGGTCTTAGCGGCACCCAAATTAAAGTCGTTAATCGCGTTTTGCGTTTCCTGACCTTCAATGCCAAGTTCTTGCCCTCTAACCTGCAAACCGCGCATTGTGTTGCGATGCTCGGTAGCCGCTGGCATGTCATCAACTTGACCTTGCAGCAACGTCCTGCGAAGCCCTGCTGTCTCCATATTGGCATTATGACTTTCTTCAGCCATGTTCATGCGGCGATTCTGTAAGCCAAGCTGCGCCCGATTATAGTCACGTCTATCCTGCTGGTCATAGTATTGACTCATCATGCCAAAGCCTTGGCGAAAACCATCAACGATACTCATTAGAACAACTCCGATAAAAGTAAACCTGCGGCTAGGCCTATGCCGCCACTAGCTAGTGCTGACGCGCCAATTGAAGCTGCACCTAGCCCCATGTTACTAGCCATAGTTGCACCAATGGTAGCGCCTGTTGCTGCGCCCGTACTGGCATTTGTTTTCTTCTGAGCGCTTTCAGCTTGTTTGATATTTTCATTAGCAATGTTGCGGTTGTTTTCATCGCTTGCGTTTTTTTGGAAGCCAGACATGGCTTGCTGTTTCTTACTAGCGCCGGTATTAATTAAGCCGTACATATTGAGCCCCTATTAGTTATCTACCATAAGGCCACGCACTGACGAGCCACCGGTAACCATATTTTGTTTCATATCTGCGTTTGCCAGTCGTGTATTATTTTTGGCGTTAGCGGTTGCGAGCGCTCTATCCATATCTGACTGACGCGTGTTGAAGCTGCGCTCCTGCGCGGTCTGCTGTGTACCGTATCGCTGAGAAGCGAGCGCCCCAGCACTAAATTGCGGGTTGGCAAATGAAGCATTGATGTTTGTGCCAATACGGGAAAGTTGCTGATCAAGTAGTTCACGCGAAGTGGAGAGATCCATCATGCGCTCTTCGTAAGGCTGGAAGCGCTCTTGATAATCGGCGTACTGGCTTCTGATTAATTGCGCATACGTTTTCGACGCATATTCATCGTCTCTAGGGTCTATGCCGCCTAATTGATATTGACCGCGAGCCCTAAAATCTAACTCGGTCATTACATCGTCATAGGCTCTTTTAAGGTAAGACATTATGCGCCACCGTTATTATCAATGTAATTGAGGCCGTATCGCGTACCTGCACCCACAACGGCACCGGCTAATTGCTGATTATCGCGCCGGTTGTTTAGCGCTATGTTGGCATCATTACCAGCCTTTCTCGCTGAGTTCGTCGCTAAATCACCATAGCCTTGAACTGCTTCAGTCTCTTGACCTTGCCCCATTCTGACAATATTAGAAATGCCGCTTACATAGCGGTTTTGCTGACCAACCTGAGCTTGGTTCATGTTGTCGGCTTTGGTTGTCGATTTGGCTCTATCAAGCTTAGAAAGGTTGGATCTGAATGCGCCTGAAGTGGGATTTAAGCCACCGCTTACCATTGCGCGAGAAGTATCACGAACAGCGGTAGAGAACTGGCTTTCAACGGGAACGGCCGCTAAGCCAGCAACTTGATTGTATTGCTGGCCCGTATTCATGCGATCAACGTCTTCCATGAACGCATCTTCAAAAGGACGGTATTTATTTAAATAGTCCTTCCACTGCATCATTGCTACGTCAGCTTGTGCCCGCTGCTCTGCTGTCTCTTCAATTTTGTTATCGCCACCGCCACCCATGTTAGTAAACCTCTTTTTGATAAATCGTGTAATCGTTACGCTGCCCTATTCGCTCATAACCAAAACGAGCGCCTAGTTTGGCAAAGCCTTTGCGCTTGGTTTCAAAGCGAATAAAAGTCATGTTTGCTGCTCTCGCCATATCAAGAACAAGTTGGAAGTATTTGCCCACGCCTTTCTGAGCCCGATGAATACCCACCCAAACAAGCATTCCTGTTCGGGATTGGTGGTCATATATGGGCTTAACTATGATTAGTGTTTCTTTGGTTGTGACAGGTACGGCACTGCCGCTCTGTATAGCTTCTTTAACCTGGGCGAGAAGTTCGGGTTCGTCGTAGCGTTTGCCAAGCGCCTTGATATCGGGATAGAAGTTTTCAGGCTGCATAAACGAAAAAACCCCGCTTTAGGCGAGGTCTGTGTCAGTATGAGAAAAATTACTTCAAAACTCGGTTTTTGTCAATTGCTCACTTTTTGACAAACGACTCTTTAACCCAATTACTGTGGGCTACAAGCTCACGCCCTTCATCACCAATATCTACACCTTGCCCCTCTAAATGAGCAAACGTTTTAATAATGGCGTCTAGCTGATCGCCAGTTGGCATATACGCCTTTCGCCTTAACTTTAATGGATCAATCTGCTTCTGGATTTTCAATGTAACGTGTCTCTGTTTTGTAGTGAGGGTGTGAAAGAATAATTTCGTGTTCCCCAGGCTGGTCCACCATTAGTTCGGCAACGCCATCATCGACAGTGTATTTTTCACCCTGCCAGAGTAATGTCGCATTATGAGGCAGGTTAATAACATACTCACCACCAACCCAATTACCCGCCGGAAACTGCTTACGTTCTTCTATTTCATCGGTAGACGCATTGTAGTAATGCTTTGAAATATCTACGTCCTCTTGAATTAAAATCCGCTCACCAGGCCTAGCTACGCTATTATCAAAGCCTGATACCTTGTGCTTTATTCGGCCTGTTTCGATATCGCATAGGTATTTTCTTTTAACGTTTTGCATTTAGAATTGTGCCTTGCGCTTTAAACTTGAACATTGAATTTGTTTCTTTGCCTCTAACAGATATGAGAACGCGCACCGTGCCTTCTGTCATGTGTGCCGCTGCGGTTATAGGTATTGAAAAACTGTAATCGTCCCCGCCACCGGAATCCGCGTAGATTTCGTATAAAAGCACCGTTTCGACATTTGTGTTGTTGTGGTAGAGATTCATAAGGATTGTGACAGCATCAGACCTACCGTTTCCGTCTTGCTCCCTAGACGCGACAATGTTGAAATTTGCGACTACGTTTGATGAAAAATCTTGGGTGTACTCGTAATCGAGAAGCGTGGCGTAAACCCTATCTGTTATCACTTCTTCTGATTCGATGAATAAAGGAACAGTAACGGCGTTAGCTTTGATTTTAAGTGTGTCAACGGTAAGGTCTTTGATGTACGTTCCATCTAACCCATCAACATCCATGAGTAAGTTATTATCGTTATCGTACAACTCCATACCACGCGCCAACACTCGCCCATTGTTCATAAGAGCAAATTTTGCGTTACCCAACGATCGGTTATCAGTATCGGTTTCAACGTTGTAATAAACGGCTTCGCCGTACCAGAATGCTAGAAAGTCATCGGGCTCAATTGCAAGTGAATGATTGCCGTTCACCATCCAAAGTGCGTTACCTGTAATCTGAGCGCCTTTTAGTTTCCAGGCATCAAGCGTTCCGTTGACAAAGACTTCATTCTCAAACGTTGCTGAAAAAGCCACTGTCAAGGTATTAATAACCGCATCACCCATCACCGCTTCTTTGATGATGACTTTCCCATCAGTCACACCAAAAATGGCTTCCCACTGCCCGTCCACTGGATTGAACACCGCAAAGCTATCAGCCGACACCATAAACGTGGTTGTGCCGTTATCATCGATAAAGCCTACACCATGTTGCAGATCGCCAACTTGAGTCTGCACCCCCCATTGGGTTTGATATACACCATCTAAGTCAACACTGGCTTGTATGCCTTCTGCGATAGAGTATGTATTGCCACCATACTCAACACCGTAGTTAGCAATTTCACCTGCTATGGCACCATCAGGGCCGGTAATTGCGTATTCTAACTTTGCCGTGAACGCTTCGGTTAGTTCGTTTTCAGAAGTTAATACTTCGGCTCTAAAATCACCTATCGCATCATCTAAAAGGTTTAACTGACCGTTAAATGACTCTTGAAATGTATTTAACGTGTCGGCAGACTCTTGCGCAAAGTCTGCTATTTCTTGCAGTGGATCTTTACGGGTTTTCGCATACACACCACTTGCTGACTGTACCGGCCCTGCTGAGCCATTTGTATTCACAAACCGAACCCAATAGTAATATTCGGTGTCGTGTTCAACGCTGTCTAAATACATGGAGTCTGAAGAAGTGGCAATTTTAACCGCTTCACCTTCCGTTCTTGGGTCGGTCATATCGCCCAATGCGTCTATGGTGTTTCGATATATCTCTGCGTAGTCATGCCCTGCATAACTTGGAAAATCCCACTTTATCATTACCGTGGTAAAGCCCGGTACGGCTCTTACGTTTTCTGGCTTATGTGGAATTTCCGCACGAGGATTGACGGGGCTGCCCCCATCATTACCGCTGTCACTGCCGCCATTATCGCCACTGCTAAACCCAACAAACTTTCCTCGCTTATCCACTAAGCCAAAGTCTTGCAGATCACGAAACAATACCGCTCTGTCTTTGGTGTTTTTGGTTTGTCCGGTGAGAATGGCAATGTTTTTGGAGACTGAATCAATGTGCTTTTGCTGGTCGGGCTGTGGGAATCGGGGCTTACCGCCTACGCCTAGAAACGCTTTTTTACTAGCCATTAAGTTCCCCCGGTGAGGTAGCAATAGTAACGGTTTCTATTTCAGCCTTACCTTGCAAAACAAAAAACAGTCGGCTTGCACGAAATGCAGGTAATCGCGCCACTGGATCGGGTCCGGTCAACGTCATATCCGCGACAAGCGAATTATCCGCGTACACACGCATGGCTGTATCTTGCGCGTTCTCCGTAAACACTTTAAGACAAGACAATGTGGCGTTACGAACATCAAATTCTTTAGAAGTCCACGAATAAGACAGCGCTGCGCCTTCGTCAAAAACAGTTAATACACCGTCCACGACAAGGTATAACTTGCCACTGGCGCTATGGAAATACCCCGCACTGGCGTAAAAGTCCAATGTGAAGAAATCGCCACGCTGAAGGTCAAACACAAACCCACCTACACCGCCATAGAAACCAACGTAATAATTGTTATATCGGTACGCTTGTATTGTGCTTGGGTTAAGTGATTGCCAATACTCAGTAGACAAGAGGTTTTGTGTTATCAACTGCGCACCGCTTTGCGATACCGATACAAGCCCATCGTGACTGGCAAATATTGCCGCCTCACCCATATCCACCATTGACCGCTTTGATACACATGGCAACGCTGCGTCTATTACTGTCATGGTAAAGCTATCAGGCAATACACCTTGCATGATTGCAGGCTTATCGGTAGTGGCAATGACCACACCGGCGCTCATTTCGGCCATGGCAACCACTTCGTCTTGCAGTGTTTGACGGTATTCCAACGGGAACGCGTAAGGCAAATAAGGCTCACTAGGCACGATAGTATTACCAACATAGCCAATTACTACCCCATTAGAGGTGGCGATTAACCCTTTTAAATCATCCGGTGGTTTCACAAACGATTCGGTGGTCAATGTTGCGCCAAGTTCATAGGTGCTTTTGCTATCGGTGTACGTGCTAGTGCCTACGGGCAATTCATCGACTAAGAAAAACTCAGTTACATCACCGGAAGTTGCACTTCGATAAATACGCCTGCGATCAATACGCTGTGAGCCAAAGCCCCCTGTGTCTGAAAATGTAAGCGTGACATTATCGTTCTCATGGAAAAGATTCACTTCACTGGTCACTACGCTTGGTGCGCTTTCCTCGCCAAACTCAGTGACATAGGTGCAAACATAAAAACGGGTTTCATCATCGTCCGTTTCAATGTTGATATAGCCGCTTTCAGTTTCAACGGTGTAATCGCCAATATCATCATTTTCATCTAAGTCCTGCGACTGGTCGTAGTAGGTAGCAGATACAGCAAAGGCATCTGGCGAGTCTAGGCCCAATTCAATTTCAGCAAACGGAAGCACACCGGTTCCCGTTGCTAAACTGTTGGTTGTATACTTAGGCACTCCATCACCCGTAAAATAAACGCGTTGATACTGGTCGTCACTGATTGGGCTTTCAATTACATCAACATCGTCTGACCAACTAAACCAATGTGTGTCTTGGTAAAGAAATAGCGTATTTATGCTACCGGCAAGTGTTGGCTGTGGACTAACACCGCTACGTTGCTTTAACGGTGCCAGGTTCCCATTTTTAACAGAGCAATTGGACGCCAATTGCGCTTGTTCATTATTGATAAGCCGTGGTGCGAAAGCATTGTTTTGCCCTTTAAACGTGGGAACAGATATTCTCATTTTACCTACTCGCTCTATACGGGTGACATGATAACTTGCAGTATTTTTACTTTATCGATAAACACTGGCGGTAATTTATCACCGGCTGAGTTCCACACGACTAACTGATGCAGGTAATTGCCTTTCACTAACAACTCTCCATCATCGATGTTAATGAGAAAATCATCCCCATCAATGATGATGCCGTTGTTCAGTTTTTTATGTATGACAATCTTTCCCGCGTTATCAGCGATAATATATTCTGCATCTGAAAAGCTTGAAGCTAGGTATGTGTCACCGGTGACACCATCCACAACCGGCACCCTAATGACGTTATCTGAGTTTTGATATAATTCAACTGTCATTGTTCGTCCTTAGTGCAAACGATATGCGAGCGGATTTAACCCTAGCTACACCATCTTCTAGGTACATTTCTGGTGAACGATTGAATGGCGCTGCGTATTTGAATGTCTCACCATCCCATACCGAAAAATGACTGACTCGCTGACCTGCTGAAATATCTACATCAACAATTTCAGATAAGTCGCGGTAGCCATTCACTGCGGGAGCATAATCAGCATCAGCAAATGCGCCATTTATGGCGTGAAGTAAGCCTTCATTGCCAGGACTGGCAGAGTGAAGCTGTATTTTATTAACGCTAACTGCGTTAGCCGCCTGGTTTAAAGCAGCGGTTGTAATGATGGTTTCATTAGCCATGATGTGCGCTATCTCCAAAAAAAAGGGCTACTTAATGCGCCCTTGAATTGTTGCTGTTTTTACTGTGCCCACTACGATAACAGTGTAAGGTGGCGCGTTACCGTTGTAGAAATTCCCACTTACGGACGCATCCACTTTCACTTCGCCGCTAAAATCCTCTGTCTTTTTGGATAGCCACTTGTTGAAAGTGCCCCACACATTAAACGGCATAGGTCACTCCTTTTACTCCTGTTCCCGGGCTATCAACGGTATCGCCAGAATCAACCGTACCGCGTATTAACTCACCACTTCTCACAGGTAATTGCTCGGCTGTCGCTACACCGTTTACAAACTCCAAATCACCACTAAAGATAACGTTTTTAGCAGAGTCAAAAAGCACCGTTGATAAAACACCGTCTGGTACATCTGGAACCGATATGTCTAAGTTACTTTTGTCTGCAAACGAACTGAAAACCACTACGCGAACGGCGTTAGCGTCGTTAGTGCCATCGCTAGCGAAATAGTATTTAAACTGAGGTACGTCAAACAGTTGTGGGTCTAGTGTTCCCGTAATTTCAACCTCAATATCCGGTGTGGTGTCTATGACCGTTGCCCCGAGCTCTGTATAGTCTTCGCCGAACGCAACGTTATAGAAAATCCCGCCAACTAAGCTTATGACCGGTGCTACCTCATCGGGCAGTGTAAGTGTTAAAACTCTCGAAGCTGAAGGGGCCGCAACGCCACTCGGGTCAGTTACGTCGTACTGTATCGTTTGCGTACTTGTTAGGTTGCCATAATCTACCGCACCCCCTGTCACGCGGTTGGTAATGTTGCCGTATATGATTGAGTCGGAGTACGCTAGCGGGTCAACCCAGTTTGTGTCTTCCCGCGCTACAGTATCGCCGCACACTTCAAGCACTGGTACATTTTCGGCTTCAGTACGGCCTGTAATTGGGGTGTAATTCCTGACGGGCGAGATTAGTTCCATGAACTTATGTGTAAAGCGTTGCCTAAAACCTTCATTGTTAGTCATTCGGTCTCTTAACGCTTCATCTAACATTATACTGTACTCATAGACAGGCTTGAATGTGCCGCCTGCTGTGTCCACAGCGACGATACCGTATTTTTGCGCAGCAAATAAAACTGCCGCTTGCTCAAACGTGTAATGTGAGTCGTAATCTCCCTTCTCTGCAATAGCAGCTAGCATACCAGCCTTGCAATCTGCCCGAATATCAAAGCTAGAACGGACTTTAGCGAAGCCTCCCATAGGCACTGTTCCACCGTACTTACGGAATCCTGCGTCTGCCACGCCTGCTGGGTACACACTCGCTATTATTGAATTAGATTCACTAGACAATACAAACAATTCGGATGTGTCCACCACAAGCCCAGTACCCGAACCTGTATAAACAAAATCAGAGAACGCGCTAGAGCCTAATGAAACTTTATGCAGCCCTGTGTGCGTAGTTTGTAATTGCGTAACCGCCCCGTTAGCGTCTACACCTGTTATGGTGTACGTCGTATCAGTTAGGGTGTTAGTCATGTTGGCCGTGTCTCGTATACTTAGTATCTGGCCTTGTGTATACCCCGAACCACCATTAACGATAGGGATGGGTGTGATAAAACTAGCGTGAGTAAATCCAGGGTAGCCTATGTCTGAACCCTCGCGGGAAGACGAAAACTTAGACGCTTGCAGTTGGCAACTTGCAAGGTATACACAAATCGCGTGTTTGATTGCGTTCTCTGCAAGGTCTAGTTGAGAATCGATATGTGCCTCGGAAGTGTCGGAGTAGTCAAAGAAGTCTATCTCTTTTTTGCGTATAACGCCTGCTAATCCAGCGATACCCCCCGCCCTAAAAGAGTGGCTCGAACCTACGTTGCGCAAGCCGTATCGGTGCGTTAAGTTATAGTTACTGTATGAGTCTAAGCGATGCACACTCATTCGTGAGCAATTATAATACCCTAGCGTGTTGCGGTCTGCTTTGGTCAAATACATGTGTACGATGTGAAGACCGTCAGGCATGACGAATATATGGTTTTTATCCGCGTTGCCGGTACTGCTGCTGAACCCTGTAAAAGACTCAGGGATAAACATATTGACATACCCGCCGCGCATTACCTCGCCGAACTCTTGCGTATCGTAGTGATAGTCAAAAATTAAGTTATTAATGATTACGTGATAATCAACATAAAAACGTTCGATAGGATCAGTAGCTCGGCAATAGTGAATACCGTGGTCTGCCGTAAAACGAGCAACTTGAATGTCACTTGATCGTACTCCTGAAACAAGTCCGTATCTATTATTGTCAATACCTGGCGGTATTCGCCATGATAAAGTCAAAGCATCCGATAAAATAAGGCACTCAACAACGCCAGAGTCCTCGCCTGAACCCGTAAAATCTGAAACACACGGGTAGCTTAAACGTAGTCTATTACCTGCACTATCAATCTCTATTACCCTTTGCATTCGACCTAGAGTGGCAACAGTCTGTTCAATGCTGTATAGCTCTGCCTCTCCGTCAACGACTCTAACTGTGCCTATAACCGCGTAGTCTCCGATTTCAGCGCCTTCAACGGTTTTAACATCAACCCATTGGTCTTCTGCTCTAGTTACCACTTGGCCTGCCGCTGTACTTCCTGCTTCAGCAGTCGAAATGTATTTCCCTTCGTCTACATCATCGGGCAGTAGTTTATTAAATGGATCATCTTTGGCAAACGGTACGTCCATATAGTTGTTTTTACCGTTCCTGAAAAATCCATCTACGTTATATTGAGTTGGCCCTACTGTCGCGGTTGCTCTAACGTTTGCTACGCTTGTTGTGCCTGTAACATCTGAGAACTGCATGAAAATAGGCATGATCATGTTGCCAGATAACGCAACGGTATAGTACGCGTCGTCTTCTTTGCCGCCCATGTACCCATCGGCCATTCTATCTTTATTAACCCACCGTATACGCAAGGTTTCGTCATCTACGGGTACTACATCAAACTCAAGTTCGGCTGAGTACCCCGAAAAGCTTTTAGTCATTCGGTCGCCAGTGTTTATATTTTTCAAATTGTGAAAAGCAAAACCTAGCTTTCCGTTCTCTACTGGCACACCAAAACGTACTTTTATCTTTATCCGAGTGCTGTCACAAATACCCATCAAACCGTTAGGTACTCTTAGTTCCCCTATGCGCTGAACTGCTAACGTGTTATTAGACGCCGACACGACATTTTCAACATTGAACGTTACAGGTTCAGTGATACCGTAAATAAAAGAGTCGCTTTCAGGATCATCAAAGCGGGTTAACTCCAAACCTTCGGGGGTGGTGTACGTTTCAAAGCCGTACTGCGGGTGAGTGAAAAACTCGTTGATGTACGTTAATTCTTCTAATGTTATTACCCGAAGAGTGAGTGTTACCGGATCTGCCGCATTCCCTTCACTGTCTACTGCCGTGATTACTCGCGTAAGCGTTCGGTTTACATCACTGGTGAACGTGTCTCCTATCTCTTGTGCCGTTGATGTTATATCCCCGTCAATGTCGTCTATAACTGTGTAAGGAAACTCTGGCACGGGGTCATTAACAAATATGACTCTTGAACTTGCGCCTTCTAGCGCTATTTGAGGTTTTAGGTCAATTACGTCAGGATCGTCTACCTCGAAACGGCTAATAGCGCCCGTACCCGCGCTTACCATTAGTCCTACTTTTAGATTTTCTAAGTAAAAGTTATTGATTAGACTGTATATAACTTCGTCGTTAACTAACACGTTTATGGTGAGACCGATAGTGCGAACTTGCAGCTTATACTCGGTATCGGTGTTATACCCTGGTATAAAATAGCCTTCCGCCAATCTTTCATAACCTGAGTATCTACGCGTAGCGATTACTTCACCGTTATTTCGGATTTGAAATAAATGCTGTGATGTACTATTCCCGTATCGGCCTAATATACCAACTACGCTTGAAGTGCCGCTTGTCACGTAAGCGGTAATCATTGCGTCTGTTGAGTTTGCGTCATACGTAGCATATACGGATTCGTTAGGTGCGCGTATACTCCCACCTGAAACTTCGGCCACCCCTGTTTGCACGGTAAGAGCCGAAGGGATAACTCCGTCAGTATCGAATGTCTCGATTATTTTGTTAGGGTATTGTATGACGTGATTCTGCACGGTTGTTGTCCGTGTTACTTGTTCTGCGCCAGTGGCATCCCACGTATGAACGTACTCACCCGCTACGTTAGGATTTACTTCGCCATTTTCCATTGGCGTAGCGCCATTATAGCCTATGCGTTCGATTACCTCGACGTCGGCAGATGCGCTAACGGTGTACGGCGTATAATTTGTGCCGAGCGTGACTGATTTATTATCTTCTAAAACAGTAATCGTGACTGTTGCTGGTACTTCTGACAATGGCCCTATATTGAGGTCGTCTGCAGTTGCCGTTCCATCACCGATAACCAGCCCGTGCTGAGTTGCGGTCTGGTTGTGCGTAATAGTTACATCAGTCATGTTTGCGACTGGGACACCGTTTAATGTCACCGAAAAATCAGTGCCTTCAAACACGGTCAACACCTCATACGGTGTATTGTTGTCATAATCAGGAATTGAATAGCTCACTACGTTAGTGCGAACACCGCCTATAAATGTGGCGAGATATAACGTGCCACTTCTGTCGATTATCGTACCAATGTAATTGTCATCGTCTGTGGCTCTTGCAACCGTGCCGCTAAACAAGCTTGTGTTGGTTCCAAATTTTCCAAGTACAAAAGTTGATGCAACGAACCCATCCGCGTTCCCGCTTGACTCTGTAACGATTACCCCGCCTTCCCTCCAACCGAGCATGACTAACGCGTTATTTTCTATTTCTACGCTACCGCCTGAGATTAGCGAAAGGCCAGACGGTAAACCGTCACCGTTTGCGCCCGTAAAATCATAAAAAGCCATACTGTTTTCCTTTAGTGTTTAAATCTAGCTGGGGCGAGTAGCTGTGACCCCTGACAAAGAGCAAACGTGACGCATAGGCAACTCACTCCCATCGGGCAAATTAAAATCAAAAAATTTGGTGCTCATTATTTATCCTCTACAACCTCTTTATAAGAATGCGTTTGTATTTGCGGAAAGTTGTTTGTCTGTGCGGGATTGGTGGCGCTGTAAGCTAATTGAAGCTAGGAATATCCAGCCTCATGTTGTTGGGCATGTTGTTCAAGCGAACTTCATACGCTCGTTTGTTGATTGCATCGAGGAATAAATCTTCGTAATAACTCACCTCGGCAGGCGAGAACCAGTCTGTGCCTGGCTGCTTTTTGAGGATGGCCAATGCGCCCCATCGCAAGCCCTCTGCATTAACACCAAACACTGAGTCTTCAATCTCTTCAGCATCAAAAAGCGGCCTTACTGCAACTTTAACCGTTAGCGTTTGCGCCTCACTTGGTGTGGGGTAAAGCACAACGTGGCGGTCAAAAGAACCTAAATAGCCAATGGGCGATCCTTTCGTATCTCGTTCGGGTTCATTAGGTAAATGGCTAAGCGGCTTGCCGTTCGCTGTTTTTATTTCTAGCGTCGATACAATTTCCACATCAGAGAAAAATAGGTCTAATGGGTACTTTTTAACGCCAGCCTCCACATCAAGCTCAATTTCCATTTGATAGGCAAATGTTTCTTTAAAAAAATGCCTTGCTGCATCCCTAATAGCGTTTGCTGCGGTGAAGGCTGGCACGTTAGGCGCGAAAGGCGCGACTAACGTTACCATATCAAGCAGTTGGGGCATTTGAGTCTCGTCCGTTACGTGGGTTAAACGCTGTGTCTATGCCGCTCTTATCGCCAAGTTCCGCTTGGAATACTTGATAATGCTGCGCTGCACGTTGAGCATTAGCGGCATAGTCGGCATCTTTGGAGTAAGCGCGATACAACATGAAATCCACGATGGCGTTTAGGTAGCTATCATCGATAGACAGTGTGGTGTTGTCATTCTCAAAATCCGTGATGACGACTGGACTTGGCGCAACAGTGTAAAAGATATTTAAATCTATCGCCGTAGTAGGCTGTGGATAGATATAAATGGTTTTGGGGTCGCGCTCATCAAACACATAACTTGCGACCTCGCCGCCTGGCTTTTTATGCCAATTGGGTACTTGATCGTCCAACTGCAAGCGCTTGGTTTTGCGAATAGGTTTACCGGTTAAGACATTTGATACTACGTCCATCCAGCGCAAACCATCAACCGGCAGTGTTTGCTTTGACTTATTTGGCGTAATGGTGAAGTCAATGTTTTTAATGCTCGCATCGGGGCGGCGGTTTACCACTGCCAATACTGCATCGTTGTACCAGGTTAGTAGTTCTTCGTAAGGCCAGCGTGTTTTTGTTGTATCAACAACAATAGTATTGACACGCTCTATTACGTCTACGACTTTAATATTTGACATTGGTAAACCTCGTTCTTACGCTTTGCTTGCTGAGGCAGTACGCTTAGTGCCACCGGTAGAAGTAGTCTTTTCAGATTCAGCTTTTTCCATGGCTGCAATCTTTGCTTTTAGCTCAGCGTTTTCATTCGCCAAACTTTCTTTTTCGGCGGCGTCTGCGGTGCTTTCTTTCTGCGACTCACTTGCTTCATCTTCCAAGGCGTCTTCATATTCCGCTTTGGAAATGCCGACAAGCCCAAATTTGCCTTTTACAAATTGGTTGACGAGGTAAGGCGTTGCAGGAAATACGCGGCCTGAGCTTGCACGAAAAAACTCTGGCGTTTTCTTTAGCTCTTTACCGACTTGTAAATCTACTGCGCCTGGTGACGTTGGTTTTGCTTGTGCCATTTTCTAGGCTCCTTAAACGAAAAAGCCCCCAAGTAAGGGGGCGAAAGGGTTTACGCTATGCGTAGGTATTAACCTAAGCGCATTACACTGTGACCAAGTTGCTCAGGTAGCAACACATCAAAGCCGTACACAAACAGTGAACGAACCAAGTCACCGAAGTCTTTCGGGTTCTTTAGTTTTTCCATTTCAGTGATTTGTGCGGCAAACGATAGCGCTGATTTGTGACCAAACAACACATCATACGCACCGGCGTTTTTGCGCAGGTTGCGTGAAGAGTAAATGTGAAGGCGGTCAATCATGCCGATTTTGCCTGAACGAAGCGTAGAGTTACCGTCACCAGTTAAGCTCGCGTCTTTCAGTTCTGACGTTTTGATACGAGCACACATTGAAGGAGGAAGAACAACGTAACGGTCTTCATCTGGCGTGTCCGTTTCATCAAGACATACACCGAAGCGCTCAACAAGCACATCAATGATGTTGTCTTTTGTAACGTCAATAGGCGCAGCTGCAGTACCCAAGTTCAATGAACCTGAATCTTTACCCGCGTTAGCACCAGCATTCACAGCTGCAGCGCCGGCGTAGATAGAGCCCAATACGTTAGCATCAACGCGGCGCTTCATTTTCATGCCGCCATCTTGCGAGAACGTATCCATCAGATTGATATCTGATTGGTACTTATCAACGCTGTTAACTTTGAACGCGAAGTAATGGCCTTGGTCGATAGTTAACGACACAGGCGCACTTTCTGGCTGTTCGTAGTCTAGGTCTTGACCTTTCTCATAGTCTTGAATGGTGATATCAGGAATGGTGCGGATATTAACCTTGTCACCATGAGACTTGATCTCACCTTCGTAGTCAGTGTTTGCAATTTCCATGTAAACACAGTTTTCGTAATACTTGGTCAGTAACTTCGTTGACCAAATTTCAGGGATAAAGCTAGAGTTGTTGTTTGCACCAGTGTGTGAATAGTTAGCTGCACCGGTTGCTACTGGATAACCCATTTTTAATTACTCCAAAAAACCGCTAGCCGAGGTATGTACCTTGTTGCATCGCGGAAAATAGTTGTTGCTCCCACTTCTGAAACTCTGCATCAGTCAACTTGCCAGCGCGTCTGTCAGCATATAGCTTATCCATCTGCGCTTTGGTCCATACGTTGTCATCCCCTGCGGCGTCACTTGGTGCGCGACTGGTTACATCAACATGGCTTGATAATGGGTTGTTATTGAAGTTGGAGCCCTCTTGGGCTTTAAAGGCTTTGAAAAAGTATGCGGTGCGATTGATATCGCCTCGCTGGAACGCGTTATTCATCAGCGTGTTGCGTTGCTCGCCGCTTGCGTCATCGATGGCAGATAGCCAGTCATGGAACATTGGATCAGTGTTGACCTGCTCAAAATCAATGTTGTGCTTACTCAACTCCGCATTTAACTCACGCATACGCATATTGTCTGCGGTTTCGTTTGTTGCCTGCTCAGTTTGGTTAAGCTTTGATTCAAGCGTGCTGATCTTCTGCGTCAACTGATTAATCAGGTCGCTAGAACCTGCACTTGACTGCTCTGCTACTGCGCGTGCAAAGTCTTCGCCGTATTCATCAACCAACTTCTGACTTAGTTTTACTTCACCGCTTGGCTGGCTCGCCTGTCGCTGTTGCTCTAATTGTTGCTTCAGTTGCGAGTTTTCAGACTCTAAGGCCTGTAAACGGTGTTGTAAGCTTGGGTCTTGGCTGCGCTTTTGAGCCTCTTGAAGCTGCTCATTAAGCTTTTTGGTGTCGGCGTTGTACTTGCCTTGCAATACTCGATATTTATGCTCCCACGTTTGCTCAGAGTCCGATTGCTGCTGTTGTTGCGGCGGCTCGGGTGTTCTGTTCTCTTGTGGTTGTTGCGCTTGCGGTTGTGGCTCGTCAGTGTTCCCAGTGTCGGGAGTTGATTTTTGCCCTTCGCTTTGCTGGCGAATTAACTCGTTTGCTTTTTCGTTTGCGTCTTGCAGTGCCTGTGGTAAAGCCATTGTGTCTTATCCTCGGTGAGTCAGTATCTTCGGGAGCCTTGCGGTATTCCCACTGGTGTTCACTTTCGTTTAGGTATAAAAAAAGGCCGCTTGATAGCGACCTTATGATTTGCCCGTTAAGGCGTGGTTGGTATTACTGTTCAATCCGAGCCAGTGTGGTCTTCGGGTCTTCGAGTAATTCCAATAATTCTTCTAATGTGTAAATAGCGCCTTGGCTTTTAAACATTTCTTGTGTGTTTACTGCGCTTTTTAGCGCTTCAACGTTCTGCTCTACCAACATAGTGATAATGTCTTGAATGTTGTCGTAGTGCTGGGTGTGAACGTTCTTCAAATAAATAAGCGACTTTAATTGCGGTACCGTTAGATTGGTTATCATTGCGGCACCTGCCCTTGTGCTGCCGCCTGCTGCTGAACGGCTGCCATTTCTTGCATTAGCTTTTGTCTAAGCTCGTCTTCAGTAGGAACGAAACGCGCTGCAGGTAAGTCAGCGGCTTTCGCTGCACTTTCAAGTAATACCCTGCGACCTTCAGGACCAATGATTTGCATGTCAGTTGGGTTGTTAGTCGTAGCAAGGAACTCAGCTTGTCGCATTGCGGTGGCCTCTTTGTGCATCAGGGCATCAGAGCCACGTGCTTTAACTTGTGCATCACCTTTAATATCTTCAGGCACATCAGGGTCAATCATCGCGCTTGTGTAGAGATTGGAAACGAGCGGCTCAATAACGTGAATGTCTACTGACCGCACCACTTCTTTCATGGATTTACTGGCTGCGTTCATCAACATAGATAAGCCAGAGGCGGTTTTACCTGCGCCAGCCGCTTGGTCTGAACCATACGCATAAGCAGGAATACCGCTTTTATCATCGGCGTAGCGTTCAAACTTCTCGTACACAGTAAGTAATTCATTAGCTTTGATTTCAGGACTAAAGAAGTTGATGCCAGGCTTGCTTTGCCCTGCACCATTTACGCCTTTGCTGCTGAACTGCCAAATTTTACCCGGGTGAATACTGGTGATGTTCGCGCCCTGCGGTATCTGCGCTAAGTCAACGGCGATTTGTGGTTGTGCGCCTATTGCCATGTTGTTGATAAGCGCTCGCATGGTCGCATTAGCCGCGTCTTGAATGTCTTCAATGATTTCGGCCAGTGCTTCACCACAAAACGAATTAGGCAGGCTGCGGAAAGTCGCTTTGTAATAACCAGGCTTGCCGTTAGGGTCAGGGTTAACCGATGCCTTGATGGTGTAGTTACCCACAACCACTACAGTTACTGGGTATTCTGCGTAAGGGTCGGTAATCTGTTGCTCGATACCCCATTCAAGTAACTGCTTACCCTGAATCCATCCAGTGAACTCTAGGCCATCGATGTTTTCATACTGATGATGATTGAAGTTGCGCTTACCTTCTAGGCGCTCACGCTCTGAGTCTTCAAATACCCACTGACGCAAACCTAAACGGTGGTCGTTCAATGCCATGGCAATGTTTTGGCTGTTGTAGCCTTTAGAGCCGCGCATTGATGCGAGTGTTGAGGGCGTAAAGCGTACATGCTCAATATGCCAATGGTCACCGATGTTGGTTGTAGATGGCGATGGATAGAAGTCAAAAGGGCTTACGCGTCTAAATTTACGAACAAGTTTATCTTCTATCTTTGGTACGTGTCTGCCGGTCTGTTTATCCTGCACCCACTTCACGCGTTTTTGCTTGCGATAAATCGGGCCCTTTAGAATTGCAAACGGGTACGTTACCAAGTCGTCTAAGAACGCATCGAACTCGCCACGGAAATCACCTTCGACCATCATATCTTCGATATACTCGGCCATCTTTTCCATGCGTGCTTCGGCTTCTTCGTTTATCTCCGATTTAATGCGCTCTTCATGCTGCTTCAAAACCTGCTCAGTCATCGCCATGACTTCTTGCTGGCTTCCTGCAGTCATCATTGCGTTTTTAATGGCAATAGAAATCATGCTCTGTGCAATTTCTGGCGGCAATTCAGGTACTGGCGTTGCTTCGATGTGAAAAGGACGGTCATTACTGGACGCAAACAAGTCACTTAACCATGCTTTTGCAGCATGAATCTTTGTGCCGGTGAGGTTCATGTATATTTCACTGCCGCCTTGCTTTCTAATATCTGACAGTTTTTGTGGGCTGTACTCGCCTTTGCGTCTGCGTAGGCAATTAGTAAGCCTGTCAGCAATATCAACCTTGTGACTTTTCGCTGTAGTCCAGCATTTATGAACGTGCGCGGCTAAGTTATCTACAATGCGTGGCTGTGTTGCTTCGCGTTCAGCTTCAATCTTAGCGTTCTTCGCTGCTTCATCTTCTTTTTGTAGCTGTTCCGCGTTTTTAACTACCAGCATTATGCCCAACCTCCTGAGCTTTGAACTTCTATGGCTTGCATTTGAGGCTCTTCCCAAATATCAAAATTAATTTCTGTCATGATCATGGCGTCGAACATGCCTGGCGATTCCATTTCATAAGGTGGCTTCTTCAAGTCTTCCTTTGAAACAAGTTGTATTACGCCATCACCGCGCATTTTCCGTGGCATCCTGCACACTTCTGCGCGTATCGCTTCGATGTTGTTACCTTCTGAGCGAATAGAAACGAGTTGATCAGGGTCGAAGTAGCGCTTTTGGGTAACCGCGAGATATGTTTGATAGAACTTATCGCGTAACCGCCATGCAGCCTGCGCCCTTAGATTGGCAAAAGCTTCGCGGTTTGTTTTAGGTTCGGCTCGCTCATTAAAGGCGTACTGTGGTTGATATGGCTTGTCAGCATCGTAAGGCTTGCCACCACCATGAAACATTTCAAACTGCGTGTGCTTACCTTTGAACGAATCACCCGCTTGACGCCTGAGCGACACGCCCATACCATCGCCATCCCAAACAAATACATCAGCGTTAAAGTCAAGCGCACCATTAATAGCCACATCAAAACCATCGTTAACATCTTTGGTTTCAATCTCTGTGATTTTGGTGAAGACTGAGCCATGTTTTTCAGCGTAACCTTTGTTATCCCCACCGTCTGAGGGGTCGGTTGTAACGATTTTTATACCGCGAGGCTGAAACCCTAGTTTAATGTCTGCATCTATTGCAGCCTCAAACCATGCTTGCGGAATAATGGCGTTTTCAATTTCATCGTAGTAATCGCCTTCCCAAATGTGGCGATATTCAGCGAGCGTAAGATTGGCTAAGTCATCTTGGCGCTCTTGCTCTAGCTCAGGTGGGAACCAAGGGTTTTCACGCCAGTTAACTTGGATAACCATTACTAGGTCATCTTCGTAGTAACCGCAGCGCTTTAATTCCTTTTCTGCCCTTGCTAGGTACTTCTTGGCAATAGCGTCTTTGCGCGAAGCTCTGTTCATCGTCACCCATATTTCAGGGGGCGTTGCGTCTTCGTCTGCATTGTCCTTTGCAGTAGAACGAATAGAAGGAGTAAGCACTTTAAGCGACTTCTCGCTGATTGACTCACCTTCTTCAATCCAAAGGCGGTTAACACGACCAATGGATTTCATGCTCGTAATGTTTCGAGCTAGGCCTTTATAGAATATTTCACCGCCATTACTGCCAATGATTTTGTTGGCCTGCGGCTTAAACCCAACTGCACCCATTCTGATAATGGCGTCTTTCAGGTTTTCGTGTACTGAGTCATCAATAGAGTTTTGAAACTCACGCGTTGCACAAATGCGCTCGCCTTGATCACAAAACATCAGCATGATATCGCCAACACCGATAGATTTAGCTGAGCCACGACCACCAACAATAATCTTGATACGCTTTGGCGTAGTGATAAGCGGAAGAAGCCTATCAACTATTCGCAAATCAACCTTGTTGGTCATCTCTCACCACTGCCTGAGTAGGGTGGATATTCCATTCGTTCTTAACACGCACTTCGCTGTTAACGTTACTCTCAACCGGCGCATTCCAGCCAAGCATGTCAGCAAGTAACTTCGCTGAGGCGTTGGCATCATACAACTCAATCTTTGGACCTGTTTTAGTAACAGTGACAGACTTAATACAAGCGGCAACGGCTGGATCAATATCTTCGGCGTTCTTCATCGTCCAAACAGTTTGAAAGACTGGATTGCCTTCTTCATCGTTTCCGACTTGCTCTTGTTTGAAGTCACAAACGTCTGTGATTCTAATTCGTGCTTTAACGCTGAGCAGTTGAAGTGCTTCTTGTTTCGTCATTACAGCGTCAGAAACGGCCATTTGATTGAGTTCTTTAAGCCTTACCTCAATCTTACCGTTTTTAAGAAGTTCACATGCTTTGACATAAATTGTCGCAGGCTTCATGTTCTCTGCGCTGTAAGCTTCTTTGTATGCTCGTGTAGCATTTCCATGCTTTGCGTAGTTAACGCAGAACATTTCTTGCTTTTGAGAAAGCTTACCGCCTGCCATTTATGCGACCTTTATTCATAGTTAAAGATATATCACCGCGATATCTGAAACTTTTATTCAGATATTCACTTTTTATGCTGGGTTTATGCAGTTAAAAGACTTCTACCTAATGAACGCTGCCCATCGTGGGGCGCTCCGCGCTCAAAGGTGTAGGAAGTGAAGTTGTTTTGTTTTAGCCAGGCTTTGATTGCGACTCTTACTTTGAATGAGTAGTTGCCGTAAGCGTTAGTGAGTCTTGCTTTGCCTTGGCCGTTATGTGAAACGTTGACAGTAAAAAGGCGCTTTGCTCGTTGTGGGCTGTATACCCTGAGCGTAGCGCCTGTTAATTCGGATTCGACTACGTAACCATCCGTTGAAGTAACGGTGGTGAATGCCACGTTTAGTCCTCTGCGTTGTTCGCCATTGTTTTGAGCGTAATTTCGTGAAGCTCTTGCTTTCTTCGCTCGTCTGCCAGTTTGTATTTGTCGTCACGCTTCTTGAAGTAGTAGTTCAGACATAGACCGGCTATACCTACCAACATACCGATTAAGATACCGAACTCTTGTGAAGTGAGTATTCCCCAAAATGCTGAGATACCGCCTCCAATGTAGGTCGTTATTGATGATTTATCGGCCATTTCTTGATTGTATTCGTGTTGGTAGTGAGTGTTCATGCTGTTGTCCTTTCTGTGGTTTCAACAACATGGTTATTCAAATTTTGTTCCATTGGGAATTAGACAAAGGGTTATTTTTTGCTCTGAAACGCCAATAGGTTGCGTTTGCCTATTTCTCTTAACCCTGCGTAAGTGAAGGGCAGAGTAAGGAACGCGCCCAGTATCATCAGGTCTGGTGCGTCAGTGATAAACGCGTAAACGATGCCAGCAATTAGTGACAATGTAGCGTGCGTAGGTCTTACGTATTTAACCGCGCCTTCTGCATTATCGCCATTGCGAATAGTTTGCTGTGTCTCTGAATGGCTACGCTGTTTATCTTGAAGTTCTAGCGCCATGACTGATTCAAGGTGCCTGTTTACTTCCGCTTCGCGTGCTGCGGCGATTTCTTCTAGCCTCACCATTGCATCGGGGTTACTTTTCAGTGTCGCTAATGCTTGGTCGGGGTTTGTCGTTCCCGTTGCCTGAGCAACCATCGAAGCGCCAGCACTGACCGCGCCCACTACATTGCCCGTCAGTAACGAGCCGACCAAACCTGCTACGCCTTTTTGATTTTGCTTTAGAAAGCTTCCTACGTCTGACCAATTCACTGAAACTCACCTGTTAGCATCTGCTCTGACAATTCTTTAGCGCGATTAGGCGTTTGTTTAGCCCATAGGCTATCAAGCATCTCACTCGCTGCTAAATCGTATTGCTCGCTTTGAACTGCGGCAAGCATGTTTCTGAACTTTGATAGGCCGTTGAAGCCCAATTGGAAAGCCATGTTGATTAACACGGCCTTTCTAGCGTCATTCAATCCACTAAGGAAACCAGCCCGGACAAGCTTTTCTTCTGCTTCAGCAATGTCGCTAAATAGCATTGCTTCAGCTTCGCCCTTGCTTATCCCCTTAGCTTCTAGGTTACGGCCATAACCAATCGTAAGCTTGCCAGAGGTGCAGCGGTAAGGCTTTAACTCTAAACCTTCATGCCGCTTTAGCTGCTCAATCATTCGATGGTATTTCATAAATTTCAGCCATAAAAAAAGCCCCGACTGGTTAGGTCAGGGCTTCAAGTGAAATAGTGCTAGTATGGGGATATATTAAGCAAAGCTCGTCAGTGAGTCAACTGCTCATTTATAGCAAAATATAACCAAGTGAAAAACCAATCATTGCGCTGGCCGATACGCCCCAAATGAAAAAACCAAGGGTTGACTCTTTGCCATATTTGTAACCTTTTTTGAAGTCATCGCTAGTGCCGCGCATATAATCTATATACTGTTGCCTACTTAAATCTGCGAGCCGCTTGTCTACATTACGCTTCATGACCTTTTGACCCCCAATATCACACTACCGTCTATTTCGGCCTTTTCAATATACATAGCTGGCGCAGGCGCATTCATTGCTTTATCTATCGCCTTTTCAGTTTCCGCTTGCTTTAGTCTAACGTAATACTCTACCGCTTTTTCAAGAAACTGAGTGTAATTATCGCACGACTCTGCCGAGCGTCTAACGAGACTGTAAAATGACGCATCCTTTCTGTACGCTTCATACAAGTATTCAGGAAACTTTGACACTAACTCGCCTAACGCTCTATTCTGCCTTATTGCTCTACCTTGGGTGATTACCTTGCGCTTACTCATAACCTTCTCAACCCCAACACATCAATTAATTCATTATCTATCACCACAGTGACGCGCCACAAATTGTCAAAAGGCGATAATATGTACCACCGTTCATCATATTTGTAGTAGTTATCAAATTTATCGATGTGAGTCGCGCCTTTAGGGTGTGGCGTGTGATAACGCCTAACCGCTTCATCAATAGCCTGGCGAATGTCGTTACTTGCTAGTTCGCTATTCATCGACCTTTACCCCTGAATCTTCTACGCCATTAATTGAAATGCGTATTTCATCACGCATTCTGGCAAGATTTTGAACCCGCTCTATTTTATCAAAGGTAATCAGAGCCAGCTTAGGCCGCATCACCTCTGCGAACTTCTCTTCCGCTTCCTTTAAAAATTCATTAAGCATATCGCTGTAGATTTTATCTTTTACCGCAGCTTCGATTTCCATCCGAATATATTCAGTCACATCGAAATTCGCACTCATGCCGCCTCATCCTCTCGCATAGTTGCTCTAACGTGGCTTATCGCCTCGCTATTCCACAAGTAAAGTTGCTCTAGCACTTGGCTGTAAGCCTCAGATATTTTCACAGGAAGCTTGTTACCCTTAATGCCTAGCCGCTTACAAAGCTGAACCTTGCTCGTTGGTTTAATCTCTTGTTCGCCAGTATTGCGGTTTAGTCGCATGATGGGTGATTTTATTTCGATGATGGCGCAGTTAATCATGCGTAACAAGCAGGTATTACTAACATCAAGCTCAGCTTTTAGCATGACGTTTAACAACCCAGCTTTTACGCGAGCTCTTGCGCTGCTGTCATCGGCGTAGAGCAATCTAGCCAAGTAGTAAGCATGTGTATCTAGCTTTAGTTGTGTTTCAGGGTGTCGCATTGCCAGTGCGCCAGCTACTTCATTTACATCAGGCGCGGTACCACCGAAGCCCATTCCGTCAATCTGTTTTGACTTTGTAGTCATTCTTGCTAGTTCTCTGATTGGGTGTGCCATTGTATTTACCTTTAGCGCACGGCTCATGCCGCTTTTTGTTTCTGCATTTCGCGTACACGCTTGCGATAATGCGCCTTAATGTCTTGTATTTGTTCTATGGTGTAGTTTTTGGGCTCGTGTGGACCTTCTAGCTTATCTACTCGCTCCTGCCCTATTCTCTTGACCAGGTTTATTCGGTAGCTAATTAGGTTTCCTGAAAGGTGCTGATTGCAGGGAACGCACTGACGATGGCAATTATCTTCATCAAATCTCAGTTCGGGCGCACTTCCTACGCTTCGATAGTGCCCTGCATCGTACTTGCCAGTGTGATACCTACCGCAACTGATACACGGCTCTTGCGCATCCCGCTCTCGAATGAACGCGTTGAATGCCACTTGTGCTTCGCGCAGGTGTTCGCCTTTTGTTTTGAGTTTTTCTTTCTTTGCCTTGAGTCGCTTCGATTCAATTTGCTTACCCTTTTTAGCTAATTTAGAAACGTTAGCTGCCGCCCACTCTGCAAAACAGTTTTGGTCACAGAATGCCTTTAGCTGTCGTAATATCATGTCGCTTTGTAGGCCCTTCTCTTTGCAGTGTGAGCAACGGCGGTTTTTCACGCTATCTCTCCCCTTAGTCTTGGGTAGCTTTTCAGCACTTCAGTGCAATTACCGCAGTCACATGGATTCAATGGGTGGAGACTCTTATTGCACATTGGGTAGCGCACAATCTTACCCGGCTCAATTTCCAAGCCGGAAAAATCGCCAGCGTGAACCATCCCAGGGTAATACTGCTCTATTGGCTCCTCTCTCACGATGATTCGCCTTACTTCTGAGTAATTCAGCAGCCCATACAAACCCTTTGAATATTCAACTTCTAAACCAAAGGATGACGCATGGGTGACTTTTAGCTCCTGCTCGGCATCTTCTTCAGGTATCGCATAACAAACCGTTCTTGTTGGTGTAATCATCTGAGCCTCACAGTCTGCTAAGTGAAATAATCACGTATCCGTGTTCTTCACCTAGAAATTTATCAATCAAATTTTTCAGGTATCTTGCATCTGGGCGAAAAAAGGATTTCACCCAAAAATCAAAGCACCTGTATTCTGTACTTGTTGCGTGAGGCTTAATGAGGCTGACGTTGTAATGACGCTTAATCACTGCCTTGCCCCCATATTCTCTTTACAAGGCCACGGCACAAATACCCCAAGTTTCTCAACCAGTGTTTTGTTTAAAATGTCGTAGATAGCTGGATAATCGGTGCTACTTGCGCGTGTAGTGGATTTCTCGCCCATGTACGCTTCTTGCACCGGCTTCCACAAATGCTGCTTAACCGCTTCCATCGTCCAAGGTATTTCCTGTCGCTTACTCATTTGCAGCACCTGGCGAACATCAAAGCCTTTTTCGTTAAGTTCTTTAGCTACCATGTCTAACCAAAGATGAAGCGCATTGTTTTGTAACTGGCTGCGCTGCTTCTCAGTTGTGGTTTGCATCATTAGCCATTTGTTTTGGTGCCACTTTTCACGCAATTCTTGTATGGCTGCATCTAGTGACTGTTGACTGTTGATAACGCGGAATTGACCTTTCACGCCTCTAACTCCTTCCATAGCGCATCAAAATAGGCCTGGTTACTTAGGTTCTCAGCCGTGACTTCACGATATGTTTCATTGATACGGCGAGACTTAGCACGCTTTTGCAAAGTTGCGATTTTCGTTTCACGCTTAATGCGTAGAGATCGGTTTTCTAATTGGTGTTGGTTCATGCTGCCACCTCTAACTTGTTAACTTTCCCTTTTTCCATTAGCGCTTCACGCGTAACAAACGACACATACCCAGCACTTACGCGGTGTGGGTCAAATACGAATATCACTGAGCCTTTGTTATTGCCCTTCTGTGGCACACCGTTTTTTAGGAACGCTAAGCGGCCATCGGTAATAAAGCGGGTTTCACTTGCGTATTTTTGAGCAAGACTGAACCACTTAACTGATGGGTCGCACATAACGAGCATTACTGTCATTCGCCCGTTTAGTTGCGCTTCAATAGCCTTTTCCACCCATGGGGTTATTTTGCTGTAAGGTGGGTTGCACCAAAGAGCACCCATTTCAATTAACCCGGCTCCCGGTATGCGAGACTTAGCATCTTCAGCCCAGTTCATAGAAAGCGCATCATCTTCGATAGTCCAATAATCTGGACACTTCGCCGTTTCATACTCGGCGCACACATCGAAACCAAAACAGAACTCTTTATCTAACGCTTCAAACACCTCTGGTGGCGTAGCCCATAGGTCGCTCATGCTGCACCACCTAAAATGCTGATTGACTCTAAACCAAACGGTAATCCTCTGGCCTTGCGTGACTTCGCAATATCTACCGGTGTACAGTCGCTAATGTAGCTGGCGCGGTAACGAATGGTTTTGCCATGTTCATTGTGGTCGGCCTCATACGTAACACCGTTTTTGTTCTGCAAACTCTTCAATGTGTTACTTGGTCTGCTATCGCCAAGGTGTTCAGCTAGTTCTTTAGTGGTTCGCCACTCGCCATTACTGAAAGCGATTGCTTTTTCTATGTTGTTCATTACGCTGCATTCCTTTCGCGAATAGCCATAAAGCTTTTGAAAATATTGGTGCGGCGATAGCTCGCCATGTTTGGGCAAAAATCGATGTAGCCTTTTCTCTTCAGCGCCAACAAGTGACCTGAAACACTGTTAGGGTTTACACCAAAGTGTTCGGCAATCACTTCAAACGTAGGAAAGTTGTCATTTTGCTCGATGAACTTTTGAATGAAATCCATGTAGCTGATTTGTTTATCTGTTAGAACTGGGTTCATGCTGCGTTACCTCCGCGATTGCTCTCCCAGTTGAATGGGATAATGGCGCCGCCTTCTGTGATTCGGTCCACTGAGCGCTCGCTAATTAGCTCTGCCACTTCCTTTACATCGCGGTTAGAAATGATGATGGTTGGCCTAACGTTTTCGTATCGCCCATTTACAATTTCAAAGAGAATATTTCTTTCGTTGTCAGTGCCAGACTGGACGCCGATTTCGTCAATGATAAGCAAGTCGTACATTTGGAAATTATTTATCATTGCTGACTCGCTTGCGCCTTCCTCCTTCCATGTTGAGCGAACTTCACGAACAAGGTTAGCGAGGTTGCGGTAAACCACTCTCAGCCCCATCTGTGATACCTCTCGGCCAATGGCAAGTGCTAAGTGAGTTTTGCCTGTACCAGGGCGACCACAGAAGATTAACCCGCCGCCCGTTTGAGCTATTTTGCCGCCAAATTCATCGCAGTATCGGTTGCATATCTCTTTAGCCTTTTGCTGGCCTTTGTTTTGCGCATGGTAGGTATCAAATGAAACGCTCTTAAACCTTGCAGGCAATTCAGAATCAAACAATTCAGCCATTCGGTGCTTTCGATGGTCTTGCAAGAACTTGGCTTTCTCAGCTTCTGCTTTGCGTTCTTCTTCAAGGCGAATTGCTGCACACTTCGGACACTGAGAGCTTTGGATGCCTTTGTTGCCAAACATGATCATCTTCGCTTCGTACTCGCCGTGCTTATCGCACATGATTTTTTTAGTAACTGCTTCCATGATTAGAACCTCACCTGAATATCGCCATAGTCTTTCTCGCTGAAGTTTTCAGGAGTGGCTTTTGATTTGCTTTGCTGATAATTCTGGCTTGTATGTGCGCTATGCGGTTGAAGAGTATCTTCCCAGTGTTCGCCGTTTAGCCATGTGAGCGGATTTTTCCAGTTAGGCAACCATGTGCCCTGGGGTGCGCTTGCTCTCCAATCAATTTGGTTTTGCAAGCCATTAATCATTTCTTCAAAACGATTGTCATCTGGCTTGTTTTTCAGGAAGTGGTCTAGGCATTTCTTTTTCCCAGTCTTATTCGGGTATAGCGACCAGAATTTTTCAAAGCGCGAAACTATGTATTCTTTTGTAATAGTTTCTTTTGTAGTATTAGTCTTCTTTTGTGGGGGTCTAATTGGACAACTTTTGTTAACTGATTGGTTAACTGCGTCTACTGATTGGTTAACTGCGGTTAACTGATTAGTTAACTTTTTATTGTTAACTGATTGGTTAACTTTCCACTCAGAAACAGTGGGGTTAATACCGATTTCTCGACCATTTTTGAAGACTATGTTTTTGCCTAAAAGTGATTTAAGCGTTTTACTAACGTGTGCTTTTGACATGCCTGTTAGTTGGCATAATTGAATATTAGCCACCCAATCTGATTTCTTGTGGTAGCGATAGGTTTTACCAATCAAAGCGAAAACGATTTGAAATTCACAACCTGACAACTTTGCGTCATTTTTCGCTAGTGCATTAGTTAACTCATGCGCCAACCTATCAAAGCCGTTCTCAATGTCTGCTTTCACAACTGGCCTATGGTCATTTAAGTTGATTACTTTTTCTGCTTGATGCATACTTAACCTCGTTAATTCGTTAACAAAACCCCGCTTTTTGGTTTCCACGCCTGGCGGGGTTTTTTATTGGTGTAACCCGTTTGGTTCAAGTGGGTCAGCCTTGGCTGCAAGCTCAGTCTCACATGTCGCACATAGCCGCTAATAATCGGTGTTAACCTCCGCTTGCCAGTTAACTGCCTTACCGATACACGTTTATTTATTAACCCTAACCACAGTGTGTAAAACTGGCTCTCATAGAGACTCGGGAAAGCGCCGACCGCATTTTTGCAATCCGCATAACGCTTTGATGAAGGTGCCTACTCCTTTGAGAATTAATACGTTACTCAAAGTGGTTGCAACTAGGCGAAGCACCTTCTCAAAACGCCCTACACTTTCGCAGTAGGCGCGGCCATGGTCGTCACCTTGGCACCAACTCGGATGAATAAGTCCTATTGCTTACCGTTACCGATACTAGAAAGCGTTGCCGGTGCCTCGCCTTATCCGAACGTTCTCTGGCCCATGGCTTTGTCGGTTAATTCCGTGGGGTTTATAGTGGGCACCCTCATTCGCCCACAGCCAGCAGCAATAACGCTTTGATGAATGACTGACCGATACCACACTGACCAAGCCCATTGCCCGTCAGGGCGCTTCTTGCGTTACATCCCTAGCAGTCATTCTCAAAACGCCCTCGTTCCTTAATCGTGGTGAGGGCAACCACGGTCTTTTCGGTGACAAGGGAGACACACCCCTTGGGCGGTGTCTAGCAGTTAAGCTACTGCCGCCAGATAAATGTCATCGTTTGCAGATGTTTTTAAACTTAAACAGCCGCTACTAGACAACGAAACACTCTCACCCAAAAACCCCGCGACTCGGCAGGGTTTTCGGTTTTAATGACTCTAAATATTGTCTGTAGACTAGAAGCGCCAACCCACTTCATGTGTAAGACGGTAATTGCCTGGCACTTGTAAATTCACCGAACTCACGTTAGCGAGCTTCGTAGACTCGCCAGCGGGTAGTTCGACTTCTACATACTCAACCTTTTCAATTGGCTCATAGCCAACTGCTAAGTAATCACGCTCTACAACGAGCGAATCAACAGAAGAGACGGTAAACTTTGAATCAACAAAGTCTTTGGCCTGAACCACTTCAACTTCTTCAATCTGATCAACCATTTCGGCGTGACCAGAAGAAGCAAGCGCGGCGGCTAAGCCAATAGCTGCACCAATAACTAAAATTTTTCGCATTTCAGTTCCCTTTTATTGTTATTAAAGAAAGCACTGTGCTTTCACCGACTTAACCCCAATTAAGGGGTTTGTGGTCTTGTCTCTCCAAGTGTCACCTTTGTCTTTCGCCGCTAGCTAAGGTCGCTAACCATGTCCGAGTAGCCCAACACTCTTATGGCTTCTGCTTCGTTTGTCTGAATGTCCTCGCAACACGGAAGAGGATTGCTCAGGCGGTACATTCAGGACGTTTAAAGCGCAACATCAAACGCTTACTGCTAAGGAATTACTTGCTTAATTGCTCTTTCAGTAGGTAACCTTCAAGTGCCCAAATTTTGTTTTTGGCGTTATCACGCGCAATCTCTCGCCCAATCTCTTCATCGAAGTTTTCAGGGCTTGCACAAGCTGATTCACCAAGCACAGTGAATCCGTTTTCAAGCGTCAAAAGGCAAGCAGTAAATGTGGTGCCGGGGAAAATATGGTATTGCTCTGCTTTGATTTTGCTTTCAATGATTTCAGGTGTTACGCGTGGCGCAGTTAAGCCCTTTTCCTGAATTTCACTTTCAATATCGTTGTCGTTCATCTTCTTTCCTTTGGGTTGATTTTTGATTAGCGCTCTATCCTGATAACGTCCTCTAGCGGCCTTTACGCGTGACTAATTCAAAGCCAACATCGTTTTATCACCTCGGCACAGGGCAAAAACGCTAATAAAAAACGGCTACAAAATGCGTAGCCAAAGATATCAGGGTTGCAGGAACCTATTTAGCCAATAGCTGTTATTTGCCATTAGCACCATTACGGTAATCACAATGGGTAAAACAATCACCGACAAACGAAATTGCCAGTCGGTTTTAAATTCGTGCTTAAAACTGCGCACTTGACGCTTACACCACCACACGAACGGCGAACGCATTACGCTGCATCCCTATCAGGGATAAACGATGGCTTTGGCTGTTTGCGTTTAGGGTCCAGTGGAATTACCTTGCTCATGCTGCCTCCTTCTCTTCGGGCTGGAAGTGTTCGCGTAACGTGTCTACACGCTCAGCTTGCGGGGATTTGATATCGCCTCGCGCAACTTTATAAAGCCACGCAATAGGAATTTTGGTTGCCTTACTGATAGCAGGAAGCTCACCTCTTTTGCTGTGAGCAGTCTTTAGTTTTTTTATAATCGTTGCTGTTTTCATAAGATGAGTATTATTCCGGCATATGGATTATTAGTAACACATATGTGGAGCATAATCTCAACTTTGGAGACTTTCAACCTGATTTTGAATTATTTTCTACTATGAATCACATTTTAGTGGAGTATTTGCGCAAACTGTATTTTGCAGAACTGAAGCTTGGTGAGGTTTAAGGATAAAGTTAAGGCACAAAAAAACCGCCCGAAGGCGGCTTATTAATATCCCATCTATTATCTTTTACTTTGTATGAGCAGAGTCTTGTTAGGCATTAAATGCAGAGCAAAGAACGCTGCTGCAACTACTAGGGTGACTGATATAATTTGAAGCGTTAGAAGTGAAACATCGACACTGGCGGTCGTGTTTGCTCTTACAGGTGGTGACAAAATAAAGGCGTAACCCATATTAAACACTCTACCACTCACTTTTAAAGTGAATGGTGGAAAAGCCAGCATAAAAGAGATTGCCAGGCTATAAACGAATAAAACAAAGGGTCTATTGATTTCCATATACTTGGTTCCTACTTATTACTTTACTTACCTTATTACCTTTCAGAATTATATTGAAGTGATTTTGTTCAAGTCTCTTCGATAATAGTTTGTGAGCTAGTTACCAAAAAAATACCACTGTATAAATGAACATGAGTCTAAAAGGTGCATTATTGTGGAATATATTCCATAATATACCGTGTATTAATCAAAAAGATTTATTTTTATAGGAACCGCGTAATGGATAATAAGAAGGTTTTGGTAAAAAACTTACGCGCTATTTCTCAGGCCTTGGGCTGTGAAACTAACGCATCTAAGTTTGCAAAGCTGATAAATGAACGCGCTGGCGATAACGTTATTGACAGAAGTTACGTTGCCAGAATTCTAAAGGACTCGCCTAAAGATCCAGCTAACATTAGTTTCGACAAGCTATCGACCATAGCCAATGCTCTTAATGTCGATGTGTGGCAGATAGTTCACCCAATGGGCTTCGATAGTAAAGGTAGATCTTTAGCTTCAAGTAGCGCATTAGATGGAAATATATTGAAACGCGCTGTTAAGTATTCAATCTCTGCAGCTGAAGAACTTAAAAACGAGAACTTGGACTTTATTTCAGAAATGGCCGAGACCGGCTATCTTTGCATGGTGAAGGGAGAAGACGAAAAGCTTGGATTTGAACTAGCCAAGCTTTCTCAAAAATATTCTTAATCCGCTTCGCTAAATTCCCTTTCAAGAGATTCCGCGCTGTCTAGCAACGAATCTCTTTTTTGTTTCCACTCAACAAGTTTTTTAAAACGCTCAGTTTTACTTGGTAAGTTCTCAATTTCTCTATTTTCAGATAGCAAGAGCAATGCCTTGTTCGTCATAATACCCCACTTCGCCAGTCGTGAGATAAGCTTATATAAACCAACTACGACTACAAATAAAACGGTTGTCATAAATACAACTGATAAAGTTAAACCCATGGCTCTAATTCCTTTTTACTATTGCACACAACAAGGGTAATACTGCCAAAGTAATAAACCCTGCATTAGTGAGTGCAATGACCTCTGAATAAAAAATGTTTGTTATAGCAGCATCCGTCAGCTTTATATCTATTGCCCTAAAGATATGACAAAAGATGGCAATCGCCTCTAGCACTGCGCTTGTTATGAGAGCGTACAGCGGTGCTTTATTTCGAGCAACCAGAAAGAAAAGCGCACCCAAGTAGACAATATCTATCAAACTCCAATAGAAATATCGCCATACTTCACCTGGGTCATACGCTTTTATCGGGCAATCTAATAAGAAGGATAAGAAATAGAACGAAAAAAGTGTGAAACAAAAAGCCAAATGCTTCCATTTCCGCATAGCAGCTGAAGCGATAACACTACCTAACAATAACTGCATAGATAGGTTGTCAAACAAATCTGAATCAACCGCTATTACACACTCTTCCATCCTAGTTCCTTATTTACGCTTCTTACTACCGCCTGTTTTTGGTTTATCTCGGTCGTTACCGTTACCGTTACGAGGCATCGTTATGCTCCTATTTTTAAGTTTAATGCAAAAGTGGATTATTATCTACAATTAAGTAATAATTGATCCACATAAAGAATATTAGCATATATGCACACTCTTGCAGCACATCACTAGTGTGGTTTAAAACGAATGCCACTTTAGTATACGCCTGCATTGAGTAATGACCTCTTGACGCTAAATGCAACCGAAAACGTTTCTCTGCGACTTATATTGCAACCGCTGAAAAGCTCAATTTTTTGCTAGTGTTGGGGTATCAAAACTACTGGGGTGTAACGTGGACAAAAAGCGGGGCGAAAGAATAACGAACCTCATGCGCGAAAAGGGTTTCACGCGTGACGAGTTTGCTATGCGTTCTGGCTACTCCATAAGCACCATCAGCAAGATCAGGAACGGACATGACTTTACAACTGATGTGCAAGCCGTTCTCTGCTCCTTACTTGAAACAACTCCTAACTACCTACACGGCTTTACCGACCGCACCCCTCAAATAGAACACATTTCATCGAAACTGACAACCCACAAAGACCCAAGGGTTATTCAGTTAATCCATGATTTTCTTGATATTTGCGACACAGAATAATCTCTAAAAATCAAATTGGGATTATACGCACATTTTTGTTGACAATAATAGATTGTGGATTATACTCCATTTGTGGACTGTAAATGGAGGATAAAAAACATGACCTCAACATACTTAGATTTATTTAAGTTTCAGAAAGACCTAATTGTTGCTCGACTTACAAAGAACGTGATGGACGGTAAAGCGTACACATGGTCTGTTGTATCGGGTAACACTATTCAGCCAGTTACTGTGTGCTTGGATGAACAATCTGATATTCCAGTAACCCTCCCTAAAGAAGTTGAACGCGCTTTGCGCTTTGCGCGGTGCGCTTGAAACCTTCAATCGTGCGCCTAACGGTTACCACATTGATGACTTTCTCTACAACGTAGAAGGTAAAGCCGCATGAATACCAAATTCAATATTTTCCTAAAGCCAGGCACCACCGTGTCAATTAACGGCAAAGAGTTTGATGACCGGATGTGCATTATTACTGAACAATCCATTGATGTAATTCGCAATGCTATTGGTGACTCAGTTCAGCAAGTTATAGGTGAACGCGACTTTCAGCCGCAGGCACACGCGCACCGCTTTGACAGATACACCTATCTGCCAAAGCTGACTTCTACTTGCGAAGTAAATGTTTATGAAGGTGAGTTATCGCCAGCGGAACAGCGAGTTTACGACTTGATTGTTGTCGGTATGGGCCAGCAACAAATCGCTGACAAACTTTGCTTGTCGCTACAAACCATCAATTTTCACTTCACTGCAATAAGCAGAAAGAAAGGCGTTAATTCAACGCGTGAAATCATTGCTCTGCACTACATGGGGCGTGACAAGTTTATGGAAGCGAGGAAAGCGGCATGAATCTTACTCAACGCGAACAGCAGGTTTATGACCTGATGATAACAGGCGCCAGTCAGCGCACTACGGCTAAGGTAATAGGCTTTTCAGTGCGAAGTGTTAAGCAGCACTGTGCCAACATTTTCAAAAAGCTAGACGCTCATTCAACGCGTGAAGTTGTAGCGAAGCACTACATTGGAATGGGTTATACCAATAAGAACGGCATTCCAGGTGTTGAATTGCTTTCTAAAGCTGAACGCCGCGTTTACGACCAGTTAGTTACCGGTGTGAGCCGTAAAGAAATTGCCGCCAGGCTTTTCCGCGCAGAACACACTATTCGCTTTCACCTGAGAAATATCAGCATAAAGCTAGGCACCAACTCAATGCTTGAAATAGTCATTAAGCACTACACAAGCGGTCAAGGAACTGAAATGAGGGAAGCGGCATGAGCAGTCAATTTGAAAAAGAGTTTGAAGTTTTTCTCACGGCCAGTGAACTCACCAACCTAAATCGCATTTTTAACATCATTGGCGAAGAAGCACTTAAAGCTAATTACTTCACCAAAGCAGATATTGCCGATGTTTATTCAGTTCTTGAGAAAGTGCGCATTGCTAAAGATGAAGCAGAGTGTGACGAGGTGACAGCATGAGCACGTTTTTATTTGCAATCGGATTGTTTGTTTTGATGGGCGTTTTTGCGTTCCTAGTTGGCGCTTTCATTCGCATTGGTTACGGCGAGCTTGAGGACCAATGAACACGGTATTCACACTTATTGCGATAGCACTAGTGTCACTCTTTTTTATCGCTGTTATCTCAACGGTAGAAGCAATAAAGAGCATTGATTTTAAGAAGTAAACAGCGCCCCCGAAGGGGCACACACCACGGCTGCAATCGTTTTGGAAGAGAGAGCAGCCATAGCAACGAGGATGATAAACGATGGAAATCCGAACCACAAACACTAAAGGCTTATTTTGCCTTCAATGGCGTGATAGTGGCGTAAATGGCAGTGAGCATTTTACTCGCCTAGAAACTATCACCAATTCACGTGACACCGATGTAACGCTATGTCGTGAAGGTGTACCTGGCACAACGCTAAACATCGATTCTGATGCAGTAGACGCGTTTTTTGAAATGGCTAACAACGTTGATGTGCCTATTGATGTAATCAACCCTTTTCCAGCAACTGAAACAGTTCCATCGTCTGCCAAGGATGGCTCTTTTTCTGGTCGAGTAATGACAAAAGTTCGTGTAGGCATGAAGGCTCAAATTAAAACCAGTTGTGTAGAAGGAAAACTACACATGGGTAATGAGTTCATCATAGCTGGCGAGCCAAGAGATCTTTGCGGCACTGAAGTTGTAGCGCTTAATAATCTTGACGGCTCTCGATTCAGTGCTGGCTATGACTTGTCAATGTTAGAAATAACCGACCTAGGGGAAGCAGCGTGATTTCAAGATTCTTTGTTCACAAATCTGTTAGCACTGCAAACAAGTGGTGCCGAGTAGCGAACTCTTTAAATTTCGTTCAATTCAATGTCGTTTCAGTTCCTTCAGGCTGGATCGTGACTTCTGCAAAAAAGGAGCAGGTAAATGGGTAACATGATGAAAAGCAGCGGTTTCGACTTAGCACCGCAAAACCTAGAGCAAGCAATGCAATTGGCGAACATGATTTGTCACAGCCAGCTAGCGCCAAAAAACTACATGAACAAGCCAGAAGATACGCTTGTTGCAATGATGATGGGGCATGAGCTTGGTTTAAACCCTCTTCAATCAATTCAGAACATCGCAGTCATTAATGGACGCCCTTCTATTTACGGTGATGCGCTATTAGCGCTCGTTCAAAACTCGCCGGTGTTTGGTGGCATTACAGAAAGCTTTGACGAAAGCACCATGACAGCAACTTGTACGGTATGGCGTAAAGGCGGCGAAAAGCACACCCAAACTTACAGCCAGAAAGATGCGGAGTTAGCAGGCTTATGGGGCAAGCAAGGTCCATGGAAGCAGCACCCAAAGCGCATGTTAGCAATGCGTGCACGCGGATTCGGCTTGCGTAACCAGTTCGCAGATGCGTTAGCAGGCTTGGTGACTCGCGAAGAAGCTGAAGACATGGATAGAAGTGAGCGCGATATTACGCCACAGCAATCCGCGCCACAAGTTGAAAGCAAGCCAGCCCTACCCGTTTACACGCAAGAGCAGTTCAACGATAACGCGAATCAATGGGCTAACGCCATTAGCGCAGGCCGCGCAACGCCTGAAAAAATTATCGCCATGGTGTCGAGCAAGTATGACTTGCCTAAACAAATCCGTGAGCAAATTGAAACAATCGTAGACGTAGCAGAGGAAGCGTAATTATGAATTTCTTGACTGACCTTGTGCAGGGTTCAAAACAATGGCTAGAAGTTCGCAAGAACTACTTCACTGCAAGCGAAGCTGCGGCAATGCTCGGCCTTAGCAAATACACCAAGCGTAGCGAGTTACTTGAACAGAAAGCGACAGGCGTAACGCCAGAAGTGACCGACCAGCAACAGCGTCTATTCGATAAAGGGCATGAAGTTGAAGAGTTGGCGCGTGTAATTGCTGAAGCTTTTATTCAAGAGGAGCTCTACCCAGCAACTATCACAAACGAAATTGAAGGTTTAAAGCTTCTAGCTTCAATGGATGGCTTAACCATGATGGGCGATCGCGGCTGGGAATGCAAAATGTGGAATGCTGAGTTTGCTGAAATGGTTAAAAACGGCATCGTACCAGATACGCATTGGCCGCAGCTTGAACATCAGATGCTTGTAAGTGGTGCAGAAAAGATTTTATTCACCATTGCTGATGGCACCGAAGAAAAGCGCGAACAGGTGTGGTACGTGTCGCAACCAGAGCGCCGTACGCAAGTCATCAACGGATGGAAGCAATTTAAAGCAGACCTTGAAGCATACGTTCCTGCCGAGAAAGTAGAAAAGGTAGAAGCAGAGCCAGTACGCGAATTGCCAGCCATCAACTACAAGATGAATGGTCTAGCACTAGAGTCAAACCTAGAAGCGTACAAGCAAGCTGCCACTGACCTTGTGGCGTTATCTGAAAAGCCGCTTGAATCAGACCAAGACTTTGCTGATGCCGAAGCGCGTCAAAAGGTTTTTACCAAAGCTGAGAAGGACATTAAAGACGCATGTGATCGCGTTATGGGTGAGATTGATTCCATCGATACCTTTGTCAAAGACATGCGCTTTATCAGTGAGCAAATCCGTCAAGCTCGCTTGGCTGAAGGCAAGCAAATCAAAGCGCGTAAAGAAGAGTTGCGCAAAGAGATTCTTGATAAGGCTAACCGTGAAATTGGCAAGGTAGAACAAGCGGCAGAGCAGAAAGTAAACGCTCCACTACCTCACTGTAACTTTGACCCGTTCACCGCCATGAAAGGCAAGCGAACCATTGAATCATTACAAGATGCCGCTGACGGTGAAGTAGCAAAAGCGAAAATTAAAATCAATGAGTTCGTTGAAGTAGCACAAGCCAACATGCTTGTTATTGCCGATAACCGCGAGTTCGATTTCCTCTTTAACGACTGGGCCCAAATTGCTTTCAAGCCTACCGAAGATTTTAAAACTCTGGTTACTGCGCGTGTTGCTACTTACCAAGCTGAGCAAAAAGCCAAAGAAGAAGCGGAGCGCGAACGCATTCGTCAAGAAGAAGTTGCCAAACTGCAGCGCGAAGCTGAAGCAAAGGCACGAGCAGAACGCGAAGCCGAAGCGCAGAAAAAGCGCGAAGAACAAGCCAAGCGTGACGCGGAAGAGAAAGCCCGTTTTGATGCTGAAGTGGAAAGCAACAAGCAGTACGTTGCAGCAACAAACCAGTTAGCACAGGAAGCCCACACCAATGAGCCAAAAGAAGAAGTTCAGCCAGAACAGGAAGCGAAGCCAGCGCCTAGCGTGGTTCGACAAGAACAAGCCCCATCGCGCCAGTATGGGCTAATGGAGCTTAACGCAATGGACCAACTAGCCAAGCTAGTAGAAGAGGCAAACAAGCCTTACGCAAATGACTTACGCCAGTTCGTTGAGTCGGTTAAGGCTAACAACTTGAAGAAGGTGGCGTGATGTTTTTAATCGAGTACGCAAAAGGACACTTTATTAACGGTGACAGCATAATTTCTCTGCACATTAACGAAAAGCGAGGTGTGCGCTTTTACGCTGGTGTTGACACTGAAAATGAATTTCAAGTGGAAGAAGGTTATGAGGGTACATTTTTAAATAACCTTCAAGCTATAAATAGCAATATTAGCAACATTGAAGCTAGCTACTTGAAGCCAAAAGAGAAGGTGGCGTGATGGATATTAAGCAGTTCGACAACACTAGCTGGGGCGCGAATATGTTCGTCATCCACGAAGGTGAAAAGAAGTACGTAATTGCAGTGGATTTCACTGAGCGCCTTCTAGCACTTACACCTGAACGAGCAGATTACCCAGCAGACGAATGGAGTTGGGTTCGCTGCGAAAACATTAAGTTAGAGGCGGTTTAGGCCACCTCTGTAACTTTTCTTACTAAAAGGTAAAGAATTTTATGATTTTTAAAAATGCAAAGATTTATACATTTACTCAGCCGCTAACGCTTACTAGCGAAATGCTTGAAAAGGCTTTAGGTGAACATGAATTTCGCCATTGCGGTTCACAAGACTTGGCTACGATGGGCTTTGCTCGCTGTATCGGTGGTTTATTCGCACACTCTGCACAAGGCATGTTCACTATCCGCATTCAGAAGGAAGAAAAGCTTTTACCAGGCAGCGTAATCAATCAAGAGCTTGAAGAAGTAGTTGAGCGCATCGAAATGGAAACAGGTGCACCGGTTGGTAAAAAAGCAAAGGCTGATATAAAGCAAGAAATTATCACCAAGTTGCTGCCACAAGCTTTTACAGACCGCAAAAGCACCTACGGCACAATCATTCCTGAAAGCAATCTAGTTATCGTTCACGCTGGTTCAGACTCACAAGCTGAAGCATGGCTTGCAATGGTTCGTAAAGCGATTGGCTCACTTCCTGTTGTGCCATTTGTTCGCCGCAGCATACAAGCAGAGCTAACGCGCTGGATATCTTTACTTAATACGCCTGACACCATCAGTCTACTAGAAGAAGCGGAGTTAAAAGCTACTGATGATACAGGCGGCCTAGTGCGCGTGAAAAACCAAGAACTAGACAGTGCGGAAGTATCTGCACACTTAGACGCTGGCAAGCTGGTTCAGAAAGTAGCGTTTGAATATGAAGATGCATTTAGCGCAGTGCTTTGTGAAGACGGTTCAATTAAGCGCATCAAGTTATCCGATCACGTTCTTGAAGAAAATGACGATATTCCGAAACACCAAGTAGAAGCACGCTTTGATGCTGATGTTTATCTGTATGTAAGCACCCTGCTCGGCTTTATTAAGTTGATTGATAGTGAGTTTCAGTTAACCGAAGAAAGTAGTAGCCAGCCTGACTCTGATGAAGTTGAAGAAGACCAACCAAACCCTTTCGTAAACAGTGAAGGTAAAGACGTTTTCTACGATGAAGC
>CEUX01028849.1_pt1 | contig 52619 bp, 69 predicted proteins | sample 531361 | NCBI WGS metagenome assembly CEUX01 (sample SAMEA2622736, study PRJEB7988) | marine metagenome | isolation source: saline water (ENVO:00002010), including
GGTTACTATTAATAAGATAAATGCCACAAAAATGGGCCATAATCTTGATATAATCATTATCGCTTCCGAGTCCATAATGATATTATTTATAAGATTTATAGAGTTAATTATGTAGGATAGTGTAAAATTGCGTTATCGAAGTCTTTATAGTAATCTCTATTAGTTTTTAAATGATATTGTTCTGCGTATATTTTATGCTTGTCTATATGTGACTTAAACACCCATTCTGATGGTAGATATTTAATTGAAAAACCATTAACTTTTTTAACGCTTTCCCATATGTAATTTTGTACCCCATATCTAGGTATGGAACACTTACCTTCTTTATAGAAATGTTCTTGATAATATTCTGGGTCAGTATAGTACCATTGCCCAACATGTGTAAAATCATGAGAATTAAACTTTAGAAAACTATCGTGTAATTCGCATTTATCTTTTTCTTCTAAATTTTGCCAATGTCTATGTATTGCTACTAATTCTTTTGTCTTAGTTGGATAATCAATCATTGGTGATGGGTTTTGATTCCATAACATATCAATATCCATATAGATAGTTTGATCTGTTTCTTTTGCATTAATAAAAGTAGGATTAAAAAATTTAAACATATTCCAATGAATGTGTTTTTTAATATCTGTTTCTAATAATGGATGAATAACAAATCTAGGATCAAGACCTCTAGAATCATCTGTATAACAATGAAAAGTTATGTCGTGTTCTTGAATAGGTTTAATTAATGCGTTTGCCAAGTCAGTAGTTAAACTGCCTTTCAGTTCTTTACCAAATTTTAATATGCAAAAATGTATCATTGCCAGTTATTTATAATTTACCTAATACTTCATACCCCTTGAAAGTTGACTTATATCTATCATCTTGTCCTAGATAAAGATATTTGTAACCATTTTGTTTTGCCCAAGCACACTCATGTTCTAAACTTTTAATACCTAATCTCAATTTTGGTGTTTCATAATCCCATGCAAATTGTAATGCCTCTATGTTCTTTTTATCTAACTCATACAATAAACTAAATGCAACAAATTTTCCATTATGATAATATCCTATAACTTTATGAGCTCTAATATCATTCTCAAATATAGGTTGAACAGATTTAAATTTTTTGTGATCGCAATATTTTTTGTATATCTTCTGAATCTCTTTTAAATTAGGATTATCTAAAATAAGAGAATTATCGTATATTTTGTAATTAGTTTTCGATAGCTTAATTCGACAGTATATCATCTTTATACTCTTTATCAAAGTTTTTATAATATTCTGTATTTTCTAAGAAGTCTCTTGCTAGTCTAAGTCTTTCTCTACTTTGTATAAACAAACATGGTTTGCCAAAGTTCAAATTATATCCTAATACCTCTTCATTTGCGTCTGGGTGGTCTTCAAGTACCACCAACCTTTTTGAGAGATTTTTGGTCAGACTATTTTTTTCGTCCAACAGGCTTTTAAAGGTCGCTCCCTTTAGCACGATCAATATGACATCAAGTTCACCTGATATGAGTTTGTCATAATCATATGTAAATGTATCTTCTAATACTTTTACTTTACCCTCTGCCCAAGCCTTTTGTGCATAAGGACAAGGTGGAAGTCCACCAAATATTTCATTTGGTCTAGATAGAGTTGACTTAATCCAATACTCTACTTCTTTTTCTAAAGATTGTCTTTCCATTTTATTAAGTATAGATTGTTTCATTCCTATATTCAAAAGTTCTTGTTCCTTTTTAGTTTCTTCTAAGAAGTCTTTCATATTGCTCTCACCGTAAAATCTATTGCTATTCTTTTCTTATCTGATATAATATCAGATGCTCTATGTGGTTTTAATGAATCAAATATTGCAAAAGAAGTTGGTTTAATAAAATGATCTTTGCCGTCATAATGAAATGCACCACCATCTTCTTCTGTCCAATCACTATTACACAATCCTAAAATCTTAATAACATTATCTTTCTCATTATGATCTGTATGAACATTATCTTTTCTAAATTTATCTTTCATACTAATCCCACAAAAATAAATCTCTGGGTGGAAAAAATCTTTACCCCCATTCTCATATATTTGTATCAACAATCCCATAGCAATACCTGCTAACAATGGATGTTTAGGATCATTATTTTCTATTACATCTATCTTTAAATGTTTATCTTCAAAAGGTAACCCTTGTGGGTATTTCATATTCCAATTGTTATCATTTATAGATGTATGTTTAATCATGTCCAAATAAAATGGACTACAACAATTATCTAAAATCTTAATCATTACATTATCATAGTATCTAATTTAAATACTTCAGCAAATCTTGTTTTTATAAAACTTCCTCTATAAAAATTATATGCCTTAATTCTTTCATTCCAACCCTTACCAATATGGTCATGAAAAGCTTCAATCGCACCTAATTTTGCTGGCATTTGTACAGTTATATCAAACCAAACATTTGCTTCAAAAGTAGTATATTTTTGATTGTAAGGAAATGTATCCATGTACATAACGCCTATTGGTTGATTACGCTTTAATGATTGTACAAGATCAAAACACATTCTATGGTCTTGATGCCAATCCTCTTTCCAATGGGTGACAATTAAGTCATACTCTTTTAATGTAGCAGAAACTTTATTATTTTCTAACCAATCTTCAAATTCTCTAACTAAATTTGCATCTACTATTGGTCTATCAGTTTCGTATAATTCTTTAGGAAAAAAGATAGTCTTATGTCCTAACGATACTGTTGACTTCTCTATTGCTTCGTCTCTGTTACCATTATCAAACATGATGACATTATCAACAATGTCACCCTTGTCTTTCATTTTCTTAACTGTTCCACCCATTGCCAATTCAAGGTCATCGGCGTGTGCTGTAATAACCAATACTCTCATTATTACGCCGACGCTTTAGCTGCGTTTTTAGCTTCTTGGATTTCTTTTCTTCTTGCCTTTACAGCTTTTCCAATTTCTGCTAGTGCTTTTCTTGCTCTAGTTCCAGCAGACTTCACACCTTTGTCTGTAAACTTTTCGTTCTCAACTTTGTATGTGTCTATTGCTGTTAGTAATGTGTCATGTGATTCACTCATGATATTCTCCTTTTCATTGTTAATTATCTTCCCTGAGAGTTGTAAGCCTTAAATTGTCTTTTCTTATGTTTATTCATAGAAGACATTTTAACGCTTCTGTTTTTTTTACTCTGAGAAGTTTTCTTTGGTGCTGGTTTATCGTAACCTGTGTTTCCTTTTCCCCACATAATTACCTACCCAACTTCTTTTTTCTACCCCAAGGTAGTTTTATTGTTGTTGCCATCTCTTTTCCTTTTTTGGTTAGATATTCGACTCCAATAAATTTGTCTTTCTCAAACTTAGTTTGAATAGCTTTAACTGCTCTTTTCAAACTTAGTTGTTCAGTTTCTTCTTCAAGTCCTGCTGGATTCCAAAACTTGAATATTCTCATCTTCTTTGCCATCGTCACTCCTTTTGTGCAAGTTAATAAAACATTCTGCATCTATCAAGATTAAAGGATTTGATTTATTGCGTTTCATTACTACAATAGGCTCATATCCTTTACAATTTTCTTTTGCTTGATTATATGATTCCCAAACATTAATTTTTTCTTGATTTTTACATTCGATTGAATATGGAAATTTTGTTCTTGCGTCACGAGCCATAATTAAGTCTTCGCCACCTGATCCCATACTTCTTGATTCTATATCTTCTTCATGGACTTCTAATTTTTCAATTAGGATATTACGCATCCATTGCTGTAATCTTCGGCCCTTTGCTTTTGCTGATGATGTTTTCATTAAACCATTTCCAATAATATTTGTCGTTGAAACATTCAATCAATTCAGAGGTTTCAACTTTGTTTTCCTTTATTAACTTCGCCAAACTTTCATATTCATATATATCAACTTTTCTGATCCTGCCTGTTTTCATTTTTGAACAGACGATCCAAAATCTAATTTGCTTTTCTTCCTCTAACTCTATCACGACTCATCTTATTTGTCAAGACATATTTTCGTTGTGGGTTAACCATTACATTCATCTTGACCATTAAGTCACGATTTAGTAGGATTCTTGTTCTATTTTTTCTATCATCAATAGTAAATAGAACATCTTTATATTCTTTACCTGCAAATTCTATGTCTAATTTTACAACATATCTTGATTCGGAATAATCTCTTAGTCCACCAAGATTTACTTTTTTAATATGATCTAATGGTGTTTGCATTTTCTTACCGAATAAATGCCAATGTACCATTTTATTTTTTGCATCATATTTAATATCATCACCATGTATTACTGGCAATGATGAATTACCACTATCAAATTTTGAAATGATTGGGCCAAATGGTTTTACATCTACCACTTCTAAGAAACCACACTCTTCTGGTGTTGCTTCTCTATGTTTAATATCTTTCCAATAATTAACCAACTCACCTATAAGATTACCACCAGTTGCTTTTTCTATTCCCTCTGACCCTGGCGAATGGTTTACTTCAATAATTTTTGGACCTTCTTTACTTGGAATAAAATCTACTCCAACATACTTACCTTTTATTTTCTTTGCAGCTAATAAAACTCTTTCTTTTTCTTCTGTTGATAAAGTATATTTTGAAACTTTTCCACCTTGAGAATAATTTGATCTAAAGTCACCTTCAATTATATGTCTTTTCATAGCACCAACTATTGTTTTACCTAATACTAATACTCTTATGTCGCCATCTGTTTTAATATATTCTTGTATTAGAAGTTCAACATCTTCATCAATCTTATATAATAATTGTATTGTTGCATTATAACTTCTTTCAGATTCAATAAAGATAACTCCAACACCTTTTGACCCTGTTGTTGTCTTTAGAATTAAAGGAAACTTTTTACCTAACTTTTCAAGAGCATCTTCAGCAGAATCTTTATTAGGAATTAAAACTGTTTTAGGTTGATCCAAGTCAGCACTTTTTAAATTTAAATATGTTCTATACTTATCAGAGCATATTTCAATAGTTCTTCTACTATTAACTAAAGTAGTTCCTGCTCTTTCAAGTTCAGATAAGAAATTTAAATAAGAGTTCTTTTTATGTACATCACCCAAAACTATAACAATTGTTTTAGAAGATAACTCAAATCCTTTTTCATCTTTTGCTCTGTATAATTTACCCTCTTCAATAAAAGCACCATCAATTAAACACTCATAAAATTTAACTCTACTTTTCTTACACTCTTCAATAATTCTTTTTACTGTTGGTGATAGTTCTTTTAGTACATGAATAATTACTATATTATAATCTTCATCTTTAGGAGCATTTTTCTCTTCGTAAAATGCCGTAAAGTTTTTTACTTTTGGATTTTTAAACTGTTCATCAATCTTCATAATTGTCGTCCGTTATATTAAACTCATCTTCCTCAGGTATATTGTCACCACAAAATGGGCAAAATTTTATTTTAAAATACTCTTCGTCCATATCGTATTGCACCGAATATGATGCATCACAATGTTCGCAAAGTATAGTCTTCCTACTCATATATTTATCCTATGGCTATCCTACCTGCTGGGAGTATTTCGCATGTACCTTCATCATCATCACAAACAACTCTATCTGATGGTGCATTATAAGCTGTATGCCAATCACCTGTCAATCCAGCAACTTCGTATTCTGTTACTCTATTTTCAAAGAAGTTTGTGTGATCAGCTGCATTTAATATCCATTCCAACCATGGTATAGGATTGTCTTTAACTTTAAAGTTTGTTTTTAATCCCATTTGTAATAGTCTTCTATCTGCTATGTATCTGATATATTTTTTAACATCTTCCTTAGGTAGACCTTCTGGCTCTCCCATTTTATAAGCAAGATCAATAAACTTATCTTCTAGTTCAACAATCTTTGATGACATTTTATATATTTCTTTTTTCAAATCATTATTAACTATTCTTGCATTCTCAGAACAGAATGCTCTAAATAAATGTGATATACCTTCAACATGTATTGACTCGTCTCTTACAGACCATTCAACAATCTTACCACATCCTTTCATCTTTCCAAATCTTTGAAAATTTAATAACATAATAAAGGATGCAAATAAACTTACACCTTCATTGAATACTGACTTCGCAAGAGCAAGAGCCATGCCTGTCTTAGTACTAGTATCACTATTCATCATGAAGTCAACTTTGTCTGTCATTTCTTTATACTCTAAAAATGAATGAAACTCTTCATCAGGTAATCCTAAAGTTTCATTAAGTAATGCATATGCTCTTTGGTGTATACCTTCTCTTGATGCAAAACTACCAAGCATATTTCTTACTTCATTATTTTTAAACTTAGGAATAAATTGATCGAAATAATTTTGTCCTACTGCAACATCTGATTGAGTAAACAATCTTAATACATTGGTAATAAATTCTTTTTCTACTTCTGTCATAGCACCAGACTTCCAATCTGTTACATCCTCAGATAAATCAACCTCGTCTTCAATCCAATGAATCTTTTCATGTCTAGTTACAAACTCAACTGCCCATGGGTAATAAAAAGGTTTATATGCTTGAGAAAATTTATATAAACTACCACCTCTTTTTTTTAAAATATTTTCAGAGTTTTCTAAGAGAGAAGAAAATCCACCAATTCTTTCACCGTTTACAAATATTTGCGGTACACTATGAATCTGTTTATTATTATTTAATTTTTCTTCTACATTATTAACACGCTGATAAAATTCTAATTTCTCTTCATCTGTTACTAAACTATGTTCAGTAAATTCTATTCCATGTTCATTAAACCAATTCTTAGCATTTAAACAATAACCACAAGTTGGTGTTGTATATATTTGTACATCCATTTTTATTTTCCTTTCTTAACCTTGACAAGCAACACAATCCTCTTCATCTTTTTTGATGTCAGAAAAATCGTTTAATTTATCTAGTGCTACCTTTTGAGAAATATTCTCTGCTTTATTTGATACCTCTGTCCTTAAATAATATAATCCTTTACATTCAGTTTCCCATGCTCTAAAGTGTACTTGCTGAACATATTTTTTCGATGCACCTGCTGGGAAAAATAAGTTTAATGATTGTCCTTGATCTAGATACTTTTGTCTTTGACCTGCAAGTTCAACTAATCTTATTTGATCCAACTCAACTGCTGTTTTAAATACTTCTTTTTCTTTATCTGTTAAAAATTGTAAGTGTTGTACTGATCCATTATTAGTTACAATACCCGTCCACACTTCACCATTATTCATGTCATGGTCTTCTAATAATTTTGTTAGATATTTGTTTTTAATTAAGTGTGATCCAGCTCTTGTTCTATGTGTATATGCGTTTGCCTTATGTGGCTCAATACTTGGTGAAGTAGATACTATCATAGATGAATTGGCGTTAGGTGCAATTGCTAATAAATGTGCATTTCTTTTGCCTGTACCTTTCATGTCTGGTGCTTCACCTTTTTCTTTTCCTAATAATAAAGTTTCTTTATCTGCTTCTGATCTAATAAACTCAAACATTTCTTTATTAATTTTACCTGAATCTTCAAAAGGTATCATATTTTTCTGTAAGTAAGAATGATATCCCATTGCTCCAAGACCTAAACTTCTTTCTTGCGATGCTGAATACTTTGCTCTTTTTATATAGTCTGGTGCATTATCAATAAAAAATTGTAATACATTATCTAAGAAACGAATTAAGTCTCTTACGATTGTTGTATCTTTCCAATCATCATATAGTTCTAAATTTAAAGATGATAAACAACACACAGCAGTTCTATCTTCATTTGTAGGTAAGTGTATTTCATTACACAAATTACTTCCTCTTATTTTTAATCCTTTATCTTTTAAAGCTTTTGGAAGATATCTATTTGCCGTATCAATAAAATTAACATATGGCTCACCTGTTCTAAATCTTGTTTCTAATATTTGTTCCCAAAGTTTTCTTGCTTTAATTGTTGTCCTAACTGTACCATCATTTGGGTCTTTCATTTCCCATAGATCATCTGTCCTTACTGCTTTCATAAAATCATCTGTTACATTTACAGCATTGTGTAAGTTCAAACACTTTCTACCAATGTCACCAGTAGGAATACGAATGCTTAAAAATTCTAATATGTCTGGGTGTGATACATCCATATAAACTGCATAACTACCTTTTCTAGTTTTACCTTGTCTGTATGCTGTCATGTCTGCGTCAACTGTATGTAAAAAAGGTATTGGGCCTGGAGCAATATCTGAAACTGATCTAACATCTGACCAATGTCCACCAACTCCACCACCTTTAACAGACAACCATCTTAGTTCACTTGTATGATCTATAAGACCTTCTAAACTATCTGGTACATAAGATAAGAAACAACTAATAGGTAATGCCTTTGCTTTCTTATTTGGTAATGGTGCGTTTGATAATACAGGTGAAGAATACATAAACCATCCTTTAGATGCATACTCATATATTCTTTGTGCTAATTTTTTATCCCCATAACAATATGCTTGAGCCGCTCTTGCGAATGCATACTGAGGTGATGGCTCATCTTTAGTACAATAATAATCTTTAAGTAATTTTGAGGCTTGATCTGATAAGTTTTTGTCTCTGTTTAAATCTATTTGTATTCCTAAGTATTGCTTCTTCATTATTTTTCCTATCTGTTTGATGGGTATTTAAACCCTCTGTGAGCCTCAAGGCTTTGAATATATTCGTATCCTTTAGCAAGTTCACTAGGAACACATTCTTTCATCAACTCGCCTTTTATTTCGTCTGTTGGTATATAGGGAATCTCATCTTTGTTCGGTATGTTCTTTATCGATAATGAGGTAGGACTATACAGCGCATACCAATGAACAGTAATACCAAAGTTATTCATATAATAATCTTCTATTTCTTTTAAATCAAATATGTTAAGTATTGAAACTGTACATTGTATTCTTTCAATGTGTGGTCTCATTCTATATAAGTTTTCTTCAAACACATCTACATCAATTGGATATCTAATCCACCTAAATTTTTCACCATAATGATCAGCAGAAACTTCAAGTTCTAGTTTTTTAAATTTTTCTGCTAATGCATTTACACTATTACCTTTATAATCTAAAGTAGTTAAGTTTGTAGTAATAACTAGTTTTTGTTTGGCAGCTGCTTTGTCTGAAACTTGATTAAGTATTTCCCAACATCTATCTAATATTAATGGCTCACCACCACACATATGAAACATATGAATACCATCTTCGTGTTCTTTAAGATGTTTTAAAATTTCTCTATGTCTTTTGTTACCTATACTTCTAACTCTAGTATTTTCATATTCTTTAATACCTGTCTCTCGCCACAAATCCCATAAGTTTGCTTGAGTTAATTCTTTACGTCTTGTTGATGAATCATAAGCTCTACACATAAAACAACCAAGATTACATTTGGTGCCAATAGTTCTTAATTTAATTCTTGGTTTTAAAGGTGCTCTAGGAAATTCTGTTAAACCATACTCATCAATCCTTGACATATATTGTTGACGATAAGACCAACCTGTTTTAGATTCTTGTTCATAACAAATTTCACATCCACTTACCTTTTCACCCTTTAACATTTTCTCTCTTACTTTATCCATTTCTGGTGAGTAATGATAATCTAAAGGTAAAGTTGTTTCTATATTCATATCTTTTATTTCTTCCGTTATCCCAGCATCAGCACACAACCTATATCTATTGGCTGCATCTGTAAATGTTTGACAAAAAGGTTTGGTACAATAAGACTTTGACCCGAAAGGGTTTTTAAAATCTTTTTGAAAACTTGACACAGGATTACCCCGTTTATCTTTTAAACCTTTTTCCATTGACTAAGCTTTGTTTTTGCAAGTAAACCATTAAAAGTATTTTGAGCAATAGTATCTTTAATATCTCTTTCTGTTTTACCAGACATTATCATTTCGTTTATATCTTTTTCTTTAATATCACTTGGCCATATTACAACATTATAATTTTCATTAATATATTTTTCAATTTGTTTTACCACTTCTAAATTCCTTGGCTCGTTATCAGGTATTAATACCGATACTTCTTTATTTGCCACTCTTAAATCTGATTGTGCTGTTGCAATACAATTATCTAAAAATAAGCTATCAATTGGACCTTCAACAACATAAACAGTTCTAGACCAATCTACTTTTTCTAAACCGTATATTTTATCCTTGTCTTCGTCAATCTTGATAGTGATATATTTAGGAAACTCGTCTGCCAGAGAGCGTCCTTGAATCGCATACAAAATATTATTTTCATTAAAAAAAGGTATTATCAATCTAGGATGATCGTTTTTAATGCTTGGAAATTTGTTTGTTATAAGTGTGTTGACAAATTTGTAAAAATGTGAGGTGTAATATAAAAGATAATGTTTATTATTAGGAATCATTCTCATGTCACAAAATTTTCTAGCAACATGGTCAATTGGAAGTTGTGATATTTTTTTAATTGATCTTAACTTGGATTGTGAATCTCTTAGTAATTCTTTCACACTTGGTTTTAATTCATCTTCTAATTGTTTAGGTTGATCCCTAAACTTTTCTGTCATAAATTCATTGTATAATTTTACATCAAGAAACTTTAATAGATTTGGTAATGATGCACCTACACCACAATTATGACATTTGTATATGAGACTATTCTCTTTAAGAAATACATATCCCCTTGCCTTCGTTTTATTCTTTTGCGAATCGCCACAGTAGGGGCATCTGAAATTAAATAGAGAATTACTCTTCTTTTTAAACTTACTTAATTGTGATGAAGCTAATAATAGATATTTTTGTTCTAGATACATAACGAACATAATACCACATAATCAAGAGGTTGTCAAGGGTTAATCACTATAAATCTTGTCGCCTCTTCCTTTAAAAATAGGATAGTTATCAATCCGTCTGTAATAATCCCAATCTTTCTTTTTAACTTGGGCATCTTTAACTGCATCAAAATTTTTTAATCCTAATTCTGCTTTTGCTGGTGACATATAATAATGATATCCAACAACATCAATTTCTTGTTTCCACCATGCAACATCTGTCCTTGCTCTTCCGTCATATGCCATCTTTCTTAAAAGAGAAGCATCTTCTTCATTGTCTAGTAAAATCATTCCACCTCTATCAGTAGATAAATGTTTTGTTCTTTGAAAACTAATACACATTTTTGTGGCAGGTTGGTATCCACCTTCTTTCCAATAGACAGCTGCGTCTATAATATTTGGAGTTAAATTATAATAACCTTCCCATTTATTATCTTCAAATTTCCATGCCTGACCAATCTTGTCTAGCATTATTGGAATAGAATGATAAGTGTAAAAAGGTACCTTAGCAATAACAACAGATTTACCTCTTTGAACTTGATCTAATCTGAAACATAATTCTAAAGCATTTGTACAACAATCAGTCGCAACACCGAATGGTGCTCCAAAAAATTTAGCGATAGTTTTTTCAAACTTTACTACTGGCTCGTTTCTTGTAATTTCATCCATTTATAATTCTCGATAACCAAATTAAATGCGTCCAAAAAATGAACATCATCTTTATGTGGTTTTACTTTTATTTGTTTTTTAAGTTGTTCCTCGATTGAAGAGTTGATAACATTTCCTAAGATATGCCTTTCTGATTTTTTTCTGTCTATGAAAGCAGCCTCAAAGTAAGAGTAGATATCACCTCTAGGATCAATTGCTATTCCAATTTGAGGTGATTGCTTTTCAGTTAGTTGTGTATAATCTATACTCAAAAGCTTTGCCTCTTTTCCCCTTAACAATTGTTCTAAGGCATATCCGTAATCAACTTTCATTGATCTATTATTTATTTGTTCATCAAATTCTAGGAGTTTATCCATTAGTCGATTCCGATCATTAATCGGGTACTGAAAAGAAAAATCCTCTCGTAGTGATAAAGTATCCACACCTCCTATATCATCTATGTAATTTAGTATGTCAGATAAATTTTCAAAGTCTGTTGGTAAGATAACATGATTAATATGTAAGGGTGGTTTACATATTAGTTTATTATAATCTTTTAAATTTTGTTTAACAACATCGAAAGCTTTTTTATGTTTAGTTGTTTGTAATGTTTGCTCTTTGTTGTAACCATAAAGCGAAACACGAATATGATCTAGTGTTAATAAGTTAGGTTTTCTTTTGATGTTAATTGGAGTTAATAAAAAACCATTAGTTACAAGTCTAGATTTAAATCCTTTGTCATACAAATCTTTACAGAGTCTATCTATCTCAGTATAAGTAAGTGGCTCTAAACCACCTGATATATTATATCTGTATGGATTGTCTTTAGGGTCTTGATCTAAAAGGGTATCGTAAAAATAGTTATAGTTGGGATTTCTTGCTTGGTAATTTCGTCCACAGAACGAACATTCGAACATGCAACTAACGCCAGGGAAAAGATTAACACGACCAGGAAATTTGTATGTACCATCGATTGCAGCCTGCATGTGACCACTATCTATCAGTGGTTGTAAAGTCTTGTAATAAGCTTTATCCATAGTATATCATCATATAGGGTTTGATTTAAGTTGTCAAGAGATTAATATTTGAAAATTCATGAGTTTATGTAGGACAAATCCAATAACTACACTTCCACCTATCATTACCCATCGCCATTTCTCTAAAGTTCCTACTTTAGCCATCATTTCACTTTTCAATTTATTCATAGCATCAGTTCTTTCTATGTGTTGTTGTCCAATCCTAGCAAGTAGTTCTTCATTATTTTTTGTTATCCTAGCATGTATGTCTTTAATGTCTTCGGCAAACTCTTGTCTTCTAGTTTCTACTACAAAATTTGTGTTTGTAATTGTATCTTCTTGATTAGCAATCTTCTCTTCATGTACCGCCAACATTTTATTGATACAAGATGACACATCTGTTATCTTTGCTATTGCATTATCCAAACGACCATGAATAGATTTCATGTCGTCCATTTCTTTTTTTAGGATTTCTACATCTGTTTGTAAGTCGCTCATCAAGGTATGCTCCGTTTGTTTGTTCCCTTGATTAGCAAGAGATACTACTATTTATCTTTTTCTTCTGTTTCAGATTCAGATTCATAGTATTCTTTATACTGATCTAATAAATCGTTTGTAATCTTTAATTGATTTCTTATTCTAGCAAAGTTTTTAGAAAGTAATTCAAAGTCTTTATCTGTTAATCCAAATATAACTGGGTCAATACCTTGTTCTTCTAACTTAGCAAATACTTCATCTGCGTTCTCACTAGTTATAATAATCCACCTTAAGTTTTCCAACTGTAAAGGAGTAGGCTTTTCTAAATTAAGCTTTTCTCTTTCAACTTCTGTCTTAAATATTTCTAACTTCTTTACACTCGAACAACTAGTAAGGGATGTAATTAGGGTTAGCGATACTAGGACACTCAGTATTAATCTCTGATTTCTTCGTAGCATTTATTTCCTTTTCAGTTAATTCAGCGCCACTTGCTATTTCAATACATCTTTGAGCATTGACACTTCCTTTATTCATAATTCTTTCTATTACTTTGGTTTTCTGTATTGCGAGTTTACCAAAATCTCTATTCTTTTTATTAAATCTTTTATCTAAATCTTCTAAGTCTTTTTTAAGGACACTTACTAACTCATTCATTTTTTTATTTGCAGCTAGTATTTCTTTAAAATCTTCTTTTTGTTTTGTAATTAGTTCTTGTTGTTCTGACACAGCAGACTCTAATTTTAATTGATTTGCTTGTAAAATAGCATTATCACTTCTTAACTTCATAACATAGAAGCCACCGCCCGCAAGAGCGGTAGCAACTATTCCAATTAAAAATAATCTAATTCCTAACATAAATTAGTCTTTCTTCCAAACTGCCCAAACGCCATATCCAATCGCAGCCCAAGCAGCGATCTTAGCAAGTGGACTAAAGAATAATACAACAACGCCTACAGCGATTAATGCTCCACCGTGTAGCGATGTTACTTCTTTACATCTGTCTTTTACCCAACTAAACATATTAGTCTCCTCTAGTTATTAGGTAGATACCTACCTGTTAATTTAATTATATATCTATCGTCATTACTCTCATTGAAAGTAGTATGCATACCTCTATGTACATCTAAAGATACAACATCACCTTTTTTCCAAACCCAAGGTTTGTTATTAAACATAAAATTTTGACCTTCAACATGGTCTTCACAAGCAATAAAGTATCTTACTGCTTTTAATTCTGGTGCAGGTTCCGCCATTGAATGGTTTAACTCTGCTAAGGACGGATCAATTGCCATCCATTTTTTTAACTGTCCTACTAAAGTATCAACATGCGGGTCAACTTTTTGCCCTGGTTGTTGCAGTTGTACTCTAACATCTTGATACTTAACATTAGGAAAAGTTTCTGACGCCCACTTATCTAATAACTCATGCGTACCATATGTATAAACATTATCTTTATTATGACCGTCTGATCTTTCATCACTCGTAATCACTTGTATAAAAGATAAATCAGGTGGAGTCACATTTCCAATATATTCATAACCTGTTTTTGAAAAGTCTGCAAACTCAACAGTATCTTTATAATAATCAAAAGACTTCCATTTAGTCCACTTGCACTCCTCATCTTGAAGGCCTTCAACACAAACTTTACAAGCCTTGCATGGGCATTTAGTTGTGTAGATTGCTTTATAACAATCTAAATCGCAATCACTACAAGCGACACCAAGCAAATCGTTTACGAAATCTTTTAATAACATGTCAGTAATATATATGAAAATGACTAGATTGTCAAGGGTTTAGCTTTGGCTTTTATTCTATAAACATTGATTTGTTTAATTATTTCTTTTTGTCTCATGCTAGCAGGCATTGTACGCAATGCTTTATTCATTAATTTAAGATAGTCCAATCTATCTTTTGCATTTAATTTTTTACTTACATTGTCAAGTGTTGCCTTTGCATTTAAAGGCTCAGTCCTTAAATCAGCTTGTGGATACATTGTACCATATGCTTGACCTCTACCACCAATCGTTACATCTATACCATACTCTTTTAATTTTGTAATTCTTTTCATCTTCTCAATATACTTTCTATATACTGCAGCCTCTGCTGTCTTTCCCATTTCTCTTGCTCTTTGTTCCATTGCAACTGCGGCCTGAACCTTATGTGCATGTTTCTTGCCAGAGTTTTCTATTTTCTTTACACTATCTTTTGCGTCTTGTACAGTTGCAAATTTTAAATCGTGTATTGTTCCTCTAGGATTTTCATCTGTATATAAATCAGAATGTTTTTTTGATCCAGCAGGTTGACCTTTTTTTCTAGGTACTCTAGGAGCTTCTGAAAAATTACTGAATCTTTGCATTTCTTTTTCTATGTCCGTTCCATGCAACAAAACCACCTAATCTTAAACCCCAATATGCTAAGAAGTTTAATACAAAGAAACCATTTACTTCAATATTAATATCTCTAAAAATTTGATCTGATTTTTTTTGATCTAATATTAGTAAAGGATTTCCAGCCTTAGAAGGTTTTAAAGCTGCATATTTGTAAGCATAATCGTGTACAAGTCCACCTAATAATAATACACCTATAGGTGATAAAAATGATCTGAAAAATTTAGGTATGCTTGCACCATCGAATTGAAACTTTGCAGGTATTACATATTTTACACCGTTCAATTCGTAATAAAAATTCTCTGTAATTTCCCATTGTCTTGATCCTAGTAACCACATTTTTAATGCGCCCCAAAATCCTTTTCCTTTTGTTGCAATTCTAATAGGTCTCATTGTTGGATATTTTTCATATTTGAAATTAACTCTTCCGTCAATTTTTTTATCAAATAGATTTATAACCCATCCTAAGATTACAAATACTATAACTGCTGTCCACATCCAAAATTTTAATGCAAGTGTTAATATTAGTGAGAAAATTGATTCCATAAATGCTCCTATCTTTTATTTAACATTCCAAATACCGCATTCGATATTTTTAAAAAATCTGCTTTACGACTGTTAATCATCTTATCTATTTTTGATCTATTCATACTATTAACTTTATCGTAAACTTGCGTGATAGCTGATGCTGTCATTAGATCAACTTTCATTTGTCCGTCTTTAAATCTTACAGGTTTGTTTTGTTTTTTCTTAACAATATCTCTTAATATTTTAATATTGTTTTCAACTAAAGTATATGCATGATTAAAACTTTCTACTTGTTCACATGCTTGTGCAGCTATTCTTGATTTTCTTTCTGCTCTTAACTTTCTATTTTTTTCTAATTTAAGATACCACTCTTTAAATTTTTTAGTACGAGCATCTAATTCTTTTTTCTTTAATTTAACTCCAGGCTCTCCGTCTGGTCCAACTCCAATACCTGCTACATTTCCAGCACCAGCTGCATTCGCAGGAGCATCTTCATCTAAATCTTCAAACTGTTTTGTTTTAGGATTCCAAGTTTTAGGTTTTGATAGACCTAATGCTTTGTCATCATAATATCTTGACATATCTTCTTTTACTTCACTCATGGCTAAATGTTTTTTCAAGTCTCTAAAATTTCTACCTTCAAAACCTAAATGCTCTTTTGCATATTTCATTAAGTCTTTTTCTGCACCTGTGAAAGTAACTTCATATTCAGCACCCATAGGACCACCTGGTGAAACTTTACTAACTTTAATATTTTTCTTCTTAGCTTCTTTCTTTAAATTAGGAATTGTTATACCTGATATATCAGATACCATAGTTGCTTCATTAATCCATTCTTCTTTATGAAGAAGAACATCAGGCTCAACTCCTTTAGTATTTAAGTATTGCATAAACATACTTAAATCTCTTAGAGCACCTTTTAATGTAAACTCACCTTTTGTATGTTTAACAACAGTTAAATTTAATCTCTTACCCATCTGTTTTAAAGCATTTAATACTGCTCTAGGATTTCGATCATACTTTAAATTTAAAGTTCTATCTTTTTTTTGAGCATCATAATACTTAATCATATCTTTTGCTCTTTTAATTCTTTCAGTTCTGCTTTCGTATATGTCTTTAAACTTTTTCATCTTTATTTTTTTTCCTCAATATCTTCTAGAGATACATAAATTTTTTCTTGCGTTTTCTCATGCACCACAGGAAAGATGTCGACCCCTAGGACCGTGTCCACTGGTGCTTCATCGTCAAATGCGATTACTGTATCACCCTTTTTTGCCGACAATTCTTCCTCTTGTTTATTTAGGATATCTTGTTTTAGCACATACTTTCCTTTTGGAAGCTGTTCGCCAAATCCTATAACATTTTCGTTAATAGACCCGTCTAATTCTATTCCATTCTCTGCTAAATAATTAATAAATTCTTTTTCTAAAATATCAGGGTCTTCAAAACCTTCTTTAAAAGTATCTTTTAATAAGAACAATGCAGCCGCATATGTTCCTACTTTACTTCTTAGACCAGGTACTTTGTTGAAAATTTTCTTGATGTTGAATACTAATTTGTGAAGAATAGTATATGAGTTTTTTAATGCTGTTGTTGATAATTCTACTTCGGGTTTAGTAGATTTGTCTTTTAAAATTCTATTTCCGTCTTGATCGATGATCCCTAATTTATAGGCATCTTGTTTTTTAAAATCAGTAGTAAGTAATTTTAAAAATCTATATGTAACAAATAAATCTACAGCTCTTCCCATTTTATAATGCCTCTAATATTTTTAGGATGTCATTGTTAACTTCTACATCCATTAGTTCATTCTCTCTTAACATATTTAGATAGACTAGAAAGGTCTTTAGTAAAGGCCAATGTTCTTTTTCTATCTTGAATAGGAGTAATGTTATGGCTGCGTCTGCACCAAACATATTATTAAGGACTATGAAATGATTCAATAACAGGCGTTCTCTTAATTCACCTGTTTCAACATATCGTTTAAACAATCTCTTGATGTACTTGATACGTTTCAAATCATCGTAAAATTCTTCTTCACCACCTGCCTGATGATTGTTATAATGTTTGATTGCGAACATCATAACATTTTCGCTTGTTATTTTCTCGTACATAACGAGTTACTTTCTATTTAATAGAAGCAGTAATTTGACAAGCGTTGTTTTCTAGCATTTCATAATTAATATTAAGTGATAATCCACCTTCTACTTTATTTGAAATACCATCATCTTTTAAAAATTCGTTAAATGGAGTGTTCTCATCTTTTCCAAATCTTCCACCAAACAATGACATAGGTAAACTCATTGATCCTTTGTTCTCTGTCATAGGTGGATTTGGAGCAAACTCTAAGCCTACTCTACTTAATTTTTCTCTTAATGCAGCTATCGCTTGTTCTGGTAATTCATAAGGTTGATTAGCAATTGCGCCAACGTATGCGTTTAAACTTCTAATTACTTGTGGATTTTCAAGAGCAGCCATATTCATATTTCCGTCCATGCTTCTTACTTGTGCATGTGGTCCTACACCTGACTCTTGTAAATCATTTATTTGTTTAAATGTTTTCATATTTCCTTTTTCCCATTTTTAAATGTGGGCCCGAAGGCCCACACCGTAAAGCTATTTATTAGTTAGCGATATCAACGATACCACTATCTGATCCAGCACTATGCGTTGCTAATACTGCCCATTTGCTACCAGACCATAACAATGTTGCTGTGTCTCCAACAGCTGCAAAGTTTAAGTCAGCATAACCCATAGGGTCTGCAGGTGTACAAACAGATGATCCACCGTCCGTATCGTGAACGATGATTTTGATCTGACCTACTACTGTTCCGTCAGCAAGTGAAGTTGCATTGGAACCTGCAGTTTGTAAAAGTGTCAAAGCTGTTGACACAGATATTGCAGTTTGAGTACCATCAGAAATATCTTCTACTGAGTTTGAAAATCCAATAAAAGATGGTAAGTTGTTTATGAAGTTAGTAACACTAACTTTTTTGTTAATCGGTGTTCCGCTTGGATCATCGATAACATGAAGTAAATCAGCACCAGCTATACCTGTTGAAAGGTCAGTTAACGCTGTTATTTTTTTATCTGCCATTTTGGCTCTCCTTATTTTTAAAACCCCGTATGTATTTGGGGAATATTACTTGTGGCATTTACCACAATCACAATTTAATGTATTACTCTAGTCCGCCTAAGTCTTTCAACTTATCCTTTTTAGGATCGGATACTAAAGGTAATCCACCTTCATCATTATTCTTTTCTTCGAACTCTCTAAGAAAGGCTTGACATTGTTGTTTTGCACCTTGAGTAGCATTCAACTGAGCAACTCTTTCTTGTTTAGTTCTTTCAAGGTCGACTATGTTTTGTTGGATTGTTTTAATATCCGCTTCCAACTTGTCTAGTCGTCCTTGAATCTTATCTTTATCTATACTCATAATTTATTCACTCCTTTAAATTATATAAGTTTACTTAATATTATTTATACAACTATTATGATAGTACCGTTTTAGCTTGTACTACACCAGAAATATCTGTTGAAGCAGCAAGAGTTGTTCCACCAACTACTGTATCAGAAATTGTTCCACTATTAAGTGTAATTGCTGAAGGTGTAGTTAAAACATCTGTATTACCTAAGCTTCTACTTGTAGCTTCAAATCGTTTTCTGTTCGCAGTTGATCCTGTAGCTGTATAAGTTAGTGTATGGTTACCATAACCACCACCTGATTGGTTTCCGTTAACAACAACGATTTGTGGACTACCTGCAACTGTAACCGCTTCATCCCAAGTAACTTCAACAAGTATTCTTTGTGTTCCGTCACCAGCTGTCATATCAGTAGTTGCCGTTGTTCCTACAACATATCTCAATGCTGTAACTGTTGGTGCTCTCAAGCCTGTGCTTGAAGATGAACCAGCAAGATCGCCAATTGCAACTAAAACTTCTGGTTGAGCAGAAGTGTTATCATTTCCATTCGCAGGTGTTCCAGCAGCTCTTACCCAACCCGCTTGGGTTGCATAGACAGTCTGTTTTTTATAATCTGAGTTCTCATCGGTCGGCTTATCTTTTGGTTTATTAGATGCCGAAGCGTGAGCTGTTCCCCATAATCCCATGATTATCTCCTTATTTTATTCTTAATTAATTAATTAATCTTTATTTATATCTCTATTTATAATTATTTAAACCCTAATTTTCGCAATTCTGAAAGGGTCTTCGCAGTACTAGTGTGGTGTATCGCAATCCCACCTGCTCTCTCCCATTCTTTCGTATTCTTATCATAGTCGTCAACAAGAATTGTAGGTTTGCCTTCACTATCTTTGGCAAATTTTTTCTTCTGACTTCTTAGTACTAAGTTGATTTTACTCTTAGGTACCTTAGTATTTTTTTGAAGCCACTTCATCTTTCCCATTCTAGAGTTCTTATCCTTACCTGCATAAGCAGATAATATATTAGGATTATATCTAGAACAAAATTGATATAATTGTTTTCCACCAGGCATCCATTCTAAGTCTGCCCAAAAGTTCTTCGTCTGTTGTAGGATATGCCATCGTTCAGGTGTCTTATGTTGAACGAATGATCCACCAACTGCCTTGTCTGCACCTTTTAAGAAATTACATAATACTTGATCCATGTCCAAGTATAACTCAGGCAACTTCTGTTCGGATACACCTATTAATTCTACCAGGTGTTTCACGATTATTACCTGTCTGAGTTGGGTACTATTTGAGTTTGCACCACTGGCGCAAGCTCTGGGTTAACTTCTACCTTAGTTGTTTTTTGACCTGACTCAGTTTTCTTTGTTTTAGGTTTAACTTCATCTTCTTTGTAAGGTTGAAAAGGTGATACACCTTCTTTAACACCCCAAATTTGAGCAAGCATTTCTCTCATAGAAAGATTTTTTTCTTGTTGGATTTCAACAATTGATTTCTCTTTAACTTCTTTAGATTCACTTCTGCCTGTTGAAAGTTTACCACCTGTTTTCTTTAGGTATTGTTTATATCTATCAGGCGCACTAGGTCTGTTAGCTCCAAAACCTTCTTTCTCAACTGATTTAGTTATTGCTTGTCTTCTCTTATGTAAGTACTTATCAGTAGAGTCAGTATCGCCATCGTTGTCGATATCTTTATCTTTTCTATTGTCAAATTTCTTTTTAGCAGCATCTTTTTTTACTTTGTCAAGACCTTTGCCATCGTCAGATTTGTCATTAGTATTGTCTTCAACTTTAGGTGATGGGTCTGTATTCTTCGGTTTTCTAGTAACAACACTATCTTTTTTAGCAACAACTTCATTTTCTTCATCTATTTTATGTTGTTTGCCATCTGATACAAAGTATTTTTTACCAGCATTTTTAGCAGCTTGTTTTGCTTCGTCAAAAAGTTTTTGACTTGTTTCAATAGTCTTTCCGAAAATGTTCTTAACTGAATCTTCGAGACTATTTTTTCTTGTTTCAAAATATTTTTTTGTCATAGTTTTTCCTTTATCTAATTGCTTGTAGTAAGTCTCTATAAGATTTACTTATTTTGTTTTGAAAATTTAGTTTGTCTCTTGATGTTCTAAAAGTACCATGCTTCTCAATAGCAGCTCTTGCTATTGGCTCTTTTACTTTTACTTTCTTACCATCATCAAATACCACATTATACATGTTTCTCAAATTAAGTGATTTTCTTAATTGCATAATAATATTTTTATTTGCGCCCTCTTCATCGTCATCATCGGAAGCATAATTCGATCTTCTACCCTCAGTCTTAGGATTAGTTACACCTGTATATTTTTCGTAAGCAGTTTTGCCTTCTGGTACACAATTAGGTACTTTCTTACCATCTTTATCTTTCATACCAACTTGTTTGTAACCTGTCCAACAATCTTCTGTTTTTACTTCTTGATCTTTACCAGCAAGTCTATCTCTATATGTTTTTTTAACATCACTCTTAGATACTCTTTCTACTGACTCAATTGATTTAGGATTTCTTAAAGCCTTTTTAAGACCTGCTTTAACTTTTCCAGCAGAAGTTGAGTCAACATGGAAGAGAGGTAAGTCTTTTATTTTAACTGCAAATTGTGCCTCAGTTATTTGTTCACCTTCTTTTAAATCATGTTGGAAATCTTCAAACTTTTTAGTTTGTGGATTATAAGTTTTAGGCTTTCCAATACCTAATGATTTATCTGAATAGTATTTTGACATATCTTCTTTTTGTGTTTCTTTAAAATTTAATGAGTGTGTTGTTATTGTAATATCTTTTGCACCTACTGATTTTAATTCTTTTACTTTTTCTTTTGCACTATCTTTTGTTTTAAAAGGTATTGCAAGTCTTTCGCCACTCTTGTCAGCAAATCTAACAACAAAACCTTTCATTACTTTTTCATCTACTTTATCTTCACTAATTATAGCTTTGCCACCTTTTTTTTGAATATCATTAACAAATTTTTCAGCGTCTTTTTTGTTTGAAAATACTTTTGTTTTTACTTTATAGTTATAATCTTTATCATACAAAACTTTTATTTTTTCTTCTAATTCTTCTATTTGGAAAAATCTTTCAATTTTACCACCTTGTCTTTCTACTTTATCAGCGAAAGCATTTGCTTGTTTTCTAGTTGCAAAATGGTCCATGTTTTTATAATCAGATGGGTTACCTTTTTTTACATAGGTTACTTGATAGTCACCTTTTCTAGGTGTTCTTTCTTGTAATTCTTTTACTTCTCTTATTCCTAATTTCTTTTTCTCTTTTTCAATTTCTTTATCAGTTTGTTTTTCACCTTGTTTATCACCTGCTTTTTGCATACGACCTTTTTGAATTAACAAGTCTGAATATTTTGCGTACTTACCTTCAATTGTCATGTTTTCTTCTTTATCATCCATGTAAGCTGCGATTGCCATATCTTTAAGTTTATCATCAGATTTTCCTTTGAATTGTGGAGCATCTGATTTTCTAAAGTCTTTGATATACGCACCTGCGCCATCAGAAGGTTTAAGTTTTTCTGTGATCTCTTGATTATTATCAACGCCAGCAATATCCCAAGCACTAACCTCTTGATAACTTTCAGTAATTGTTTTTTTATATTTTGTCATAACTTTTTTATAAAACTATTTATAAGTCTTAACCTCCTACATATGATTCACTTGATCCTAGATCAACATTGTTTGAAGTAGAGGCCCCTTTAGGCTCTACTAAGTCATACACATGTCTTACGACAGTTGCGAATGCATTACTTAAATCTTGGAATGGTGTTTCTGAACTACCTGAATTATTTGCTTTCGTTAAATCGAAAGATACTGACCCTGGTGTTGTTGTTATTGTTGAGTTTACAAAACCTGAAGAAGCAGCGTCACCAAATGATAATGTACCTGATCCGTCTGTTTTAATTACTTGACCATCACTACCGTCTGCGTCAGGTAATACCCATGTAACTGAACTTGATACAGTTGCAGGTGCTTCAAAAGCAACATACTGTCCACCAGAAGCATCTTGAAATCTTAATTCTGCTCTTGCCAACATATCAACTTGCGTATTGATTTGTGGTGATGTTAATGTTTTATTCGTTAAAGTTTTTGATGTTGCAGAAAGATATGTATCGAATGTATCAACAGTAGTTTGTCTCATTGTACCACCGTCATTAGTTACGACACCATCTCCACCTGCTACAGCAGTTGTGCCTGCTGATGTGTCACCATCAACTATATTTAATTCTGTGGCTGTAGAAGTTACACCATCTAAAATATTTAATTCAGCTGCAGTTGAAGTAATTGCTGTTCCATTGATTGCTAATTTATTTGTAACAACATTGAAAGTAGCATTGTCTTCTATTCTTGCAACTTCTGTACCATCGTATTGTTGGAAAATAATGTCTTTAGTATCAACAGTTGGTTTGATTACAACATCACTTGAACTATTACCAATATCTAATATTTGTGTTCCACCTACTGAAAACTTAAAGTTTCCACCACCTGCATCTAAAACAAGGTCTCCTGCTACATCAACAGTTAAATCACCAGAAGATAAATCTATTTCTGTTCCGTCTATTGTTATGTTGTCAACTGTAACCCCACCATCAGCATCTACCGAAGTAGCAGAAACAGTACCAACAACTAAGTTACCAACTGTTCCACTAAACACTTCCGAAGAATTACTAGCCGCAGTTAAAAATGTAAATCCTTGAGCACTATCGTCATAACCAAAGAAACCTATTCTAGCTGATGACCCATCATGATATCTAAATTCTATTCCTCTGTCTTTATTATCATCTGATCCTGGCGCAGAGTCGCCACCTATTGTAAAGATAGGATCATCAACAGTTGTAGTTGTACTATTAACTGTTGTAGTTGTTCCGTTAACCGTTAAATTACCTGTAATTGCTAAGTTACCACCAATAGAATCTATTTCTGATTCCATTAAAGTAACTAATCTTGATAATGCAGCTTTTCTATTTGTACCACCTGCACCATCATCAACTACTAATAAATCCGAAGTTGTTAAAGCTGCACCTATATCTGTTCCACCATCTATGTCTAAATTTGCAATTGCAAAACCACCAGCACTAGCACCAACATATGATTTAATTTGTGATGCATTTACTTTCTTTTCTGTGCCAGCATCTGATATTGCAAAGTCATCAGCATCAGCAATAGTGATAGCAGACCCGTCAGTCATTCCGTCAATATTAAAGACTGCTTCTACATTTCCGAACTCAAGCGCACTAGCGCCTGAATTAACTTTTAAAACTTGACCCGCTGATCCGATTGATAAGGCCGCTCCTAGGCCTCCATGAGCCAATGCTATGAACTCGCCTGATTGAAATTCAGCGAGACCTGTTGCATTTGAACTGCCATCGAATACTGTTCTTATTGGTGTTTTTACTGCCATATATCTATTTATCCTCTCTTAACCCTTTAAAATTCGAATATTGTTGTACCAGGGTGTTTCGAAATTGCATCCCCATTTGCTTTAGTGAAGTCTGAAAATACAAGACTTCTATCTTGCGTTGTCTTCATATTAAATACTTTAGCCGCAGTTGATAAACCCCCTGCTACTGTATATAAAGGAACTTTTCTAATCGCAACCCCTAGATTACTATCAATAAGTGATATCTCATTACCGTCGGTATCCTTTGTTCCTTTAGGTAATACAACCTTGGTACCATCTGCTGTTAACTGAGCAGACCCTAAAAATATCGTGCTTCCTGACAAGTGCAATTCTTTCCACTTATTAGATGAACTTCCTAAGTCTCTTGTTCCGTTACCATCAGGTACTATGTCTTGACTAACACTAGATAAGTCAGGTGCCGCGGCAGCAAAGGTAATTGTATCACTTGTCGCATTGGTTGTAATTGTCATATTACTACCTGCAGCTAAAGTTAATGTATCATCGTCTGCATCTGCTACTACATTGGATTGACCACTAACTGAAATTGTTTTAAATGAAGATTCATTTTCTTCAGCACCTGAACTTCCACCTGAAACAGCAGTAATCGTTCCGCCTATGTTTACATATAATTGATTGTTAGATGTATTTAAACCTATTTCGCCAGACTCTAAATCCGAAGTACTTGGTACACCTGATATTCTTTTTACTTTAATTTTTAATGCCATTAGTTACCATCCACTTGATCTGTAAATTCTAGTTTACCTGTTGTTGAGTTATATACTAAAAATTTTCCATTACCAAGTGATGATGTATCTATGTCGTCCAAGTCAAGCAGGTTAACAGCACCACCGCCACCTATTGATGCCATCTGCTGTGTAACCATTCTTCTAAAGTGATTAAACTCTCTTCTCATCATATCCACCTCATTTAATTCTTTCTTAGGTGGAAGATACTGAGTTATATTCTGACCATAAACATGACCAGCAGGAATATTCTTTTGTTCTTTTAATTGATTCGAAATTTCCTCTTTTGTTTTGAGAGCATCAACCAACAATGATTTATTTATCTTTTCTTTTTGATCCAAAGATTCTTCAAACGAATCTAATCTATTAAAGAAAGATTTTAATGAATCAATTCTAGATTGATTTTCATTTTTACTTAATTCTAATACTTTTTTATTTTCTTCTGCTTCTGCTAATAATTTTTCTCTTGTCTGAGCCGCAAAAATCTCTATCTCTGCTTTTGATATAGCTTGACTTTTTGCTACTAGTTCTTCATATTGTTTTAATCTCTTACCACTTTCTTCAAATAGTTTTTGAGATAATCTTAATTTCTTTTCGTTATCTATTCTTCTTAAATCTTCTTCTTCTAATCTTAATCTTTCTTGTTCTTTTGCTAATTCTTTTTTCTGTTTCTTTAGTTTATCTTTTAATATCAAAGATTTAATTTTTGCTTTCATATCATCATCTGATATAGTTTGTTCTTTTAATTCTTCTTCTTCTTTTAATATTACTTCTTGTTTTTCTTTTAAATCTTTTTGTTCTTTAACAAGTTTTAATACTTCTTCTGAATCTTTTGTAATGTCAGTTGTCTCAAAACCCGTAGGGGCTGTCATTATAGACGCCTCTTCTTTTAAGATAGGATTGTTTCTTGCCTCTGAAATAATAGTAAAGAAATCTCCAAGAGATTTATTCACATCTATTTTAGGTGCTTGTCTCTCTTCCTTTTCTTCTTTTAACTTTTGAACTTTCTTAGCTTCTTCTTTTGCTTTCTTCTGTTCAACAGATACAAGACTCATGAATTGATTTAATTGATTATCCATTTTACTTACATTCTTTCTTTATAAAGTCAAAGATTTTTTTCTTCATACTTTCTTCAGGCTCTGATTGAGTATCCGTAATTCTTTTATTTTTATCTACTTTAATCAAAGACTTACCTGAAAATGATTTAACTCTTGTTACTCCGTCTGAATGATTAGTATCAACCTTTCCGACTTTTTCTTTCATTGAATTAAATGTTTCGTTTAATTTACTTTCCCATTCTGCACCATATCTTAGTTTATATAAATCTCTAGTTTCTTCTGACTCATACCATTCAGTTACTTGAGCCATTTCTATTTTCTTATATTTTTTATTATCTTTATCTTCACCTGGTGTAACTTTCTTTGTATGTTTAGCATATTCATTTGGATAACTGAATGCTTCATCTTTAATTTTTTCTATTTCTTTTCTATGTTGTTCATTTTTCTTACTCTTATAAGTAATCCATTTTTCCCAATCTTTAGTCTTCATATCATACATCTTAGCAAACTTAGAAAATTTACCTTCTACTGCTTCACCTTTGACTTTTTGTGCCAAATCTTTATCTGCTTTACCCCATGTTCCACTTGACTTAGTAATAAAAGAGTTCACTCTAGCAAATGCCCATTGTTGTGGTGTAGTACCAGGTCTATGACCTGTCTTCCATGCAGCCATTCCTCTATCATAAACTTTCTTTAGAATAGAATATGGCATACCAGACTTCTCTGCTTTCTTAACTAGTCCGTCAATCTTTTCATTTAGTTCTTCAAAAGATTCTTTACCAAACATTGCTTGATATTTTTTAGTATGCTTAGATGGTTTAGTTTCCCCACTTGCATCACCAGGAGCAGGGCCATCCTTTTTCTTTGCAAAGTGTGCCGCACGTTTTTGTTTAGTAGATTTAGACATTGCATCACCATCAGCATCTTTTGCATAATACTTTGCTGGTTGTGTACCTTCTCTATCTTTAATATCTTTATCTTGTTTGACTTCTGCTATATCGTACAACCAAGTTTTATGTACTTTATTATTTGCGTCTGCAAATGCAATATAATTAGTTCCTCTTGTAATGATTTTACCTGACACATTATTAGCTTCAACTACATCATCTATGTTCCAAATCTTACCTGTTAAATATTGATCTCTTAAATATTCGTATTGATCCATAACACCCATATTTTTTTCTTCACGAATGTTCATATGTTTTCTAACATCACGATATAATTTTTTTCCGTCTCTAAATCCTTTTGGTAATCCACTTTCAAAATCTTTCATATTACTATCAATTGCAGCTTGTCTCATCTTACTTGCTGACATACCTGATACACCCTCAGAGTCTGGGTCTCTATCTCCAGCAGAAACAACTTTAATATTTTTGAAGTTATAGAAACCATGTCTCTTACCTTTAACTCCATTATATTTTTTTAATAATGTTTCAAACTCTCTTACTCTATCACTACCAACAACCATTGTTAATTCTGTATAACCTTGACCATGTAATAATACTGCAATGTCCATAGCAGTAATTGCCTTTTTATCTGCAATTATATTTCTTGCATGTTTAGGAAACATCTTTCTCATATACGCTATTTTTAGTGTATGAGGTAAAGGGTCTTTCTTTTGATTTTGTGAGAATGACGGAAATATTTTATAGTCGCTAGAGCCAGAAACTTTTTTTACTTTATCAATTAACTTTTCATGACCCGTAGTAGGTGGATTAAATCTACCAAAGGTAAATACAATTTCGCCTTTTTGGGGTGCTTCCCAAAGTTTAAATTTTTCCAATTTTTTCATCTGCTTTTTTACTCTTTGCGGCTCTTGCCTTTTTAACTTTTAAAATATCTAATTTTTTTACTTTAATCATAGACCTTTTTGCAATCTTAGAAATTGCACCTCCATACTTAGATGCAATCTTTTGATCTATTTTAATTTTTGCCATTGGGGAAAGTTCTTTATAATTAGGATAGAATTTTTTAACGATTTTTGCCTTCGCCATTTTCTTTGCTTTGATAGCAAGTTTAGCAGGCGATGATCGTCTTAACATCGATCTTTCTTTTTTCTTTTTAAATGCTGATGATTTTGCAAGTCGCTTCATTCTTCTAGCGATCTTACGCCTTTGAATCATATTAATAACTCTTAGTTCTTCTAAGGTTTGTGCTAGTTCTTTAAAAGTTATTGCCATTTTATCATTTATCCCATGCTTTTATAGCCGTGAAGTTATTGAAACTAAACTCCATTCGGTCTACTAGTTTTACTGCATTACCAGACACTCTATCAATTGCCACATAACCCTCTGGGTTAGTTACTTTAAATCCATTTTTAGTCTTAATAAATGTGTCAGTAAGTTGCTTAACATTATTTAGTTTTTTAACAATCTGCATTTTAGCATCAATTAGAAAGTTTTGAAACTTCGCAACTTGCGCTAAGTTGTTCGCATGTTTCTTAATCTCTATTGTATATTGTTTTTGTATATTTTTATACTTCTGTTTTGCGTTAGGAGTCTTTACTTTATCTATTTGTTTTTGTAGATTTTGTTCTACCCATTTAACATACTCAGACGCATGTTTTCTAGGATTCTTTACTTTTTCCCCTTGTCTTACTTTACTGTTGTTATATGTCTTGTATGACGCTCCTATCATGGCTCCTGTCATACTTTCTTGTAGTTTAAGAAACTTTCTTAACATAGGTCCGTTGATAGATTGAAATGTTTTTCCTACATTTGATAGTATTGATGTGATGTAATCTGTTTCTTTTTGTGTAAATGTTGATCTACCAGATACATCTTTATATGATGCATCATCCATCCACACCGAAGATGTTTGAGTTAATGATTTGACATTGACACCAAACTTTGCTTTCATACTAGGTAAATCTTTACCTGTGTATGTTGTATGCCAAACAACTCCTATTTTTGCTGACTTTATTTTCTGACCAAGATCAGAATCAATATCAACAGCATATACGATAGTATTTGGTTGGAAAGTATAATACTTCTTACCATCAATTGTGTCTTTAGATATATCGTTTGTAAACATGAGGTCACCTTGCAGTACACCTTTAATTCCAAGTTTACTAAACTCTGCCAAAGCAATTTTAAATTTTGAGTTAAGATCGCCAGATAAGTCATTGTCTATCTCCTTGTTTGATTTGTATAATTTTGGGTTAACATTAAATACAGATTTCTTTGCAACAAAAAACTTACCATCAGCTGGATCAATACCAGCAAAGATTGCTGGAGCACCATCCCATTTAACAGTCATGTTAACAGAGCTTCTAGCCGAACCTGCTAACATATCTCTTAAACTTCTTAAAAAATTTAATGATGCTCTACCACCATCCACTCCGAAATTTAATATATGATCTTCTAAATGTTCTAAGTGTAAATTTTTATTTGCTGATTGTTCCAATAAGGTTTTCATTAATCCTCTACTCCACTACCTGCTCTCCATTGATAACAACTCCAATACCTTGCTTTCCATTTGGGCCCAGGGTTATCACAATTATGTCTTGCTCTAAATGACGCTCTTCTCTCATCACTATCTCTTTTAATTTCCATATTAGGATCACCAAAAGTTACTTTAACTACTTTACCTGATTCATTTTTTACATAGACACCAAATTTTTTTGAACTACCTGCAGGCAATCTGAAAGGTTTATTTAATTTCTTTTTTTCGTTTGTTTCTTCTATAAGTTTTTTTAATGTTTTCATTTTGTTCCTAAAGAGTTATATTTTACTGCAAGAGAAAATTGTCCTAATTTTTTTACACCTGCATGACCTGATTTATTTGTTCTAATAGACATTTTCATTATTAAACTATCTTTACCAGACTTCAATTCTATTTCCCAATTTTGCTTTGAAGTTCTACTTGGTGTTGCTTTAATAAAATCTACTTGTGGTATGAATACTCCTAACGCATCTTTCTCAGTTATCTCTGAATAACTTTTGCCAGATGCTTTAATAACCATTGTAGGAACATCTGGTGCGTCTCTTAAAACTTCTGTTTTAATATATGCCAAAGTATTTTTTCTATTCGCATTAAATAATTTAATAACTTCTTGTCTCATTATTTCAAGATAAACATTATAAAATTCTTCATACTTTTTATTATTCTTTTTATCAAAGTCTCTTAAAACTTGTGAAGTTTTTCTATCTTTCATAAATCTATTTTCTGGTGGCATTCCTTTAATCTTGCCCCATGCTTCTTTATAAACTTTTTTGTAAATTCTTCTTAATTGATTGCCTTGTTTAAATGCATTGAATATAGTATTAACATAAGTGTTTAATTTTGGCTCAGAAGTTTTCTTCCCACCTGCTTTTAAACTAACACCTAATATTGCTTTGTCATGGAACATTAAAAATATATCACCTGGGTGACCACTTGGAACACCTGCAGGTTTAGATTTTTTTGTTGCTCCCCACCTAGTTGCAACTATTCTTTTATCTTTACTTTGATCTAAAATGTATTGATGAATTGCAATAGCATTATCCATTTTATCAGCAAACTTGCTTGAAGTATCTGCTCTATTAATTATCTCTTGAGCTTTTTCTGCATCAGCTGGAATAATACATCTAAGTGATTTAACATCAATACCCATTATCCATTCATGAAAAGACTTACCATCTTTAGGTTTGTAATTTTTTTCAAATGCTATACATGGAAATAGTTCAGTTATTGAAGCATTTAAAGTTGTCTCACCCATTCCACCTGATTTTGGTTTAACAAATATTCTAAATGCTTTGTCTTCATAAACACCATCGATAGGGTCAACACTAGATTGTGAGTCTCCTAACTTTGCGTCTATTCCTGCTTGTCTGAGATTTCTAAGGATTTCGTCTCTGTCCGTTTCTCTATCTTCTGAACGAACAATTATGACATCCCTTTTAGATGAAGAGAGTTTACTAGATTTTGAATATTCTAATCCCCTAAAAATATCGATAGGTAGATTTTCTGCACCCTCAATAAAATATTGTATTTTATCTATTTTAGATTCTGTAATTGTTTGTCTTTTACGCACCTGTTGTACGTATTGTTGTACTGACATTCCAATAGCTCCATTTACATAAATTGTTTATTATTATTTATGTTTTATATATTCTAAGGCATTTTGGTACTTCAAATCTGCCAAAGGTCGGGGTCCTATTCTGAAAGTTACTGAATGATATAGCATCATCTTTAAATGTAAAATTCTTAATTATTACATTCTTGAAATAAGTATCAATTACTTTATATGGATATTTGAGATTATTAACATCCAATTTCATTATAAATCTTCTTCTTTTATATCTTCTAGACTTTAAATTTGCCGAACTTTTCATATCTAGCTCCTTGCGATTTATCGAAAACAGGTATATCTTCCGCTTCCTGCCCACTATTAACTAGATCATTTTGAGCACTTAACTCAACATCATATAGTTTCATTTTAGACCTATCAATCCCTAATACAAATCTTCTATTAACAGTAGGATCATTATATCTATTCTTTAATTGTTTTACAGTTATTTGATTTAATTCATCCATTTCCTCAGTTGATACTAGAGCAAACATAAAGTCAGCAGTTGCAGGTAATCCAAATGATTCTGCTGTATCTTCTAATCCAATATCAGTAGATACATAACCACTTCTAGTTGTTTGTGTTGCTGAGACAATAGGTAAATTGTTTTCTACTGCAAGTCCTCTTAGTTCTTCTGCAATAGATTTAATCATTGTATAGGAATTAATATTGCTTCCACTTCTAAATCTAGATGATGAACATATATTTAAATAATCAACAAATATAATATCTGCTCTAAAACTTTTTTTAATTGCTAGTTCTTGTATTAATGCTCTAAAATGATTAGCATGTGCTGATGCTGTTGGATATTCTTTAATAATAAGTTTACCTTGTGTCTTACCAGCAATCTTTTCCATTTTATCTTCATACATTTTCTTAGGCAAATCATGAAGGTCTTCCATAGAAATATTCATAAGGTTTGCATCTATTCTTTCAGCAATTCTTTCTTCTGCCATTTCAAGTGTAATGTATAAAACATTCTTTCCTTGATTTAAACAGTTCGCAGCCATGTGACACATGAATAAAGATTTACCAACACCAGTTCCAGCAAGAGCAATATTTAAAGTCTTTTGTGGTAATCCACCTTTAGTGATCTTATTAAAAAAATCTAAATCAAAAGGTATCCGTTCTTCTTTTCTATGATAGTAATCAAATCTTGCTTCTGCGTCTGTAAGATAATCATGACCAACTCTATTGTCAAAAGATACTGCAAGAGCATTCGTTAATAAACTAGGTAATGCATCTGGCTTTCTATTCTTATCTCTACCTTCTATAATAGAGATACCATCAACTACTGCATTATAAACTGCTTTGTCTTTACAAAACTTTTCAGTTGTATCTAACAACCATTGACTATCAACCTTTTCTATATCTAAGGAAGTAATTAAAGTTGATATATCTTTATATGATTGTTCATTTAAATCTTTTCGATTATCAAGTTCAACTTGTAATGATGTTAAGGTAGGTAATTTACTATACTTAACAGTAAACTTTTGTATCTCTTCAAAGATAATTTTTTCATTCTTATCTTGAAAGTAATCTGGTTTAAGAAAAGGTATTACTTTTCTTGCGTACTCATCACTTGTTATCAGATTTGATAGTATCGTCTTTTCTATGTTTTTCATCAATTATTTCCATTAGTATATCACCAATCAGTTTAAAAAAATCTTCACCGAATTGATTTCTTGGTATCGCATTGTTCTCAATGATATCATATTCAAACTGCATTGTCAATTGGTTATCTTTCTCAATTGGTGTAACCTTACCATACTTATACACAACCCCTGCAAACTTGCCATCATTAATTCCTATGCAAGTTTGATCGGGGTACTTAGCAGTTTCAATATAACTGAAATTATGCTTTCTAGCAAATTTACTATAATTCTTGACTGACATAGTGTAAATAACTTCCTACCAAATATTTTGGTTTATCAATTGGTTTTAATCCAGCATGAACATGAGTCCACATAGGCGGAAAGATTAACATATCACCTTTCTTACATTTGGCTTCATATTTTAATTTTGGAAAAATAGTTTGTCCACCTTCATTGTCATTAAGATATACAAAGAATACTAAAAATCTTGTACAGTTTTTATTATCACCTACATCAACATGAGGTTGAAACTCATCATGATCGTTAGGCATATATTTTTTTAATCTAATATCTTCTAACGCATATTTCATTGGCCATTCATTTGTTATACCAATAGACTTAGCATACTTTTGAGCATGGTTAATATAGATTTTTACTAATTCAGATTGTTCTGCTTCCCAACCTGCTTCTCTAAAGTTAAGTTGAGTAAAATGTACACCTTGACCATTATGTCTTTTCTTATCTTTATCAAGAGCATCTTCATACTTTTTAATAAGTCTATCGCATTGTTCTTCACTAAATGCTTTAGGGAATACTCTTATAAGATTATCATCTTTCATTATTCAATTTCCTCTTCTTCATTGCCATACATAAATTCTTTTTTTGCAGCTTCATCTAATTTCTTTAGAATATCTTCTTTGAAATATATTGCTGGATTATCATTAATTTGTTTACCAAATACTTTTTTACCATCTGGCAATTCATATTTTGTAGATACTTTTTTAAAGATATTATATTTTTCTGCAAGTTGTAATAACCCATAGTATCTATCAAGACCTTGATTATATGTAAGTCTAACTTCACACATTGAGTTTTCTCTTGTCAATCTAGACTTTTGATTTTTAATTTTAATAATATTACCTACAACTTCTGTACCATCTTTTTCTTTTTTCTTTGAAAGATATACAATAGAAGAAGCCGCATATTTTAATCCACTTCCCCCACCCATTTCTTTCATTGGAATATATGATCCAACTACATCATAAGTATGATTAGTAACTACCATAGGTACTTTTGCTTTACCAAGTTTTAATGTCAATACTCTAAATGCAGCTTTCAAGACTTGAGCTCTTGTCATGTCTCTAGTCTCTTTACCTTCAGCAGTATCTTCTACTTCTTTTGTAGTTGATAACATTCCAAGAGAATCAAGACACATAAACATAGGTTTACGATTTGCCTCATTTGTTTCTTGATATGTTTCTAATACTTTTAATGCTTGAGTTCTAAACTCTTGTACAGTTGCGACAGGCAGAATAACCATTCTCTTAGAATCAATTCCTCTATCCTCAACCATTCTTTTAGTAATTGCACTTTCAGATTCAAAATAGATTACACCGCCATCTGGGTTTTGATCTAAGAAATGTTTACACATTCCCATTAAGAAAAATGTTTTGCCTGTGGCAGACTCACCTGCTAATGCAGTAATCTTATTACCTGCCAATCCACCATAAATGCTACCTGATAGTATTGCATTCATAACATAACTACCTGTATCGATAAAGTTTTCTACATCGCCAGACTCGACACCATCTGATACCAAGTTAGCATATTCATTGCCTGTTTGCTTGATAATGTCTTTTAAAAAATCACTCATTGTTATCTCCAAATAAAACCTTTTTTAAATTAGGCTCTTTATAATTTTCACCTTTCATTATTTTACCACTAGGGCCAACGACAGGTTTTCCGTCTTTGCCCATCTTACTCATATTCGCACTATGTACTTCTTCAAAACATTTATCAAGATCGATACCACATGCATGTCCAGCACCATAGGTGACATAAAGTATATCTGTCAAAGCATCTGCAATCTCAACAATATCCATTTTATTTATTGCGTCTATAAGTTCAGTAAATTCTTCTTTTATTAATTCAGTTCTTAATTTTGCTACTTCAAAAGTTGGAAGAGAAGGTTGAGTCATTACTTCTTGGTCATACCCTTTCATAAACTCTGCAACCTTTTTAAAATTAGTTGCTTTTGCTTTATCTAGTTGTACTTCTAGGTCTAGATCACCTCTAAATTCTTTGTTCATGTAATTGGCTCCAATTCTTCTTGTAGTTTTTCTGATTCAGTTCTTTCCTTTTCTTTATAAAAATAATCATTCGTATCACCGAATGCCCATTTTCTTTCTTGTTCACAATGAAAATATCTTGATGAAACTTGAAAGTCTGGTATCTTTAATTCTTTTGATGTTAATGATTGTTCATACCATAACATTCTATTATTAGGTTGAGCAAAGTATTGTCCATTATCTAATTTACCAAAATTAAATTGTTTATGTTCTTCTGGTACTTCACTAACACCTGTATCAATAGTTTGTGGATCGCCATGACAACTATCAATAGTAAATAGATATTGTCCACCCATTCGTTCACCACCTCTTAACATAATATCCACATCACAACTTTTTAATAAGTTCTTTGTCCATATTTGAATATTATTACTGAAACAATCCCATAACTCAATTGTTCCTAAAGGTAATTGTTCTTCTTCTTTTATATCTTTTTTCCATACAAAAGCAGATAAAGGAAACTTATCAAAACATGCACCATATTCAGGTAGATATGCTTCGAACATTAATGCTCTTCCTTGTATTGATTTAACTGCAAGCATAACAGCATCAACAAACTCACCATGTCCTTTATTTAAATCATGTAAATATTCTTTTCGAATATAACATTTTAAATGGGGTAAGTTTGCTACGAATATCATTTTACTGCTATCGCTCCTACGAACATATGGTTACGCCAGAAAGGTTGAACATCTGTAAATCCAGCATCATATATATATTTCTCAATTTGTTTCCATGTATTAGGTTTCATTATATTTCTTAATGTTTGTTCCTTATCCATGATATCTTTTGTATCAAAAAACTTTCTTTTATAATCATAAAAATTAAAAGTAATCATTTCTTGAAACTTAGCATTTTCACAAATAGTTTTTTCTGCAAAGATAAACGCACCACCTTCATTCAATCCATTATAAACTTTTTTAATCATTGGCAATCTATCTTTCATTGACATAAATTGTAAAGTAAATATTGAAGTAATTAATGAAGCATTTTCAATCATTGAGTTTCTAACATCTTCATGTAAGAAAGTTATTTTGTTTCTAGGATAATCTGAGTTAAGTTTGATACCTCTACTTTTCATATCACCAGTAAATCCGTCTGCAACTTCTATACCAAAATAATTAACATCTTCAATATCTTTATTCTTATGTAACATCGCTTCAGTTAACTTACCTGTTGAACAACCAATATCATAAACATTGGTATCTCTTTCAACAAAGTATCTAGATAAAGATACAACATCCGTTAGTAAATCTTGATAACCTCGTATTGACTTATCTATGTGTTCATCAAAACCTTCTTCTCTATGTGCGAATGTAAAATCTACCACTATGGACTCCTAAAATATGATATCAACATAAGTCCAACTATTAATACTACAAATGCCCAAGTATCTAATTTATACTTTTCAACAAACTCATATCGTTTGTCTAGTTTACTTTTTTTTGCCATTTTTTCTTCCCCCCATGTAATGATCTCCTGGCTCATAATCCCAGCGTTTGCCGTGATGACCTCTAATATCTGCCCACCACATTCTTATTTTAACTATAAATTTTCTTATTCTTCTACTCACTTTATTTCCTTTATTACTTTCTCATACATCGAAGTCGCCAATGATTTCATCATAAGACTAGGTACCATACGACCGCAACGCTCTGATTTCTGTGCCCATTTACCTGTAAGAATAAAATCATCGGGCAATGAAGTTACTCTTTTTAATTCACCCAAAGTAAACTTTCTATCATCATTCCAATGACAAACACCTGCAGTTTTTTCTGTGGCACCCATTGCTGTAATAGTAGGACTTGGTTGAAATTCTGAAGCGATCTTTAAATTAAAATGCCATCCTTTAGGATGATAATCTGTACCTGTAATAACCTTCTCTGGGTTTCTTGGCATTAAGATACATGTTTGTTTATAGTATGCTGTCTCTTTCCATTTAGTAGTTAACATTTCAACTTCTTCTTTATCGTATTCTAATCCGTCAAACGCACCTTGTAAAGTAGTAATAGTATTATTTGGCTCAGGAAATATAGATGATAATGTCATAAAGTTTAAACCAACTTGATCCATAATATCGTCTCTTACTGCCATAAAGAATACTCGTCTTCTTCTTTGTGGTACACCAAACTGAGAACAATCATGTACTTTTGCAACTACTTGATATCCAATGTCCTCAAATGTATTTTGTATTTTATTAAAATATTGTTTTGCTTCTCCAACTGTTAGACCTTCAACATTCTCTGCAATAATAGTTTTTGGTCTAATAGTATCTGCAACTCTTAAAAATTCAAAAAATAAATCTTCTATGTTAGTAACTATCTTACCATCTGAATAAGATTTAGTTTTACCAAATCCGTCTGAGTGTACTGTACCCTCTCTTGCAAGAGTACCACACATACTAAATGCTGAACAAGGTGGACTGCCATCTAATAAGTCTAGTTCACCTTCTTTTAATTTTGTAATATCTAAAAAGTCTTTACCTTTTAATTCTTTTATATCACCGTCCATTATTGGTGTGTTGGGATAATTATCTCTGTAAGTATTTCTTGCCTCTTCTACAAATTCATTAATCGCAAGTATCTTGCCTCCAGCAAGTCTATACCCTGTCGATGATCCACCGCCTCCAGCGAAAGTAGATATAACTCTAAATTTGTTTAATGCCTCTCCAGCATGTACATCTTTCATTAAATAAGGTTTGTATTTCATTATATAAATTTCTCTAAGTTTGCTTTACTATTATTCATCTTCCACCAATCTCTACATATGTCCATGACTCGTTTTCTATTATAAACATTTATCTCTTTATTGTCAAGAAGTTTTTCAAACGATTTGTCTATTTCTGCATTCAATTGATAATTGATATGTGGCTTTACTTTGATCTTTTTAAACTCTTCAAACCTATCTTTTATCAAAGCCTTTTGGTATGGTTTGTTTATTTCTTCCCATGATCTATCATAGAAGTAGTCATATACTTCTTTTTCAAAATAAGGAACACATAACTCTTTATTATACTCGGTACAAAATTGTCGCAACTGTTCTAATGCACCAGGGTTAACAGTTCCATAAAAATAATTGTATCTAAATTTATTCATTAATTCAACTGTATGTTTAAAATGCATCATACCTTTTTTACTTAATACATAATGACTATCTGCTCCAACGCCTGTCAATACATACTTTTCTTTTATTAAAGGAAATGTATATAAGAAAGGAAATATACATTCAAAGTGGGTTTTCTTTTTACACTTATATTTTGATGCAAGTATTTTAAAATCTTCAACTAGATTACTCTCTGGTAATGGAACAGGTGTAAATGGAACATTAAAAGTTTCGCAAATCTCTTTTGCCTTTATAGAATCATATGTTGTTTTACCTTCCATAAAAAAAGAATATCCATGTGGCTTTTTACCTAATCTTAAACATGTAAATAATAAAGTTGCACTATCAGCTCCACCTCCCATTAATATTGCAACATCATCACCAGGTATTTGTTTCTCTACAATCTCTTTTAATATTTTGTCTATCATGCGAAAAAACTTTCTAGTGTACCTTGAGTACCATATGATCTATCTACATTCCAATTAATTTTTTCAATAATATAATTCAATGGCTCAACAAAAGATTTTTCGAATTGAGTTTCATAATCAATATTAAAGTTTAATTGTTTTGGTAGTTTTGTAATAAATGCAATAGCAGAAGATTGATATATGTTTGGTAATGTCATATAAAGAAATTTAATCTTATCACCCTCTTGAATATTAGGATACCTATTTCCTAAATTATTTTTTTTAATTAAATGATTATATAAGATTGCACCTTTAACATGAATAGGAGCACCTTTCTTAAATAGTGAATGTGATTCTGTCCACTTAGATAAACCATTTACACTTCTAGGATATGCAACTAGTTCAGGTGGTAAGTTCATAAATTCTTTTCTGAAATTTTGTATGAAGTCATTCATTTCTTTTTCACTACCTGACATTAATATCTTTAATGCCTCTTTAATTTTTTCTCTACATGCAGCTGGAGTTGATGACTTAACTGCTTCAATTCCCATAATTTTTAATTCAGGCTCTTTATATCTTACACCTTCTACATCCCAAGCATTTAAAATATATCTTTTCTTTGCCGTCCATACACCTTTGTCTGCGATTACTTCTCTCTTCATCTGCATTTTTTGATCGTATGCATTTAAATAATCTGCAAGTTCTTTATATGACTTATCAATAAAAGGCTCAATCTTATCCTTTGCAATTGTATCAAGAAAGTCAACTGGGTTTTTAGGTTTAAATTTATCAATTAGTTTATCAAAAGTAATATAAATTGAATCTGTATCAGACGCAATTACATAATCTTTATTTTCTGTTTTAAGTAAATCATTCATAAACTGATTAATCTTTTTTTCAATCCAACGAATAGACAACTGACCAGAAGAAGTAATTGCTTCTGCCATTGTATTTGAATAATATCTAAACCAATTGTTTCCAATCGCACCATAAGCTGAATTAAGAGATATCTTTTTTGCCATTTGAATATTATTAAACTTAGATATTTGTTTAATAAGTTTTTTATCTTTAGTGTTTACATACTCTTGTTTTGCATCTAACATATAACGCTTATACTTAACTCTATCATTATACATCTTTGCCATGATCTCTGGTAAGAAACCTTGTCTGTTAGTTTTGAATAATGCACCGTTAGGAGTCATAGTAACATTGTCTAATGGTTTTGTATCAACTTCTTTATTTAGCAGTTTATCAACATTCATACCAGGTACAGTCTTTTCAGATTTCATAGTCTCTGGTGATATGTTATACTGCATAATTAAATGTGGATATAGTGAGTTCAAATCAAAAGACAATACCCACTTATGCATACCGACCTGTGGGTCTTTAACATATGCACCCATGTACTTACTATCTTTGTTTGAAGTTTTCTTTTGAGGTATTACAATACCTTTACTCATTAAATAATTGTGAATAAGAACATCCCAATATCTTACTGATCCTAATACATCAACATAATTTACTTTTGCTTCATATGCCATAGTTAAACATAGTTCAATTAGTTTCATCTTGTCTTCTAATGCATCAACAAGTTCCACATCTTTAATATTATAATCAATAAATGATTGATAGTCTTTTGTATACCAATCTCTAAATGTATCATGTGGATTATCAGATTTTGTTTCACCAAGTTCTATTTCTGCGATATGATCTAATCTATAACTTTCTTGATTGGTGTATGTAAACTTTCTATACAAATCAAAATAATCCAAAGCTGCAATACCTTGAATGTCATATACCATTTGAGTTCTACCCATTTGATAAACCTCTTTTGAATGTACAGACTTCCATGGCGATAATCTTTTAGCATCATCTTCACCTAATACATTTTTAATTCTGTTTACTAGATAAGGAATATCAAAAAACTCAGTATTCCAACCTGTAATAATATCGGGGTAATTAGAAGACCAGAAATTTAAAAATTCATATAGTAAATCTTTTTCATTATTACATTTAATATATGTTACATCTTTTCTTGTACTTTTATATTCATGTAAACCAAATACAATTATTTCTTTGTTCTGTTGATTTTTTAATGTGATTGATAATAACTCTTCATCTGCAATATCTGGGTTTGGAAAACCATTTTCACAAGCAACTTCAATATCTATTGTAGTAATTAAAATTTTGTCTTTATCAAAATCATTATTATACTCTTCATTTAAAAATGAATATTGAAACTGAGTATTACCATAAACTAAATGAGGTTGATTCTTATATGATTCAACCCATTGTTTGGCTTCTTTAATTGTTTGATGTTTTATTGGAGTTACATATCTTCCGTCAAGCGTTTTAAACTTAGTCTCACGCATAACGGGGCAATAAAGGGTAGGAGAGTATTTTATTCGTCTGGCAACTCTTTGACCATCGACTACTTCACGCAAGAGTAATGAATTACCCCACGGCACAATGTTTGTGTAAAACCTCATAATATAACCTTCAATGTATTAGTGTACTATTTTTTGTCTGCTTCTTTTATATTCTTACCAATATTATACTTTGTTTTCAATTCCCATTCTTTTTTTTCCTTAAAAGAAATGATTTTGATCTGACTTAGTGGTGACATGTTTGTTTGTTCACTACCTGCAATAGTAACAAGACCCCAATCTTTTAATAGATTAGCAATTCTGTTTCTACGACCAATATCGTTTTCTGTTAGGTTTGTTTCTTTACCATCCAAAGCAAATAGTTCTTTAAAGTGTACAATGTAGTACTTGCCTTGTTTGTGTAGGATATGACAACTCTGATATAAGATTTTTTCTTTTCTAGATGCGACACCAATACGAGAAAGAGTTTCTCTGACTTTTAGAAAGTCATCTGGCTCTTTCAAAGTCACTTCGAGCATTTGCTCTTTAGACCAATTAATGTTTTCCATACTTACCACCTTTATTCAATCTTTTTTTTATCTCTATAATTTGTTCATCATTAAGTATATTAAGAGCAGATTTGGCCTTCTCATTACTGTAACCAAAGTACTCTTTTACATACTCTAAATTCTTTAATTTGCTTGCCCTTAAAAAAGGTGCAAATCGTTTTCTACTTCTTACACTATTTAGTAAAAAATCATATTGAAGCTTATTGTCGATATGGTGCATACGATTCATTTCATTAACCAATGAAACTGTATCGCTAAAGGGTGCTAAACATTTATTTACAATATATGCTGGATATTTCTTCTCCCACATAACATCCTCACTATCCATTAAATTTTTTTTTGTATAATTAATGGAGTTTAAATATTCTTTCAATTCGTACATAATTAAACCTTTTCTGTTTTGAACACCACGCAAGTTCTTAACATAAAACATTTCTTACTTACTGGCATTGCTTGATGATGATTTCTAGCAGTAAATCCAATTAATCTATTACCTTTATAATTAACTAAAGTACCTTTTACTAAATCATCGTCATAAATTGTAGTTCCACCACCATAGTTAATATTCCAATTCATATTAGGATAGTAAATATAAGTTAATTCACCATCATCTTGATGCATAGATGGCTCTACACCTGGGGTGTGTGCATTAAAATATGCTCTTATAATTTTTGTCTTAGGAACATCTGACAAGTTTTCAATACCTTCCCATAAAGGAATTAGATAATCAAAACCATTTGTAGTCATTTCTTCTATATCATGACCTGCCAAAGTATGCCAATGTCTATCTGGCTCATTCTTATTTGCCTTATAATGCCAATGCCAATTAAAATCTGTATTGTGAACACACTGGTCAATTAGTTGAGCAATATGCTCTTCTAAAAAATTATCTTTTACTATAATCATTTAAATTTCACCTGACTCATAATTTCAGTCATACATGCAAGCATATTAATTTCTTGATCTGCTACGAATGCTGATTTGTATTGATAATCGGATAATATAACGACTGCATGGGGTATTGTACTAGGATCAAGGTTTTCATACAGACTATCATAAATCGTTCTGTACACCCTGCTAGGATCGTTGTCGAGGTTGTTTACTATCCATTTACGAACATTGGTAAATTCTTTTTTCTTTAAAAAGGTGATTAACTCCTTAATGTTTTCGTTTCCAATGTTTAAAAGAATACCTGCATCTATTTGACCAGATGCTCCATACCTTTGAAGTTCATTTAAAACTCTACGCCAATCGGGAAAATATGAATTGATTAATTCTGCAACTGCCTTAGGCTCAAACTTAATATTCTCTTCTGTAAGGATTTGTTGTGTTCTTTGAAAAAATTCTTTTGCAAGTGTTATTCGTTCACCATTCTTAATTTGAAAATCAATAACTGAACATCTTGATTGTAAAGGTTCGATTAACCTATTTTTATAATTACAAGTTAAAATAAAACCACAGTTCTTATGAAACTCTTCCATGAATCCACGCAACGCAGGTTGTGTAGATTGTGGATTAAGATAATCTGCCTCATCTAGAATAATATACTTTCGTCCACCTTCCAATGAAACTGTTGATGCAAAGTTTTTAATCTTAGTTCTTAATACATCAATACCAGATTCTTCTGATCCATTTATCATCATCCAAGTACTACCGATCTCTTCCACCATTGCTTTTGCAATAGTAGTCTTACCAGTTCCAGCACTACCAGATAATATTATATTAGGGATATGTCCGTTAGAAACAAACTCTGAGAAACTCTCTTTTAGTTTTTTAGGTAGGATACAATCCTTGACCTTAGAAGGTCGATACTTTTCGACCCATAAAAATATTTCTGACATTATTAAGCCTCGTAAGTTGATTCAGGCTCTAATGCGATCCAATACTCCACATTATTAGTCTTAGATTTAAAGTGACTAATATTTTTTGAAGAAACAGATACATCATAAGTACCAGGTAATAATTTTAGATTTTCTACTTTATAGAAAAAGTTAAAAGACTTAGCACTATCTTTAGTAGATACTTCGATTGAGTAATCATTGGCAGTATCATTCTTTTTATCTGATACCGTCATAGTAGTCTTACCATCTTTTTTCTGTAAACATAAATCTGGTGCTTGTATTACAGACGCAGCTCTTTTTAATTGATTAAGTGTATCACTTGTCATTTCAAAAGTTACATCAATAGACGGCATAGTAATCATCTTACTAGGACTCGTTACAACTGATGGGTCTGAATAAAAGTATTTAAGTTTAGTACCTTTACTTGTTTCTTCTTTGATTGTTAAGAATTGATCTTTGAAATCAATTACAGGTGTTTTAAATAAACTTGTACTAGACAAAAATTCATTTAAATCGTATATAGCAAATTGTTGTGGAAATGTTTCCTCAACATCTGATTTGGCAACAATGTTTTTCATTGCTGACATTGTAGTTATTGTACTGCCTTCCTTAACCAATAGATTAGGATTGATTGTAGAAAAGTTTTTTAATACATTAACTGTATTTTCATTAAGTTTCATATTTCACTTGCTCCATTATTTACTTAAAAAGTTAATTTTAACTCCACTAACTTTTTTATTTTCTTCACTTGACATCAATAGAATAACATAATGTATTGCCTTCAATAAGTCTTTTCTATTTCTACCATTTTTTTTACCATACCTTGCAAGATATTTAATTGCATTGGCCTGGCAAAAATCTTTATCAATTCCAAGATGTCTTAACATATCTTGTACTTGAAATCCGTTTTTGTCAACACTATAATGTTGATTATATGTTGACGATATATAATCTGATATTTCTTTTATTATTTTTTCTTCACCGTATTTCATTACCATTTCGCCCCCCATACTTTATAATCTTTTAATCGCATGAAGTTTGTATCTGCATAAGAAGGTATAACTAACATTACACCCTTTTCTGATTTAATAGTTTCATGTATTGGTGGATATAGATCATGTCCGTATCCAAAATTTTCAGCAGACCCCCATGTGATACTTGCATCACCGATATCATCTAAGAACATAACGATTTTAATTTTATCACTATAATGATTCATAGTATTAATACCAGGGTCATAATCAGAAACTTTTGTTATTTCAATTTTCTTTTCTAGATTGTATGCTTTTTTCAAATATGTTTTTGTAATTTTTTGTAGGATAGCATCTAACGCATCTTCGTCAGGTGTATTTTTTATCTCTTCAACAATCTCACTAGGAAATTCAACACGCATAATAGGACACATAGTTTGATTCCTCATTTCGATTTTCAAACCTTTGTTAATGTCTTCTTGTTCTTTTTCTATGGATTGTTTTTGATCGACTAATTTTTTATCGATAACTTCTGCTTTTTTATTAAACTCTTCATCAGGTTTAACACTATCACCTATTTTGTCAAATGCTTTCATAATTTAATCCTCATAATTTTATTCATCTTATACTAAAAGGGGGTCGATTGTCAACCCCCTTTTATGTTTTTTGATATATTATTTAATGGAAATAGTTCTCAGTTTATCTTTTTCTGGTACAATCTTTTCCATTGACACTTTCAATAGACCATCTTTGAGTTCTGCACCAGAGACTTTTACATCTTCTGATATAGTCCAAACCCTTTTAAACGATCTCTTTGAAATTCCTTTATGCAAGATATCATTATCTTCATCTGATTTTATATTATCAGATTTGTCTTTTGTAACAGACTCGATAGTTAACTTGCCTGATTCAACTTCCACTTTAATATCTTTTTTAGAAAACCCTGCAAGTGCAACTTCTATGTCGTACTTGTTCTTACCTGTCTTCACGATATTATATGGTGGATAGTTTGTTTGATTAATCATTCTCATATCTGAATCAAAGAAAGAATCGAATCGATTAAACATGTCATCGAATCCTATTGAGAATGGTTGTAATTGTTGAAATATGCTTAGTCTGGTCATTGTAACCTCCTTATTTTAAGCAAAGTTTAATTTGGGTACCTCTAATGAGCATACCACTTCTATTTATATGGGAATTGACCTCTAAAAAGTCAACCCCCATAAAAATTTTATTTTTAGATAGAAGCATCAGTACTTTCGTCTTCGTCAGTTTTTTCATCCTGCTCGACTTCGGTTTGTTCTTCTTTGTTTAAGTCTTCAACTTTAACACCCGCATCTATCTTAGTATAAAGATTTAAGAATGATTCTTTAGTATCATCATCAAATCTATTCACACATAACTCAACAGATTTAAGTTTATCAGCAAAGATTGAATACGCTTTTGCGATGTGGTCAAGTCTTCTAGTCGATATGATCTCATCAACTCCACCCTCGTAAAATGTTTTTCTAATAACCTCTGCCCAAGTACATAAGTTCTCAGCAAACTTAGCATCTTTCTTACCGTACTTATCCATTGATCCAACAACGATTTTCTTTTCAACCGCTTTTGCAGGGTAAGGTTGTTCGATAGTCACGGCAAATCTTTCAAGAAATGCCTCGTTCAGAATATTAGTTCCGATAAATCTACCGTCTTCTGATCCTTTACCTTTGGTGTTGGCAGTTGCGATAATGTTAAAACCTTTCTTAGGGGTAATCCATTTATTTACTTTTTTCAAGTAAACACCTTTTCCCTCTAGAACAGGTTGTAAACACATTAATTTATTTGATCCTAAATCACACTCGTCTAATAGAAGAGTACAACCTTTTTCCATTGCCTCAATAACTGGGCCAGGAACAAACTTAGTTTCACCAGATACTAATCTGAATCCACCAAGAAGATCATCTTCATCAGTTTCGATTGTGATATTAACTCTAATCAATTCTTTTTTATTCTCGGCGTGTAACTGTTCAACCATTAAAGTTTTACCATTACCAGATAGACCAGTAATGAAAACTGGGTAGAACATTCCACTTTGAACAACTTTTTTAATTGTAGAGTAATGACCCCAAGGTACAAATCCTTTAAATTTACTAGGGATCAAGTTTTCTTTTTCCATGTGAGTGGCAAACAAGTTCACTTCCATACTCTCAGGTATAGATTTTGGAACATCAACAGTTTCATTTGAAACTAGTTTACCAACTTGAGCAACTTCCTCAGTAGGCAATTTGTATTGACCATGACCTACTTTATACTCAGGTTTCTTTAACCAAGACGGATTCGAATATCCATTCTTAGTTGCAAAGTTATTAATGTCTGATCTACTAAGAACGGCACCTTGTCCAAATTCTTTAGAGATCGCATTAATAAACTTCTCTTTATTGTTTATCAATTGTGTCATAATATATCCTCTCTTTTATCATCAATTGTTTATTATTAATAATAACATGATTCCTATGTTATTGTCAATAGTTAAATTATCGTTGTATATCAACATCTTTAGGCGATCACTCCGATAAATTTATTTAATAACTGTCTATTTACAGTTTTCGCATTCATTGATTTGATGAATGCAGATTTTATACCTGATGTTTTTGCATTAGGTTTTATTATTAAATCTTCTGATTCTATATTTCTAAGTGTAGGCAATATGTAATACTCATCATATCCTTGACTCTTACATACGGCAACTTTATTTTTTCTTAATTCTTTTTGTACTTTAATAACTTTTTCTTTATCTCTATAAGAAGAGATACCAAATTTATGTTCAATAGTTCTTAATGAAACTCTTCCAGCTTTACCTGTACCTGCAAGAAAGAAACCTGTAAGTGACATACTAGGTTTTATCAGTTTAATTAATTCTAAAAGTTTTGTAGTAGTATCAACTCTATGATCGTATCCCCATTTAACAGACTTATTAGTTTTTTTATCTGTTAGAGTTGTATTTGAATAATAATCATTCTCACCTCTTACATTCCAACCTTTATCTGAAAGTGTAAATTTGTGACCACAATTATGACTATCACCATCAGTTAAAATAACGATATTTGATTTTTGTATTTTATGTTTTTGAACAAACGCATTTTCAATAGTTGGTATAGTTAATATTGCGGCATCTAAAGGTGTTCCACCTAAATTATATTTACTAGGGATGTATATACAACTACCTTCTTTTAAATCACCATATCTATCCCAATAATCAGCAAATCCTAAAAGATATTTCATCATCTTCATTGTATCACCTTTATTCATATCAGAATTAAAAAATTCTAATAATCTTAAAGGATCAATATTAATTTCATTGTGTACAGGTATTTGTACAAGTCTTTTAAGATCAGTATTTTCTTTTCTATCAAACCATGATCTATCACCGTCGGTATCATGATGATCTGAAAACGCAAGTACTTGATAAGGTATTTTAGTTCTTTGACAAAACCAAATTAAATTATATAATTGTTTTAAAGTTTCTTTCATGTTCCACGCCATAGACCCAGACCAATCTAAGTACATAATCATTCCATGATTAGTCGCCCCAGGTATAGTAGTCATTTTAGCAAATAGGTCATCATTAAATTTGTATGTGTGTACTTTATTCATATCTAACATACCAGTTTTAGAAACTGTCGCTCTCTTATATTGATCGGCAGATTTTTTCATTTCAAATTCTTTAACCATATATGAAACAATTTTTTTATTTTCATTAAACAAAGTAACTATTTCTTTATCTAAATTTGTTTTCCATATTTCCTCAGAGTCAGTATTACTTTTGGCATTCCAATAAAGGTCACCATTTAAATCTTTTAAAATATCTTTTGCAGATACTATCAGTTTATTTAAATTAATTTTAGAAGGTACATTAACATAATTATTATCTAGAGCATTTGAATCGATTTGTTTTGCAATACCTTCTTCAAGACTATTAATAAATTTATCAGTTTCAGATTCTAATTGTCTATCAGTGGCACTTTCTAAATCAGTTTCAGTTTTTCCACCACCCTCTGCCATACTTTCAGCAACTTTACTATCTCTTTTTTGATTATCTTTAGAATCTTCATCACCGTCATTATCATTTTCTTCATTCTCTCTATTATCTTTATCTGATATTTTATCTGAATCGTCTTGACTATCAGAAGATTCAATATTATCTTTACCGTCTTTACTATCAATCGGCATTGATTGTTTTTTTTCGTCTTCTTTTTTCTTTTTCTTTTTATGATAACCTGAAATTTTTCCAGCAAGTTCTAGAACATCTTCAGGTGTTTTACATTTGTCAACTAATTTTGCAAGTAATAATTCTTCAGGTGTAAATCCTACATCAAGACCTGTTTTAAAATAAATATTAATTTTATCAATAATATTCATTTGAGATAAATCTTTATCTTTAATTCCAAAGAAATTTGATTTTAATAATTCTTTATATCCATTTTTAAAGTTAGATACAGACCCAGGGTATTTTTTCTGAATCATTTTTTCAATCCTAGCATCTTCAATAACATTAACAACAGATTTATCAATTCCTAATTCTTTAACTTTATCTAACATATCTAAGGGAGTCCAAAGGGCATGACCGACTTCATGACATACAAACATGTCATAAACATCATTAGAAATTTCTTTTTTAAAAATAGGAAGAGTTAATTCTCTTGTCGCAACATTGAAAGATGCGGTCTGAGTTTTTCTATGTACTACATGAACATTTTCAGTAGCAAGTAATTTTGATATAGTTGATTTTTTATCTTGATCTATCTTCTTCACTTTAACCTCATTCATCATATATCACTATAATGACAGGTTACCCGTTTATTGTCAAGGGTTAAAAAAGCCCTTATAAATCAAGGGCTTTAGATACAACTTCTGCGATAAATCGTTGTGATTCTTCATTTGGATGGGCGTCTATATCATTGATTCTATATCCATACCCGAATCTTTTCTGTAATAGTTCTATTATTGTATAACCCCCTAAACTATCAAATATAGGAAATCCAATAAATTTACTATCATCTAATATTGTTGTTATAGGATTCTCCATAAGTGTGAGAGTTCTAGTCTTTTTTTGATGTTCTTGAAATGTTCTCTTTTCCTCTTTTGTCTGATCGTATTTAATTTTTGAATCATGATAGTTATCATATAGTTCTTTTTTTCGCCACCACGGAAATGGACTCAACATTTGCATTTGTCTATAATCTATATGTAAAGATTCGCATAATGATTGAAAATGAAACATAGTTTGTATTTGTTCATTTATTATATCTTTATCTCTAGGAAATCTTGCTTGTATTCCTTTATAAATTTTATCTACATTTTCCTCATGGTGTGGAAAGAATCTTGTTTCTAGTTTTTTCTCTTCTAATATTTTATCTCTCTCATCACTCATATGCGGTACAATCGTTCGCCATGCTGAATCAGTAAAAGGTGTATTATCTGATAAAACATCTTGTCTAGTCCATTCAGACCAAGCAACTATAACATATGCTATATCTTTAGGCTCATGTTTTACAACTTCATTTGTTATCTCAGAAAATATCTTTCTATTACCTGCACCACATCTTGCAGTATTGATAACTTCATAATTAGTAATCTCACCTAATATCTCAGGCCACATTTTAAAATCCATAGGATTAGGTACAACTTTCTTAGGCATATCTTTATCTGTAAACGAACATCCACCAATTATAATCTTTTTCATTAATCTTGTTTACCTTCCTTTGGGTATAACCACCAACCTGTTGATATATATTTTGATCCACTATGTATAGGGTTACCTCTGTGGGCCCAAGCGAAAGATGCTGGGAATATACACATCATACCTTTTTGTGGTTGTATTCTAATCTTGTCATACAAAAATTCTGTTTCACCTTCTTGATCTTCTATATCATTTAAATAAATTGTCCATGCTAAACATCTTCTAATATTTTTCCAATGAGATACCTCGGCATGAAAGTTATGAAATCCACCCCCATGTGGGTCAGTTCTTTGTACTTTAGTTTCTTCTGAAATTAATTTTCTTTGTCCTCTATATACTAAAGGAAAATCTTTTAAATAATAATTTAAAGTCTGTCTTTTTATTGTTTCTACTTTATTGTATAGTTCTTTATCATCTGTTGGGTCTATCCATTTTTGAATATCTCTTCTTGTATCTCTATCTGCTTTTATTGTTTTTGCATCTGCTAATTCAAACCAATCAATTATCTCTTGACATAATTCATTTGAAGCTGCATTTGGATATACTTTACAAAACTCAATTAATCTCACGACACTCACCTTCTCTGTATGTATCTAGTGTTAAACAATGCAAACCACTATCCCAAAACCTTTTGTGTCTAAATGGTACATAGATAGGATTTACTCCTATTGATTTTAATTTATCATGAATCTCTTTTTGATAATTCATTGTTAATATATTTTTTTCATCTATACTTAACATATTAACTTCAAAAAATGTTTCATCTTGCATTCCAACCCAATCGTATAACCATTGATCTACAAATTTAACAAACTTATGATCTTGCATTTTATCTTTTATAAACCATTTCATTCTATCAATCTTTTTTTGTCTTCTTCCATGTATACCACTAGGAATTGAGGTTGGTAGTTTAACAGAATCTTTTGGGTCTTTAATAATCAAACAATCCCAGCCAGGAAAAGTTTTATTAAAAAAATCTTGTTTCATCCATGGCGATCCTATAACTAAACCAGGTTTAACCAAACACATACTACCATCATTATGTCCACCAATTGCAATTGTACTTTTTTTATGTTTATGATTTGGTTTCATTTTAGTGTACCAATCATAAAAACCTATTCTATCGCATTCATCAACAATAAGTCTATCACCAACTCTAGTCAAAGACATGGCTGCATACTGCCAAGTTTGCCATACATATTTACTAAAATCAATAGGATGTTTTTTTCTATTTGTTTCAAAATATTTTAGATCATCCCAAGATGGCTCCCAAGTCTTAGGTGCCCCTATATCATGCTGACCTTCTAGTGTAACTTGAAATGGTCCAAGTTTATTTGGATCAAACTGTTTACATAATTCTATATTAACATTATCAAAAAAACTTAAAGGATGATGATCTTCATCTTTTGATGATATTCCTATTGTACAAAATATTTCATCACCAAGAGTTATATAATTATCTCTAGGATTAATCATAGGTTTAGGTAATGATCCATTTGGATTATGTTCTCGCCATTCTCCAAAAGATGAATATTTTAATAGTGTACCGTCTTGAGTCCATTGTGGTGCAGTCTGTATAACTTCAACTCCTAAATCTACAAGGGTTTTAATTATAACATTTAAATCTTCTTTTGTCTCTCGTAAAACTTTTTGAATACTGTCTCTAAGACTTTCATCTTCTAGATCATCAAAAAAACTAGGATCATAAACATTACCTATTACAACTTGTTTTAATGGATCGAAATGAGTCCAACTGTTAGGTTTATTATATTTCATTATACAAATACTCCGCCCATTCTTTATGTGCTTTTTCTGTTGGATGAAAATCTTTTGTCATCCTACTTTTATCTTCTTGTAGATAATGCCACATACTATATCCACCTAACTCTTTAAAAAATGGCCATCCAATAATTTTTTCGTAATCTATATTATTTTGAATAGTTTTTAAAAAATAATTTTGATAATAATTCTCTTGTTGTGGTGATGGTGCTAATGCACTAAACATTCTATACTCTACATTATGTTTTTCTAAAAATGATTGCATCATAATTATATCTGAAAGATATCTATTCATATGTTTTATTGGATTTGGATCATGACCTGTTATATCTGCTTGAAATAATTTTTGTCTTGCCATATCTGTCAATCCAA
>CEUX01012880.1_pt1 | contig 52555 bp, 62 predicted proteins | sample 531361 | NCBI WGS metagenome assembly CEUX01 (sample SAMEA2622736, study PRJEB7988) | marine metagenome | isolation source: saline water (ENVO:00002010), including
ATTGGAAAGTAAGGGATAATAATTTTGATGACCTACCTCATTTTGAACTGGTCGAATAAACTCCCTGCACGGAGTCATAGATATGCCATCACGTAATGAATGGGTTGCAGAAGCCACTCGCCTGGGAATGCCAAACGCACGGCATAGGGGGCACCGGGAACTCTATTTGTGGATACAGAGAAACGCAGACGACGAGTTTCGGGATAAATGGGGAGACGTTGCGTCATTTGACGCCGGTCAGCAAAAAGGTCAAGTAGGTCCGACTCAAGCGCAGTTGCGTCAGGCCCGGGAGTTGGGCATCGAGACGCACGGCGCGAATCGGCGAATACTACAGGAGCGCATCGATGCGGCAACGGCTCCTACGCCTGCTGACCCTCCTACGCCTGCTGACCGTGGGGGAAACACCACGCCCGAGCAGCAGACGGTTGAGGACCTGGTTCCGGGCGTTAGCCAGCCTTCTCCGTACCAGGATTTTATGGGGTTTGCAACGGCCCTCAGCCAGAACTCGGACTTCACCGACGAGGACAGGCAGATCCTGTCGCAGAAGATCAATGAGGACCCAAGTGTTGGTCAGAACCTACTGGGTCTCGGGTCTCAGGAGGAGCAGTTCAATGCTGCCCGGGACATCATCGACCCAGGCGGTGCGCAGTTCCGGAACTTCCTGCGGGGTAACGTAGAGGCAGGGACGAACGTAAAGACCGAGGATGGCCGAAGCCTCCAGACCCTGGAGGATACGACTACGCAGCAACTCAAGGATCACGTCACCGGGACGCCCAATGCTGGCGAAGTCAAGACCAAGGTCAACGAGGACGACACCACCGAGACCACGGTAAAGGTTACGCAGCCACCTACGCAGCCACCTGGTGCCACCGACGACGGCGGTGGCGGACAGGCCAGCACGAACCCAGCCAACAACGTACCTACCGACGACGCCACTGGCGTTGACGACAGCACGGGTGTCAACCTCGGAGACCCTCCTGCAGACACGGGAGACCCTCCTGTAGACACGGGAGACCCTCCTGCCGAGCCGCCCCTGCCGGTCAGTGACCCAAGCCAGGGGATCATCCCGCAGGAAGATCGCAGCCTACGTGGGCTGTCTAACCAGGCGTTCGAGGAAGGTGGATTCGAGGGGTTCCTGTCGTTTGCAGAGAACCGTATCGCCTCGCACCCGCTGTTCGAGCGCAAAGTCCAGTCAGGGTTTGAGGATCTCATCGCCAACAGGGTCACGGACCTGGAGTATGACCGGGCTGCTGTAGTATCCGAGGGCGAAGCGGAGATCGAGCAGAACTTCAACGACGCTGCGCTGGAGCTTGCCAGGTTCGCGAACCTGGAGCCGGGGGGCACAGACTCGGGCGCAGTGATCGACAAGATGGAGCGCCTGCTGTCAGCGAGAGAGACCGCCAGGGTACAGCTCAAGCAGCGTGCCCGGGAGATGGAGTTCGAGGCTGCGGACAAGGCGATCGCCCGGATGACCGAGACGGCCAATACGTTCTTTGGTCAGGATGTTACACGAGCAGGCCTGACCGGGGAGTTCCGGGGTGAGACTACGGTCCAGGAGGACCAGCGGAAGTTCGAGAACGAGCAGGAAGTCACGAGGATGTACGGTGGCAAGCCGCCCACGATCACGACGATCGACGAGTTCCGCAACAGCATGAACTCCTCCGAGGGTGACGCCAGCTACAGAGAAGAGTTCGACATCGACAACGATGGAACGATCGGATTCACCGATTGGCTACATGTTTCGCAGGGTGCTACCATGATGCCGGACGGCCGCATCGCGTTCGGTGAGGGGCCGCGCACGATCCAGGGCCAGGAGATAGATCAGCGGGCCAGCCAGTTCGCAGAGACCCACGGCCTGGACGTTGAGAAGTTCCAGGAAGCCAATCGCCAGTGGGGTGAGCAGATGAGCCGAGACCTCGACAAGTTTATCTCGGGGACCGTCGGCAAGATCATGCACACCGACGAGAACGGTAACTTGCAGCTTACGGTAGACCCCGCCACAGGGCTGCCGCTGACATCACTCGACAAGGCAGCCCTCGACACGGACATCGACCAGTTCAACCGATCGTTCGAGGAGGGTATCCGGCAGTTCGCAATCAACGCCGGATTTAAAGAGAGGGAGCTGGGCCAGGGCGACCGGGAGCTGGACATCCTGCGGAACAAGAACTTCGCAAACGTGTTCGGCACCGGTATGCAAGGGTTCTTCCAATGGCTTAACCGCCCCAGGTAGGCGGAGGGGGTCAACCAGGCACAGCCCCTCCGCCTAACGGTGCCACAGGACCAGGAGCAGGAGTTCCGTTTATTCCACCTACGGGTGTACCGGACCCTGGATTGGTGAACCCGGTTACGGGTGTAGCCAACTCCGACCTTCCGAACCTGCAGAGCGGGTTCACGAACTCGATGACGTCGCTGCAGATCCAGCAGCTCCCGTCGTTCACGAGGATGACAGGCAACGGCGTCCCGTCTGACGTTGCTGAGAGTATCATCAGGGCTACGCCGCCCACCATGGGGCCACTCGATGACCCCATCATATCTATAGATGGGGCTGACATCTCCGCGTCTGACCCATCGTTCGGGCCTGCAGTGCAGTCAGCGTCAGCAGATGCCGATGCACTCTTCCAGGCTCCAGGGCAGCTCAACGCCGCGAAGATGCAGGGCTTCATGAAGAAGGCCGGACCGATCGTTGGGGCCTCGATCATGATGCTCAAGGTCATGGGGCTGGATGATCTCGGAGAGCAGAACCGTGTCGGCGGCATGATGCGAGACGCCATGATGATGTTCGGTGGGCCACAAGGGATGATGATCGCTGGTGCGATGACGGCCCTCCCGCACGTAGGCAAGGCGCTGAACACAGCAGTGATCCAGCCAGCATCGGAAGGCCTTGCCAAGATCTTCGGGGCCCTTAACCTTGGCGGCGGGAGTAGCGCAGCAGGTACAACCGTCGACTCCACGCTGATCGACCCGAGCCAGTTCGACCCGGCAATCATGGAGGAGATCCTCCTTGAAGTGGACAACAACCCCGACTTCCTGGGGTTGGGCAGGCCGATCACTCGACAGGAGATCATGAGCGGCGAGGTGGCCATTCCTGACAGCTTCCTGGCCGACATCGCAGGCGACCACGAGCTGACTCTTGACGATGCCCGTGGTAACGCAGAGCAGTTGAAGCGAGGCCAGGGCGGTATCGACGTCGGCCATACAAGATTCAACGAGAGTGCAGGAGGCGGGACACTGAGTCCCATCCAGGCTCACGACATCCTGCAGCGCGAAGGCATCGCGAGCGAGCACGTACGCAACGTGATCATGACGAAGATGAACACCCCACAGCAAAAGGCAGCATTCCAAAAGAACCCGTCAGCGTGGCTTGCGGCTAACGGACCATTCATAACGGGGGGCACTGACAGCGCGAAGGCGGCGCGAGAAAGAACCCGTCGCGGCTAACGGACCATTCATAACGGGATAGCACATGAACTTCCTACCGAACGTACAAGCAGGCGGAAACTTCGCTAATCGCAGGGTGGGCCTTGATGACATGGAGCGGACCGGCAGCCAAAGGCAGCTCCAGGGCCCCGGGCTTAATCCTGGCCTGACGCAAAATGCTGGCCCTGGCCGAGCCGGTCAGATCCGTGGGCTGATACAGCAACAGACGGGCGCCATGCCTCCGGGTGGTGGCGTTGGCGGCTTCATGCCTACGGGTCCTGCAAGTCCTGGTTCCGGTGGTGGCGTTGGCCTTGACTCCAATGCGGTGGGCGAGTCGTTCGCTCGGATGGAGGAGCTGCAGCCCGAGAAGGTCCAGGAGGCCCTCGACGATCCGAACAACAAGAACGAGGACGGCAGCTACAAGTGGCACATGATCATCGGGTCGCTGGCCGCAGGTGTAGCCACGGCGGTAGCGGGCGGTGGCGTGAGCGGGTTCCTGCAGTCGGGTGTTGCAGCGGCTGGCGGTGGGTTCAAGGGCCTGCTGGCGGCGGAGGAAACGAAGGCCAAGCGTGCCAAGCTCGAGGCTGCACAGAACAAGATGTTGGCGGACAGGCGACTCAAGAACTACAAGACGATGTACGACGCACAGGTCAAGGCCGGGGACTGGGCCGGTGCCGGTAACACCATGAAGGTGATGAATAAGCTGAGTGGCGCTGGTACGCCTGATGCTTTCTGGGATGACTGGGTGTCCGACATGGAGTATCGTGACGACATGGAGAAAGTTGACGGCACCATATCAGACTATGCAGACCAGGCGTCCGCAGGTATTCGTGCGGGGCTTTCTCCCAAGGAGGCCTGGGAAAAGATCACGACGGAGAACCCTCTCCTGATGTCCGATGCGATGGTGCGGAAACTCAACAACCTGGATGACGACGCCAAGATTCTGCGACGGCACGAACAGCATGCGGCAGATGTCATCCAGAGGACAGTTGAGGACAAGATGGGTAAAGAAAACGCAGCCTACCAGGAGGCATACTCGTCCTCGCTGGGCCGACAGAAGGCCGCGTATCAGGATTTTTCGCAGGACATCCAGCAGGCAGCAGCCCTGCGGTACGAGATGGATCAGGACGGTCGCGGGTCGACGGTCTTCACTGGGGACCAGTGGAACAGCGCAGCGGGGGACGCCGGGGAGCAGTCCAGGTTGGCAGTTGGGCAGATGAATGACCCGGGATTCGACCAGGATCGGTACGAGAAACACCTTCTCGACGTGATGGCGGAGCGCATGGCCACCGGCGATGTAGCCTTCACTGCTGAGTCGATGGGCAAGTTCGGGAAGCCGATGACCCAGGAGGAACTCATACAGCGGCTCGGGTCCAACTACAGCGATGCCTTTAAGAAGCGTCTCGGGCGTGCACTTCAGGACCACAAGAAGAACCGCCCAGGCAGGCTCAGTGAGACCGAAGGGTCACAGGGGATTCGCGGCGGCTCACGTGATACTGTCTTTGATCCGTCCGTTGTGCGCGGCCCACAGTCTGAGGAGGCAGCTGTACAACTATCCACCGGCAAGGTCGTTGAGGCTGCGATTGCGGCCATCAAGAAGACCGGCGACGACGGGACGTACACCCTTGAAGGTTCCACGCCCGAGAGCATCATCGACCAGATGGCACAGGACCCGGCCATGGGCGCCGAGCTGTCTAAGCCTGGGGTTAGGGCCATGGCCATCGAAGCCCTCAAGGACAATGAGGGCCGAAGCATGATTGATGCTATCCGCACGGCAGAGACGCAACGGCAGGCAGGCGTGCATGAGGATGACGGCGGAATGGGTAAGCTCGTGGACGAGAAGGCGAAGGAGATCCTCAAGGATGCCGGGGCGCGAACGCCAAGAGGTGCTCCCGGGAACCTGGGGAGGAGCATATCAGAGGACTTCGACACAGACGCGAAGCCGAACGTGGGTATACTCGGGCGACTCTCTCCGGGGCTTACTGAGAGCGCAGCACAAGCAAGGCTTGGCGGAAGACTGGAGAACATCCAGTCCAAGATCGAGGAGGCTGTAGCCAAGGCGGGTGGCCCAGGCGGCGCGGTTGGCGCACGCGTACGGCAGCTCACGAACCGGGAGACGTTTGCGGACAAGGTGGCGAGAGACAACCCTCTCCCGCAGAGTTCGTTTATCCCTGAGGGAGCCCCGCCCGACGGCAGTGGCGTGGTTGGCCCGAGAGATCCCAGGCAGCTTGACCCGGCTATTCGGGCGGGCTTGCCCGGTGGTGGAACGCCACGGCCCGAGGTATCCAAGCTGTCAGACTCGATTGAGCCCGGGTCTCCTGGTGGGCAGAGCTTCTCTGATCAGGCGTTCACTTTCGGCAACACCACTACAAACCTGAACCAGGATGTAGTTGCGATTGTAAACGCTATCGAGCAGAACGAGACCGGTGGCCAGGGGCCGAAGGAGGGTTCGACTGGAGAGATGTTGTCACGCCTCCAGTTCCTTCCTGAGACATGGGAGGCCTGGGCAGGAGAGCACCTTGGAGATCCTAACGCTGAGGCTACGGCGGAGAACGAGCGGAAGGTGGCCTACCTGCAGATCCAGAAGTGGATGAGCCAGGGCTTCACAGATCCGGTCGAGATCTTCTCGCTCTGGAATAGTGGACATCCTGACCCGAACACCGTGGGCTCAGGCACGAGCAGCAGGGGAGACGGGGCTCAACGGTTCGACGTCAACGAGTACGCCCGAAGGGGAGTCGCAAATCTTGAGAAGATAAAAGGGAGCGCGGCCTAATGGGAAACCTCAATCTTGACCCTGTATTCCAGGGACGAGTTCCAGGGACAGCAGCCGGAGACATCTTCAATGCGCAGATGCGGCGAGCGGGCCTGTTGCCGGAGGACGACGAGGAGGCAGCAGAGCAGTCGCTGTTCGATCCGGTACCAGAGCTGTCGGTCCAGCTTGGGCGGGAGAAGACCTACGCTGAAATCGCTGAGAGCGGGTTCGTGTCTGGCCTGGCAGGGGGCGCGGCCGGTATCCTTGGCGCAGTAGAATCCTTCGGGCTCGGTGGAGATGTAACCGAGGAGATGACCCAGTACCTGGATCAGGTGCAGGTCGAACATGCACCTCCGGAAGCTATCCAGAAAGAACTCCGGCACGACCCGTGGCTGGTGCTTGATCCTACCTGGTGGACGTACAACATCCCGAACTTCGCAGCAAGCACGGCACCTATGCTGGCTGGTGGTGGTGCTGGTGGGCTACTCTTCAAGAGCATCGCACGTCTCGCACCCGGTCTTGCCGGTGGCGCTGCCCATGCACGCACGGCATTTGCCGGTGCCCTGAACATGATGACCGTTGGCGGCGGTGTGTATGCCGAGACGGTTGAGGGCGGAGCAACACACGAGGAGGCCGCCAGGCTGTCTCATATATCTATGATCGCTGACGCCCCGTTCGCGTTCATGGAAGCCCTGATGTTCATGAACCCGAAGCTGCTGGCCACCAAGATCCCGAAGTTCATGAGGGGCAGCACCCGCAAGGGGATGGCAGTTCAGAACTCCATCATCGAGGGGCTGCAGGAAACGGGCGAGCAGGTCTTTGCTGACAACTTGGTTACAGGGAAGCCCCTGACCACGGGCGTACTCGAGTCCATGATCGCAGGCCCCGTGATCGGTGGCCCTACCGGGTTCATTCAGGGTCCACAGTTCGACCCCAGCATCAAGCACAGCAACGCCATCGAGAGCCTGAAAGAGATCGAACCGATCGAGGGGCTTAACGATCCCAATGCAGAAAACGCAGACCAGCTGATCGACGACGCAAGGAACCCGATCAAGAATCCGAACAGGGTGAACTTCCTTGACGGTGCGGCAGGCTTCACCCGGGAATCCCTCGACGAGGTAGCGCGGCTCAATGGGAATCCCATTCCGATGGCTGACGACCAGTACGAGGCGATCCTCAAGGGCAACCTGAGGGTGCTCGGGTACTACGAGTCTGACCTCGACGGCAGGACAATCCAGGAATTGGAAGAGGAGTTCGACGCATCCACTCGCCGAGTCGACGTCCAGATCCCCCTCAATGAACAGCAGAAGATGCGCATCAATGAGCTGGGCCAGTCCTCCCCTGAGGGTGACGGCCGGGATCGCACGTCTGCTAACGATAGGTTGCGCCTGGGCGACACGTTCGTCAGGGCCAACTACTTCGAGCCGAATGGAGACAAGAGCCTGTACCGTGTGTCGGAGGTGCGGGAGGATGGTGTTGTAGGCACAGACCTGTCCACCACGGCAACGTCTGAGTCAGGCCGCACGTCTGTGCGAGGCGTCGACACGACCTTCGGGCTAGAAGACGAGGTCATCATTCAGTCCCGCAGCATGCTGACGGGTAAGCTGGTACGGGCCACGCCTGCACCTCAGGCATCGGATGTACAGCTGGACCCGAACGCTGGCGACATTGTGCCTGGCGAGCCAGCCGGGTTGCTGCCTGCCCATCTGGACCCGAAGGACATCAGGTTTATTGCGACGTCACGGCGAGATGCGCAGGGTAGGTTTGCCAAGCCTTCGATTGAGGACGTTGCGCAGGTGCAACAGGAGGGCGAGGAGACAGTACCCGAGCTTCAGGCTATCGCAGACCCGAACACCATCGCTACGCCAGAGATGGACCAGGCGATGACGGCGGCGACGACTGACGTCTTCGCCAACCTGACTCCCGAACAGATCGCTGCTATCGTTGGGTCACGCACAGAAGAGGACGCTGATGCCGCACCACCGGTGCAAGAAGGTGACCCTGGCCCGGCTGGCGACATCATCCCCCAGGACGAGATAAGCATCGAAGAGATTAGGGCGCTTGTCGGTGCCACGGACGACGAGGCAGTAGTCCTTACGCCGGATAACGAGGTGGAGGTTGTGACTCCGGAGGTGGAGGTTGTGCCTCCGACTGAGCCCCCGGTTCAGAGGCTTGAGGACACGAACCTTCAGCTTGATGATGAGATGCTTCAGGACGTAGAAGAACCGCCCGATGTCATCCCCGATGACGTGCCTCCGTCAGGGCTGCCCCAGGCGGCTCAGGATCTGTTTGGGGTGGAGGAAGAGGCTGAGCCTGAAGCAGAGCCCAACTTTCTGCAGGTCGTGGAAGACTACACGCTTGAGTTTGCGAGGATAGAACAGAAGAGGGCCCAGGGGCTTGCCCGAGTCCCGGACGAGCGGACGTTGCCGTCTGAGGATATGACGGACATCGAGATCAAGCGCAACGAACGCGCCAGGGTTGAGCAGGCATACGTTGCGAGCCTTAACAGTTTGATTAGTGATCTTGACGAGAACATAGGCGTCATCACAGGGCAGGCTACCAGCGTAGAGAACGTGGGCAGGTTGAAGGACCGTGTTGAGGGTGCGGTTCGCGCAGGGGCTAACGCTCCATCCGCCGAGCTGCAGGCAGCCCTCGAGCAGTTCAGCACGGCAGAGACGCAGCCCGTTATGATCCCTTCAAGGTATCGTCGTCCCACAATAAACAACATCAACCGGTTCCTTCCTGAGGGAGTGGAGGTTGCCCGTCACGAAGGAGGTAAGAGTTTCTACTTTACGGACCCGAACCTCTTTGAAGCGACCGTTTATGTGCCACGCTTGAGTGACATGACGGTCAAGGAGTGGGTCGAGGAATATCACCGAAAAGTCGAAGAGACGAAGGCAAGAGTATCGACGGTCGGGTCAGATCCACCTGTCAGCCCCCGTGACGCGACCCTGCAGAACATCGCCCCCTTCCTGCCTAGCCCTGACGAGGACCTGTCGCTTACGATCCCTCCGCCCGAGGAGGAGGTTGAGCCTGCCCCTGTTGCTGCACAAGAAGAACTGCCTCCGGTGCGCGTACTCGAGGAGGGGGTGTCTGGTGTGGATGAGAACCTTGAGGGTGTGGTTCCGAGGGAGGAACCAGCCCCGGCAGCCGCTGAGCCTGAGCTGTCACCGGAGGATGAGGCTGCCGTCCAGCGCATCCTTGACCGGAGAGATGACGTCACGCGAGAGGAGGCTATCGCTGCAGTTACAGGCCTCATCGGGCGTCAGCACACGCCAGCAGAGAGGACAGGTGAGGCTATCGACCCTGCTGAGCTGGTCCCGACGGATGAGCAGCTTGCTATCGAGGAGGAGCAGGAGCAGCTGGATCTCGCGAGTGATCCTGTTGTTGAAGCCCCTCCGCCTGCGGAGACTCAGCCCAGGCAGAGATCGTCTCAAGGCAGGCGCATTCGCCCTCCCGGTCTCTGGGAGACCAACCCCGACGACCCGCCTGAGTCGGAGTGGCGTAAGGACAACAAGGTCCACAAGCTCCTGGCGTCCGGCGCTCCGTTCAAGTGGCGTGACTGGATGACGAACACCGAGAAGGGGCTGGCGCTGTTCAACCTTGGCTTCAGGCGCAGGGACCGGTCCCGCAAGGTTCTCACGAACGCTGATGGATCGCTCACGTTCAGCCCCAACGGTGATATTCTGGCTGAGTTTGAGAAGGCCGCCGGGAAGTCCCCGGGATTTGACAAGGGGGCTACGGTCAGGGTGAACAACATGGCTGGTCACGGCGTCCTCACTGGCCAGTCGAGTGTACGTTCGGGTGAGATGTGGCACGAGGTGATGTGGCACGAGGAGGATGGGCGGGTCGAAAGGCTGAACATGCCCGAGGATCAGATGCATCTCGGGCTTGGGCCCACGCCCCAAGAGATAGCCCTGCAACAGGCTACGGAGCGAGTGGCAGAAAGCGAAGCCGAGGCGCAGAGGCTCACCGAGGAGGCCTTTGAAACGCTTACGGATGCCGAGCTTATGTCCATGGGCAGGGACGAGCTGACCGACCTCGCACGCATGGCAGGCGTGCCGGAGCGGAGCATCGGCGGCCCTCACGGTGGCCCTGATGTGCACTGGTGGCCCGGGAAGGGGAGGAACAAGGGCAAGCGTGTTGGTCCATCGACTGGGGCCAAGGGCAGCAAGTTCGAAGTGTCACTGAAGGAGCTGCGGCACCTGATCCGTGAGCGTTACCCTGCCCCTGGTAGCTCCCCCGCTACTACGGCAGAGCCGGAGTTTACGGTTCCAGCTCCAGCTCCGGATATTGGACAGGAAGGACCAGCCCCGGCTCCAGACATCGGGCAAACCACGCCGCCTCCTGGCCCGGGCGGGGAGACCACGCCTCCGCCGACGAACACCCAGGAGATCCCGACGTTCCCTCCGCCCGAGGATTTTCTTGCCGATCCAGATATGGGCATGTCGGACGAGGACCTCGAGAACGTCTTCGATGACGAGGCCCTGTTCAACGAGATCCAACAGAAGCGGGAGGCTGAGGCGCGTAACGAAACGCCACAGCAACGGCGTGAACGTGAGGCTATGATCCAGGCGTCGATCGCTGAGACGAGCGAGCTGATGACTCCTGAGCAGCACGAAGCCGGTGCCGTGTGGGTCAACGACATGAAGGTGATCACGGAGGACGGCAAGGAGGGCCGCCTGATCGTGAGCGACAAGGGCCCTCACCGTGTGCGCGTAGAAGGAGAGAAGAAGGTCAGGTTCTACACGTCAGGTTCCCAGCCCGGAAAGGTGGACGCCTTTGAGCTGCTGCCTGACAACACCCTCAGGGTCAAGGCGACGAAGGCTGGCGTGTCTGACGCAACGATCGCCGAGGCCAGGGCCAGGATACATGGCGCTACCGACGAGAACATGCACAAGAGGTTCAAGGATAAGAGCGGCAAGGTCAGCCTCGAAGAGTTCAAGAAGTGGGCCAAGTCCCTGGGTATTAGCCTGGACGCTAAGTCTACGAGGCAGGATGTCGTAAGGAAGGTCCGGTTCAGGCTGGCCACCAAGAAGGGCAAGATGAGCCAGGAGCCTACGAGGCGTGGCGATGCAGTGATGGACGCCATCCGCAGAATAGGTAAGAAGTCCGATCTCGAAGGGGGTATCCAGCGCAGGATCTCTCATATAAGTGGCTGGCTGCTGCCTGACGGCACGTTCTACATCATGCCCTCGTTCCACATGGAACACGCACTGGGGATCTACGAGTCGATCGGGGTCACACTGCCTACACAGGGAGATCCAGAGGTGGATTCTACCTCTGACTTGAGATTCGCGAACGAGTACGATGCAGTGCGCCAGATCTCCCGGGACTCTGGTGCTATCCAGGTCTCGATCGAGAGCGGACTCGGCGGCTCGCACGTCACATTCCATACAAGCGTCCCGCCCTCAAGGGCGCAGACGATGGAGATGGCCAGCAGTGCGAGGCGTGATCCCCCAGAGTTCATTGCTTACACCCTCGAGCTGGCAGGCTCAGGGTTCACGGAGTTCGACGTCGCAGAGTACGGGCCGAAACGGGCGTCGGGGATGATCCGCAACTACTGGATGCGGGCGTCCAGTGAAGCTGAGGGTATGCAGCAGGACCCGTCGCAGTTCGGGTGGCCGCCTGACCTGCCGCCCCAGCTCGACCCGCGCTACACAGATGAACACCTGAATCCACTGCCAGATGAGACGGCAGAGCGGATCGCCCAGTGGGTGGCGAACTACTCGCCTGACACTGTTGCGCCGATGGCGTTCGGTCGCATGTGGGTGCTGGGCTTCGACTCTACCGAGGACGCAGCCCTGGCGATGTTCGACACGTGGCTTGAGGCTACACCGATCGAGTTGACGGCCGACCAGAAAGCACGTTCCGGTCTGCACAAGGTACCGGGTGACGTGAAGTTCGTCGTCGAGGCAGTGAAGAACAGGGTCGACATCGGTACGCTGGACTTCCTGGGTGTAGCAGCGAACGCTCAGCAGGCTATCCGTGAGCTGGTAAAGGACGGCGAGTACGCCAAGCTCCAGCAAATTCTGGACATCATCAAAAAGGACGTGAACCGTGGCGTGCCGATGGCCCTCGTGGTCAGGAACGCCATCAATATCCTGCGCCCGAACAGGCTGTCCGACCCCGGGTTCATGCCGCACCCCGACGACGTAAAGGGAATCTCGTACGTGAAGCCTCCGTCGTGGGATGTGCCGCTTGAGGACCCACTCGCTGAAACCCTGGCGCAACAGACGGTGGAGCTGGGCATCACGGGCGTGGCTGGCCCCAGCATAAACGAGAGTATGACGATACAGAAAGCCCGTGCTCTGCAGTGGGAGTCCAGGTTCGGTCCGCTGTCAGACGTCTTCGGCAATGGTGTAATGAGGTCCGTGCGTAACCCCGGCCTGTATACACCCAACGACGACATTCTCATCAGGCAGCCCAGAACCAAGAAGGGCAGGGTCAAGACCCTCGCCAACGTCATCCCGCAGATGGTGTCGAAGGGGCCGGTCAAGTGGCTGAGGTCCAAGCTGCAGCCGAAGAATCCTCTCGATGATGTTGCTGTCCTTGGCCAGTTCATCCGTGACCCGCGTGTCGAGAACTACGTGGTCTACTACGTGAACGATCAGGACGTGGTGGTGGGCGCTGACATCCTATCATCGAAGCTGCCGGACATCACGGATACGTTCGGTACCATAGGGCTGGAGGGGTGGCAGTTCATCTCGGCAAAGGCAGGTCTCCTCGGGGCTACCAAGGTGGCGACGGCACACAACCACCCGGTGGGCTGGCCCTCCCCAAGCCGTGCAGACATGGAGCTGGGCGGTCAGGAGTTCGCCCTCGCATCTGACGTTGGGCTTGACCACCTGGGCCACGTCATCGTGAATGATGGCGCATACGTTACACTGGATGTGAAGAAGGCCAACACGATCCTCACTGACATGGACAGCGTAGAGGGGCTGGGTGCTGATAACCAGGAAGCACGCAAGGCGATGTTCGGCATCCTCGGCAACGCCGTGAAGATGAACCTCCTCGACCCGGCGATTGGCAAGTCGCTGAGGCGTGGTGCTTTCGCTGACGATCTTACCACTCCGGGCCTCGAGTCTCAGGTGATGACGAGCGTGGCCGAGAAGGCGCTGTCACGAGGCGAAGACGTCGACCCTGCTACAGCCCTGGCCCAGGAGAGAGAGGCCCTGGTTCGCGCCCACGTTACGTCAGGCAGGGAGGTATCGCCTGAGGACATGGCAGCCTATATGTCCAGCATGACAACGAGCGACACTGAGGGTGGGACACGGCCGCCCGTAAACATCTCGGACCTGGTAAGGACGCAGATCCTGGACTACTCTATGCGCCTGGCGCACCAGGAAGAGGGCGTAATCTTCGTGTACTCGGACATAGCAGGGCGCATCACGTCTGTCCAGTCCGTGGACCTTGCCGTCATGCAGTCAAATGACGATGCGTTCCTTACGGACATGGTGAACAACCACATGCAGGCGTCGAACGCCAGCGACGTGCACGTATACCTGACGTCACAGGCTGCAGCGTCCTCGTCATCTGGCGGCGGAGGTTTCGACCAGACAGTTGAGGGCACGACTCGCAGGTTCTGGAACAGCGGCCTGCTTAGCGGATACGCTATACCGGAGCAGGGCTCTGAGGTCAGCGGTATGCGGTTTAGTATCGACCCAAAATGGCGTGGCCTTGGCGGTGTCGAGGGTAATTTCCGTGACGTGTACCGCAACCTCGATGACTGGAACAAGGAGCTGGTGCTGTTCACGTTCGGGCAGATGCCGGGCCTCAGGGCCAGTGACCTCAATGGTCCGGGGGGTATGTGGTACCACGCCAACGAGAACCGTGAGTGGTTCGAGAGGTACAAGGCCAAAAACGAACAGAACATCATCGACCACTTCGTCAACATGGGGGCGAACAAAGCCATCGACTTTGGCATGTTGCGCCAGCTGGAACCAGGCGAAGACCCGACGCGCATACCGTGGCGGGAGATGGGAGAGAAGTCCACGATCAGCAGGCGCAGCCAGCCCCGTAAGGGCATGGAGCAGGACGAGGCCGTGGCCAAGAAGCTGGGGCGCAACATCGTGGAGATGGTTAAGAGTACCCGGGGACACGAAGACATCCCGATGGACGAGGCAACCCCGAACATCAACATCTTCCGGGAGCATTACTCCGGCGGAGCTGACCTGAACAACAAGTGGACGGCGGCGGAGGAGACTCTGGCTGACCCCAAGACAATGGAGCAGCGACTGTTCCAGACGTTCGAGATCACGGACCTGCCCGGCCTGTTGCGTGAGGTGGGCAACGTGTTCAAGAACATAACGTCAGGGGCTGGCATCAAGAAGTCTGTGCTTGCAGGGATCAGGCGCATCCAGCCGTTCATGGCCAAATGGCTGTACGACACGGAGCATGCGATCACCGTGTGGACAGACATAGTAAATGAGCACCGCCTCTCACGTGGAGGCGAGGCTCTCAGTTCTACTGCCGACCCACGCAAGGCGATCGACCAGTCACGGCAGGTGGGTGGGCGCATCGAACAGAAGGTCAAGGAGTACAACACGATCATCAAGATCTATGGCGACGAGAAGAACGGGAAGCAGCTGGGCCTTACGGACCAGGAGCACATCGACCTCGGCGTTTACCTCGACGCTAAGCAGGCGATGCGCAGGATCAGCGTGGCAGAGGGGAGGTTCGATAAGCTCCAGGCTCTGAGACGGGAGAACAGGGAAGCCAGGCGGCTACGCAAGGAGCTGTCCGACAGACTGAAAGACCGGAGCCTGACGCCCGAGGCACGGGACGCTATCAAGGATGCCCGGCTCGCTCAGGCTGCTCTCGTGAAGGAGACGGACAAGGCAATAGGGCAGCTCGAAAAAATTGTAGTCGAGCGAAAAGTGACCAACGACCTCGGTCAGGTTACAGACATCGTGTTCGACCAGACGAAGATCAACCCTGGCGGGGCAACGACGGAGCAGGCAGCGGGTGCCATCGAGGAGTTGAGGCAGAAGGTTGGGGACGAGAAGTTCGCCAAGATGGAAGAGGTGGATCGTGAACTGAACGGGTTCTGGGACGGGATGCTCGACATCTCGCACGATGCAGGCCTGATCAGCAGGCAGGATATGATCCAGATGAAGGAGGCCAACCACCTTCACGGCAACTACATGGGCCCCTTCGATATTATCCGCCACTACCACCAGGCTGCAAGCTCCGGAGGCAGTGGCCCCATGTCACGTGGAGGCATCAGCGTCTTCGACCATAAACTGTACGAGAACATGGTCGCCACGAACAGCGACACCCGTGACATCATCGTAACCAGCGTCGACAAGATCGCCTCGATCATCTCGTTCGCTGCCAAGAACAAGGCGATGCGTACGTTCCATGACTCTCGCCTGCTGTGGGAGGGGGCCGAACTTGAGGACGGGCAGCAGGTAGGAGTCGGGCAGGAGGTTGCGGACGAGGACCTGCAGTCTGTGATGATGAACGTGAAGGTTGGACAGGAGGTGCCTGAGGGCTACAGGAAGGTGCACTACTGGCGTGACGGTAAGCGCATCACCTTCGCAGTTTACAATCCGATCGCTGACTCACTGCTTGGAACTAACCGTCCTGTTGCTGGGCCTACCATGCGAGCCGTGAGGTTCTTCACCAAGTGGCTGCGTGCCGGTGCGACTGCGCTGTCGCCGTCGTTCATAGCCTGGAACTTGCCTCGGGATTTCCTGACGCAGTACATCTCAGCCGACAACCCGCTGCGCCTGTCGCAGGGGAAGGACCTCAAGCTGCTGTGGGATTCTATCGGTGCAGCACTGAAGGCATCGTGGAATCCTGAGACGATCGACCCCGTGCTTGAGGAGTTCATGGCGTGGGGTGCAGGCTACGGTGGTCAGGTCGAGTCGGAGATTACGGGCGGGTTCACTGACGCTGAGTCTGACCGTGAGATCAAGCGAAGGATGGAGTCGTCGAGGCGCACGGTACTCGGGCGTGACATCGAGGACCCGGCCGGCATGATCGACAAGGCGATTGGCCTCGGGGCTAACGTCATGCGTGCGATCAACCCCTTTGGCTCAGGGATGTCCATCTCCGAGGCTCTCGAGCAGGGCACCAGGTTTGCGGTATTCCAAAAAGAACTGCAAGCCCAGGGCGTAGAGATCTCCGTTGCAGGTATGCGTGACGCTACACCTGAGCAGCAGCAGGCAGCGATCTTTGCGGGCCGGAGATCTACGGTCGACTTCTCCCGTGGCGGCAGGGCGTTGCTGTTCGCCAACATGATGGCCCCGTTCACCAACGCTGCAGTGCAGGGCGTACGCACGACAGCCGGTGGTATCATGAAGCACCCGGGCCGGGCGGCAAACTTGCTGGCGCTGGGGGTATTCACAGAGATGATCCTCGCCATCATGAACCGAGAGAACTTCGGCGACATGCTGGATGAGGAGGAGGATTGGCGCAGACGCAAGTCTTTCACGCTCATTGTAGATACATGGATCGACGACAACGGTGAGGAGCATCCGATCTCCCTGCATCTCCCGAAGGGGGACCTGCTCTCAGCCGCAACAGTACCGTTCCAAGACTTCATGGACCATGCATGGAGGGCCAAGACGGACCCGAACGTGGGCATCACCGACAACGCAGGCGGGGTGTTCGACACGCTCGTGGACATGTTCAGCGAGGCCAGCCCCGTAGAGTTCACGCGCAACGGGACGTTCGACCTCGGCCTCGTGGTAAGCAGGTTCCTGCCTGTGCCGGTACGGGCTACGCTCGAGGTCATGACGGACAGGAACTTCTACTTCGACCGAGAGATCGAGGGTAGACTAAAGGACATGCTCACCGAGGACAGGATCAAGCGGGACACCACGGACTTCGCGATCTTCATGTCGGGTGTAGCAGGCACGGCCTTCGATGTGCTGGGTGACAGGGAGACCAACCCTTTCTCGCCTGTCGTGATCGACGCCCTGGTAAAAGCGCACTTCGCAGAGGGCGGAGCGATCGCTACCCGGATGTTGGGAACGGGAGTGAACATCGTGACCGATCCCTTCTCGCCCGTAACATTCGGCAGCGCAGCGTCAGCAAGGATGTTCGGCCGGGACGTGGGACCACGGGACTGGGAAGATTGGCTGGAGGTAGCGGCATACACACCCGCTATAAAAAGGTTCCTGTCTGTCCGTGGCGGCAAGCAGGAGCGGCTCCAGATGGAATCGCTTGAGCGTGCGAACCAGATCATGGGGTCAAGACGGGCACAGCTGATACGTCCGGTGCGTGCGATGGTGCTAAACCGCAACAGGATGACGCCGCAGGAATGGAACGAGCGCATCGCCACGCTCACACCAGAGCAGCTCGACATGATGCGCACGGAGCTGGAGCGTGAGGCGCAGGGGCTTGGCCCGAGTAACAGCGTTGCACGTACGCTACGGAGCATGAGCGTGCAGGGATGGGGCCGGGCAGTGGGCATCACCGAGATCATGAACCGGAACATCACGAACCCGGTGGAACGCATCCAGTTCCTGAACGCCCTGGCTTACAGCGAGGTTCTCACTCCCACCGTGATGTCGCAGCTGATGTTGCTGGCAGGCAACGGTGCGCTGCGTAGACCTGACCGGGTGCTGCCGGGAGTCCCGGGACTGCCTACGGTTACGGAGATGGCGGAGCTGAGGCTGGCTGAGATGCTGCCGGTCGTTCCCAACGTCACGCGCCGACGACGAACACGGAATAGATTCTTGACAGCGAGTCCATAAAAGATTAAACTAGCTTTACAACAGCGGCATGGCGGCTCGACCGGGACCAGCGTGACGAAGGCACGAAGCTCAGCCCCCTGACCCGGGGCTCTGGGCGCTCCGGCACCCGCCTTCATCTCATCTTATACACGAGGCTCAGATGGGTAACGCAGCACTGGTACCAGCGAACAAAGAGAAGGAGATGGCAGCAAAGACAGGGCTTCCTGTCGAGCAGATCAGCAACGGCGTGGTTCTGTTTGGTGGGAAGCCTTATCTAAATGCGGCAGGCAGGCGGTACAAGATGGACGAACGCTTCGGTCCAGGTGAGTGGAGCGTACAAGTGGACACGATCATGGGTGAAGAGTATGATCACATCATGAAGTCGTGGGGTCGCAAGCCACCGTGCATACTGGCCAAGGCGAGGATCATCTTCAACGGGAAGGTCATTGCCGAGGACTACGGATGGGCGGCACCGGATACCACACCGGCAGGGAAGAAACAGTTCGACGAGAACGGGCTTGGCCTCGCCGCTACCAAGGCACAGAACAGAGCGATGGGACAGATGATCGCCAACGGATTTGCCAGCGAGGAGAAGGCGGGCGAGCGGCAGAGGATGACCATCGAGACGGGAAGTGTAGAAGCGGGATTCTTGAAAGAGACAGCCCGCCTGAAGAAGCAGTTGGGAGAAGAGGAATACTACCGTATCCTGCAATCCCACGGTGCTGAACACGCCGACGATGCAGTCCTTCAGGGTCAAGCAATAAAAATGGGTGAGATCATTTCGGATATGGCATCGGGGACGACAAGGAAGATCAGCGAGGATGTATACGGCGAGGCCAGTGTAGCGGATACGCATCCCGATCCTGACCCTCCCGTGACGCACGAGGAAAGGCTACAGTCTCGGCTCGACCTGCTCGCCCGTATTCAGGATGACGACCTGCCTACTGAGGCGAGGGGTGATGCGGTGATGGATCTGCTTGTAGATCTGTGTGATGACCAGAAGATTAAGGAAGAGTGCCCGATGAATCAGGACAAGTCATACGCGGAGATTGCCTCGGGCTACGTGAGTGAGGCGATGGTGAACAGCGACTTCGATAAGTGCTATGATGTCCTGAAGCGGACGATGGATGTAGCAGTGGAAGGATAGTGGGGCATGATGATCGGTGGTAAATAGCCACCGAAGCGCGGTTGTCGTTCTGGGGAGAGTGCGGCCGCGTGGGGATCGTGCCCCCTTCAGAGGGGCCTGACGCCGGTAGTGTGGGGGAGCACGCCGGTCCATCGTCAGGCCCCTCGTCTTATTCCTTTTATTCCTTGGTGTTCTCCAGTTGTGCCCCCGTCCCGCCACCCCAAGCACGGGACGGGGGCGTAGCGTAGCCCTGAGCTTAGAGGCTACGACTTCAGGTTGGCCGCCTCGATCTTGGCCGCCAGCTCCAGGACTTGATCAGCAAGCTCAGCCGTCGGGTTCGGCTCGGGCTTAAGCCTTGAGATCACGGCCGATACCAGAACCCTGTCGGCTTCCTCGATCTCAGCGTAGGTTGTAACCAACTCCGACACCGACAACGACTTGCCTCGCCGCTCGTCCTTGAACTCGATGGGCCTCGTCTCCCTGGCGAACGTGGACTTGCCCTTGCCCTTGCCGATCAGGTGGTTGATGTTCGCCAGCAGTTTGGCCCCTGCGGTCCTCTGCTTTTCCTTGTTCGCCACGTTCGCCAGACCGTGGGCACTGAGGTGCTGACCGTTCTCGTCGACGGCGATACGCAATGCCATCTGCCTCCACGTCAGATTGTTGTCCTTCCGATACTTCTGGATGCGGTCGGGCAGGTCAGCAGGGATTTGAACCTTCGTTCCAGAACTATAGTACTGTTTACGTCGAGCCATGTTGTTACTCCTCCCTCAAGGTAGTGGATGTTCCGAGCCTGCCCTCTTTGGCAAACTCTTCATACGACCATCTTGCTTTCTGCGCCCACGTGATGCTGTCACAGAGGCGGCTGATCACCGTGTATTTCTCCGAGCCCTCCTCCCTCAGTAGGTTGTGGATGATATGTCCAGCTTGCGTGGTCAACTCGTCGAACTGATCCTGCACTTCTTCTAGGCGGCGACTCAGTGTAGCTTCGTCTCCGTTCTGGCTCTTCTTCGGGGGCCTCATCTTGGTCTGGTGGTAGGTGACACGTTCGTGTTGGTTCATCGACAGTCTCCGTGGGGTCTGGCACTACAGCTGTGCGCTGTCGTGTAAGGGTTGATATACTCATGTCCAGGATTTCACCGATCTCAAGCAGTCGCTTAAGCGAGAGGATACGCTTGCCACTCTCTAGCTGGTTGTAGAAGGGACGGGATACGTCGAGCAGTCGGGCCATATCTCCTTGCGACAGGCCCTTAGATTCTCGTGCTTCACGGATACGCTGACGTATCTCCCGCGTCCGGTGGATCAGGGTCCGGTCATCCATTAGCACTCCTGTTCTGGTCGATCGCCCGTGCCGCATACTGTGCGAACTCGGGATCGTTTAACGCAGAGGCTACGACATCAACAACGGCACCGTCATTCTGGTACAGGTAGGTAATGCCCTTGTCGCTCAGCACCACGAGGCACCGCGCATCGTGGAAAGCTTGGATCATTTCGTGTGGCTTGTTGTGTATCCTTTTCAAGGGCCCTCACTGGACGAGAGGAATAGAATACGGATCACTCGGCGGACGATGTGCATTGAGAACCGCGGAACCTCGACGGTCAGGCCAGACTTCCTGTGGGAGATAGACATCCACGCACGGCCAGGTATCTTCGACTCGTAGAACATCTCGTCATACATCTCGGCCGCAGTGTCCTTACTGATCATCGCTGGCATCGTCGCCCTTCTTTTTCCGGTTGGCGAGCTTTTGCAACAGGTCACTCACCTGATCCTTCGCCTCCTCCTTCTCCTCCTCATCCATGTCCGTCTTGTCGATCTCTTCCTCCGCCGCCTCGATGATCTGATCCTTCGTCTCAGGTTTGAGGTCACCCTCGCCACGGATAAAGCCTGTGATCTCCTTGATCTTCTCGGCCACGTCATCTGGAACACCGGACTCCGGCTGAATCTCCGTCACATCGAATCCGGCAATGTCGCCGAGGGCTAACAGTTGGGCCTGTGTCTTGATCATACTGCCATACAACTCACCAAGCCCTCCCTTGATAGCGTCCTTGTGCGCTTCGTCGTTCGGCGTGGGGATCATCGTCATCCGTGACAGAACGTGGGCCATATCGCACAGGGTGCGGCACATCCCGACAACAGCAGACGACAGGTCACTCTGTTGACTCATCTTCATCCTCCCTTTCTGAGGGTAGCGTGAGCGCAAACTCTCCAAGTTCAGGCAACGGCAACTGCTCGTCGAGGTTATCGAGCCACGGCTCGACGTCCTGCAACGACAGTGCCAGATTCATACCAGCGTGAACACCACCAGGAAACATCACGTGTAACAGGCTCAGCGTCATCGCCAACTCATCCACCTTCAAGACACCATCATCCGACAGTTCCTTCAGTGTCCTGCTGTGCTTGGCAGGGGCGAAGGCCATACCGATCAACGTCTTGTCGTTGTCGATCTCAAGTTCTTCAGCCTGGCCCTCCGCCATTAGCTGGCCGTTGACAGTGAGTTGCCCCTTGTCCTTGTCGAAGGTGATCGTGATCATTCACCCCCACTTTCTCCGAGTATATCCTCGAGGGTGTGTAACGTCTGGGATGACGGTCCCTCTCCACCTTCAGAATCCCAGTAGTCGATGAACCGTGTTCCGATCTCGCTGTTGTCGACCGTCCTCTTCTGTGCCAACGACAACTGCATCGCTATGAATCCTGATGCCTTCGGCCCGAGGTCAAGCTCACCCGATGTAACCTGATCGAGTATGGCACGGAGTGCGTTGGCGTAGCCGAACGACTGAAAGAAGTAGGCGATCTCCTTCGCTTCCTCCAGTGAAGTTGGTGCGAGTTCCTTTTGCTCGTCACTCATCTGGAATCCTTTCTGCTATTGTTAAGGTGGTTCGCGATCTCGTTTGCTACATTCCACAACTGCTTGTCGATCTCATCCTTTCCGAGTTGGTTGTCTTCGTCGTCCCACATCCAGTCCCCGTTACTCCACTGCTCGGCATACTCCTGGATAAGAATCTCAAGGCACCGAGCCTGCGTGTCGTTGAGGTGGATGATCACAAGATCACCTCCCTGAACACGCCCTCTGTTACCTGGGTAAGCATCCCATCGTGGGCAGGGTTGATCTGGAACGCTACGTGGCAGAGGTTTTGGTACGGTGTCGACGTCGTGTCATCTCCTTCGTTGTGCCACGCAGACGCTTGTGATTCGTTGATGAGAACACCAACGACCTTGCACTTCGCTTCGTCCGTCGCCGCCTTGAATCTGTTGGCGTCATCGTAGTCGGGGTCATACCAGTTCTGCGACAACTCGCAGTCGGACAGGATCACCACGTCACCCTCAGGATACTCCTTGAGTGACTCGATCGTCGCCTCCATAGCTTCATCGATGTAGGTGCCACCGTTCTCGTGGACCATCACCTCCTTCAGGAAGTCAGCATACTGCTTGGCTGGCTGTTCATACTTGAAGGAGTATGTGCTGTAGCTGAATTTGTGAAGGATGAACGGCTGTCCCGTGGACATTGCTCTGCGGAACAGCATGATCGCCATTGATACAGCCCACGTCATCCGTGACTTGGTGCTGTTCATGTGTCTGTTCATCATCGACTGCGATCCGTCAAGCAACACGATCATAGGACCGTGGCCCAAAGAGTCGGGTGACTCCCGTTCCAGAACCTGGATAGAGTGCTCGTGCATCCTGCGTTGCAGGTCCATCTTTAGGTCAGGGTGTGCGAGGTTCACATACTCCTGCGGTGCCATACGTGTAAGCTCATCGCCAAGGATGTAACCTACTGGGGCACCGTGAGTTATGGACTTCGCTTCAGACTCCACGTCATTCATGATTCCGCTGACTCGGCCAATCATTTCGGTCAGCTGATCCACATTCGGTGCTGTCTTGAGCAGGTTCAACAGCTCATCGACCTCACCATCTGTTACGTTGGCGAACGATCCCTGACCGAGGCCCCACTTCGATGTAGTCTTTTCCGCCTCGGCCACTTCCTCCATCGCCTGTCCCATAAACTCAGCGACGGCGTTCTTGATCTGCTCCTTCTGTTCATCCGTGAAATCGTCACCGTTGAAGTGCTCACCACCCTCACCGTCAGAATCACCACTGCCGCTCTCACCTTCACCGTCCTCGACAGCCTCGCCGTTACGCTCACCCGCCTTGCCTGCTAACTCACCACCACACTTCCTGAACAGCTCGTCCAACGTGCGTGTTGCCCACGCTGAATACAACCTGTCCCACTTGGTGGTCTGTCGCAGTGCATCATACTTCGGGTCATCGAGGATAGCCTGCACGATCTGCTTGGAGAACTTGCTGAAGTCATCCAGTTCAGAGTCGTGCCTGAGGACAGGGTGTCCCTTGTGGAAGGCGTTGAACACATCCTCTACCAGGATAGGGAAGTCCTTGTGGGTGGACTGTCCCCTCTTGGCTACACCACGCATCGTGTAGTTGTTCTTGGCGATACGCTGAAACTCCTGAGCATCGTAGCTGAACCGATCGACAGCACGTCCCGAGTCGGGAGCACCACGTAACATATCGACAAGCTCATCCTTCGGTGGCTGATAGAACCACCCACCACCACCGTCACCCAGGTCATCCCACACGCTGGAGCCGTAGCCTCCTGCACTGGGATCGAACAGGCTGTAGTTGTCGTTCCGCATGTTCGCACGGCTTCTGTTGCCACGACCACCGAGCCAGTTCTTGTTGTTCTGCTTGCCGGAGTCGAACCAGTTCATCACTTACCTCCCGATAGCATCGCCTCGATCTTCGCCAACATCCCGTTGATCTGATCCTGCCGGTCCTTGATAAGCGACTTCTTCCTGCCCATCGCCGTCCTTACTTCCTGATCTGTCTTGTCTGCCAGTTCCTGCAACGAGTTGGTGCAGTCCTTGGCGATCTCGGCGAACGCCGCAGGGTCCTTCGATGCAATGTCCTTGTGCTTCTGCTCCGTGTATTCCAGGATCTCCTTGGCTTGGCGCAACACCTCGGCACCCTTCTCGTCGCTGTGTCCGCACACTTCACCAAGGATCTTGGCGATAGTAGCCTGCTCGCCGAGGTTCTCCCAGATACTGTCGGCGAGGATAGCGAGGTGATCCAGCTCCACCTCTGAACTGCCAGACATCAACGCCTCGACACGTAGCAGTTTGTTGACAAGCCACACTGCCTTGCGATCGTCGAGCGATCCGACCTTCTCTTCCTCGAGCTTGCCCCTGATCTGCCACAGTGCGTGGCCGATCTCTTCAGAAACCTGGATCATGGATGCCATCTCAGTCACAGCATCCACTTCCTGTAACGTCAAGCCTACGTCACTGTATTCAGGCATCGACCCGTCACGGTTGAGCATCTCGACGAACGAACTGTTGGAGCTAATGGGGTGTGCCTCGATGCGGCCAAGCATCCGTGACCAGAACGCTTGGAGTGCCGCCGTCTGCGGCTTCTCGTTCGATGCAACGAGCAGGCTACGCAACGGCACCTCCACTTCCTCCGTGCCGTTGGTAAACTTGTGCTCGTTCACGCACCGCAACGTCGGGTTGATCTGGATTTCGTTGGCCTTGAAGCCCTCGTCCAGGATAACGTAGTGACAGGTGGGCAGGAAGCCTTCGATCTTGCGGGTGTATACACCCTTGAGGTAGGCATCCACGTCGACGGGTCCGAAGAGTTCGTCATACGGCAGGTTCTTGTTCATCAGCTTGATGAAGAAGTCTGCGTCGTTGATCGAGCGATACCACGACTCGGCTATCATCGTCTTGGCTAGGCCAACGGGCCCGATCACCACGACATTGAAGCGGCCGATCATCCCGAGCATCACCATGTGGACGAGGCGTCCACGCTCAAGGAAGTAGTCGTTCATCTTCGTCTCGATCTTCTGGAACTTTTCGATCCCAGACAGTGCGAGTGTTACCGTCTGTTCCTGATTCATTCGTCGTTACCTTTCTTGTTTGACAGCCACGCCACGATAGCGAGGCCAACGAATACGAGCACCGAGAACGGGTCAACCGCTGGCATTTTGCTCTGCTTCCCACTTAGCCACGAGGTGTGCCCTCATAGCATCATCGGTCGGGTTGTTATACTGCTCGGGATAATTCCAGTTGCAGGCGAAGCACCTATCGGCGGCGATGGGCCTGATCTTGTCGCAGTCACACACCCAATAGACGTCGATGAACTGCCTGATCCTTTGGGGTGTATACTCCCTCGGGTTGGCCCCGACGTCGTGCTTGAGGTTGGCACCCTCCATGTATTCATCTATCATCTTGTCGTAGTTGTGCTCCGTCGACCACCGGACGGGAGGATTGACCCGAAGCGCGAACTCAGCGTTGCCGTAAGCACCAGGTTCTATGACTGTGATCTCCTTGCCCTTGCCCATCAGGACGCAGGCCATGCGGTCCATCTGTTCTCTGGTCTGGAATCTCAGGACTCCTGACATCCTTCCTCCTTTGCCACGTGTTCAGCGTGAGCAGTGAAGAACATCTTCTTCATCACATCTTCGACGAATGACGGGTCTTGCAGGGATATTCCCAGTCCCGCAACGAGTATGGCTACACCCGATGCCGGACCATCTTCTTCTTCTTCTTCCTCCTTTCTTGTGGGCACAACGAGTTCGATAGCGTAGTCCTCCCCGTCAGAGGACCGCACTACAACGGCGGCGTCGTGTTCGCTCAGCTCGATCTGTTCTGGCATAGCAACACCCCAGTATATGAAAGTAACTTTACTGTGTCAAGTGCGTGCTGAATGAGAGCCACGACTGCTACCCGATGAGCCGCTTGATGTGGTAGTCGAGGTCGTCGATTGCGGCAATGTCCATGTCGAGGTCGTTGGCTACCTGATCCACCACCTCAGCAACACCCCTCTTCCCGTCGCTCAACTCGATAGCGAGGACAGCCTCAGCCTGCATGTCGTAGTGAATCTCCGACTCGGTGCGCTGTTGCTCCCTTAGCTTGGCGAGTTGCTTGCCGTATTTGCAGGTCGAGTTGGCCGTGAGGTGCCAGTTCAGTGGTTCTTCGTGGACCTGGTATGGGGTGCTAATGTATACACCTTCCAGCCCGATGGGTGGGTGGTCGACCTCGAACTTCAGCTTGTCGATCGCTCGGTTCACGGCTCGACGCCGCTTGTTAATCAGGTTCTCGTAGTCAAGCAGGCCGGTGTCCTTCCTCCATGCATCCTTCAGCTCCTTGATCATCCGCTGATACTTCTCGTGGATCTTCGCCACCTTCTCCGTCGTTCTCTTCTGGACCAACTCGATCAGGATTTTCCGCTGACGTTGTGTCATATCTGCGCTCCTGGTCTTGTGCTTTGAGGATTTGTCCTCGGGTTATGAACTCGTCGGTGTCGATGCCGCCCAACTTCCAGTGCCGATGCAACTCGTCGATCTCTGCCTGTATCTCAGGGCTTACGTCACTCATGCTTCTTCTCCTGTCTCACCGCATCCTGAAGTTTCCTCCATATAGAATCAAGCACCGCCGCATACTCAAGGTCATCGTTTGCGTCCTCCTTTGCGAGTATACCTTGCAGTGCGCCGACCTCTTCCTTCGTCAGAGACACAAGCATAACAACCACCCCCTTTCGTGGTGCCCGAACCCGCCAAGTTACGTGCCTCCGTGAGGCGTCTTCTCTCCCTAGCTTGTGCGCTACAGACAAGCTAGGGAGCGGGGGACGTTGCCTCCCTTCATTGGCGGAGAAATTTCCAGCCTCCAAGAGGTGTCACTCCCCGTGGCATCGTCGGTTAATCACTAGCTCACGTTGACGACGGCTCCGTCGAGCGCATCCATCTCCGTGAGTTCACCGTCCTCGTTCTCGATCAGGAGTGGCTTGCCGAATGCCTCCTGCATCCGCTCCATCTGCTTACGCAGTCCATCAATACCAGGTTCATCGGAGTCGCTGGTGACGAGGGGCTCGGCGCTCTCTGTATAGCATACACCCTGCTCGTCACTGTATACTGCACATATCTCGTGTGCTGTGCGGTCATCGTATGGGCACAGCGACATCACCACTCTGTATTCCATCATCAGAACAATACCTCCCCATGGTAGTTGCACTCAGCTACGTTGCCGTCCACGTCCACGTTGTAATAGACGCTATCGTTGCCCTCATATCCGACCATCACACCACCCCTCTCGACCACCTCACCCTCGCCCCGTTTGTCGAGCGGCGTCACCTTGAACCAGTGGTCGCATCCGTGCTCGTGGCCACACTCCGTGATGCGTGACTCCACGAGCGGGTGTCTCACCTCGATGATCTCTGCGATCGCCATTGCTTGCTTGATCTTCATATATTTGCACGATGTGTGGTGTAGCCAAACCAACTATGCGGCTCATCTGTGAACAGCACCCTGACGTAGCGTCGAGGGCACAGCACGTAGCCCTCCCACTCCTTGTCATACTGATCCTCGAAGTTCTTCACTTCTTGAATAGTAAGTGGATGCTCGGGTCCGAAGTCGTCGACCACGTGATCTTCGACGCTTGTCTTGGCCGTGCCGAACACCGGCGGAGCATTGAAACTGCTACCCGTATTGGCAATGACCCCATCATCAGACGGGATACTCTCCACTGCCTCGTTGAACTTCTCTTCCAGATTCGAGCAGTCCTCTCGCTTGGCTCTCGCATCGAGGGCATCGGCGATCCTCTCCAGGTTAGATGCTATCATCGGTAGCGTCCCGTCGATCAGTCGTTTACCCATCGGTGTCTCGTGTAGCTGTGGCATTTGGCATCAGTCCTTTCGGCTTGAAGTTCTTAGGCACACCCACTGCCTTACGCCACATCCATCGCATACCAGTCCACCTTGTCTCGCAGGGTGTCGAGTTCCATCTGCTTGTAGAGATCACCCCTACCACTGGGCAGGTTGAACATCCACGGCTCGGCGAGACTCTGCAGGATCTCTCGAGTGACCACCTCCTCTCCGAAGTGTCTGATCTCGTGCTCGATCAGCTCACCCTCGAGCCTGATACGCTCACGATACTCGTCGATCAGATCGTTCGCCTCCTTCTGGCTATACTGCGGCGCAACCTCAATGTTTCCAATGATTTCCCCGATGGTCATATTAGCCTCCAGGTTATTGGTTGGTGTAGCGGGTTGGTTACGAACGGAAGAGTGTCTCGAACTGCGGCTTGAGTTCCTCGACCTTGATGTAGTCGAGCACTTTATCGAAGTGCGGTCCTCTGTGCGTCGGGTTTCTATCGGAGAGAAACCCGACGCACAGCTGTGATACGGGGTCGAAGTCTTGGTCGTCGCTGACCTCAACGTCCACGGTTAGACGGAAGGTTCTCACTTTGGGCATCTTACCTGTCCTCTCCGGTGGTGTAGCCGTCCTCTCCGGTGATGTGAAGGATTGGCTTGGTCACTCGACGCTCCACCTTGACATCAACAGCCGGACACGCATAGGTATGTGCGATGGACACTGCCTCACCCTCAGTAGGGACAACCTTCTTGAATGACCACGTAAAGCGGCCGATCTCTCGGGTGTAGATGTAGAAGGCTCGGGTCTTGGTGCTCGTGACGGGCAGGGGTTCGATCATACAACCTCCTTGTTGGGTTGTGTAGCGGACAGGTTACCAACTCCGTCCCTCTCAAGGACGTTCAGCCTAGAGAGGAGTTGTTTAGTGTACTCCTCCTCTCCATCGAAGATGATCCCACCAACCTCGTGGGATTCGATAATCGTCCTCATCTCTGCAAAGAGACGAGTCCTGACAGATGGATGTAGTCTGTTGCCCATACGACCTCCTCCTCTCTGTTGAAGTCGCTAATAGCCCATCCGGTCATTCAACTCCACCTGGGAGATGGTTTCAGTCCAGAGGATGTGGGTCTCTCCCGTCACTGCGTGTCTGTTGATCTGGACACCCAGTGTATCCCTCCAGAGGTCAGCAACGGTCGCGTCGATCTCCCTCTTGAGCGTCACTCTCCACTCATCGGAGACACCGATACGTGTGTAGTCCACGATCTCATCGTCGTAGTCAGGAAGCTCTGTGGTTACAGGCTCAACAACACGATCGACGGTGTTCTCTGCAAGCGTCTCGCTCAGGAGATCAGCGAGAACATTCGACGTTTCAGCGAGAAGATGCAGTTGCATAGGGTAAATCCTCCAGTTTAGGGCAGAGAAATAGCCCGTCACCGGACGGCAACGGGCAAAAGAAATCCCCCGATGCCGAAGCACCGGGGGAAGGATGTAGCGATGTGCTACTTCTTGGCTGTAGGGAGGTCCCAAGCCTGGATGTTGAGGGAGAGTGCGATCTGCTTACCCTCTCGGACTGCGACGGGGTGGAAGCTCCTGAAGAACTTGTTCCCCTCGTGAACCGGGTCCTGCTTCAGTTCACCGTCCCTGCAGTAGGTGATGGGGTTGAACTTCGGAACATAGTTGGTGTTGATGATCGTCTTATACTGCTCACCCGTCTTCTCATCCACCCCACGATCGACGTCCAACCTCTGGTAGATGCAGAGGACGTTCTCCTTCACCTCCACTGCACACCCAGACTTCTTGAGGGAGTCAGTGACAGGACCCTCGATGAACTCCCCGAAGGTGAAGCACTGCGACTTCTTGGGACTCTCCTCAACTGCCGAAGAACCACCGTCGACCTTCGCCTCGAGACGGGCAATTGTCTCAGCCTGCTGCATAACCAACTTCTCCAGCTGATCCTTCGTGATGTTAGCCATTCTACACCTCCAAACTAAGATTTGGTTGAACCCGGTTGGTTCAACTTCGCCGGACAGCAATGCGAACGGCGTGCCAAGTTGCAAGACGCAACACGCCACAAGATGCGTGGTGCACATTTGGGCAGGTGCACAGGATGCGTGGGGCTCAGGCGGGCACTGTGGCAAAGACGCTGTGGTTTTTTGGCACGGTGTGAATGTAGCGCACAGGCTACTCCGGGATCTGAGCAGGGAGGGCCAGCGCATATCAAATGAACGCGCAGAGTAGATAGCCTAGAGACCGAAACCCTGAAGGTCCAAGTAACATCCTGTTAAACCTAGACTTACAATCTAGGGGCTAAAGAGGTATAATATGCATTATGTAAACCCGAAGCAGGGGTAGGTGGCCCCGGGTAAACTCTTTTGATAGTAATTACCTCCCCTCACGCAAATTTCCCGTACAAAAACACCCCCCTCGCGGCCAGATCCGGACCAATTATGGGCATATCCTGCCCTCCAGGGGCGGTTTCCCACCCTTAAACGCCCATATCGTGCTCGATCCTGTAGATTTTCGGCGATATACGGCATATTTCCGGATATGCTGGATATGTGAAGTAAGTTTACATATATTACCAGCATGAACCTGGAGGGGATCGTATGGCGTTGATTGACGGATGCCTGTCGTGAAGCATATAGACAGAGCCACGGTCACGGACGTGCTGAAGCATGCGATCGGGAACTGCGACGTCTCGCGCTGCAAGCCGGTTAGTATGGATGCCGACGTCTGGGTGGTGGTCACGGATGACGGCCGTGGTGGGAACCTGCGGTATGAGATGGTCATCTCTGGCAGGGAGTGGCGTATCCAGGATACCCGCACCAAGCAGATGGATATGGTCGCGGAGAAGATCCACCAAGCCAAGGAGCTGATCGACCAGCAGAGGAGTCCGAAGGTGAAGTATCCGGAGCTGTTGAGGGAGTCGCTGTTGGCCCGTATTCGGCACAGGTACAATTCGGCGGAGGGCAAGGTGGCGGAGGTGGTGCTGTCTCCTGAGGCGTATACCTGCTTCCAGGAGCACATCCTGGCGTACTCGACAGATCATCCCAGGACGAACGAGGCCGGGGATTACATGTTCCGGGATGTGCCTGTGGTGAGGGATCAGGAGTGTGCTGACATCAAGATCGTACTGGAGCTGCCGTTTTGAAAAATTACATAGGGTATGAGAAGGCTTCGGAGATGATGAAGGAGTTGGACCGGAAGTGCAGTATGCTGGCCAACTACCGGAACGTCGGGTGGATGGCGGAGTTCGGGGATCGGGTGACGGAGGAGAAGATCGAGAAGGTGAAGGACGATTACTTCGAGGAGTTCAAGAAGGTGATCGACATCCTCGCGTTCGCTGAAGATCCGGACGGAGTTGACGATGGGGTTCAAGGAAGTTAAGATTATTACGGATCAGCTCGGCAGGGCCGACAGGGCTATAGATGGTCTCGTGGATTCCATCTTCGAGTCGAAGCCGCTGCTCGAGAAACTGAGGGAGAGGTGCAAGGTGGCTACACTGCTCAGGGAAGTGATTGATAATAATTACGATGATGTGGATCGTGCCCAACGCCGGGCGTGGTTACGGGAGAAAGTAGCCCTGGCGTATCCGGAGACCCGGGAGGAGTTGAGGTCGTGCAGTCAGTATATGATGGAGCAGGCCCTGGAGCTGCAGTTTGAGCTGGGCCGGGCTGTGTCCGGTCAGCAGTTGTCATCCCTGGCTGTGGAGAAGAGAAAGAAGATGCAACAGTCAGGGTGGAAGGAGATCCTGCGTCATGCGTATCCGGAGCTGCAGGGTACGGAGCTGACGCTGAATAACTTCAGGGATAACCTGAGCCGCTGGATCGAGGAGCACGAGGTGGTTTAGTCATGCCCAAAAAAACGATTACACAGAAGATGGACGAGCGCCCCCACGAGATCGCCACAAACAGGGATCAGAAGGTGGCGAACCGCGAGGCGATGCGGAAGTCGATGGGTAAGTTGCTGGCGCGGAACATGAAGCGGTTCAACGGGAACTGGGACCTGGCGCTGGAAGATGAGTGGTTGATGGGCCGGTTGTATGATATGCTCAGTTCCGGGAACTACGTGGAGACGGCCGTGCTGGCGGCGGGGATACCGAAGGGTGTGTACTCGCGGTGGCGGGCCAAGGGGGCTCAGGATCTCGAGACTGGTGTAGATTCGCGGGAGGCGATGTTCGTGCAGGGGCTGGAGGCACTGCATGCGCAGAGCGAGGCTGCGATGGTCGAGAGGATTTATGAGAGCGCCATGGCCGGCGAGAAGTTGCCGGTAGGTTTCTGCTGGCTGTTGGAGAGGGTGCGTGGCCACAGGTTCAAGCAGAACGCTCCTCCGGCAGCGGCACAGCAGACGAACGTCCAGGTGAACGTGTTGGGTGTTTCAGCTCCGGCACCTGCCCAGGATTATGATACGTGGCTAAAAAATAAAAAGGCTACGGACCAGCTGATTGCGGAGCGACCGGAAATCGGGAGGCCAGAGGAACCGGAGATCCCAGTTGAAATCGAAACGGTCGTCGTCGAGAGTTGAGGAGGTCACGCTGGTTGGTGGCCCGTTTTGTGGTATGACGTATGCGTTGCACCCTGAGGAGGGGATCAGGACGATCGAGATTCCCGGTCGGGGCGTAGGCGGTGGACAGATCCCTGGCCAGGGGTATAAGGAAACCCCGTGGTCGCACCGGTATGAGCGCGACGACGGGGTTTTGTTTTACTACACGGGCGATATAATCTAGGTCTTAGACTTTCCCTTCTTTTTGCGCGGGCGTTTCACCTCGACGGTGCCTGATCTAGTGGTTTTCGGTGTCCCCATACCACCTCTCGTACTTCTCGGGCGCGAAGGTTTTGACGGTGTAACGGAAGATCGGCTTGCCCGCAAGGAGCACCAGGGTGACGGTCGACCCGATCAGGAACGGTGTGTACCACGGCTGCTCATGGGTGTAGATCATCATCGTGAACGCGATCGACCACCCGATGCCGTCAAGGTACATGTCGATGCGGCCGACGGTATGCCAGAGATCCCAGCGCGTGCCGGGGTTGATCTTCGGGTCGCCGTACGTGGCATCGGTAAAGGCCTTGGCGAATGAGTTGGACGCCAGGCAGAAGAACATGAAAGCTAGTAAGATGTAGGTCATGTGACTCCTGTGGTGGGGGAGGTTGGGCGCTGGGTAGGGATGGGCCACTCCAGGGGGTACTTGGGGCAATCGTCTGACTTCTCGTGCTTGGACTTGATTTTGTCGAGCGCCTCGTTCATCGACTTCTTTGTCGTTGCAGACGCCGTGTCTGAGGTGTAGACCAGCTGCTTCGGAACGGTGTACTGGTGCTCCAGGTGCGCGAGCTTCTTCGCGTTCTCTCGGTCGCAGTACTCCAAGGTCACGATCCGTCTCTTCAGGCTATCGTGGGCTTTCTTGGCCGAAAGGGTGATGTAGATGATCGAGGCGACGGTGATGAGGCTGGTGATGATGGAGAAGATCATTTTGCCACCCCTCGTATAGCGTTCAGCGCCTTGTCGAGGATGCCGGGGTCCTTGGCCAGATTCTCCTTCATTGTCTGCGCGTACATCTGCTGCATGGCCTCCTCGACCTTCTTGTGCTGCTCGATGTGCTTGTCGTGCATCTGCCTGCGGATCAGGTCGCCGATGTGACCCTCATCGTTCGGGATGGTCATGCGTTCGTGCTTGGCCTTGATCTGTGCCAGGGTCATGGCCACGATTCCCTCCTTGCCGTGATCACGGCGTTCAGTTCTGACCACGACGCGTCGTAGGTTACGTGAGTGGACAGCGCGTGAAAAAGTTTCAGCCACTTGGTTACAGGGTAGATCGTGAAGGACGGGTCGTCGGACTTCTGTCGCTGGAAGGCTACACCCACGCCATGTGAGCACATTTCCCAGGCCTTGCGCACCAGGCGGGCGATCTCCGCCCACTCTACCCCTACGTTAAAGATGCCGGACATGACGATGAAGTCGAACGGCCCAACGCCGTCCTTGAGGCTGATGTCGTTGAAGTCAGCCTGCTCGACTTCGATGCGTCCGTCGTGGAGCAGGCGTGCGCCGTTGATCATCATCTCCGATTTGTCGATACCTGAATATCCACTTCCACATCGGAGTTCGGAAAATCCAAAGCCGAGACCGCAACCAACATCAAGTACAGTTGAATCTTCGCGAATACGAAGTTGCCGTCGAAGCTGACGGTACTGACCAATGCACTCCTCGGGGAGGTAGCCAACCGTCGTATAAGAGATCCCATGCTCGAGGACAGCGAAGTTGAAGTCATCTGTCAGGTCCTTCATTTGGGCATGCCCTTGTAGTTGGGGTGCCGCTTCTTCTTCAGGTCGTCCATCTTGAGCTGGAGCTTCACGTTGCAGAGGAGGTTGAGCAGTTTGCGCCTCCGCTTCGGGTGGATCTTGTGCCACTCGTTGTAGGCCTCGGCCCTGCGCTCCAGGTAGTGGGCTTCCTGCTCGGGTGTCCAGTTGATTTCGATGGTGTTCATGGTCCCGCCGCCGTGATGGCGTTGTCCAGCTTGTCAATCGCGTAGAGCAGCTCCGTCATGGCTACGAGTTTCGCGACCTCGATGATCTGCCGCTGCCGCTCAGGGTCTCCGAATGCTTCCCGATTCCGATCATACGTTGCCTCTGCGGTGTCTAGCAGGTTGTCCAGATCCAGGCTCAGCGACATGATTTACTCCTTAGAGTGGTAGGTCCTGGTTGTCACGGATCTTGTCACCGTGCTTGTCCATGGCCTGCTTCTTCACGACCTCGTAGCAGGCCTGCATCTTCTCGTCGGGATCTTCACCATCCTCGATGACCATCGAGCACTCGAGGCGCTCGGAGTTGTAGTTGCCGAGGTTGATGGTTCGCCCATAGGTTACTCTACTTTTTTCTGGCATGCTCCCTCCTTAGTTCTTCGTGATAGGCCAAAACGCCCAACGGTCTCGTTCTCCACGCCCCGTCCGCGACGCTTCTGACCCGATGCGCCCTCCATAGCGTCTCCGTATGATTCTGGTGTAGGCGGCGGAGGTGCAGTTCTTCGCTCGTTGCGGGCACCAGCCGTTGTGCCGTCAAACATGTTGAGCTGTGTCCTGTACTGAATGTCATGCTGTGCGGCCTCCCTCGCTTTCTTCTCCTTCTTCATCTTGGCATACATCCATCCCGGCAGCTTCTTCTTCGGCTTTTCAACCTCCTGCTCAGGGGGTGCCAGATCGAAGGTCTCCTCGACAGCCCTGACTGGCAGGGTCTCCATCTTGGAGCGGTTCATCATCTTCTTCAGGCCGAACACGATGTCGAGGCGTTCTCGCTCGCGTTCACGGTCAATCTTGTCCAGGAGCTCCCGCAGGTCATATATGTGACCGCAGTCGCAGAAGTTCATGTTCGTCTGCAGCGGAGCCTGGCATCTGGGACAGTTGAATGATTTCATAAGTCGTGTAAGCAAGGGCGGGAGTCGAACCCGCCTCACCCCGTACCCGTGTCCGGAGTAGTTCACCTGAGCCGTGTCATGAGCACGTCAGGGTATCGTGTTCCACGCCCTCACCGGAGGGACCCTGCTTGCGGTAAAGATAGTTTACTAATGAGGCCTGGTCAAGACATAAGGGGGTCAGTCTCCTGGATTTTTTGACGAGACTGTACCCCCCAAAATCGTACTGTGGCAAATTTTATACACTGTGGCAAATTTTATACACTTGACAAGCCCATTTCAAAATCGTTATGATTCTCTTACTCCTAACCCACTAGGTATAAGACAATCCAGTCAACGACCCCCCCTAGAACCAAAGCCTCTTCGGGTTTACAGCAGTGCACTACCAAACCCAAACCCTTTGAACCCACTTGCAAGCAGGTTTTGACTTTCGGTTCTGGTGTAGGTGTGAGGTGGTAATGACTTACCGAAGTAACTAAGTAATAGGATCGCAGGCTGAGGTCTGCTTATAGCCCCAGATCAAGGTTGACGTCACCAGGGTCTGGGGCTATTATTATGCCATGGAGGAAACTAAGTGAACTGGGAAATCAAACGCAGACTGGCCGAGAAGAGGATGCTTCAGCGCGATCTGGCAGAATCCCTCGAGGTCAGCGAAAGCTACATCTCTCGTCTGGTCCGGGGTTCGATCCCCGATGGGCACGACCTGAAGAAGAGGGTGGCAGAGAAGCTGGAAACGAGTGTCGAAGAGATCTTCTAAAGGGAGGGAAGCATGCGTACCGATCAGGCGGGGACGCTTTTCAATCATTTGTACCCTGACGGTGTTGGCAGCGATTATTTGGAAATTCGGACGTTACCTGATAAAAAACAACGATTTACATCCAGTATACCAGACGCCGTTAGAGCCCTCCGAGGGCTGGCCGGTGATCAAAACACCCACTTCGGACTTTGTCCTCGGGTGGAATATTCCGGTAAGACGGAGTCAGCATCGTTCCTCCCCGCCGTCTTCGTAGACTTCGATTTCAAGGATTACGCCCTTGGCCGAGCCGAGGTGGAGAGTAAGCTGGACTCGCTGGACCACAAGCCAACTGCGGTGGTCGAGTCGGGACACGGCTTCCACTGCTACTGGCGCATCAGGAACCAGCCAGTGCTCAAGGACGTTAAATCCAGGAACCTCGCCAAGGGGACGTTGTCAGGGTTCTGTAATCATGTCGGAGGAGATTCCGCCTCCTCGAAGATCTCGAGTTGCCCCCGTGTCCCCGGGACCAGCAATTTGAAGTACGAGGAAGCCGTTCCGGTTGAGATCGCCAGCATGGACGATTCCTGGTACGAGTATGAGGACTTCACGCAGTTCTTCGTGAAGGATATGCGGAAAGAAATTCCGACATCACAGCGGCCGTTGGGGAACCTCCCTTCCCCACCGGCCGCCTTTTTTTCGGATATAGCCCGGTTTCGCTGGCTCGAAGATCTCTGGAATGGCTTTAAGGATCAGGGTGACCAGAGCCGATCGGGCAAGGACTGGAGCCTCGCCGTAAAGCTCAGGAAGTATTTAAAGTACAGCCACGAAGAAATAGCATCCTGCCTCCTATCTTACCCTCACGGCAAAGCACCCGCGATGCCCCAACGCTACCTTCAGGACACAGTGAACCGGGCGGTATCCTATGCAGATTCTCGCAGTTGACCCCCACGTCAGGCATATGGCCTGGGCCGTCATCGACGTCGGCGCAGAGAAGGTTATGGACTGCGGTACAGTCCGGGCCCCCAAGGGGCTGACGCAGCAACAGTGCCAGGACTACTGGCATGCGTACGCCCGTAATCCCGCCCTCCTGGGCGAGAAGATGCCCGTATCCTGGGCCATGACCTGCCACCTGGTGATCGAGATCCCGGATCATTTGAAGTCGAAGTCGAACAAACAGCTGCAGGATCTGGTCGCTCTGGCCATGTGCGTATCCACGCTGTGCCAGGGCTATGTTGCAAATGGCACCAAATCGTACGACCAGATCCCTCCCAGGGAGTGGAAAGGCCGTAAATCCAAGGAATCCACCCAGGCCGAGGTCCTGGCCGCGTGCGGAAAGCAATCGAAGAAGTGGTCTGAGCACGTTACGGACGCAGCTGCTATTGGCCTATGGTGGTCCCGCCGCACCAAACAATCCTTCCGTATAGTAGCCTAACAGCTACACCCCCAAGATGTAGTAGAATAATTTAGTTGACAACTACATGCAGTGTTGCATACTATTCCCTGTAGCGGACTGCTACTAGGGGATAAGTATGGCCAACAAGAAGGAACGCCCAGAAGCAACCCAGGTCATAGAACCCCAGCCCGGGCCCCAGGCGACGGCGCTTAACACGAGGCGACTCGTGTACGAGCTGCTGTTCGGAGGAGCCCGCGGTGGTGGGAAAACTGTGTTCCTGCTGATGGACTTTGCCGTCGACGTGCTGGAGTACGGCCGCGACTGGCAGGGCATCCTGTTCCGCCGAAGCTATCCCCGCCTCGATCAGGTCGTACGCCTCTCTAAAGAAATGTTTCCCAGTATAGACCCCGGCGCAGAGTACCGTGTCGGGGATGCGACGTGGCACTTCAGCAATGGAGCCACGTTGAAGTTCCGTCATCTGGACACGGATTCAGACCACGAGAACTACCAGGGCCACTCATATTCATGGATCGGGTTCGATGAGCTTGGCGAGTGGGCGACCCCCACATGTTATAATAAGCTCAAGGCTACACTCCGACCGGCCACAATTAAAGCCCAGAAAGATAAGGTTTACAGAAGGATCAGGGCGACCGCCAACCCTGGCGGTGCGGGCCACGGATGGATCAAGGAGTACTTCATTGATCCCTGTCCCGGTGGCAACAAGCTCCTGATCGACACGGAAACGAACCGGAACCGGATGTTCATCCCCTCGTTCGTGACCGACAACCGACTCCTTCTCGAGCAAGACCCCCACTACATCGACAATATCCGCGCCGCCACGCAGGGCAACGAGCAGCTGTTCGAGGCCTGGCTGTACGGGAACTGGGACATCTTCTTCGGCAGGTTCTTTGATACGTTCGAGCCTGACGTCCACAAGATCGACCCGGAATCCATACTCGAGCACGGCCAGATCCCTGAATCCTGGAAGATCGAGGGCAGCCTTGACTACGGTGAAGCCAGCCCGACGTCGTTTGGCCTCTGGGCTACATCCCCTGAGGGCGTGGCCGTACGGATCTCGGAGTACTACAAGTCTGGACTGTGGGTGAGCGAGCATGCCGGTAACATCGCGGCCCTGACCGAGGGCTGCCCGTACACGAACGGCCGCAAGCCCCTGCGCGTGTGGGCTGATCCCGCAATCTTCCATACCCGATCGGCTGCCGGTGCAGCCAGCATGAACCGCATGGTCTCGGACGTGTTCCGGAGGTCGGGACTGCATGTCGTGCCGTCGAACAACGATCGCCTGAGCGGGTGGCGGTACTTGAAGAACATGCTGGCCTGGAAGCGTGGCGAGGACGGTGAGATGGAGAAGGCTCCGGACATGTTCTACTTCCCGGAGTGCACGGACTTCGAGCGGCAGATGCTCAACGCGCAGTATGCCGGTTCAGAGGACAATCCCAAGGAAGACATGAATACCACGGGCGAGGATCACTCGCCTGACGAGACGCGCTATTTCGCGATGGGCCGGGGGATCGGAGCCATTAAGAAGTCCGAGAAGTACTACGTGGGCTCGACCTTTGGACAGGAAGTCAAACGTATCCGCGACCGCAGGCTGGGACGACCAGCCCGTAGGCGTGGTTTAGTCGTGGTGGCCTGATGGAAACTGTGGAAGAAGCAGAAGACGAGCTTCATGCAATAAGGCAACGGATTCTGGCAAAACCACCGAAGAAAAAAAGGCGTAGGCGCTAATGGCTGAGTTCTACCCAGACGACGAAGAGGGGCGTGTAGCCTTCTGGCAACGTCAAATAGAGTTCGCAGAGAAGAAGTTTGAGCCCTATTGGGCACTCGGCGACGTCGTCGACAACATGTATAACAACGACCCGGCCACGTCCCGGGAGGAGAACCTGGACTCGGCGGTATTCGATCGTACGCCCATGCGAGCCAAGGCCAACTTCGTGTTCGCATTCGTCGACCAATCGATCGCCAACCTGCTGGATCGCAATCCCACGTTCCGGGTTACGCCGAAGACCAGCCTCTCAACGGGCGGTGCACCGGTGGTTCAGAGCGTTATCAACCACTGGTACCGGGAAACGGGGCAGTTCTCGCAGGATAAGCGGTGTCTGCTGGATGCGTTCCTGTATCCGTACGCCGTGAAGAAGATCGGCTACACCGCCAAGCTCAACAGTGATGTGTTCACGCTATCGGACTCTGCAGACTTCGAGCTGCAGTCCCCGGAGGAGGAGAACATGTTCCTCCTGGAGAAGATCCCGGTGAAGATGCGCATGCACCACGAGCACGCCAACCACATCGAGATCCATACCCGTGCGCTACAGGACCCGCAGACGCCTGCGGAAGTCGTGGCCGGATTCCTTGAGCCCCATATCAAGGAACATGAAGAGGCCATGAAGATCGGCCAGCCCGACACCCACGTAGACATCCAGTATGAAGCGCCGTTCGGAACCCGGTGGCATCCCCGCAACTTCCTGTGGGACCCAACAGCCACCGACGGTATCCGGAATGCGCGGTGGATTGCCTTCAAGGTTCGCCAGCCGCTGTACGCGGTGAAGGCAAACGCCAAGCTGAAGAATACCGACGACCTCGAGGCTAACCTGACGCGTGATGAGCAGGCCCCGGTCGAAGCCGATTCTCCCGTGGACTTCGATGACTTCGGGATGGTGGACATGTGGGAGATCTGGGTGCGCGATTTCCCGATGGCCCGCAACAAACGGTCGAATATGCTGCTCACGATCGCTCCGGAACACGACAAGTTCCTGATGGAGCTGGATGAGTGGCCGTACGAGAACATCGAAGACTACCCCGTGGAGGTGCTGTCGTTCAACAACAGCTCCAGGGACTGGCTGTCCAAGCCAGTGATGTCCCTCGGCGGCGGCGACAACCTACAGCTCCTGCTTGGTGAGTTCCTGGACAGCATGATCAGTGTGATCCGGAAGCAGAAGAACACGTGGCTGTTCGATTCTTCGATCATAGATGATGACAAGTTTGATGAGATCCGCGCTGCCCCTGAGTCAACGGGCATCGGAGTAGAGGGGCTTAGTAGCGCACCGTCGAGTCCGGTTACGCCCCTCCCCTTCCAAGAGGTCCACGTTGACAAGCAGCAGTTCGTCAACATGATCCAGGACCTCTTCGACCGCACGAACGGGACCCCCACGCCCCAACAGAGGCCGGGGACGGAGACAGCGACCGAGATCGCTGCGATCGAGAAGAAGAACACCTCCCGCGAGAGCGCCCGGGGCAACCTGTTCAAGGAGTTCCAGGTGAACACGGCCAGGAAGATGTGGGGTCTGCACTCCCAGTTCCGGCCGCCCGAGGAGTTCCTGATCGACCCCCGTACGGGAGCCTGGTCGGAGGTGAAGCCGGAGGTGTTGCAGGGAGAGTACAGATTTGCGATCGACATCTCGAGCCAGGCTGTGGCCATGAGCGTCGAGCGTAAGACATACCTGGATCTGCTGAACCTGTTTGCCGGGCTGACGCCCACGTTCATGCAGATTCACGGTACGCCCCCAAACCTGCTGAAGCTCGCAGAGCTTCTGCTCACCCGGGGATACGGAATTGCAGATCCCGAGACGTTCCTGCCAGGATCGAACTCGGCGTTCGAGCAGCTCCAGCAGCAGATGGAGGACCCGAACCAGCGGGCGAACATAGTACAGGCGATGGCCAGCCTGTCGGGAGGCGGAGCCCAGAATCAATTCAGCCCCGGGCCTGTCAATACGCAGCAGTTTGCAGCGAACGCGCCGTCGAGTGAAGGCCAGGCGCAACAGGCTCCTGCCGGGGGCCAGTAATGTCTAACCCGAGAGCCAGGCAAGTATCCGGTGGGCTACAGAGCTGGATGCGCTTGCACATCCGGGCCATGCGAAGGAGAGGCTGATGTCGCGATCTGACGAAGACCTGAGACGGAAAGAGCCGACGAAGAAGAAGCGCCGGGTGATGGTGCGCAAGCCGAAGGCCGGAGACATCAAGGCCCCGAACCTGAAGGAGCGCTCGCAGATACGCGTGATCCAGAAGGCGGCTGACCGGGTTGACCCGGGCACGAGGCACGCAACGCACTTCACGAAGAAGGCCCTTCAGGGCGGCCTCCGGAGGGGCGATGTAGACTTCGGGAAAGACCTCAACTTCAAGTCGATGAAACCGAGCCAGCTCGGGGGGACGGTCCTGAAGAAGGATTACATAGACAGAAGGACCACGATGACTGATAGGCAGGGTAACACGAAGCCTGCCAACATCAAGTACAAGGCCGGGCAACTGCACCCCTGGAAGCCACTTGATGTCCAGGTTGCTAGTGTGATACAGTCGCGTTCTCGGGAAACAACGAGACAAAAAGGCAAGGGGCCGGCTCAAAGATCCTTGTCGAGTTCGTTCTCTTCTGTCGGGCGTGCAGTAGACAAGGTTAAAGAAGATGCAACAGTCAGGTCTGATGACAGAAAGTTAAGCCTCAGCAACTTCAAAACCGGTACCGGCAAGAAGCCGAAAGACAAGCGCCGGAGAAAGATTCGGGTTTTCTAATGCCTCGAGGTCAAGGATACGGCAAGCAGCCATCGAAGGGCAAGAAACGCCGGGTGATGGTGCGTAAGCCAACAGGCAAGACGGAGTCCCTGTCCTCTCCCAGGGAGCGTTCGCAGATCCGTGTGATCCAGAAGGCAGCGGACGCGAATGAGAAGAAGGACCGCGACCCGAGGGATAAGAGCGTCGGGATGTTTACCAGGTCCGCAGTAAGGGATCGCATGAGGCGTGGAGACATCAAGCTCGCAAAGAATGACAAGATGAAACCCGCAGGATTGATGCAAGGGGTCATCCTGAACAAGGATAAGTTCGAGAGCTTCGACACGGAGAGTGACAAATTTGGAAGCGCCCCGTCCGGCAGGCGGAATACAGCTATCGTAAGAAAGCCAACAAAGAGAGTCCGCACAGCCAGGGCAGGAGAGGTTGACAGCAGCCAGCCGCACGAAGCGTTTGTGCAGGCAAACACCGGGGTCGACACTCGCACTACAAAAGAACGCTTTCTGAGAAGTTTCGATAAGGGCGGGGAGACGATGGTACTCGGCGGAAGCGACCGAGACGCCGTGTTGAAAAGAAACTTCGAGACCGGCTCTGGAGAGAAACCCAAGGATAAGCGCCGCAAAAAGATCAGGGTCCTGTAATGCCCAACTACGACTATCAGTGCCACGCATGTGGCCAACGCACAACACACTTCGCCAGCTATGAAGACCGCCATGACCTGCAGTCATGCAGGCACTGCGGCGACCCGAGCGCGAGCTACGTTATTTCGATGCCGAACGTCACGGTGTTCGAGCCGTACCACGATGAAGCCCTGAACTGCGACATCCACGGGGCGAGGCATCGCAAGGAGGTGATGGCAGCCCAGGGGATGCAGGAAGCAGGGGACAAAGTCCACGGGGGACGCGACTTCGACGAGAGTAACACTGAGGGTAACGGAGGCATCCTCCCACTCCAGGGCGTCAGCTTTGACGATCAACGACGAAACGAAGACAAGCGCCGCCAACAGGCGGATGACATGGTAGTAGGAATAGATTCATCGAACGCTTATGGCGAGACCAAGACCGACTGGTACAGGGCTAAGGACCTGGAATCCAAGGCGGAGACTAAGTCTAAGGACATAGGCGCTATCATCAGAGAGGGGTAGCATGAACCCGGAAGATCAGAGACAGGTCGGGAACGAAGAGGAGACGAGTACCTTCCGTGATTTGATTGAGTCTGCAACGGAAGATCTTGACCTCGACCCGTTTTCCGAAACCGTCGAAGACGCGGAGCTGGATGAACTTCTCGGCAGCTCCAGTCAGGCTGACGCAGGCACGGAGGCAGGGGAAACGCAGGGAACTGTGCCCCCAACTAACACCACGGGCGGCGTCGGGATTGATGTAGTACTCGAGAGGGTCGAAGAGATGTTGGGTCCGGAATTTTCACGGCCCATTCGCCAGTTGCAGGGTGAATACACCCGAGGCAGGCAGGAGATTGCAGCAGAGCGGCAGAAGTTTGAGGATCTCAGTGGCCGCATGGAGGAGCAGCTGAGCCGTCTGGACAATTACGAGTTCGTAACCCCAGATGACGAAGCCGCACAGGACGAGCAGGATAACCTCCGCGCTGCGATTACGGACGACCATCGGTCGTTGTTCCGTTTGATGCTGTCAGAACTCGGCCCCGAGTGGGCTCAGGAGAACGGTTACGTCAAGGCTTCCGACCTGGAACAACAGGCACAGAGGAATGCCGCGATTGATGCACGTACTTCTGAACTCTCATCGGCGATCGACGAGGGCATCGAACGCTACGGCGACAGCTTCGGTCAGCGCATTGACGGCAAGTTCGTCCTTAATGAGCAGGCCAAGGAGCAGATGGCCAATACGTATGCACGCCTCGTGAATAACTTGCCGGAAGGTGTCCAGTTCCCCGGTACGGTGCTCGACGTTTTCGAGATCACCTTCGGTGGAGAGGGCGCATCCAAGCGCAACAGCGAGAACGCCCGCATCAGCGGTGTCCTCGGCGCTACGGGCGTTGCCACCGGCACGTCGAATGGTGTAGGCAATCTTTCCTGGTACAAGAAGGGTGAAGACTTCGGAAGTACCATCAGGAAGGCTGCGGCCCTGGCTTCACGTGAAGTCAACGGACGGCGATAGGCCACACTAACAGGAGTTTCAGATGGCTAACTTCACAGCCCTGTCGCAGGATTTTGAAACACTATTATCCTCGACAATGCACAAGGTTCTCGGGACGGGCGCGTTCGCGGATAACATCTTCGACGCCGATCCGTTCCTCTCATGGCTCCGCAGCGGGTCTCGTATTAAAGTTATCGACGGTGGCGAACGTGTTCGCGTGCCGATCCTGTACGAGAAGTCCTCTGCTGGTGGCTACTACAGTGGCTACGACCTGCTCGACACCACGGCGCAGGAAGGCCACACGACTGCATTCTTCACCTGGAAGCAGCTCGCTTACAGCGTGTCTGTTTCGGGGCTCGAGCTTCGAGTGAATGCAGGATCGAAGGAAAAGATCAACGACATCCAGGAAGCGAAGATCAAGCAGGCCGCGATGACGATGGCCGATACGGCCGCCACGGGCGTGTTCTCCGATGGTACGGGCTCCAGTAACCTCCAGATTACTGGTCTCGCAGCCATGCACGAGACGACCCCGGGTACCACGGCTTACGCTTCGATCCCCACTTCCAACACGGCATGGCGGAACCAGTCCACGGCGTCGGTTGGAGCGATCGCTACGAACCTGATGTCCAACCTCCGCACCCTGATGAACGATTGTACCAAGGGCGCAGGCGGTGTCGACACCAGCCCGGATGCGATCTTTACGACCCAGACAGTGCACGAGGGCCTCGAAGCCCTTCTGTTCCCGATGGTTCGCTATCAGCCCAATCCTGGTGGTGGCGCTGATGCAGGTATCGAGACGCTGAAGTTCAAGGGCGCCTCGATCATGTGGGATGTGAAGTGCACGTCCGGTGAGTTGCATGCTGTGAACAGCGCCCACATCGGGATGTTCGTCCACAAGGACGCCAACTTCGCGATGGCTGACGGTGGGTTCCAGCGTCCGACGAACCAGGATGCGTTCCTCACGCAGATTCTCGCCCAGCTCAACCTCGTGACGAACAACCGTCGCAAGGGTGGTAAGCTGTCAGGCCTTACCTAGAAAGGAGGCCACATGGCTGCAATCACACCAACGCTGGACAACAACTCGCCGCTTAGCGCGGGTAATCACTTCATCGTTACGGGTACGGTGGTCGTTCCTAACACCAACGCGAACGAGTTCCGTGTGGCCCCGTCGACGGGGAGCGTACTCTACTGCAACGTGGAGTGCACAACGGACGATGCTACGAACGATACGCGCATCGTCATCAACCAGGAAGATGACTTCAGCACCGCATCGCAGGGTCTCGTTGCTATACAGGCGGAAGCAGCGGATACCTTCCGGTTCACCGCTGGCGTCATCCTTTAGCCGAAACATCAAAGGAGGAGTAGGCTATGCAGATGACAACGGTCAGCAGGAGCGAGGCTGAGAAGGTTTACATCGTTGTCCGTGAGAACAACGCCGAGGAGATCCTGGCTGGTGAGGTCGCCGAGTGGGTTGCCACTACGACCGATGCCAACCGTGGACTGCTCGTGCAGGTTGTGGACACGGCAATCAACGCTACGACGGGCATCGCTGCTCGCGTGGCTGGTGTTGCTGAGACCACGATCGGAACGGACGCGACTGGACGCCTTCAGGTCTACGGTCCCGCGAACGTGCGGTCTTCGGCGTCCTACGCTGCTGGTCGCCTGATGGTTGCGGGTTCCATCAACGCAACGAACATTGGGCACGTGACGACTGCCATCCAGACCACGACCACGGCACCCGAGTATCACGGTGCGATCGTCGGTTGGACGCTGGAAAACGGTCCGAACGCTACCAACGCGTCGGTACACCTGGAGATCCTGTAGCAGATTAGGAACTAGTTCCTTCGGGCGTGCGGGATACAGCTGAGCCTCCCGTCCCGCACGCCCACTATAACGCCAGGGAGGCGAGGGGGCTCGACGTGAACATCAAAGACGCAAAAATTCTGGTTGGAACTCCTAACTACACGAACACGTACCCCGCTGAGGTGTACAGTTCGCACATGGAGTGCCAGCGACAATGGACGAAGATGGGGCTCGATTACCAGTTTCTGGTCGTGGGTCGCAATTTTGTGCATTTCGCAAGAACGAAGATCTGCCAGGCTGCAGTCCAGGGAGGCTGGACCCACATCCTTTGGCTTGATGACGACGCTGTTATCGACCCTGACATCCTGCCGAAGATGCTGGAGCATGACAAGGACGTGGTGATTGCCCCGTATCCGATGAGACGCTCGCCGTTCGAGGTGGGTGTCCTGCTGGCTACAGAGTACGAGTGCAGCCACCCCGACCACGAGTCGGTGTATACAATGGCGTCGCTGCCGGAGCTGGAGGCAAACCCGCCGCGATGCCCTGTGTGTGACGAGTTGCTTACGAGGAACTTCCACAACCACAAGTCCTACCGGAACCTGCAGATCGAAGACCTCGACTGCGGCCTCCAGCCTGTGGACGGTGGCGGCACGCACTGCATGCTGATTAAGGCGGAGACGCTAACGCGCAAGCCTGAGAAGGTGAGCGATCCGTTGCCGAAGAAACTAACCAGCCTGCTTGACCGGCTGAGCGCGGAGGACCGAGAGGTCCTGGACCACAACGTCGGCAACCTGCCCGACGTACACCTGTCGTTCAAGGACGAGGACGACATGGAGAAGCACTACTTCACGATGCCCAAGTCCGGTACCGAGGACATGCTCTGGTGTTACCGTGCACGCTACAAAGGTATCGAGGTCCACGTCGACACCGATCTGTTCGCGGATCACGTCGGATTTGCCCCGGTCATCACCCGCAAATTCCGGGAGATGATGGAAGACACCGGGGGTCCTGCGATGGAGAAGGCTGACCGCCACGGCGTGGCTGTCATGGATGTCGAGAAGGGGCGAGATCACACCCGGATGGTTAAGAGCCGGGATGTGAGCATGATATGAGCATGTTCGACGAAGAGGTGCCGCTTGAGGCAGACGTATTCAGGTGCAGCTCCTGCGGTATAGGCCTCGACACGTCGCTGGGTGTCCCGAAACGCAGCTGCACAGAGTGTGGAGCTGAGGGTTCTTGGGTCCAGGCTGACAGCGACCTGACCGAGGCTGAGGCTTTCAGGGTCTTCACTGAGACCGGGGTATGGCCTGTGAACGATCCACCCAGAACGCAGCTGGACAGGGAGATCGTAGAGATCGCCTCCCTGCCGGATGGGGTGGCTGAAGGAAAGGAGCAGGAGTTGGTCGCGAGGCTGCAGGATGCCGGTTGATAGCACGCCAGCAACACTGTACCGCTGCCGACGCTGCGGCACCGCGTTCGATTATAGCCTGGATATTACCGAAGCGCCGAAGAGGTTCTGCGAGGAGTGCGGCAGTAAGCAGTGGGAGAACAACACCGTCCACGTCACACCCAAGCAGGCGTTCCGGGTCAGGAAAGAGACGGGGATGTGGATGAGGAACGACCCTATCACCACAAGCCTGGATCGCAAATTGATGGAAATCTGGAAGATGCCGGTCGGTGAGGCTCAGGATAAGGCCGAGCGGGATCTGCTGATCAGGCTCGAAGAGATCTACGGCAAAGACATCTTCGACCTGGAGGAGGCTCTTTGAGTAAGTACGCCGTTGTTTGCATAGACGGCAGCAACAAGATGATGGAAGACGGACAGATCGTGACGGTGCCGTTCCTGACGACCAGGAAGGGAGCCGCGAAGGAGAAGGAGAACAAACGCTGGATGGTGAACGCTGGGTTCCCTCAAGAGATGGAGGTTAAGCTGGATATGAACCATCTCGACGAGGGGTCAGCTGCCCTGTTGCACGGATTGGTGTTGGCCTCGCAGCCGACGACGGTACTCGAGACGGGCACCCACAAGGGGCGCAGCACGAAGGCGATCGCCTCAGCGTTAGTTGCGGCCAACCATGGCCACCTGTACACGATCGACATCGAGAACTTCGGCGTTCCGGACTCCGGTGCACTGAGCGATCTCGAGATGCAGCGCACGACGTTCTGCGTTGGGTCTAGTCCTGACATGCTTGGACAGCTGCCGATAGAAGAACCGATCGACTTCGCCTACCTGGATGCGGGACACCATGAACCACAACTGCTGGGCGAGCTGGAGTTTGTGGCAGAACATGCGGCCGACAGGGTCATCGTCGTTTGTGACAACACCGAAGACGATATGTGGCCGGGGGTTCGGTCGGCCATCGACACATTCGTAGCTACCAGGTACGAGGCTGAACGAGTAACCATCCCAACGATGTGCGGCTTCGATGTTATCACTCTTGAGAGGGGTCATGGGGAACAAGGCACCAGCGAAGAAGGCGAAGAAGGCGAAGAAGGCAGCAAAGAAGACGCCGTCGGCTTTGGATCTGGCCCTCCAGATACTGGACAGGGCGAGTAAGAACCAGGTTGTAGCCCAGTCGCTACGCGTGGACTGGACGAACAGCAAGCAGATCGACGTGTCGTACGATGATGAGGTCGTGTACTTCGACGCGGGCGACAAGAAGCGTAAGATCGAGCACGTAACAGAAACCATCAAGCTGTAGGAGAGGTCATGGCTAACGGATACTTCTCAGCAACGGCGGCGGGGACGGACTCCGGTGCAACAGCCACGCAGGCCGCCAATGCAACACAAGCGTTTGTAGTTAAGAACATCTCTGGTCACGTAGATGCGGATGCAGTCATCACCATCGAGAGCCCTGCTTCGACGATCTTGTGGGAGAGCAAGATCGACGTCAGCGTCGAGGGGTTTTCGTTCGACTTTAACCCCTGCATTCCACTGACCACGAGAAACACCGCGATCCTGGGTAAGCTGTCAGCGTCATCGGCAGATTGCCAGGTCACGATCTCAGGCGAGATCATTTAGGAGGCGTAGATGAATGCAGTGAGCGAGACAACTCTGACGCTCAACGGCGCTGAATTTGATGGCGTCCAGGACCCGGCCCGATCCGAACTCTTTCTCGTGAAGGAGATCGACCCGGAGACCAGTCCAATCCTGTACTACAAGTACGAGTCGATGAACCCGATGACGACGGATACGGCTCACGACCCTGATAAGCCCTGGCATGAGCAGACGACGGATGTGCCGGACATTATCATGGGCGGTGAGGACTACGATCCCTTGCTTGTTGACGAAGACGGCAGGGAGATCAACGTCGACCACGGCTTCATCATGGACTGGCACGGTACTCCGACACGGACGGTGGCGCTCGATGCAAACCGGGAAGTCTTGAGCGAGGCTCAGGCACGCTCCCGGGAGCAGGCGGGCGGACGTAGGCTCAGGCGTTACACCGAGTGGGGATTTCGTCTCCACTGTGTTACGAAAACCGACGGCCCCGAGCAGCGGTTTCAGCTCCTGGAGAGCGAGAAGCAGCAGCGCGAGAAGGCCGAGGGCAGCATGGCCAGTCGACTCGAGGATGTGTTCGCTGCACTCCTCGGCAAGATCTCAGACGGCACAGTGGGCGAAGCACCCACGAAGCAGGGCCCGTCGTCTGCGAGCGAGCTGATGGATGCATTCGACCAGCTCACCGAAGATCCTCGACAGGCAGCCGCTCTCAGGGAACACCTGCTGGGCGAACTGGACATTAAGGCTCCAGTCGAGGAGGAATCCAGCGAGGAATAGATGTCCACATTTGTGGATCTGTACACAGATCTACTGAACCTCGGAGGCCAGGACGCCACCGGTGAAGCCCTGCAGATGGCCAAGACAGCGGTCAACAGGGCATACCGGCGCGTTCTGGGTCTCAGTGGTCAGGTGTCCTCGCAGCGGGAGTTCTCGCTGTCAGTCGCGTCTGGTACCAGCCAGTACGGCTGTGGTCCCTACGTTAAGCGCATCCTGAATATCGACGATGGAACGAACGATCGTCAGGTTACGCAGATCACGAAGGGCGACTATGACGGGCTGTATCCCGGGACGTCTGCAACCGGAGACCCCAGATACTACTATATCCTGGGGTCTTTCGGTGTGAACGCTCAGCCATCTTCGGCGAGCACGCTCTCATTTACATCAAACGACAACGACGACAACGGGACGGTCCGTGTGAGCGGGTTCGTGTCCGGTGTGTATACCCACGAGTCCATCACTCTCAACGGTACCAGCGCCGTGGCCACGTCCAACAGCTACACAACTGTCGAGCGGGTGACTAAGCTACAGGCTGACACCACTACGCACGACGGTACCGTCACGGCTACGTCCAACTCTGGCGCTGTCACTGTCGTTGTGATCCCTTACCACATGGATTCGCCCACACACCTGTGGGTGGAGTTCTACCCGACCCCGGACAGCTCACTGACGTACACGATCAGGGCCGAGATGAACAAGCCCAACATGATCAACGACGGTGACTGGCCCGACATCGACGAGGACTTCCACAACGCCATCCTGTACATCGCTGCGGGTGAGGTGCTACCAGCGTTCGGTAACGAGAGCCTGGGTGCACGCATGCTGGAAGAGGGGAAGGATGAACTCGACGCCCTGCTCGGTACGCGGGTGTCGCGCAACATCCTGAGGCAGTTCGTGGATGTCACCACCAACGTAGGCGTGGGCCCGCAGCGGCCACTGGTTCAGGGGATCGACATCAACTAATGGCTAACAATCCCAACATAGCCCCATCGTTACAGACGTCGCAGATCTTCCGGATACGAGGCCAGAAGAGTCTGTTCTATCCGGACCAGGCCCTGACGCCCGAGCACTGCGTCACGATCTCGAACGTCAACTTCACCGAGCAGCGCACCGTCGACATAAAGGACGGATCGGCCAAGTACAACACGAACGCCGTGACGGGTCCGAAGCCACTCAACGGGATGTACCAGGTTACGTTCTCAAACGGTACGACCGAGAACATCGAGGTGGCAGGTTCGGTGATCTACACGAACGACGGGACAACGCGCAGCACCGTCACGGGCACAGCCGAGAAGACTGACAGCGAGACGGCCAAGGTGCGGATGGTATACATCGACGATAAGGTCGTTGCCACCGACGGAGCCTCGAGGCCCTGGACCAAGACGGTAGGCAGTGACGCCGCACTGTGGGCTAACGCTTCGGGCACGGGCGTTACAGCACCGTTCAAGGCTTCCTCCGGTGACTTCGTGCGTGACTTCGTCGTCCATCGTAACTACCTGTGCGCCCTGCATACCAAGGAATCTGGGACGCTGCACCCCACGCGCATACGCTGGTGCGATGTCGACACGCCCCCTGACTCGGGGCTGGACATCTTCGACTGGCCGATCAAGCACGTCTACGACCTGTACGAGAACGGACCGCCCATCATCGGCGGAACAGACAACTTCGGTCGTCTGCTCGTATTCAAGGAGGACGGCCTGTATCCGTGCAGGCTTGAGTTCTTGAACGGACTTGTGGAGTTGGTCATCAATCCCGCTGAAGTTCGCCGGGGGTTTAGCCCCGTGGCTACGCACTCTATCATCTCCCGTCCTGAGTTTACGTGGGTCGTGTGCAGGGACGGTGCATACGTGGTGCGCCCCGACTTCAGCGTGGAGTGGGTAACTGTGGATTTCCACAACACATGGGTGAACCTGGACCAGGCGCGCATCAAGCATGCCGTCAGCTACGTGCGTGAGCGTGACCACCAGGTCAGGACGCTGATCCAGACCACCAGCGCCACGAACTACTTCGATCAGGTCATGGTGTGGGACTGGCAGACCGGCGACATGTGGCTTGATGAGCCGACAGACGAACTCAGCTACGCCACCAGCTACTTCATCAACAACGTCGAGTTCGACTACCACGGGACCGGCGACGGGTATGCGCTCAAGGCCAACGACCCCAGCGCCAGCAACGACAACGGCACGGCCGTAACGGGCAAGGTACAGATGGCCCCGAACGATCTGGGCTACCCTGGCCGCACGAAGCGCATCGTGAACCTGCGCAGCCTGGTAAAGACGCAGGACAGCACGAACTCGATCAACGTCTCAGCGATCCGGGACCAGGGCCAGAAACTGGCACGCACCGGAGCGCTGTCGCTGGGAACGAGCCTGACCTGGGATCAGGCAGGACTGCTGTGGGATGACGGAACAACCGCTTGGCCGGGAGGCACGACCGAGTCGCTTAACCTGTTCGTTAATAGAACCTGTGAGACGATAGCCCCGAAATGGGAAGGCGATGGCACCGTGGGGCTCGTCGGCTACCAGGTAGAGTACGTGCTGGAGGAGAATTGATATGGCAACAATGAGCGCACAGGGGACACTGCCCGTAGCTGGGGCTTCCGTCGCTGCTGCACCGCTTACCAACACGATCAACCACATCATGTCTACGTACAACGGCGGCAACATCGACGAGAACAACGTCGACCACAGCTCCGCTGACGGTATCGTGACGATGGGGAACACCCAGACGATCTCTGGGAATAAGACATTCTCTGGGACTGTGTCTATGTCCGGCGCAACGGTCATCAATGGCGGGACCGTGTTCAACGAAGATTCGGCAGACGTTGACTTTCGAATCGAATCGAACGGCTTGGCCTACGCGGCATACGTAGACGGCGCAAAAGACGCCGTCGTTTTTGGTTCCAACACTGATGTCAGTTCCGCCGACTCTCCGTTCTTGATTGACTACGCCGCACGAACCGCGTCGGCCACTGTGAATTTTTCTCGGTTTAAGGTTGGCGGGACAAATGCCGTCACTATCCCGTCTGGGACAACGGCACTGGCTGCGGGGGCGCACTTCGCAGAGCCGAACTTTACTGCCACGGGAACGATCACATCAGCGGCAACGGTTTATGTTGCGGCGGCCCCGACTGAAGGCGGAACAAACAACTATGCACTCTGGGTGGATGCAGGTGCTACCCAGTTGGATGGTA
>CEUX01066737.1_pt1 | contig 51195 bp, 55 predicted proteins | sample 531361 | NCBI WGS metagenome assembly CEUX01 (sample SAMEA2622736, study PRJEB7988) | marine metagenome | isolation source: saline water (ENVO:00002010), including
TGGGAGGGTGATTGGCGGGGTCGCCGTCGTGGAGCGTGTACCAGTAGCTTAGGCGTTCGTTGTAGTCGTCGTTTTTGTAGGCGTGGAATACTTGGTAGATCCACAAACTGGCGCGTTCGGTTTTTGTGCTGGGTGTGAATTTTGTGACGGTGAACGCTAAATCAGGTTGAACCCATTCATGTTTCCAAGGCATCAGTCTTCCTGGCCGTCGGGGGTATCGTCGACGGTACGGCGGGTCAGCTCGTTTGTGCAATTGGTAACGAGCCACTGAAGTTGGGCGTCGGTGAAGTCGTCGAGATCATCTATGGATATGGAGATACGAGCATCAGCTTCGAAGTCTTGGACCTCGATAGTCAAACATTCGTATTGCACTTCAATGTCGACATCCGCAGTGGATATGTGGGCAGGCCAGTGGAGGGTTAAGGTTTCGGTGGTAGACATGGTAGGGCCTTTAGGAGTTGGATACGACGCGTAGTCCGCGTGCGATTTCGGGGATAGCGGGAGTGTTAGAGTCGACGTCTTCGAGGATCAACTCACCATCGAAACGGGTGCTGCCGGAACGGGGGCGTTCTTTGTACGGCATGACAATGTCGAGGCGGGCTTCGTAGGTACGTTCGTTCTTATGTTCGAAGCGACCTTTACGGATGTCGTGTAGGTTTGCTACGAGGGCGTGGTATTCGGGAGCCGAAAGACGGTCGAGTAGATAGCGTACGATGTTGGCGCTACCACTGTCATCACGTCGGCGGGTCAATCCGGGTTTTCCTTTGCGAAGGACACCGAGCAGGGTTGCAGTGAATTGAATGTTGTATATGCCGGGGTTTATTTCGGCGGTAAAGTGTTCGGCGTTTTTGCCCTGGTTGAATTTTTGTAGGGCAACCTTGGTTATATCGTCCATGTAACCTCCTATGGAATTGAGACGTTGGGGTTGTGGTGGTTCGTCGTGGCACTGTACCGGGTGGTGAAGAGGGCGTAGGGCGCAGAGTGTACCGGAACAAGTGTTTCGGATTCGACGAATGTTGTGTGGTCGTATGGGTTGTACGTCACGGTACGGGAGATACCGGCGCGGAGGTCGTCAGCAACGTGGTAGACACGGTGACCGCGAGCAAAGGCGTGGACATTCTTACGACGTTGACGGCGGACCCGAGCATTACCACCTGGTTGAACTACGAATTCAACATCCTCAAGTGCGATATAGGGTACGTGTTCAATGACCTTGCCTTTGTGCCGGACACTGAAACATTTTTTTCGAATGTTCCAATAGACTTCGACTTTCATGGTGTGTGCTCCCTCGTTAAAACAGAGTCGAGTGGGATGGTAGGATCGGATGATTGCATGATGTAAACCTCCCATTGGGAGCCGTGTTCTCGGTACCATGCTTCGCGTATCGTTTCGTTGGGGCGCGGGGAAACTGTAAATGTTCGTCGCAAAAATCGGCCGATGGCTTTGGACCTACGGAATCCTCCGTGTATTTCTACGGTTTCGATTTTCATCACTCACCTCCTTGTTTGGTCACACTCATTTCTATTGGCCAACCATCGTCATCCTCATCTTTAAGGGCTTTAAGCAACCAGTCAGGTACATCATGGCGAGCATCTTCGTTAGTGTTTACAGTTTCAACTAAATATTGGTCAATGTCCCAATGGCGTACGGCAGCAGAAAGATCGCAGAACAAACGTTCCTCGGCAAGGGTGATCGCGTCGGGTTCATTCGGTACGGTGTAGCTTCCGATAATCAATGATACGGTTTTGTATTTCATCACTCACCTCCCTACCGGATAGCCGGTGGCATTCATTGGGCTGACACGTTCAGGGTTCAACTCATGGCGAATGATTTCTACGTGTCCGCCTTCGTCAGTAGTGCCGTACATTTTGGCTCTGTCCGCAGCATCCTTGGCGGCATCAAGGGTACTGTATGTTCCGAGCACGTTTTGTTGTGTGCCTAGGCCGAAAACATCAAACTCTCGAACCACTTGGTAAATGTACTTCATCACTTACCTCCCTGCATAGTCCAAGTGTATAGACAGCCATTTGATCGGTAGACATCGTTACGCCACCTGGTCGCGTACTCAGTAGTTGGGGGATCGGCTTGCTGTATGAGAGAGACTGGACAGTCCCACTGTGCGGGCCCCATCGACTCATCGATGGCTTTGTATCCCCAGTCGCCTTGGTATGAAGACAACTTGAATAGGCATACAAACGAGGGGCCTTGTTTGGGTTGGATGAGCAGCCATAGGTGACGACCGAATTGTGTGGCCTTCTTGTCTATGATGCTGAAATGGTCGCTGGTATATTGGTGGACAATGTCGTTCACGACATCAGCGCGGCTGTGGTATCCGGATATAGTTCCCATTAGTTTCGCTCCAGGCGGTCGAGTTTCCAGTCTTCGTATCGACGATCATCCTCAGCATCTTTGAGACCTTGGACGTGGTCGACGGCACCCTGTTCGTTGACCTCTTCTTCTTCATGGTCTTCGAGTTCGATGGGTTGTCCAGTCTCGCAGTTAATTGCCTTCAGGATTTCCATCTCGTCGTAGTCGGGGTAGAAGACGCAGTCGACTTCGATCTCTATGGTGCGGGTTATGTGGTAGGTGAAGTGTTGTTTGCGCATGGAGTCTCCAAAGAATGCGTGGTCTGGTGAGAGGGGGGTGGGTCCAGAAACGGATAGGCGCGACCTGGAATGATGAGGCACCTGTTCGCCGTGCCTCCCTGCGCGATATGATTACTTGGCGGCGGCGCTGTTCATACGGTACTTGCCGTTTGAGTCAGCGACTGAGACGTCGAAGCGACCCCATCCCCAGCCACGGCTGGCACCGATACCGGTGTACATACCTGCGTCGGTGATGTACTTGATGATGGCGTCTTCATCCATTTCGTCCTGCATGTAGGTGATGGTGATCTCGGCGGACCAGTCATAGAATACAGCACGGGTTTTTGGAATCATCTTACCGTTGACCTTGACCAAAGATTCGTAGTGGAAACGGTCGTCTTTGAGTAGGCCCTTTAATGTTTTGGGTCCGTCGTAATCGAGGACAGCGTCACGCATGACACTGCAATAACGTTTACATGCGGCACCACCTTTACTGAGTTTGGCGCCTTCGATAAGGGCAGCACGAATGTTTTCGGCAGGGATAACTACCTTGCCTTTGTCGTTGAGGTAGAGGCACGCTTCGAATTCGACCAGCGCCATTTGATCAAGGATGGCATCAACGTCGGCGGTCTTGCCTTTCTTTTTAGTGTTGAGTTCCTTGAGACGTCGTGCATATTTATTGCGCGGGTTTGCGGTCTGGTTGTTTTGCAGCATGAGGCGGTCGCCTTGCAGCAGGAAAGTAACATCGGGCATTAGTTGTCCTGGGTTGGTGGGGTGTTGGTGGGTTGGACAGGAGCGTCCTGGTAGCGTTGAAGACGGTTGGCCTCTACGCGGGCACGTCGTACGTGACTTGCAAGTGCAGACATACGAGTCTGGGCGGCTTGTTTGCGGCGCCGATCTTCATCTGACAGTTCGCTGTTGCGAGTGAGGCGGAGGATCTTACGCCCACGGCCAATGCTTTTGCTGATGTCTTTAAGGACGTTGGTATCTACGAATGCAACGTTCTCGTTCGGCTCAAGAAGTTTGAAGCCTTCGCCCCATAATGTTTTAGGCCAACGGCCAGTGCGTTCGAGTACGATCATTCGAAACTCAGCGCGGAGAGTGAGCAGGGTGAGGTTCCATTGCTTGTGTAGATCGATGGGATCGGTGTTGGTAGGAGGTGCAAGACCAGACCATTCAATCAATTGTTCGGTCGTTATCAGATTGAAATCAGGGCTGGCTACGAGGATATCGTCGAGGCGATTGGCTGCGGTTTCGGCAGCTTTGAACACTACGGGTGTAGGGTACATGGTTACTCCTGGGGGTGAAACATGCGCGGTTTGTACGGGCACGGGTTGGTATGACGCGGAATGGAAAGTCGCGTACTGGTGAGAACAAATAAATATGCATGGTTTGGTGAGGCGCGCTGTGGTGCGGGCAGGAAAGGTCGGGTCGGACTGGGCCTGCTGCGTCGAGGACGGCTCTGTTAGGTGCAGGGTTTTGGGGCTGGAGTACCCTGCGAACCACAAGAATTACTTGGCTTCGCCTACGTCGACGTACTCACGGATGCTGAGGTCGAACGCTGGAATGTGGGCGTCGGTTACAGAACCACCAGCAAGGGCGATAGCCTTTGTCGCATGGTCAATGCCAGCGAAGTGACGGAAAGCTTGGTTGGGTGGAGTGCGTTGACCGGCTGCAGTGACAGCCTGGTATGCAGAGAACAAGTCATTGGTGCCGTGTTCACTGTGAAGGTCGCCGTTGTGGCAATCGTTCCAGTAACGGAAGGCAGCGGTAAACGAGTTGGGCTTGATCAAACCACGACTAAACAAGACACCCATGTACGCACCAAACAAATCGTTCTGTACGGGTATGTCTTTCCATCCTTCAATCATGCGAATACGTTCGAGGACTGGGGTGACGGCGGTGTCAGTAATGTCGTCCAACATATTACCGAGAGTGGAGAATACGTTGGTGGTATGTTTGGCACTGACCATGTGTTCGCCAGAGAAACAACCATTGGCACATACGAATGGAGCGCTTCCAATAGCTATCTGGTTGGAGATAGTCTTGTCGTAGCTGGACCGTAGGGCAACGGTGATGGCCTGGCCGGTGAGACCGGAACCGAAACCAATCATGCCAAAGAGTTGGCTACCCTTTTTATTGAGGGCATAGGTTTCGAACACGGGTTCAGCGTCGAGGACATTGGCCATTGCATCACGGGCACCGTCAATGAGGGACGCGTATGGTACAGGCTGGTAGCTGGCATTGCCTGAACGTGGATGCAATTCAGGCTCGGGCACAGGTACTTCGCACACGCTACGGTAGTCGGTACGATAGGCTTCGGGGGCACCGATGGTGCATATTTGCTGGCGTTTGAGTTTTGGGGGAGGAGCGACGGGAGCACGATTGATGCGTGTATTGAGACGCTCTACAGAGAGTGGTACGCAACTATGTTCTTGCATGGGTATGTAATCCTATGAAGTACGGGGTTCTCGGGGTGGTAGCCAAAGCGCATCGTCGTCGAGGCAAGGAACCTGGAGACGTTCGGATTGACCAGTGGCAGGGTGGTACCGGTGTCGAAACAAATGGTACCAATTATGTAGAACAGGATTGGCGTATGGGTGAGAGCCCATGTATTGCCAACGTTCAAAGGTTGTGACGGGGTGCCGGGCTGTGTGTGGTATTGGTGTACTAAACACAACAGACCAGGCACGTTCCCATTCATCGCTATCTTTCTTCAGGCATTTGAAATCGGCCATGCTTTATCAGTTCCTTCTTTGCGTGGGTTACGCGGGAGGTCCTGAAGCAATAGATTCAAGTGCTGTTCAGGACTAAGTGGTAGCAGTCCATCGTATACAGCCAGGGACAATACAGCAGTTTGTTCCAACATAGGTTGTTGGTGTTTGCTGAAGTGAGTCCCGCCCTTCTTGATTACGGTTGCGGTGGGGGATGTCATTCGATTGAGGTAGTCAACGTAACGCTGACGGTGGGTACGGGTATCAGGTTTTCTTTTTGGCATGGCGCCTCCTGTTTAGAATGGGATGTCATCGTATGTGGATGACGGGTGGGACGGTGACTGGCCGTTCATAGACTCAGCACGGGAAACAAACTCGACGCGGTCGGCAACGATCTCGCGGGCGGTACGGTCCTGGTTGTCACGCGTCTTGTACTTACGAGTGCGAAGCTTACCCTCGACGATAACCTTGGAGCCTTTAGACAGGAATTTGCCGCAGGTCTCTGCCTGTTTGCCGAAGACTACGACCTGGTGCCATTCGGTATGGTCAGTGTATGTACCGTCGGGTTGGCGGTTCCGTTCGTTGGTAGCGACACTAAGGTTGACGACCTTGGTACCGCTTTTGGTGTCTTTGACCTCGGGGTTGGCGCCAAGGTTGCCACAGATAAATACTTTGTTCATGATTATTCCTCGTTGGTTGGAGTGAGTATGCTGTTGTTACAAACGTAACGGAGTTCGTAGAGTCTGCGTTCAGATGTACGCATGAAGTCGTTGTCGGTATCAAGGCAGTTGAATGATACGGTTTGTTCGGTATCGATGTGGGTGGAGATTGCGTGAACGATTGTGTCTATTAACTCGGATGTTCGGGAATCGGTTGGGAGGTTAGCTTTGTCTATGGTCAACACTAAGCCGTTGACATTACTTATCGTAAGACAGAGTGAGGTGTCGGCGCCAAGGCGGACAGAATCTGACCAGACGATCCACGGGGCACCTATGATAATGCCCTTGCCCCACAGGTATCCAGCGTAGAGTACCAGGTCCATCGCAGTGCCGCGCCAATGGGGCCAGTCGTGTATGCGTACGGCGTGTGGGTTGAGCATGGGTGATGGTATGTCGGAACGTGTTGTCATCGCGACTCCTAAAAGGGTTTGTCTAAATCGGGGGGCTCATCGGATGCGTAGTTGGATAGGAAGGAGATTGCGTTGCGGGCCCAGGCGACAGCTTCTTCGAATTCTTCCATGGCGTCGGGACCATCGGCAGGTGTGGGTGCAGATAGAAGTAAATCGTTGAGGTCAGCCTCGAGTGACTTGAGGCGTTCGTATGCCTGGGCGGGTGTGATGGTATTGGAGTCGGAGGACATTGGTTACTCGATGAATAGGGTTGAGAAACAGAGTAGGTAGATGGCGCCGATGAATACGGCGGACACATTCCATATGAGAGTTGGGATCATTGGTACTCCTACCAGTCGGCGGTGTAGAATAGTTTGTTGCCTTTGCGCAATGAGGCTTTGGCTTTTTTGATGAAGCGTGCAGTGGCCTGGTCACTGTGGACTCCGGATTTACCGAAGAAGAAACCAGTGGTGTAAGGCAACTGATCATAGACGGATTCGAGTTGAACGATGTCGTCCATGGTTAACTCGACATCCATACAATTCATGCTGGCGTCTTCGGGGGGGTTTTCTTTTCTACGCCAGAGTTGTTCCATCCAACCTTGTAGGTCAGCGTGCTTACGCCAGTAGAACAGTTCGGGTACTGGTTCATCAGGTGGGTGATTGGGCGGTACTTCGAAAACATATTGATCAAGTCCCATTGGGAGTCTCCTTTTTAAAAGCGGCGGGCGTTTCACTCGTTGATTTCGCGGCCAGTAGTCTTGGCTACTGCGTCACATTGAGATCATATGTTCGGGAGTGCCCGGTCCTCCTTAGTGTCTCCAGCGTTTGCAACCGTTGGTTTCCCATGTGCACTGGGCAGGCATTGACACATGCCTTAGCGACCAAGATCGCTTAGTTGGTTGTATACCCGTCCACGGTACGGGATTTGTGCTGCTCCGTGGGTACAGGCGTAGCCCTTGACTGTGGTGTCTGACTACGCAGATAGTGTTCGTGTTCACGCTCGATCCATTCCTGGTCCATGCGGTCTTGCATGATGGCGTCGGTGCGTTTGCGGATAGCGTCGAATGGATTGTCCATCACTTACCTCCTTTGGTAAGAGCGAAGATCGCAGCCTTCACCATTTGTTCAAGTTCCCACCGGTAGTTCTTGGCTTTGGCCTCTACTTCTTTGTACTCATCGGTAAGAAAATAGAATGGACCAGCGGTTATATGTTGGCCAGTAACTTGAACCAATGCGGCATATTTATCGGCAGCCTTCATGATCTTTTCGAATGCTTCATCGGGGGTCATTACTCACCCTGAGCGAGAGCATGTTGGCTCCAGAAGTTAGAAGCAGCACGAGCATCGCTGGACCATTGGTCGATGATGGCAGAAGCTTCGGCGGGTGGTACAGCAGTAAGGTTTATAGGGGGAAGGTCCCACCATTCGCGGGGGCTGGGCGTGTCTGATTGGGTACCGTATGCAGTGAAGAGCATCAACGAACCGTCTTCTACACGCATACCAATGACAACCATGTTGCGGGCTGGACGCATGGGTGCATCGATTAAGCGGGAGGGTCCACGCCGTTTGGCACGTTTGATATAGGTGACCTGGTCGTCATCGATAGGTTCATCACCAACGCTGGGTCCGTACAATGCGGAAGGTAGACTCTCGCAGGTGTCGGGAAGCGATAGGACTTGGATGAGGAATGAACCATCCCAGTCAGCGAGGGCTGTGTCGATGAATGAAAGGTGGTCAGCGTTGAGGCCGTGGTCATCGTGAGCGATGACGATTCCGTTTGGTGTTGTAGTTGGCATGAGTTGGTAACCTCTTTGGTTAACGGGTTGTAGGTACAGGGCGTGTGGGAAACGCAGGGTAGTCGCAGTACGTCGAGTCAGGTTCGATCGTCAGGTTGTCGTACACGTATTCGAAGTTGAAGGTAATACAATCACGAGCGCGAGTAACAGTACTTTGCTGTTCGTGTAGCGGAGTGAAGGACAGGATGAGATCTTCGTACTCGGTCGTTGTGAGTGCGATGATCTTTCTTGTGGCCTCGTCTTCTGCGACGGTAGGGAAGGACACTTGGATTTCCATTTTGAGACGTTGGTAACCGCCTATTGTGGAGTCGCAGTACGGATAATGTGTTTCAAATTCAGGGGTCCATACATGCACGACTAGGTGCTCACGTAGATCATCTGGGTCGAAGTTAATATCGTCTAAGTTCTCAATGATTTGTTCGAGTTGATACTTAAGGGACTCTTGAACGGCTTCGGTGACTACTCGATTGCGCTTGCCACGGATGTTGCAGCAAGCTTCGATAACTGGATTGTACATATCTAACAGTTTGTTGCTGAGTTCGTTGTACATTGCTTCCACGCGGGGCTTGAGTTCGTCGTACAGTTTGATTTGATCGCGCTCGCACTGATGTATGATTGTGTTCAGTGCACTATCAAACGGGATCGTTGGTTTGCTATCAAGTTTGGTTTTGGCTGATGACATGGACTGACTCCTACTTACAAAGCTATGAAATGTTGGCACCCCCTATAGATGCTGCAACGTCACGGGGATGCCGGTTAAATGACGCTGTTCGTTTGTGTTTGGTCAGGCACAAATTACCTGGCGTGATGGGTTCAGTTGGACATACAACGATGTAGACCATCAAGTCTTGGAGACACTACGGGTAGTGTGTTGACATTGTGTAACCACCAAGATGCAGGTGGTAACGCGATAACCCAGTAACAACCTGACTTATCGAGGTGTAACCCAGTTACCCACTTTGGTAGAGTATGGATAGGTACACGCGAGCACCGGGCAAAAGGGCTTTAATACATATAAACGAAAGGATACGAGGAAGATTCACTCAGACTTTCTATGTATTCAATTATGTGGTTACAGTGGTTACACTTGTTTATATCTAAGTATGAACCTTGAGTATGGTGTAACCCATGAGTGGTAACGCTTTGGGTAACTGGGTAACCGGAACAGAGTATAAATGGAAAGTGGAACAGAGTATAAATCTTTCCTGGTACCGCAGTTGAAAGTGCTCTTGCCTTTACTCGACCACGCTGGAAGTGGGAGTGTATAGACTTTAAGAAAAGTTTTAAAGTGTCGACCAATGGAATAAAAGTATGTCGAAGACATTCCTTTTCACGGAGAAGAAAAAAGCCCCGAGTCACCGAAGTGACCCGAGGCAGAATAACGAGAGAAGCTTAGAGCCTACTCTCCGATTAAGTTACTCAACTTTTCACGGACTTCCCGATTGTACTCCCTGGCTGTGGCACGCTGCGCATCATCTGGATGGATCGTGTCATCAGGACCGTAAGACTCATCGACTTCGTCGACGGGACGAGCCCGGAAGCGAAGACCGAAAGCGTTGAAGTCTTCGGCGTCGTACGCCTTCTCCTGTACAGAGAATTCGTAGAAGTTGTAAGCAAACTGGGCTTGCTCTTTGGGCCAGTTGAACAAGAACGTCTTGCCAGTCTGCTCGTTGACACCTTCGTCGCGCCAGCAAGAGAACGTCTCAACGTGGCGAAGGACTCGATTGAGTGCCTTCAGACGTCGCAAGTGCTGATGTTCGCTGAGTTGCTGAGGTTGCCGAGTCTTGACATCAAGCCCTTCGAGTCCCTTAATGACACGCTTAACAATCATGAGGAACGCGTCGAAGGAGACCAGAATGGCCAAGTGAGTCTCACCTTGGTACTCTTCACCAGAGGACAAGAAGTCATCAAGGTCAAAGTCCTGAGCCATGTCTACCTTCGGCGCATACATGAGTCGCAGAGCGTCGAAGGGTCTAATGTCGCCATTCTTGTCAGGGTTAAGACGAGGACCGTACTTAGCTGACGCACCCTTCACCATAAGTTCAACCTTTGCTCGGTTGGCGGGAGTATCAGTGAGGTTACGCCAAGGCTCAGCAAGTAGACGCTTAAGGTGACCAGCAGTACGAGCCTGAAGGTCGAGGATTCTTTCCTGGGTAGGAGTTAGCTTCGAGTTAGTTTTTTCAACAGTCATTTTTTCACTTCCGTTATTGGTTATGACAGATTTACAAGGATGAACACCATGTTCACCCAACAAGAGAAAAGAAAACAAACAAACAAATAAACATAAACAAATAAAGTATGATGAAACTCATTTGATAATCTCCTTGTCTCACTTGAGACAAACATGGAGATTATTGAGGGTGTCAGGGATTTAGTAGTAGTAGTTAAAACATTGGGTATGAAGCAAAAGCGTCGGCCCGCTCAGGGTCGACATCCAAGCAGCGTAGCGATTGCGGCCAATGTTTTAGCTGCACCCTTCCTGAAAAGGGGTCCATTATGATTATATTTTTGGCATCAAAATATAATCTCGGTCATGGCCGTGTTTACACGGACAAACGGCGTGGTGACCGTAACAAGGAGTAGTTATTAAGATTAAATAACTTGTTAGTTAATGTTAATAAATGCGACCAAGAAGCCCCCTTTTCCACTGGCCCATAGGCATAGTCGACAGGAAGGCGGGCTGTTCGGTGAGTGGAGAATCGCTGTGAACATGGATCACGTATCGTGATTCTGCGATTATACACCTGGGCCTTCTGTTTGACTTCATTGATATTAAATAAAGAAGTAGGGTCAATCGATCAGGGATCGAAAGAAGGATCACCGGAAAGGCATCGCAAGGGAATGTCGACCATAAGGACGATCCGCCAAGGACTACCCAATCCAATCCGCCAATCCGCCCACCAAGATCAATCCGCCCACCCGCCGAGAGAAGCTGACCCGCTTAGACTTACCGGACCAATCCGATCCGCCACCGGACCGTCTGTAGTGTCAGAGGTGTAGATTGTCTCGCCGGACGAATGTACCCGAGGGGGGGAGGCATACCCCTTTTGCCGTAGTACCTCCCCTAATGCCGAGGACCCTTTCCCCGACCGGACATGTTTTCAAAACGCTTTACCGCTGCGGTATTCCTTTCTTGCCCCAAAATGCGTTACATGGTACGTTCCTGTGGTACTCAACTACGGAACCACTATGACAAGAGGCAAAATGAACCCTATAAAGCTTACACTTGAGGAAGAAATGCTTAGTCGGTTGGACGATTTGGTCCCGATGGTCGGTGATTCGGCTGCAGCGAGGGAGTTTGGCATCAAGGTTGACCGCCATGTGGTCGCCAGGGTGGCACTTTTGCGCGGCTTGACTGCGATGGAGGCCGCAATTCCCGCCGAAAAGCCGGAATCTGTGCCCGATTCGGTGGTTGCGCCCCCTCCGCCGCTGACTTTGCCCGCTATTCCCGAGGAATCGCCGCCTTCAAAAGCCGATACGCCCGATTCTGGGGTGTCTGAAGACGTTGACGTCGGCGAAGATGGCCTGATTGTCCCTCCAGAGGGCTGGCACGCGTGGTCTTTGTCGGAAAAAGTGCCTGTGGCGCACGAAAAGGTGGATGCCCACTACAAATCGGGGGGTTGGCGGCGTTATTGGGGCCATGCGGGGGAAGAAGTCATCGCATTTTACTGGAGTCCCGACAAATCTTTGCAGGATTACCCCTCATACAAGCAATCTGACCATAATGGGCAGACAATTAAAGTACAATCCACGCCATATGGGCCTGGTCACATCGTTCCCCACGGATGGTCCGAATGAAAATCGATATCGCTAAACCAGACGAGATTATCTCGGTTTTGGAAGAATGTAACCCCGAAGCAATCATGTATGATGATTTAGACGACGCTCTTGTGGGTATAATTTCGCGTGCAGGCACTGAGCCTTTGGCGCTTTACGACCGTAATAAGATATTAGAGATATTTATCGCTGATGGTTTGACGCATGAGCAGGCTGAAGAGCACGTTTGTTTTAATGTTGAGGGTTGCTGGGCGGGGCCCCACACACCTTTCCTGGCTTCATTCAACCTTGACCCGATAGGAATCCGCTATCCCGTAGAAGACTTGGGTGTCGTTACAAGCGACAGCGCTGAGGCGGAAATATTCTTTGGGACTCAAGTCGGCGGGGATATTCCTGTTGATTCTGCAGATATTGGGTCTGACCTCGTAGATGTCGCATCCGAAGCCGGGGGTCCCGTCGGGTCTAGTGATGGCGATGAGGTGTCCACAGGAGCCGTCGTCGTTGATCGGGACGTTAAATCCAACGTCTAAGTCATTTTCTTCGCAGATTTGTTTGAAGTTTCCCGCTAATCTGCAGCACGCACCACACATTGTACAGGGAAACTTTTCACTGGAGATACTCATTATGCCCCTCTATGTTTTCGAGTGTAACGCTTGCGGTCGAATTTTGGAAACTTTGCAGAGTTTTGCGGCGCCTTGGCCTGATTGTCAGAAGTGCGACAAGCAGATGAAGAAAAAGCCTGCTTTAACCAGCTTTAAGCTTGAGGGAGAAGGTTGGGCTCGAGACAACTATGGTCTGAAAACCTCTTAGTTATCGCATTGCTTCTATGCGGAATTTGAGCATTTCGTTCTCTTGTTTGAGAAATTTCACCTCTACTTTGAGTGCGGCTAACTCAGACATCATGTCGATAATTTGTTCGAGGTGTTCGTCGCGTTCTTGCTCTAGACGCTCAACTCTTTTGATGAGATCGTCTCTGTATAGAGTTTGTTCTGCCTTTTCTTCTTGTTGTGCTTCTCTTTTTTGTTTCAGAATAAATTCATAAAACTTAAATGCACCAGCACTGAACACGCCTGTAACGGCGGCAACGATTGCGGCGGTAGTAGTTGGTGATGGTTTATCCACGGAGGTCCTTATGCACTATTTCCACACGCATTTTAACGTATATCCAAACCCACAGGGTAAAGTATACGCCAGTCACAACAAGGCTACGCCCGACGTCGCCTGCGGCGAATTCGGGGTCATTGAGCACGTTGATAAGGAATTTAGTTGTCGAAAAGACGTAGAGCAGCAAATACACACCGACAAATCGGGAGCAGGATCGGATGTTGGGCAAACTGAACAACATGCCCAGGGCGACCACAAAATACAGGCAGTATTGAAAGTAGGCCCACTCATTGCCCCCATCCAGGGCCTCGCCGTAGGACATCCAAAGCACGCGGTTGTTTGCGAGGTCAGCAACGTTCCAGAACAGCAGCAGGGGTCCGTAGTCGTGGTAGACCAGGATGTCTCTGTATGCCTTGAAGAATCCTCTCATTGAGTCACCTACCCCATCATAACGCGGAGATAAAATGCCTGATCATTCTTTAGATGACATTGTTCATTCCATACAATCTGCTGTCGTTGCAGCTACCGATATGGCTGAGCGCCACGAATTAGATTCGATAATGAATCAGGAGTTTTGGGAGTTGAAAGTTGATGATGAGGGGAACCCAGTCAAAGACGAGCATGGCAGAGACGTGTATTCTCCTAAGATGGTGACAATGGAAATCCCTATGTGGGAAGAGGGTGTTTTAACAAAAAAGAATATTCCTGTGCCATTACAATCACTTACGACTGGTCAGAGTTTACGAGTAGATAAATTAGAAGTCGAAATGTCTGTCGAGATTTCCGGTTTGGAGTCGGGGAAGAAAAAGGGGAGGCTAATGGTTCGTCCTTGCCCAAACACTTCTTGGTTTCAAAAAGAGAGTAATACTGCTAAACTAAAGCTGGTTTTCAAGGGCAGCGAGCCCCCTGAAGGTTATGCAAGAATCGACGATCAATTAATTAAACTACTTCCGTAGGAATTTATTATGGCAGACAACCAGCCACAAACAATAATTGACCGCATGAAATTAGACGAACAACGTCGTTTAGCGCGTGTACGAGAACTAGGTAGTGTGCCGCTTCAGTCTCTTAGTGATGCAGAGCAAGAAGAGTACAAGCGGTTGTTTCATGGGGTTTCTGGTGACTTGCAAAGAGGTCTTTCAGACGAAGACTTAGAGAGAGGTAGGTTCGCGGATAAGTTAACGCAGTCAACTAAAGACCCTGAAGGACATGAAATAAGTCATCGGGCCGGTACTTATTTGGGACCAAAAGGTCCTGACGGTAGGCCCTTAAATGAGCAACCACAAGAGGTTCAAGATCGGTATTATCTAGCTTTAGCCGATGAAATGCTTAAGGTAGATTCTTTGCCCGTCATGATGGAAAGATATGGTCTTAACCCCGAAAAAGCTTCTGACCAGGCTGTCGGTGAGGCTTGGCGTAGGTACCATACTGAACCTAATCCAGAGAGTAAACTGCGTGTGGCTCAGGAGTTAGCCAAGGCTCATGCCGGTGACAGACCTGACGGAGACGAACCGCAAAAGTTAAACGAAGAAGATCCAGAAAACGTCTTTACTGGTGAAGGTATTCGTCAAGATTATCGCGGCGGTATTTCTGGTCCCGAGAAAGAAGCAAAAGGCACCGTAATCCATAAACGAAATTAATGATAGGAGGCCGTTGTGCCAGATGATACCCCACAAAAAATGATCAACGCTGAAAAGCGTAGGCTGCAACGACAAAGTTTCGGTGACCCGTTCATGGAAGAAATGAAAGAAGCCGAAGCCAGGGGTGACCTACCTCCTGTGAGGGTCCTACCTGCCGAGGATGTCTTTATTAAGAATGAACGTGGCGCCTGGCAGTACAGTGATAAACCTGTAATCGTACAAGGGGAAAAGGGTGGTGAAACCCCTCAACAACTGGCAGCTACATACGACGAGCGACTATACAAAAACGAAGCCGATATAGACCGAGTCTATTCTAAGTTTCAGAAGTCCGTAAGTTTAGCTGGTTTAAATCCAGTTTCCGATCTTGATAATATGAAGCTTATTGACTTAGTCGGAGCAGGTAAGATTCAATTTAGTTCTCCTGAGGCGCAAGCGGCGGCTTTAGATGCTTACAACGATAGTATGAAAACATTTGGTTCCACGTCGTTTGGTATTAAGGAACAGGATTTCGGCACAGAGGTCAAGTTACGTGATCTTGAAGAAGAGTTTCCAGAAACTAAGCATCTTGGACCGGAAGAAAAATAAATAGGAGAGCATCATGCCAGATCAACTCGTAAACATGTCATCCCAGTTTGGTGGTCTCCCCATGGATCAGCTTATTGGTGGTCCTCTCAAGGCTGCTTGCTCAGCACAAACTTTGCTTGCTAAGGCATCTACGGATTTCATTAAGGATGTGGGTCTCGATACAACAGGCACAACTGGTGTGATGTCTGCTCGCACGGTGGACTTTAGCTTTAACAAGCCTGTTCAGGGTGCTGATGGTACCACTTCGATGGAGAAGGTGGATCTGCAGGTCCCGCTTCTTGCGATTGTGAATACTCCATCGCTGTCTGTAAAAGAGGTCGATGTTAACTTCACGATGGAAGTGAAGTCCTCTACGTCGAGTAAGACCACTTCTGATACTAAGGCAGAACTTACAGCACACGCTAAGTACAATGCTGGGCTATTTAGTTGTGATGTCACTATTCACGGTTCTGTGGCCAACCACAGCGAGAACAGCCGTAAGAGCGACAACAGCGCCAAGTATGACGTGAAGGTGATTGCACGTGATGATGGTCCACCCGAAGGGCTTATGAAGGTTCTGGACATGCTTAACGATGCGATTGCGCCGACTCAGGGTGTACCTGCTCCAGCTAAGAAGTAGTTTTTATTGTGGAAAAGAGAAGAGCGTCGGTATCAGGTTCTTTCGGTAAGCCGAAGTCGGCTTCGGGTGTGACCTCAATTGGCAGGCAAGATAAAGTCCATTCAGCTTTGGGCTCTATGACCGGTGGCGTTGGCTTTGGTATGTTTAGTGGTATTGCTGGCCCAAAAGGTCACGCATCTGCAGCCGTGGCGCGGTTACAGGATAGACGAAAAAATAAATTGGCTAAGTAGGAGTTTTAGATGGCTACCCCAGAAAACATTGAGCGTTTGGAGACTCGTCGTAAGGATATTGCTGACGCAGAGGCTTTGGGTGAGGGTGACGCTGTTGAAGGCTTTATGCCTGTGGAGCAATCAGAGTTTGAGTCTCGTGAAGATTATCGAGGTTATAAAGTACCGAAGGGCATGAGCCTTCCACAACGACGCAAGTGGAAACAAGCCATTGATGAGCGTGAGAATTTTCGCTCAAAAGCTGCACGTCAATTGCCCCGACAAGTAGAAGATTATATTAAAGAGCCGCTCAAGGATTTTGGTCGTTCTGCAAAAGAAGTTGGTAAGGGTGTAGGTGAGTTTGCCGTTGATGCAGCCCTGACTGTTCCACGGGCTAAAGCTGCGATGTATACCGATCCTGAGGGCTCAAAAGAGTTTATGGGTGCTGTTGCCTCTGGTGATCGTGAAGCACGTAAGAAGCTTGCTACAAAAGCCTCTGAGTCAATGATAGAGCCTGCGGCGACTATGGCTGACGCTGCGTTGACTAAGTATTCTGCTGAAGAGGGTAAGTACGGTGAGGCTGCTCTGTACGGTGCATCCGTTCTTTTGCCTTTTGTTTCGGTGGGTTGGTTGAAGGCCGCGATGAAGGCGGGTGAGGTTCCCCCTGAGGCGGCGAAAAAGATTGCTGATCTAGAGAAGAGATACGAGGCTGGCGATGTCACAGACGAGATGCAGATCCGTCGTGAGTTGGCTGGCATTGAGGACGCTCATATGGTCGAATATGCAAAGAGTCGCCCCATAGAAGATCCGCTTCAAAAAGGTGGCCCAGAACCTGGTTTCTTGAATCCCGACGCTCGATACGATTATGATCGGGAGCCACCGGGCTACATGGGTATGTCTCGATCTAACCAACCAATGTCGAGGTTTTCTGAAGGTCATGAGAGGTTCATAGACGAACTTCGAACAGACATGGCAGAAGACACCAACTTTGGTGAGTTGTCAGGTAGATTTTATAACGATCTCGAGAGTATCGATAAGCGCGAAGATCTGTTGCGCTCTACAGGTAAAGATGCGAGGGGTCGTCAACTTGACGACATAGAAATTTCTAACGAGTATGAAAAGTTGTCGAAGGAGAGACAGAGTCTCGCTGATGAGTATTATGTTGCAAAGGCAGAACGCGAGGCGGCACTCAGGGTTGAGGGGTCATATGTCCCACCTGGCGCTAAAACCTCTCTGGCCGGTGAACCTGTAGGACCCCCAGGCGGTGGTCGTAGTATCGACGATATTGAGGGACCGTCTGAGGCTGAGATCCAACAAATGGTCGAGACGAGCAAGTTTGGCGATCCTGAGGAATTAGAAATGCTGAAAGAAGATATGCGCCGTTTAGCCGAAGCGGAGCAGAAGGGCCAGATTGCACGCAGTAACATTCGACGTACGCGGACCCCTGGTACTCCTGGTGAGTTTAGTCAACCGACTGAGGGTACTTCTCGTGCAGAGCGTAAGGGTACTCCGCGTGAACGACCGAAGAAAAAGGAATAAGTCTCCCCTACCTTTCATCTATGTCGATTGGGCTGTAATTGCTTTTGCATGGTCGATTCCTGCCGGGTGATTGGTAGGGGCTTTTCTGGTTGATGTTTTTGTTTGTTGTGCTAAGATTTCCTTGCGTGATTATGCGCTTTTGAAATCCCCACTGAGGGACTGGAGAAATCATGGCTAAGTTTAAACAAGAACAAATTATCGCTGGTGTAACGAAGACTCGTTCGAACGCTCTGAAGGTATACTGCTCCGAAGCTATTTCTGCTAACGACATTCTTGTCGTCACGGGTACACAAGGCGACTTTTTGCAAGTTGCAAAAGCTGATGCTGATGGTGCGGCGACACTTAGTAATGCATTGCTTTTTGTTGCTGACTACGCGGCTGCATCTGGCGACTACACACCTGTAGCGCTGCCCTATAAGTTGGTAACGGGCCTTGACACTTCGACAGCGTCGGTAGGTGATTCTGTGTACCTGTCAACAACTGCAGGTGGATACAGTCTTACAACTGGTTTCGTTAAGGTTGGAACAGTTGTTTCTGCTGCTGCATCAGGCGCAATTCTGTTTGCTCCGCAAACCACCCCATCTAACAGTGGTACCATCTACGGTGCTGCAACTTCGATGATTGGGACTGGCGCACAAGATGTTGAGGTAGAAATCGTTCAACCTGCGGGAACCGTTATCACTGATATCGGTCACGTAACTACTACCGCTACTGTTGGGGCTGCGAACATTGTTGTTCGTGTGGGTACTGCTTCTGATGGAGAAGAAGTTATTGCTGACTCTAACTATGTATCTTCGGGTGTTTCTGCGATTGGTGAGTCGATGCAGGTTGCTAACGGTTCTCAAGGTGAGGCTGGTGCTGCAATGACACTTGTGGCTAAGTTTCCGGTGTACACAGCAGCCGCACGGACCTTGTACTATCGGTTCCAAAACTCTGCTACGATCACTGCCGGAGTAATCCGTCCGTTCATTAAGGTTGATCGCGTCGGCTAAACAGCGTAGACAAAGAAAAACCCCCGGTAGCTTAGGCCATCGGGGGTTTTTTATTTAGCTGCGTAAGATTAATTCGTTCTCAACCATAGCTGCTTTACGCATTGATTCCATCATCTCTTGATAGGACCTGGGGTCTCCACCTTCGGTAGCTGCAGCGGTGTCTGGTCCCATGTTCATAAGCTTCATACCTTCTGGTACTGGCTCAGGTTCTGGTTCAGGCGCGGGTGCCGGTTCTGGTTCTGGTGCTACCTCTGGTTCTGGTGATGGGTAGTTTACTCGCACCATCTTCATCGCTCTTTCGGGAGGGATGTTTGCTTTTGCGAGTAGGCAGAATTCATCGAACGCTTCATCATTGTCGTAGATGTCTTTGTGCTCTTTTATCAGCCAGCCTTCGAGTGCCTCTACCTGAGTCTCGACCTGCTTGGTCTCGAATGATTGAAACTTCTCATTGATCTGCTGGTATTGTTGCAGTGCCTCATCACGTTCACGGGCGGCTTGTTCCATAGCTTCGCCATGTGTGCGTATAGCTTTTTCGTGTGCGGTTTCGGCTTCTCTTCGAAGCGCTTTTAGTGCAGCACGATGAGCGACTTTCATTTCGTCGATTTCGCGTTGTTTTTCGACCATTGGATTTACGTCACCGTTCATCCATCGTTGTACGCGAATTTCGTTTTCCCGTACTTCTTTCAGTAGTTCGTCCGCTTCTTTACGTTGCTTAGCTAACTCTTGATACTTGTTGGTGTATCCACGTTGCCAATGCTGGTATTTATCTTGAATACCTTTCAGTACCGAGTCACGGAGATTTTCATCCAACTGTTTGACCCAACCTGATGTGTGAAGACTTTCATACTCTCCGTTCCAGTCGAAGACTTCTGGAACCTCAATCTGTTCTTCAACTGCGACAGGAGTAGCTTCTTGAGTCTCACTTGCAGAGACATCAACCGTTTCGACGGGTTCTGACGCTTCCGCTGCTGGTGCGGCTTCAGTTGCTGTTTCTGTTGATACTGTTTCCACAGCTTCATTATCTTCATTCCACATAGATCACATCCCCTCTGGTGGTGCCATTTCCGGTGGCATACCTGCGGCTTCGGGGCCTGCGGGTGGTGCTGCGGGTGGCTCTGGTTGGTTCTTCATGCTTCTTGCGGCAATAACTTCAAGTTGCATGAGGATATTAAAGTCGTCTGCAATCAGCTTAGCAAGATCTTCGGGGCTTTTGCCTTGTGTGCTTGCCAACTGCTGTGCTGCTTCATAGAGCGTTTCGGCACGTTCTGGAGTAACCCCAAGCATTTCAGTGAGTGGTGTAAGGTCCTGTTGTCCGCCCTCCTCACCTTCGGCGGCAGTTTCACCTGCGGCTTCAGCTTCACCTTGTACTTCGTCGATCTGCTGCAAGAGTGCGTCAACATCTTCTTCGGAGACTTGTTTTGTCTCAGGTGCGGGTTCTTCACCTTTGTATCCAGGCTCACCTGGGTATGGAAGACGCTCGCCGGTTTGCGGATCTGTAGGCATTGTTGACTCCTGGTGCGGTGTCTTACCGCTATGGTTTTCTATGTTAATTCAGTCGACTTGACAATATCAATCTTCGGGTCGACTAATTCGAAGGTTGTTGACGCACCTAAAGCACGGATAAACTTTTTTGGAAGGGAACGCTGTTCACCAGATTCACGGTCTTCATAGACGACTGAGTCACGTACCGCATCTTCTTTAACTTTTCTCAGTATGCGTTCTTTCTGGCCTGCAAGAGTTTGCGCGTATTCGACTAACTCCACGTCAGATAGCTTATTTCTATGTGGTCGTGCCATGATTATTTGCTCTCTGGTGGCGGTGCTTTTGGTTGTACACGACCTTCCGCTTTGTATCGTTTATTTTGAGTGGATACTTCTTTAAGCATTTGGTCATCACAGCCACGGGCTTTCTTTCGTTTGAAGCTATTGTGTCGCATGGTATCGAGTCGATCTGCTTTTTGCGCGCGTGTTTCTTCTTGAATGTTGACGCGTTTACCTGGGAATCGTTTTTCGATGGTAGCGATACAACGGTCGTAGTCTTCTTTGGTTTCGGCTTTGCCAAGTACACCGAAGTCAACTGCCGCGAATGACCCTGGTCCTTGACCATGAACAGCGCAAGAGAAACCTTTGAAACTCATCTTGCGTTCGCTGCCGCACTCAGGGCAGTCAGGTGGTCCCTCTGAGGTACGGTAGAACACTTCCTCTTCAAAGAAGTCACAGCCGGTACACTCAATGTTGTTTGTTCTAAAACTCATATGTCTTCTCGTCGCTCATCGATCCTTACCTGATTATGCTGCCTTACCCGCCCAAATAATGCAGACTCTTTGAGACGCACATTTGAAGTCTAATGCAGAACAGTATCCCAACTCTCCCGCGTCGACGGCGGCTTCAGGATCACCTTCTTCACCTATACCCATTTCAATGCAGTCTTTCATTTCGTCCGAAGTGTCGAAAAAGCTACAGTTACCGCAACGCATTGTCATTACGTTTTCAATGGTGTCATTAAATCGATCTGCATAGCGCTGCCAAAATTCTTGGTTACCGCCCTCTTCGTCCAGCCCAGGATTTGCTGGTCCATACTCTTTTGTGTCGAGCGCGTTTTGTCGGTTCTCAAGATTTAGTTCTACGTCTTGAGTTGCGGCAGGACAAGCTTCTGCTTTCTGCGCTCCCTGACGCATTTCATTCATCATTTCTTGGTACGTGGCCATTACCATTTCACCTTGTCGGCCCATTAAGCTTCGCCTCTAATGGGTGCTCCACCACCCTCAGGTAGCGCGTCCTCTGCCTCTGGTTCCGGTCCTGCTCCACCAAGCCCTTTTTCAGCGAGAGCGGTCGCCATGGCTTCGGCTTCTTCAGGTGGTAGCTGAGCCATCATTTGCTGTAGCTGAGCCAGTTGTTGGGCTTCAATGGCTGGTCTACCTGCTGCGGCACCTCCAAGCTTGGCCTGTTGTTCTGCCATGATCATTGCTTGTTGTTGTGCGGCAGCGGCTTCTTGTTGTGCAATGAGGTCAGCCTCTGGAATGAGGATTCGGCTTGGCAGTCCGAGGTTGCTTAGTATCTCCTCTGTAAGCCTTCGAATGTCGACGTTTTGGTTCTGAGATAGGAATGGCAGCATTTGAATCAATGTCTCTGCCATCATTCCTGGGTTTCTTCGAATTGGGTTGTACCCAATCATTTCAAAATCGACATCAATATCAATCAAGTCTTTGTGACTCAGTTGTTCCCACTTGTTTCCGCCAGAGATACGGATCAGTCGTGCGTCACGCATATACTTTTTACAGAGGTAAAAAACCTTTTTAGCCACGTCTTCAAGCGCGTCATTGAGGTGACCCTCTCTTGTTGCGAGACGGGTTCGTAGTTGGGCATCGATGATGGCCATTTCTGTTGCTGTTCGTGCCCCAGCGACCTGGCCTCTGGCGGCTTCAGCAAGTGCTGAAATAAAAGCAGCATCGTCTTCCTGTCGAGCGATGAATTCTTTAACACCTGCGGGACTATCTGGGATGGGCATTTCGTAGAAAAGAGTAGCCAAACTTCTTAGGGCTTCACTGTTCGATGGGTTGATACCGATGAATGATCCTGCAGAAGCTTCTACAGCCTTATTAAGGTCTTCTTCGCTGACTCGACCTGAGTCATACATCACCCGTGGAATTTGCAGGTATGTGATCTGCTTCATGTGTGTCAGCAGATCATTGATGGTTTCTTGTTGTTTGAGTACAAGTTGTACTTCACTGAGCCCCAGGCAATCGATACCTGATTGGTTTAGTGTGTACATGCTGTACGGAATGTAGTCGATCTTATCTTCGAACACGACGGCATCGGCTTGCTTGACGTAGTGCTGCATGATGCCACGTTCGCGGTCATAGTATTCGTAGATTGTCACCCATTGAAACGCATCACGTACTGTGTCTGTGGTGCTCTTTTGATTCTCGTCGAGAAGCCATTTGGGGTAACGGTCGGGTGTGACTTCCTTGACTAGTTCAGATTTGTACTGACCTGACTTTACGCGGGCTTTGAATTCATCGTAAGAAATTACGGTAGCTTCAATCCAGTATCGAATATCGTCTGCATCTCTTACCGTGAGGTCAAAGAAGACACTGGAGGGATTGATTGCCCGAATGATCGGGATGTCTTTCTTTGCATCCCATCCCGTCTTAAAGATTCCACGCTTACATAGAACAGCATCGATTAGTGATGTAGCTGCTTTGCGTCGAAACTTGTTTGTCTCGAACACGTATTCGATCAGTCCCGTGACGGCGGGTGCTGCATCTTGAGACACAGGTGTCCTTGCAACAGCACCTACAGACGGGTTGGGTCCAAGCAACGCACTGACGGCAGTGTCAGCGATTGCGTAGATCATGTTCTTTGAGCAGAGATAAGATGATCCGCTTAGACCTTGGATATCGCTGTCTGTACCTGTAAAGAAGTTACCGCGATAAAACCTACGGGCTTTATCGAAATCTTTTTTCTCCGCACGCTTGTAGTAATTTAGGTGCCGATCAATAAGTTTAGACAGCTTAGAGGCCATGTTATTTTCTCCTGAAAAGACTTATTTTTTCTGTGACTTCTTTAGTCCTGGAGGTGGAGATTCTTTCTCTAGAGGCTTAGCCTTGACGCCTTCCATCGCGGTTTCGATTTCTTTCATTCCGGGGTCACCTTTTTCTTCTTTGAGACCCTTTCTCATTCGAGCCAACAAGTCGCTTTGTTCTTTGTTGGTTTTACTTTTGATGTCTTTTTCTGTCGCGGCGTCGTCTTCTTTTGCTTTTTTTGCTGCGGCTTGTTTTGCTTTTTCGTAGTCGGCCATTTTACTTCCAAATTTGTGATGCGGGTTTAAAAGGTGTTTTTGCTGCTCGAATCTTGTGTGCCTTGACTCGATCAAGCTGTTTGATTGTAACTTGTCCTGGCATGTATTCCGATTTTACTTCAGTTGTCTGTGGTGCAAAACGTCTACGAGAAAGAATATCAGCGGCCATAACGGCTGTTCGTGCGCGGTCGAAGTGGTGAACAGTGCCATCTTCCCCTCTGACACGCTTCTTTCGTGTTCCATCATAGTTTAATAGTTGGTGCAACATACCACGACTTTGTATATCGAGGTCGTGTTGGCGTAACATTTGAACCAGTCGAGCCTCTGATTCTTGTAGTCTCTTTTGTGTTGCGTACCAACCAGGGTGATTGCTATCGGTCCAGAGTAGGTTTCTTGTTTCTTGATCTTTTAGGATCGCGATACACGCTGTAGCGTTCGATTCGACTGCAAGTAGTGCGCCCAAGTATCGTTTTTGCACAATTTTAAGTCGTTGTGCAAACCGGTCAGGTGATTCACGATCCTCCCAAAAGGCGATTTCTTTCCAGTCGATGGCATCCCAGACAGTCAGTGCAGATTTATCACCTGTACTACCGAAGCCTGCGGGGTCGGCAGTGATCAAGTATTGGTGTCCTGGTTTTGGTGGTTCGAATTCGTGGCACGCAAATGGTCCGAGCGTTGGTTCAATGTCTGCTTTTTCGAGCAGGGGTTTAAGTATTTCAGCAGGCATGACGGGATTTGTTGTTCCCAACCAACCATCGTAAGCGTCTGAGGGGTACTTACACGAGAATAGTCGTGAGTCTCCAACAAACTCGGTGTTTAGTCCTCGACGACGAAACGCTAAGTTGTGTAGGTTCATCCCGTCGTGGCGTTCCATGTACTCGATTTCAGCTGAGGATGGTTTGAAGTTATCGTCTTTTTCTTGGCAGCTTTCGTCTTCCCACCATTCGAGGAATAATGGGTGGAATCTACTCGAGCCTTCGAGAGCAGAGCGCCACATTTGTTCATGGTGAGATCCGGCTCTACCGGGGGTAGACTCCAGAATAACTTTAGCGTTGGGTCGTTTGTTTACTGTGGGGAAGATGTTGATGGCTGCTTTGCGTTGCCATTGGGCTTCACCAAACTCTGTAATGACGAGTCTATCAATGGATCGACCGATAGCAGGTGATCGTCCACCAGCCGTCAGGACCTTAATTCCACCACCATGAATAAACTGCATTTGCGTTGCCCCGGCCTTTTTTCCTGGCGTGAGGGGCATACGTACATCTTTTGGTAGTCTGTTATAGGCAAACAGTATTCGCTCAAAGATGTCTTCTGCGGTGTCTTGACGCTCTGCAATCAGCAGTCCTTTGACGCCGCTGAGATACATACAATCTCGCAGCAGCAACATAACCGAAACAGTTGTGATCTTTGCCTGACGGAATTTGTTTACCATCAGCCAGCGGTTCTCATCGTATGCTTTCAGCAGTTTCTTCTGCGTATGTGTGGGTTCCATGAATCCAGTTGACTCGTCTTCTCTGACGATCTGACACATGGACACAAAAGCATCTGGGGTCGAAAACAAAGCTTTTACTTTGCCGTCATGGATACCTGGTGCAGTAGCAAACTCTGCTCCGCCGACCTCTACATTTTTGCGTTTACGTTTTCTTACTGTATTTGTTGTCATATCCACAATGGTATCATGATGTTGGGTACGCAGCATTACGTGTGCTGAACAGGACGAAAAAATCTTGACACTGCAAAAGTATCATACTTGCACATATAAAGTATGTGTTGTATACAATACACAGCACCCAAATTGATGTGCTGGGTAGCCTTTTGGTCCAGCTTATGCATCGCGGGCAGGCGACAAGTGTTTTTTTCCTAATAAATTTATAGTGAGAACAAAATGACTATCAGTACAGAACTACTGAATACTACGTTCGCGGACCTCCGTGGACCTCTTGTAAATTCGTTTGTTCGTAGCAATGAGTTGTTCGAAGCACTTAACTCCAAGGCTCGGATGCCCATGGAAGGCGGAACGAAGATTGAACGTTCCTTCTCCGGTGGCGCCCCTGCCCGTGGTGTTGGTGTTTATGTGGGCGATGAGCTACTGAACATGACCCGGCGTCAACAAATTCGTAAGTTTGAGGTTGAGCCACACCGTATGGTTATGGCCATCAACATTCCTAAGCGAGAGTTGAACCAAAACAGCGGCAAGTTGGCTGTTATTCGATTGATCGAAGAATATCCTCAGACCGCAATGGAAGCTGCTAAGGCTGACATGAACAAGTTTCTTCTCACTGGTGTGAGTCGTGGACTTGCTTTCAACACGTCAGAACTTCTTGGGCTTTTGTCTCTTAACGGACAGCACACATCAGGTATTGGAACCGGCGTGACCAATGGTCTTCTCGGCTTCAGTGCTTCTCGTTCTGTTGCTGTACAAAACGTGACAACAAGCACAAGCTACTTCCACTTCAACCAGTACAATGACATTGGTTCTTGGTCTGGTGACGGTATGTCTCAACTTCGGAAGACGTATCGTAAGTGTGCTCACTACGCAGGTGGTGTTGGTAAGGGTCCTGATCTTGTGATCATGGACGATGATACCTTCACTAACTTCGAAGACGAGCGTAGCCAGAACGTCCGCGTGACTCTCGTTGACGACAAGATTGACAAGAGCAACACCCTGGGTCTTTCCCTTGGTTTGGCTCAAGTTACCTCTTCGATCGACTTGGATCGCACAGATACTTCTGCTTTCACAGGTGTCGCTGCTGACGGTGTCACTTACATGCTCAACACGGACTACATTGAATTCCCAATGCTTGAAGCCCCGAACATCTCGGAATTCAAGGAACGGGTTGGAGATCAGGACGTGGTAACCGCTATCTTTGCAATGCAAGGCAACATGATCTGCACTAAGCTTCCGGCTCAGGGTTGTGTTTCCGGCGGCGCGATTTAAGGAGGTACATTATGTCTGGTACATTTAAAGATGCAGAACTTGGTGGGACCGCTTTTTCAGCGACCTATACGGATGAACAGTACCCAGTGGGTACAATCCGCACACAGTCAGCCGATGAAGTTGAAGCTGCCGAGCATACTGACGGTACTGCGTTGGGCTTGAAGGGAGACCGAACATGGATCTTTGTGAAGGCAACAACTGCATTGGTCATTTACGACTGTGCTATTGTTAAGACAGCAGATACGGCTACAGCCTCCTATGAGGTCGCTCCGTCTGATGCTGCTGGTGACAATAGCCTTGATGTCGTTGGTGTCGCGCAAAATGCAATCGCAGAAAACTCCTACGGTTGGATTGTTTGCGACGGTGAAGCCGTCGTTAACGCCGCTGCAGGTGTTACTGCCGGTTTGTTCATTGATACGCACACTGGTGGTCAAGTAGATGATAGCACTGTTGCAGGAACGTTGATTGGTAAGGCTCTTTCCCCAACCGGTACTCCGGTTTCTGGAACGATCCGCGCCAGGATTCGTCTGCCGTAGCATCTGACTACGTGATACACTTAGGGGGCGTGGCTTTCGGGCTCCGCCCCCTTCGTCTTTTGGAGGTCCTGTGGACGTTTCTTTAGGTTCTTTGCGTGACCGTTTGTTTGCTCTTCGTTCGTGGGACTCGACGGGTGAAGCACTAAATAATAGAATTCGTTCTTGTTTGAATCTAGCTTTAGATCGTTTGTCAGGTGATGTACCCGAGGCTTTGGTTCCGGATGAAGAACATATTGTTTTGCGCCCTGATGTCGTTAGTACTGATGAGGGTGTTGGTGCTAAAGCATTATCCTATGGTAACGACAAAATACTGCTCCACTTTATTGATTCGTCATTTACGTCATCTATTGTAGGTATTGCAGAATCTTCAAGTACAACTTCTTGGAGACCTAAGGTCACTGGTGAGTGGGACGGGATTATGCATTTGGAGTTAACGGCTCCAGATGGAACGGTAATTCGTCGTCAATCGAGGGAGTGGTTTACAGATACATACGCTCCGACCTCAGGCGATTCGAGCACTCAGTATGTAGTAAGCTTAGATAGACCTTTACCCACTTTGGCAAACTCGATTCAAAGTGCTTACACGTTCAGAATTCATCAACCTGAGTTTTTTGTTTCGGATGATGTAATCGAGGTTTTAGAGCCCGCAGCCGTGTACGATAGTACTCGTCAACAAGTATGGAAGATTGATACTGCGGGTGCTCATCGACAAAGTATGATTGATTTTCAGGGCGACTCAAAGGGCAGACCTTATCGTTGCTGGCGTGGTCGTCATTTTAATTTACCCGCCCCGACTCTTCCACCAACCATTACTCGTTTAGATGTTCAAAAGTCGTTAGCAAACATAAAGAAGCTTGTGGGCTCTTCACCAACTGAAGCGGTAGACGCTATCAATTGGAATTGGGATGGATTAAAGCGTGGTGTTTACGCATTTAGGTATACGTATGTTTGGGGTCGAAGAGACGAGGAATGGCAGCAGTCACCCATGTCCATGCCTGGTCGAAGCGAGGAATACGATAATGCTAAACTTGGTGTCGCGTGGGCAATGAATTCCGTTGGGGGCTCAGCCGTCATTGGAGCCACCCACGGCTATGATAAGTATGGTTACTATGACGAAACTGTGGGTAGTGACTATCACAAAGCGGTAAATCTACAGGGAGGAAGTAGGGATAATTTGTACACGGGAATCAATGACCCTATTTGGGAGAGTGCGCCTTCCCCAGTTACAATTATTGATAATTACTCATCGAAGCCAACTGAAGGTACGTTTACTCTTAGTGCGTCTAATATTGATGTGATGCTTGGCTTTGGTAATGTTTTTGGCGCGTTACAAAAGAGGTCGGGTCATTCAGGTTATCGTATACGTTATTATGTCGCGTATATTGAGCCGAAAGAGCTGTCTGAGAGAGTAAAGCGAGGGATGCATTCTATTGAGACAAATGAACGTTTCTATCTTTTAGCTGAAGCAGATTCTTCGTATGATTTTGTGTCTGACACGGTTTTCTCCGACGGGTCTAAGTTTTGGGTGGCGGGTTCAACCGATGCAATTTTAGGGGTATCAAGGAAGAGTGTGCTCGAAGATATTAATGGTGTTCCGATTAATACCTCCCATATTTATCAAGAAGGTGAAGGAGCGGGCCGACTAATGATAAATGGTTCGCAGCTATTTGATTACCAACGACCGCTGAAGCACAGTACAGGTTACTATGCTTGGAAGGCTTTTCCGCATCAAGATGCTCGGTACGAGTTGGATTTTCGTGTTTTGCGCCTACCGCGTAAATACATTCATGACCAAGATACCGCCCCGATTCAACGTGATGCGATACCTGCATTACTCGAATTAGCTTTGTATTATGTCAGTTTAGACGACGGTAATGACCAAGCAAGTGCTCAGGCTCATTTGAGTCGTTATCAAGATCTTGTTCGAGGTTTTAGAGAGCGTTATGCAAACTCAGGTGGTATTGTCGAGCCGACTTCAATTACTGGTTACAGTGCTCGTAACCGCTATGGTAATTATGGGTCGACTGCGTTAGATGATTAATCAATTGGTTTGGTTCCCGTAGTGGGAAGAACAACAAGAGAGGTAGTTCATGTCAGAGGATAAGAAGTTTTACTCCACCCTTACCGGTATCCCGCGCCTAAATGTAGGTGACCGCGTATTCAGAAAGAATTTGATTGGTCAATATGAAGAGGCCATGGTCGTTAGTATTTTGAGCGCGACGGCTGATTCAGAAGATTGGTCAGGTACTTTGATGACCAAGAACGGTGTGGAATATGTGAGTGGTTATGTTGAGCACCGTACACCTTACGATTGGATGCCAATCGGTTGGGTTTATGATGAGGTTCGTGTTGGTTGGTTTCCGCCGAAATCAATCCTTCGGGACGATGCTTCGGATGCAGAGATTGAAGATCCGATCGAGGCGCAAAACATTGCAGCCAGCAATGTCTTTGTTGTTCCCGCTCCTTGGGAAGGCGAAAAATACATGTCTTGGCAGTCTCGTGTGCTAAAATCGGTACCGGAATTGAAGGGTAATACTTCAGTGAAGGCTAAGCTTTCTGAATCTTGGAAAAGTAAGCAATACGAAATTACACTGTAGATGAGAGGTTTCGGTGTCTGGACCGACGCAACAAAGTACAAACACCGTAATCATACCACCTGGCGAGGGTCGCAAGTCATATTCACCTGTGGCCCTCGCGTGGTACGTAGAGAATTTTGAACTAGAAGAAGGTAATACACTAAAAAGTATTGTTGGTCCGACGACCTTAGATATAGGTGAATACGCCGAGGCAACTGAAGGTTTCGCAACAATTGATGACGAGATCACAGTTACTAGTATGTCTGATGGTTTTGTTAGGCATTTTTATAATACCTTGAGACCTCACAGTATCTTCTTTGCTCAGTTTCTTAATGGTTCAGCAGATACATTATATTATCGTTTTGGCGATAAATTATATCGGTTTCGAGGCGAATATCAGACTAAGCATGAGGTAATTGCAGACGGTTTGAGGTCTGTTATTCAGCCATTGTTTCCCGATCAGTATGTTTTAATTAACAACCAAGTTATTTTTACGAATGGGATTGATCGGGCAAGAACCATATCGTATGACGGTTCAATAGAGGTTTTAGGTTATTCTACAAAACCTTCAACACCGATGTTAGCAGGTCCGTCTCAACCTGAACCGAGTGAAGTTAATCGATTTTATCCCAATTCTCAGGGTTATTCGTGGCCGGGTAGAATAGGCACTCCAGGTGACACACTAACAGGTCGTAAGGGTTCTTTGTTGGCTGGTCAGTGGTATTACCACTTTCAGTACGAGGATATCAACGGTAACTTATCTGAATTTTCGTCTCGCAGTGAACCAGTCTCGACTAAAGCTAATCAAGCTGATCCGTTTAAACAGCACAGTAATCAGACTGGCAAGACCAATAGTCCTGATTCAACCAACGATAGCGAATTTTTACAGTCTGACGGTAGTGAGATTGATGATCTAACCCGCAGATTCTTGGTTCGTATGAGTGGTAACGCGCCTGAACACACAGTTGCGACACATATATATCGTACACCTGACACCCGGCATGTGGATAATACGCCGCGTTTTTTAGTCCGTGTACCAGGTACTGTACCGTTTGTTTATGATGATAACTTAGCTGATAGTGAGTTGGGCTCTCCTTGGACTGAAACGATTAGTGTGCCTGTTTTTCGTATCGCTTGCGCACATCAAGGTCGTTTGATTATCGCTAATATTCCAGGCGACCCTGGTCTTTTGCGTCGATCCGAAGTTAATTTTCCTGGGACCTTTTTGAAGGACGACTACATTTACCCTGACTCAGGTGGGGCGAGCATCACAGGGCTGGCGTCACACAATGGCGTCTTAATAGCCTTCACTGAAAACTCTATGTATGCTGTTGGCGACGATTTTACTCAACCGCAGCCGATTTCTCTTGGCATTGGCTGCAGTGCTCCCCGATCTATTGCAGCCCTTCGAAACGGCACTTTGATTTGGCTAAGCCGTGACGGCTTTTACGGTATGAAGGAATTAGGGCAGATCTTTCGCATAAGTGACCCCATCCAGAAATCGTTTAAATCTGATATTAATTTTAGTCGAATTAATTTGGCTGTAGCTACATTTGACACGGACAAGAATGAGTATCGTTGTTTGGTGGCTGAAGCCGGGTCAAATGCAAATCGTTTGATGTTTTGTTTTGATGGTAAGTATTGGAGAAGGCAAACATTACGTCTGGGTTTATCAGATATTTGTACAACGTCAGATTGGCGACGTCATACATATGCAATTGGGTTTGACTATCGCGAACAACAAGTAGACATTACGGGTACGGTTGATCGGCAAACAACGTCGACAGCATTTAAAGTAAATTTAGCCCGTGTATTTTTGCTGGATCATCAAACAAATGATTGGTTTGGTCCACCAAGACGTGTTCGATATCGATCAAACTGGATCTTATCTAACGAAAGTGGGCTTCAGCCGACAAATGTTCGTTCTCTCTACGTTGGGATGAAAGATGCTTGGAACGGTAATGCAATCGTACGTATCTATAAAAATGGTTCTTGGAAACCCGTTCAGGAAATGCGTGATTTAGTCGCTGTCGGTGTCGATGACGAGTCTGGTTTGGTTAAGGATATCGCAGGTGAAGCACAACTGGGTGAGGCAAGAGTGCGTGAGCCTCGTTTATTTTGGCGATCGGTTCCTGTGGACCTACATAATGTAAACTCTTGGGCTTTCGAGATTGAGATGATTGGGTGGCCTGCGCCGTTTCTCGGTGCAGATGATACGGTTTCTTTGCAGCTAAGTGATTTTCCTCTGGCTGATTCTAGGGATAGACGTGATTATCTTCACGCAAATGACTGGTCCGCCCACTCATTAGTGTTGGGCAAATTTACTTCGTGGGACAGTTATATGACCTCCTGGCCAGAGTGGTTCGAGAGAAGGGAAAGGGTAGAGGAAGCTGGTTTACATCCTGGGCTTGGTTACCCTCCATTAGGTCGAATGCGCCTTGCTGCGTTTGCGTTTGATACGAGTATCGCTACGAAGGGTACACCACTTGGTCGTGTCCCTCGTCGAAAGGATCGATAGCTATGCCGTTTATTTTTCCGCGTCGATATATAAGAAAACAAGATATCTTAACGCCTGAAGACTTTAAAAGTGATCTTGAGCCTGTAAATGACATATTGACTACGGGCTTTGATCGACACAATTTTATTGGGAATAATTTAAAAAGTAAACTCGAGCCCGACACACAAAACTTTTCGGACGCAACGGCAGACAATGATAAGCGTATAGTTTTTAGGGAGGCTTATCACTCATTTCACTACAAATCCGTGGAGTCTTTCTACTACATGGATAACGGGAAAAGTACCCCGCCCAATTATGTTCGTCACCCGCCAAATTTTGTTAAACCTGATGGTAAAACTTTTCGGTATCATGAAGATAAAACTTTCGCGAGTGACGGAAAACCGTTTATCATTCCTCATACGGGTGAGTGGTCTGCGGTAAGGAACGCGGACTTAAGTGAGCCGATGAAAATCACCTTTGAATCTAAGGGTGAAGCAAATTTATGGTTGTGCGCTTACCTGCAATATATTTGGCAGGGTTTTTATGAGCACAAATCACCTTGGGCCACCAGGGATCAAATGGCCTATGTTGTTGATCCGTTTAGGGGTAGTCGGGTAAAGGGTTCCGATATTGGTTGGGATGTATCGTATGACAACAAGGAATTAGCGCTTAAAGAACGTGACGTATTGAATGTTTCTGGTCCAGACCTAAGCTGGGATGCTACTGCCAATGAAACTCAAACGATCTCAGATGCCGTAAAAACGGAAGAACTTTATGCTTACCCATTAAATGAGCCATCGGCTAAAGTTGAGCGTAGTTTCCCTAATTTAGGTGGTCAACATCATATTTCAAAGGGCTTTTATCCTTCGTTGGTTCAATTTGCTTTACGCGTAGATGGTAAAATCATTGAAGAAACCATTACGGGTAAAGATTATTCGTTTGAAGAATCTGCTCATGGGCTTCAGATAGAAGATAGTCCCATAGCGTCATTTATAAAAGACTCAAAAGACTTTTACTCTAAGCGTGTGGCCCAACGAAGTAACCGAGTAAAAGCTTATTACGGTGCTTGGGGCGAGGCGTTGGCGCCTGCAGGACAAAAGTTACCGAGAAGTAGGGCTGTGAGTTGTGGTCCCGAAGTAATGCCTGTTCGTATTGGGGCTACGGTACCGATATCTGCCGGTAAACATACAATCGAAATTGTTGCTCGTCGCTTAGACAGAAAGAAAGGTGAGTTTCAATATGGCGACTTTGTCGGTGTGTTTTCTCGTCGCCTTTACGCGATGGAGTTGCATAAGCTTTCGAGCGTATCAGATGCGGTTGAAGATGACGACTTAGTTCAATTACCGCCCGAGGATGATTACGAGCGTAACGTATCGTGGGAAACAGAGGATGTAATTTATAAGAGTCGGGTTCGATTACCAAGAAACTTGCTTAAGGATGCGTGTAACTCGATTAGATCTCCGGAGATCAAGAGGCACTCACTCCCAAATACACACCTACCGTCAAAAGTCGCTTACGCGTTTACGCGGACACTTTCTAGTAATTTTAGTCGTAATGTTAACAACGGTTTATGGGAGCCAACGACCGAGAGTTGTCAGTCTCATGCACGGTTTCCTGGGTTTAACAACACCGCAATAGACACGCATGATGCAGACGGTGTTGGGTGGACTGATGAGGATACTTTTGGTTGGGAGAAGGTTCGAGGTTTTGATAAAACAGACGAAGAAACAAAGGCGTTGGCTATAATTTCGGATCAATTAAGTCCGTCAACTACGCAAGATCTTATTCTCATGGCTGATTTAGAGGTCAAGTGGATTCGAGGTATATTGTCCGCTAAAGCACGTGCAATGCTTGGATCTGATGTTCATGAAAACCGTTTGAACGCGTACACAAGTTACTTACAGGACGGTAAATATCTAGACTTATTTGCCTTATTTGCAATTGGCTATCGTACCAGTGAGTCTGATAGTAGTTGGGTAATTGCGTCAGAAAAAGCACCTGCGATGGTTAATTCTTACACTTGGGTAAATCGGTCTAAGTATTTTGTTGCTGATTGGTCTGAGGGTGACACGAAACTCGTCGAAGCTGCTTATGGTACTGGTGCGTCTGACTATAGTTTTACTGTCACAGAACGGCCCACAGATAAGCGTGGGGGTAATACACTTCCATCTAATCTCGGTTGTAATGTGCCTTTAGTCTGTCACCTAACTGGGGTACCGAATATCAAAGAAGTCGCAGTTTTTGTGAGTACAACTTTTCCGTCTGAATGGTGGGACGTAAGTGCGACACATGGCGGTGATACCAGCAGTAGCGCACGACAAAAGGTTGGTCCAGATGGTGACTATTACCCCGTATGGGACGCTTGGGCATCGCCCGCTTTTGGTCGGGGTATTCTTTCGGGAGTAGAGACTTGCGTAGGTAATGCTTCTTTAACGGCCCTCAAGATAAACAAGTAGGTAACTTATGCCGAAAATAAAACTTCTAGCTTACGAGATGCCCGCAGATGATGTACCTAATGATCTTACAGCGTCATCTTGGACGGGTGCCGATGAAAGATTGATCGCGGCAGGGTTTGGTGATGTGGTTCAATCAACCAGGTACACAGATTCGATCTATACTAATAGATGGGCTGATGAATATATGCTCGGTCAAGGTTATCGCGGTATTATTGGCGGGATCAATGGCAACTTAGACACAGAAAACTTGGACCCAGCAACTCTCATAAAAGCCCAGCATATTATGCCGGAGCAGGCTGCATTAGCGCGTATGGAGTCAATGCGAGAATCAAGTACCGTATTCGGTAATAGCAGTGCCACGACAACTGACGATGAAGATGAATATTTCAACCTACCAGGACTAAGTCTTAGGTGGTATCAACCTTATGCGGCCAATGTTGCTTTGTGTCAGTGGAGTTTTTTTCTTAGTTTTAATTCTTGGTCAGGTCGATATCAAGACTCAAATAATACACGATTCGGCTACCCTATTCAGACAACAATCAAGTTGCGGTGTACATTTGATGGTACGCCTTTAGCCCACACGGAAAGAGTGCTGGGCGAAAACTTTTTTCATCCCGTATCCCCAGGAGCAAATAATCCCTGGCAGGATGATGTCGGTGTATCTGCAAGGGACTCTAAATTTCAATGGGGTCCAGGATTAGACTTATACGATGAACGGGGCAGTTTTTCGGAAAAATTAGGCGGCGGGAATCCTAGATACGTACAGACTGAAGCTCATTCAGCGACCCACTTTGACCTACATCATTTAATTGGTTGCGGTTCTACACAGGCCAAAACAGAAACTGAACCGTCAAAATATGTCCGAAATGACTTAGGTACAGATACACGCACCCAGACTTTTTTAACGCAGGGGTATCATGAGATAGGTGTACAATGTTCGATTGATGTCATGCAAAGTATCAGAGGTCGAACGAGTGGTCCTGTTTTTGTACAGAGTTTAGGCAAGGCAACGGTTGTAGATGACTGGGATACCGTTGAGTACAAGTGTCGAGGGCATTTTAATCTCACAGGAAAACTATCACTTGGAATTAGAAACGCGCGTGTGATGTCTTTTCTGTAATTTCGCGCTATACTTTACACGGAGAAATTAATGTCTTTGTTGTTCCCTAAATTTACTCCGGTCCAGGCTGTTCTGTATTTGGTTTCTTTGGTTGTTTGTTTCGTCTTTCGGGGCGAATCCGGCGACATTCTTTTTAGTATCGAACCCGTTACAGCGGGCGTTTTAATTGCTGGTGCGCTAGCTGCGGGTGCTGCCCCACAAATCATTAAGGGCGTTCAGGCAAAGAAAGCCATGAAGCGGTACGATAAAAGTGCCGAAGCGAAAGCACTTCGACAGGAACAGAAAGAAGCGCGTAAGAGACTTAAGAAGGGTGATTACGGTCTCAGCGAAGCAGAAATGCGTCGGGGTGTCGGGGAAACTCGGCGCACTTACGAAGCCGATACAAAGACTGCAGCAGCTAATATTGCTCGCGACTCGCAAAATCCTTTTGCTGCTGGTAGGAAACGTAAACTGACGGACGCTTTGCGTGCTGGTAGTGCTGACGCAGCGGCTAAGTCTCGTAGTCAGCAACAGGCACTGCATTCTCAGATTCGTGCGGCTGAGCAGACGGCTGATAGAGGGATTATTCAATCGGCGGCAGCACAGAGACAAGCTGCTGAGCAGGGTATTGCAGCGGCTAATACGGCAATCGGTTCTGGTATTGCGGGTGGTATCGGTACGGGTATTGGTGCGGGTACGGCACTTTATGCAGCGGGCGCGTTCAATCCTAATCGACCGGCTCAGGCTCAAGGGGCGGCTGAAAAACTCGCGGCTCAGCCCATGGCGACCACTCCACCAGGCCAAAACCCAGCCGTAGGGTCTCAATAGTAGGTTTAAACAATGGCAGATCAAGTATCACAGACAACTGAAGCGATTATCGAAGCCGTCAAGAACAAACGTGGTGGCACGGTATCTACTGACGACGATCTTACGTCGAAAGAGTTGTACGACGCTTATCAGAAAGCCTTGGACCTACTGCAGAAGATCGAGCAGGGTATTGCTACGGAAGGTGACAAGCGTGCTTTGGCTGCTGCTAAGAACCAGTTGGAGTACTACAAGGCCGAGACGAGCGCGTTGGTTAAGTTGAGGGGCATCGAACGAAAAAGTTTAGACGACCGCCTTAAGATTCGTGCGGATATCTATCGTACGTTCATCGATGCTGAGCAGCGGTACAACAACAAGGTTCGATCAACCGATACGAAACTAGTCTTTTCTGCGTTGGATGGTTTTTCGAATCCTGTAGGCCAGGACCCACTTTTAGCCGGGTTCAATGCTTTGTACCCAACGGATAAGATTACGGGAATTAAAAAGCCTGCAATTGCTTTGGATAGCCCTCAATACATACCGACTATTCGTGCCATCTTAGACGGCATGAACGATAAAAATATAAAAGATTTATTTATCTTTACGCCTGACGGTAGGGTTGATGTTGAGGCATCAAAAGCCGCGATTAAGGGTGATCAAGGCACGCGAGACCTTGGTAGTCTTGACTTTAATCGAATCTTTGAGTTTGTTGATCAATACAACCAGAATCTTACCCGACGTATAGCGTATGAAACACAAAGCAGAACGGAGGGTACAGACGCGGTAAAGCTGTATGAGCGAGCCCAACAAGCGGCAGACGCCGGTAATGACGCAGAAGCTGAACGTTTCTTAGAGGAAGCTAATGAGTCATTTGTGCTGAAGCAGCTTGGATTCAGATCTTATAATCAACTTGGTGACCCAGATGACCTGAAGGCCCGTGTAGCCGATGCACGTATGCGCCAGAAATCACACCAGTTTGCAGAAGAATATGTAGAGAAACTCCGTGATCAGATCATGGGTGGTGAGACCAGCGATAGTGTAAGGTCGGGTATCGCAAAGGGTATTGCCGATCCGGTTTTCCGCGCTTGGGCTGCTGATTACGGTTGGGATCGCCTCGGTAGAGTTTCAATGAATGAGGATGGCACCCCTGACTACTCAACCTACGTTGCTGGCGGTGACGATATTGCGGCTCTGCTTGCTTGGGAGCGCCAATCGAAGCGTGCGGCAGGTAACTATGGTTTGAAGGGTATCGATACTGGCGAGGTTTTGCGTATCGAGTTTACGGACGGCACAGCGATTACTGGTAAGCGCCTTCGTCGTCATGCGGCTGATCCCAAGGGCGTCATTCGTATTGTAACTCCTGAGGGCGCAAGGCAGGTTTACCCTGGTGAGGTTAAGCGGGCGATCTATCTTGAGAAGCCTGCACCTGATGTCACTCGAATCGACCGTCGTGCGAAGCGTATCTATGAGCGTGAGATAGGCAATTATAGTCGATTAGAAACTGACGCAGTTTTAATGGCGGATCAGACTCCCCTTGCTCGGGTGGGTGACGATGTTTTGGAGGATGCCGAGGGTAACCTCGTTGCTGAAGATGCTTTGAAAGAAGCACAAGATAATCGCTTACGTGAGACGGGTTATCACTACATTCGTACTGATGGAACACGAACGGCAGCCTATGTTGAAAGTGACGCTATTTCACCGGAGTTACTGGCAGCTAATCCTCAATTAGGTGTGCAACTGCATCATGTTGTGTCGCCTGAGGGCGATGTTTATGAAATCGATGGAGAGGGTAACTTAATTCAGCTTGATGATGAGCAAGCTAGCGGTGTCTTAAGTTTAGCTGCAGAAGAACCCGGAAATCGTAATTATATGTTTGTTGAGGATGAAGCTGGTGGTCTGAAGATGTTTTCTGGCGACGATTTTCAGTCAGCACTTACGTCAGGTAACATAGCGTTTCATACAAAAATGCCCACCGACTCACAAGAAGAAATTGCTGCTTTAGACGCGGCAACAGCCGCGCACATCAATCCGGGTGTTTTTGGTTATAAGGCTGTACCCGATGAGGGTCCGTTTGGGCCACGTAGTCTTCAAGGTCGCGCGTTCATTGATGCGTACGGTTCAACGGGTATTGATCCCGAATATTTGATACCAACTGATTCTGAACTACCTGAAGATCTTGAAGATCCACTTGATCCTGTGGAGAAAGCGAAAAATGAGGCTTTTGCTGCGGCAATAAATCTTGACGAAGATCATCCGGGTATGATCCCAGGCACTCCCCCGCGCGATCCTGCCGCACCTGGCGCATTGCCTAGAAAAGACTCATTTATCTTTACGTCTGACGGTACGCTTAAAGAAAGCACTCGCGAGGAAACAGACAGTCTGCCCCCGTTGAAACCTGGTGACACTTGGGAGGTTGATTGGCGAGGTTCTACTCGTACAGCAGTTTTACTGCCAAATGGAACCATTGCTATCTACAACCCAACCAACTATGACTCACCGCAAGTGGCGTATGAAGATATGCAACGACCACCGAATCAGACACAGGTGACGGGGGGTCGAGAGGCTGTCACACCGTATAATAGCCCTATTGGTACGGATATCATTAGTGCTAGCGGACGCACTTATACGCCACCACCGGCAGAAGATCCGCCTAAAACGAAGAAAAAGACGAAACCCTCTGAGCGTTCGAAGCTGACAGGTGAGAAAACGGCTAAGTCTCTTCAAACTCAAGAGAGGATTGCTGGTGCAATGGATTTAGCCGTTGATCCTAGAGTATTTGCTCCAGCGACTGAGGTACCTGAGAAAGAAGAAACTTCGGGTGACCCCACTGCGGGCGGTGTTCGGATTGGTGGAATAGGTCAATTGTTTGGTCCTGGTAGTCCATTTGCTAAGATGATGGAGCGTCGGAAAAAGAAGAAAGAAGACCGCCAATCGAAGAAAACAAAAACAAAAGACGCTAATGACGACGCAGAAACGTCAAGTATGCTCGTACCTGGGCAGGGCGGACAAGCTAATCTTAAAACGCAGATTTCTGCGGAAACACTCCAGAAAGGTTTCCCGCCCGACGAAAAGACGATCAAGGAGAAAAACGATGAGTAAGTTTGATCCAAACAATTACCAGTTTCATGATCACGGTACAGTCGAGTACCCTATTCCTGAAGGTTACGAGCGTCACCCCGGTATTTCGGGCGGGACTATGGCGAGAAGGATAGGTACAACCGGAGATGATCCGCGTGATCTTATTCCTATTAAAAAAGACATTACGATCACACAGAAACGAAATAGTCCCGAGGAAGAGGCCGAGGAACACCGCAAATTCATAGACCGCGGTTACGGTATGAGTACCTCTAAGGCGAGAGAAAACCCCTACACAACAATACCAACACTATCGTATTCAGCGCCAAAGCTTGGGTTGTCGATTAAAAAACCCAAGGAAGACACGTTTAATCTGATGAAAGACGTACCTGATACACCAAAGAAGACTAGTTCGAAAGCCGATAAAAAGCTTGATCGTTACGCGAAGTTTAAGAAGAAGCAACCACGCGCTCAAGCGGTTGCCAAGGCTGTTGGTGGTATGGGTAAGAAAGACTCGACAAATGGTCAGCGTTACAAGCCTGCAAGTGATGATGTTGATGTGGCTTTTGATCGAATCATCGATACACTGACGATGCGTAGAAGTGCGAAGTAGAGGTGTTTAATGGGCGTTCTTGACTTCGGACAAGCAGCACGGAAAGGAATACAAGCGGCGGCAACTCCCGCAGCACAAGACGTTGCGGCGACTGCCGTTACACCATCTCCACCTGCTTCACCGGCACCCCCTGCGGTTGCTGCTCAACCACCTGTTGCACTGCCCGCAATTCCGTCTGAACCCGATCCAGTTGAGTCGCCACCAGTTGAGCCCACACCTGAGCCAGAGCCAGAGCCTGTGGCTGTCGAGGGTGATCTGGACGAGTTGAACAAGCGTGCCGATGCTCTTGAGTCCGAGATCAGAGACATCTCAAATCAGATTCGCAGCGGTCAATCTCGTACCGCCGTTACTACTGGTGCGACTATCGCAGAAAGGATGCAGGCAGAGCAAAAGCGTGAGTTGTCTGACGAGAGTAAAGGGGCGAAGCTTGCTGAGAGGCGAAAGGAGTTGGTGTCCGTACTCACAGCGATTGAGGCTCTTGAGGGTGTGACGCCTCTATCTGAAGACCCTGTTATTAGGCCGCCTGGACCTGATGTGAGGCCAGAGTTTGATGAGAAACGTGAGCCTGTTTTTCCTGGGCGCGACACTCAACGTGCAGACGAAAAACTTCGAGAGGCTGAAAGTAGAATCTATACATCTGAGCAAATGGGTGACTTGCCGTACGAGTATTTTCGTTCCGGACCTGAGAAGGGTGAGACAGTAATTGACGTTGTAGACCCGAGCAGCTTGGATCGCGAGAAAAAAGGTTCTTTAGTTACGCCGCGACGTTACGCTGTAAGCCGTAAGAGAGAAAAGTTGAAGCAGCTTTTGGGGCTAGAAAGTTCACCTACTCAAGGGATTGTTCGGTCGACAGTAAATGAAGGTCCGTTGTGGCCATTACATACGGGACTTAAAGTCGGTTATGGTGTAACGGATCGTTTAGGTACGATGGCCGGTGACGTGTTGACTGGCGGTGTTATTCGTAAGGTGGTTGGCGGTGAGCCGATGGCGTTGGAAGACCCCTTAGGAGCAACAATGGCACCAGGAATGTATGAAGAGGGGGCGTTACTTCCTAAAGCTGTACTACCTGGTTTAGAGCCGGACCCACATCAAGGTGGTGTGATGTTTGCGCCTCGCGGCAAAGTTGATCCGGCAACGTTGAAGACGGCGCTTTTAACCAACCGGAGAAAGATTCGTGGGGTTGATTATCAATTAGGACTTCTGCAAGATCAGCTTGGGCAAGCAGATAACCCGAAAGACATTTATGCCAGTATTGAAGTTCTGAAAGATGACAAAGAGCAGTTGGAAGCTGTTCGAAAGCAGTTGATGCGCGTACAAAGAGTTACACTACCGAGACAAAAAGCAGAGGAAGATGCATCAGAAAGAGCCGAGTCGCTTTCTGACGAGTTTGCTGGGCGGTTTTAACCGGGGGTTGTTGTGGCGAAGGAAGAGCAGGGCACTGAAATTATCGGGGAAGAAACTCTTGTCATTGATGCTGAGCCGAAGGAAAAGAAGCCCGTTATTAAGCAGCCCGAAGTCAAGCAGCTTGAGCAAGCAAAATTAGACAAGCTAAACACAGACCTAAAGTTGGACCGTTTGGGTTTGATCATTGCTGAACGGGCTGACGCAGAGCGTTCTTACGACGCGAAAGCAGTCGAGCAACGACGAGAAAAAGGTGAAACTGTCTTTGACTATGAGGAAGCCCTGAACGAAGTCACAGACTTTACTGGTTTGACGCCGACAGAGTACAAAGAAGCAGCAACGTATCAGAATATTCCGCTGGATGATTTCTTTACGCGTGTGGCAGAAAAGAGTGAGCCGATCAAAGACGTTATTGAATCTTTTCGATTCAAAAGAGAACAGGCTGGCGAGACCAAAGAGAAGCGTGAGGTAAAGCAACGGGGAACAGACATTGCTTTGTCAGGACTTAAGCGCCTTCAAACAGGTAAGAAAAAGCTACCAAAGAAAGAGCGTGAGGCGGCACAACGGCGAATACTCTCACGCTGGGACCCGAGAGAACAGCCACCGATAATCTTCGACGGCAACACGGAAGGTGAGGCTGAGGATGCGATTATCCGTGTCGGTCAACCTGGGTGGGATCAACTTGAGAAGATGGGTGAGTTGATCATCAATGACAAAGTGGCAGAAGACCCTGAACGAGCCAAGCTTTGGCAACAACAGCTACAGAGTTTGGGTACTCCATCTTCCGGTAAAATGATTCGCGACGTCCTGGCGGACAGTAAGTTTCGAGACATTATCGGGAACATCGCTACGTATGACCTCAACAAGATGTCCAAGAAAGAGGGTATCGGTCGAGGTCAGATCCGAGAGGACGGTGTTTCGTACGAAGATTTGAAAGACAAAGCAATGAAAAACGCTTTGTATGATGCAACACTTCTCCGTACACTGAACAAGTTTTATCTTCCGGCTTTCATTTCATACGACTTGATTGACCCACTCAAGAAGATTCCAAACACAGAAAACGAAGACGACAAGAGTTGGTTTTCGAAAGCGTGGAACAATGCGAGTGAGGTTCGTGTAGAAGTTATTGGCTTAGACGCGAAGAACAAAGCACCGGTTTACCGTCTTGACTCACCTACATGGCACCTCTTTGAGTTGATGGATGCACCTCAAGCTGCCTTCACAGGTGCGGTAGAGAGACTCGCCAAAGGACCTGAGGGTGAATCGTTTCTCGACGCTATCTCAGAAGGATCACTTGAAGGTATTAAAGACCGTAGGGATCTCATAAAAGCTGCGCTATCCACTGAGGCGGCTGAGTCTGACGGCCTTACTGCAGTTGCTTTGGGTATGCTTGGCTTGGGTGGTGCTATTGTTTTCCCCGATGCATTTATTGGTGCCGCTGCTGCCGCACGCATAACAAAGAAGTTGGGCACATCTGCCGCAGACGTGGCTCGACTTAGAAAGCTTGCCCCAGGTTTAACGGGCAGCTTGGGTGATGGTGCAGAGTCTTTGGCCAAAGCCGAAGAGATTCTGAGTGATGGTGTGGCTGATGCTATTCTTGCAGGTAACTACGATGAGGCTCTGCGTTTGCTTAATGAAGCACAGGAGTTTGCAAAGAAGTCTGATGCATCGATATCCGAGGCACGCGGATTAGATAGAAACACAGCAACCGTTGTTGATGAGTTAGACACGGAAATTGCTCGTAAGCTGAGTAAAGAAACACCTGAAATGGCTGGTGGTGAAGGCAACCGATTGGCCTCAATCATACCTGGTTCATTTGGTTTCATTGAGCAGAATATCCATCAGGGTTTACGACGTAAACTTCTTCGTGGTGACATGGATGAGCAGACCGTCGGTTTCGGTGAATTACTCAGTATGAGTGAGTCGATCGAGCATCTAAAAGACTCTGTTCGTGTGTTGAAAGAGGGCAACATTAACGAACAGCTTTTGAGTGCTAATCGACAAGAAGCGTCTAGCTTTCTATCGAAAGTACGAGACTTCATGCGTGAGATCAATGTCGGTACAGCTAATCCAGATTTGACTACAGATCAGCGTCAACTATCAATCGACCTTGTTCGTTACTTGGAGTCTGCTGAGTCGATTAAACTACTTCGTGATGATCCGAATGCTTGGAAACTTCGGGTAACGGAGTTGGCGCAGAAACTTCCGTTTGATCCTGAGAAGTTGACCGATACGAATATCTTTCTTTCTAAGCTAAACAAAGAAATGTCTACCACGGTGACTTCGATGAAGAAGACTCGTGCAGCATTGAAAACCAAGGTTACACCTGAGATTGCGGCAAGTGCTACGGCAAAAGGCGTCAAAGCTATTCGCGGTCAGTTTGAGTCTCGTGCAGCAGCCATGGCGTTTACGCGTGAGAAAATAGCGGAAAAAGCAGGTCTGTCCGTTGATCCATTGATTGTTTCAATCACAGAGAAGCACAAAGCTGTTGGTCGCTCAAGTTTGTCTCCTGATGGATTGGCTTTTTTAGATCAGCTTCAAGAAGCTGCACCGAATATTTCAGCCGATGAAGCGCTTAGAATTACGAAGAATGTAGACAACCAAGCAAAGAAGTGGGCGAAGCAGAACGAACGTACTGTACAGGCTTTCTACGACGAGACTTTTGAGGCAATTGTTGGTGCGCCATCACCGAGACCTCGGCCCCGTGGTCTTGCTCCTGATGCACCGCCTAAGGCTCCGACACCTGAGGCGCCTACACCGAAAGATGCAGAGACACCGCCTACAGCGAAGGCACCTGACGAGTATCCGCCTGCGGGTCCGATGGAGGAAAAGCTACCTACAGGTCTCCGAGAAGCTTTGACGGGGCTTGATGAGTCTGTCTTTAAACCTAAGGTAGCTACTAAGGCTGCTCGTGGGGCGTTCGAGGGTCCCGTAGCTAAGGCGCCAAAACAGAAACCATTGCCAGATATTGAACCACCTACACCTCGTGGTTTGTTTGTTGGCTGGTTTCAACGTAGCGAACCTGTGGGCAGTTTATCCGCTGAAGATCTTTACAACCATCTACGTCAATTTGAGGGACCAGGTGAAGGCGCAAAGGTTGTTGAGTTTTTGGCGAACCATGCAGCGTTACCTGCTACCAGAGCAATTGCACGACGCATCTTACCGACAATCAGAAGAAACGCTCCTTCGTTTAAGATTGTTGACGGTCGTGAAATTAATACGACTGAAATGAATGACAGCTTTGGTCGGTATTTGAGTGGTTTAAACGAGGTACGAATTCGGGGTATTGATGGTGCCTCGCGAACGGGCTTGGATGAAGAGACAATCCTGCATGAGTTTATTCATGCTGCAACATCAATTTTTATTGATGCATTTCCTAATAGTGCTGTGGTTAGGAATTTAGAGGATTTATCCGACGAGACGCTTACTGCTTTACGTAATTACCGAAACACACAAGATCTGACTGAAGATGTCGCAGGAAAAATCGACGTCATGTTAATGGATTGGGGCTATTTCGGTTCGACGAAAGAGTTTCTTGCTTGGAGTTTAAGTAGTTCGAGTTTTCAACGGATGCTCCAAACTTTAGAGATTGGACCAAAAACTACTTTGTGGAACAAGTTTACGCGTTTAATCGCTAAGTTGTTTGGTATTACGGCAGAGGACGAGACCGGTGCTTTGGCTCAAGTATTGGTGGCAAACGATCGGCTGTTAACGGCGGCAGCTAAGTTTGATCCTCGCGTTGTTTCTGATGCTGAACCTGTCGTGACTGTATCCGAAGGCGTCACAAAAGTTACATCACCGGTTTTAGTCACAATTCACAGACGACAAATTAAAAAGTCTGATGAACTACCTACGTTAAAAAAATATGATGAACCTTTGGGTGAAATACTTCTCCGTGACAACAAAGTTTTTGGTTCGAGAGTTTTTCAAGTCGACTCTGTTGAGGTTCCAGCATCTCTGCGGCGTAAGGGGCTTGGAACAGATTTATATCTTAGGGCACTCAAGCACGCGCAGAATGAGGGTGTGGGCTTTGTTAGTGATTTAACGCCTACGGAAGATGCTGTTCGTGTCTACAACAAACTACAGAATTTAGGGGTCAAGCTTCAGCGTAAACCTTTACCTGATGCACAAGGCGAATTGACCGATGTCTATTTTATTAGTTCGCGTAACTTGGCGAAATTAGACTTGGACAAGACCGCAATTGAGCACGGAAAGAGATTTTCGCTTGATTACCTTTATGCTCTCGTCGATGAGGGTTCTGTTAGTCGCTTTGCTGCCCGTGGTGATGACTTTGTAACTAACCCTGTGGTTGTAGACTTCATGGAGGATGGCCGTGCCGTTATCCGTGCTTTGACGGAGACCGCAACCGCAGACGATTTCATGTTGGCCATTGGTCGGGTGACTCGTCGAAACTTTGATGACTCGGATATGAAGGCTTTGGTTACCTGGCTGGGAACCAAGGGCATTAAGGTTGGTCATCGTGGTTCAGTGCTCACAGCAGACGATGCTTCTGTCGTAGAAGCCGCTGAACAAGAATTTGCGAGGGCGTTCCTACATTACGTGAAGTCAGGTCAGGCTGATCAACCAGAAATTCAAGGGGCTTTGAGTAAGGCAAATGAGTGGCTTAAAGATACATATACCTCAATCACAAGTCGTAGTGCTGGCGGACCACTGCCAGGAACAGACCCCGGACTCACACGATCATTGGACAAGCTTTTGCGGACGCGCTCTGAACGGGTTGCGCTTCCGAATATCTTTAAGCTTACGAAAGATGCGATGCTGTCTACTGCGAAGAAAGAGGGTACGAAGTTTGATGTCTTGGACGAGATCTACCGAGAGTTGTATCGCTTGGGCAATCCGGTATCAAAAGCAGATCTTGAGAAGCAATGGGCTGATGCGCTAAAAAGATACGATCCAAATAAGCCCGATGCCGCAGTACTGAAGTTTCCCGTTGCGATTAAACTCGGCGGTGCTTTAGGTAAACCAAAAGATCAGTTTACTTTGACTGATTTGGCGAAGGCTCAAAGGCAGCTTGAGGATGCTCGGTTGTTTGAGATACAGCCGAAGAAAACTGTGCCTTTGCCTATTGGTGGTGCTGAGAAAGCAATCGAAGAGCGTTCAGCCGCAGAGTTAACTGACCAGGCGATGCTTAATAGACCATTGGGTCGGGTATTTCGCAACATATTCCTCGGTGGTGATGCGTACGCTGACATGCGCCATCTACCTCCTGCGATTCGAGAATCGGTCAAAGCGGGTGAGCGGCTGGTTCAGCAAGCTATTGGTGACGCGATTACGCTTGTTGTCGAAGGTGACATCAATAATTTGATGCGGTACCTGACGGGTACCAAGACTGTTCAGTTTGCCAAGGGTGGTCGGTCAGCGATGAGTGCTGGTCATGACTCAGTGACTTCTGTTGTGAAGAGCATGGAGAAGTACTTCAAAGCAATGGCAACCGAGGATGCGGGGAAGATTCAAATAGAGATTCTTCAAACGTACGCGGCTCTTGTAAGGCAAAATAACTCAGCCTCAGAAGCTTTGAAAACAATCACCCAGATGAAAGTCGGGGGCGAGGATATCACCCAAAAGCAGATCATCGAAGCGTTTAATGCTGTGGTGAAGGGTGATAAATCAAACCGGTTTATCAAAGAAGCGTTTGAGGCAGCGGGGTACAAGTCATCTGAGTTTTACCCTCAGTTTTTGACACAACCAAAAGGTGCTACTGAAGCCGGTGGGTTGCTCGAAGCGTTTATGTATTACGCAAACTTAGTCGAACGTGTCGATCCTGCGGATAACAAAAGCAAACTGTACTCCACGATGATGTCTGATGCCGGTATTGTTGACGTACCTCAAAACACATTTATTCGTTTGTATGATGAGATTTCGACGCTATTCCCTGAAGATAACAAAGTTGCGAACCGTGTAGCTATTCTGGTAGCAGGTCATGGTGTGGCTCATAAGGCCCGTCTTAACTGGGTTAAGCTTGGTATTGCTGCCGATGAAGAACTTGCAAGCGCCGTCAATATGTACCTGGTCGGCGAGAAAATATCTGATGAGCAATTGGTCCAGGTCAAACGTTTCGTAGATCTTATGGGGTACAACCCCCGTATGGTTGACGTGTTCAGTTTGGACGGCGTCACAATGTATCTTCCAAACGCGGCACGCAACCGTCTTGCGATGGCCATGTCTCAGGCGAATGATCCAACCATCATAAAGTCACTTAACGGCGACCTATTTGATGCGATGCATACTGTGATGGCGGCTGGTGAGGACGTGATCTCAAAAGGTACGAACACAACGACCAAGTTGAATATGGCGTTGATCTATCGGTACCTCAAAACACGTATGGTTCGTGGCCACTTTGTCTTGAAGTCTCGATACTTTTGGATGAATACATTCGATCACTTCAATCAAACGGCCCTTCGTGCGGGATACGGTACAGCATTTGTCTCAACCACTCGAATGTTTACTCAGAATGTGTTGTCGAATCCAATAGGTCAAGCTGCTGTATTCGCCGCACGTCGATCCGGTAAGGGTGAAGAGGTTGAAGCGTTTAGGCGCGTGTTGCAATCTGGTGGTGATAAGGCGGCGCAGTGGGCCAAGATGTTTAGTCGTGGTTCTAAGTGGCATATCAATGTCAATGACGTAATTCGTGGCGGTGATGAGATTATTCTCTTGGGCGGCAAGCCCTATGTGATGGGTGACCTGCGTCAAACATTCTTAGAGGCGGGTATCTTTGCTTCATTCGATACCAGTCAGTTGGGTACGAAGATTGAGAATGTTGGAAACTTGTTTTTGATGGAACAAAGAAAGCAGGGGAACCTTTCTCAGATGGGCAAAGATATTCTTGGTGATCTCAAAGGCGCATCAGAAGATATTGCAGAAGCTTGGGCTGAGCGAGAGCGCGCAGGTCTTGCAATCACTTTGATTGAAGGCGGCATGGACCCCAAAACTGCGGCACGTATCGCAGTTGAAGCGCTCTATGACTACGCAGGCAGCATGTCTAAGGGAGACCGAAACTTTCTGGTCAACCTATTCTTCCCTTTCTGGGCTTTCCAGAAGAACGCAAACCGCCAGATGTTTGACGTCTTATTCAGCCCCGAAGGCGCGTACAGGCTGGGTGTTATGCGTCGAGCCTATGATAAAGGTAGCGATGCTCTCAGTGAGTTAGTATATGCCGCGTCGGTTGACGAAAACGGAATCTATGTGGATGGATTGCCCGACGACTTGCGTCAAAGCTACTTTGCTTTGAAGAAAGAAATCTATGGTCGGTACGAAGTTGATGGTCGTATCCCACCAATCGTTCGAGAAGAATTACGTTTGTTTGTTTCGGGGTCAGTTGTTCGCGCATCTTTGGGTCAATTGCGACAAACAACAGAGATTACAGAAGAATTTATCGATATTGCTCGTGGCTTGAAAGACGAAGAGGGTAAACCTTTATTGGTGGATCGTCGTTCTCTGGCAGCATTTTATGTACCGAGAACAGATCGTTCCTCAATGCCTAATTACTTACACGATAGAATTTCTCTTCGACTTCCGTACCTACCAGAACGTGCAGTTGACGTGTCAATTGACCCCGAAATTCCTGGTGAGTTTAAACAAACGATGAAAACTTGGACGGATTTGTATCGACAAAATCGTCCAGATGCGCCGTATATGGGTTTGTTTTTACCTGAACCAACCTACAATGCTGCAATGAATCATTTTACTTATTTGGCTTCTACAATGTTGCTGACAATAGGTGAGATTGAAGAGTTGGGTGATGCATGGTTTACGGACGAAGATGATGGATCGGATGCAATTAGTCCGATTACACCACTAAATGCTTTGTTGAACACAGAAAGAACAATTGGTGTGTCTGATGCAATGGCGTCTTTAGGTATTGGTGGATCTCAAATACCGAGAAAGGTTCATCCTGCATTTGCGTTTTTTGCGGACTACTCAGGATTAGATGTACTTGAATTAGACGAAAGAGATGACCCGTATTCTTTGTTGATTGAACGTAAAAAAGACATTGATGCGGGAAAAGATGTAGGTCCCTTACCCCTTAAGCGGCCTGGGGTAGAAACGAAGAAAGATAAAGTCTATTACCTGATGCCCGGTGTCATGCAGTTGGCATTTAATAACAGTCCTTTTGGTGAGGTAAATGACATTTTGTTGAAGATGGAGAAGACGTCGCCTGAAAAAGCTGCGGGTATGCGGGGGAATCTTCAAGTTGCGATACGTACAGCGTTGGGCCTTGATATGCGTGACATTACTCGTGAAAGAACCGCGTCAGCCGCAAAATATCAGGCGGAAGAAGAAAGTAGTCGTTTGGTGCGCAAAAAAGCTAAGCCAGGGCAGAGGTTAAAGTAGATATCAATTTGTATCTCAGTACCGCGTATTGAGGTTTTAGTGTTACACTATTCGCAGATTTGCGTCAGGAGTCTCAAAGATGATTCAACAATTCACGAAGTACGGTTACTCATGCTCGGCTGTAGATGTTGCTATCGGTACAACTTATTCAGTCACTGCGATCACAAATTTAGCCGCGAATAATAAGTCTGGTGTCGTGCCTGACGATTGTTTTCTTGAGTCTATCGAATTTGAACTTAGCGCGATTGCTACAGGGGATACAATTACTATGTATCTTTCTCGCGATTCTAACGGTCATGTTCCACTGACGTCGGATCAATTGGGTGGTGCCACTCAAGCGGTGACAAAAGTCAGTAACGCAGCAAGCACTGGTGGCGTTTCTTTTACGGTTGGTAAAGATTATCATTACGACACAACAGCTTCTAATGCTGCGAGCGGCACTATTTATGTTGTGGCAAAAGCTAACGCAGCATGTGTGGCTGAAAACATTCGGCTCAACTGGAGAGCGTAATGAGTACTTCAAGTAACGTAGTTGGAAATGTTTTTGATTCATCCGTTACGACTACGGCTGATGGAAGTGTCGTCGTCAAGGGTGACTTGACTGTTGAGGGTACAACTACGACGGTCGAAAGTACTTCTGTTCTCGTCGAAGATAAAATTATGGAGTTGGCTCACGGTACCTCAGGCACACCATCTGGTGATGCGGGTATTATTGTAGAGCGTGGTACTTCAACAAACTCAGCGCTTATCTGGGATGAGAGTGCCGATGAATGGGTAATCGCCACCACCAGTGCAACTGGCGCTAGTTCGGGCGACCTGACCCTAACAGATGCAAATTTGCGTTTGGCGAATGTGGCTATCTCTGGTGACATTACTCTTGATGATGGTGGGTCAATCAAAGAAGCCGGTGGGACTGCTGCGATTACTATTGATGCTTCTGGCCACGTTACAAAGATTGGCCAAGATTCTCCGAGTAGCGCGGACGTTCTTACATACGATGGTGCGAAGTGGGTGGCTGAAGCACCTACTACTGGTGATATTACTGGTGTTACTGCAGGTGATGGTCTTTCCGGTGGTGGTAATACTGGGGGTGTTACTCTTGCGGTTGACCTCAATGGACTTTCTACCGCTACAGTAGCAGTAGCAAGTGATAGTATTGCAATCATTGATGCTGATGACAGTAATGCATCCAAGAAGGAAACCATTACTGATTTAGTTAGTGGTATCGCGGGATCTTCTGCAACAACAGGTCTTACTGCTAGCAATGGAACGTTGGTTGTTTCTGACCTTCATCCTGTAGGTGTTAGCGGAGCGAATAACCAGATTCTAACTGACGATGGTGATGGGACAGTTACCTCAGAGTCTAAGCTTACCTTTGACGG